>SL_8KL_010_SEDDRAFT_10000893_pt1 | contig 25971 bp, 50 predicted proteins | sample SodLakKL_010_SED_4_FD_11160 | JGI IMG/M metagenome (IMG submission 11160) | reverse complement strand
AAAAAAAATTTATAAAAAGTGTTGACAAAGTCAACAAAGCATGACATAATTAAGTTGAAGGTTGAGAGAGAGAAAAAAGCAAGACCGAAAGCAAGACCGCTCTTTGAAAACTGGGAATCACCGAAAGGCTCAAGCCTAACTGGCGGAGCGAACCGGCAAGTAACTTGAAGAAGGCTTCGGCCGAGGTTCACAAGGGAAAACCGGCAAGCGAAACCGACTTGGAACGGCTGGACGGTGAGGAACAGAAAATAGCGAACCCGGGAATAACAGACCGAAACGGGGCTTTTAAAAAGGCCCCGTCCAGTGTTTATGACACTGCTGACGATGGTCAAAAAATACCAAGGAGGCAACAAAAATGAGAAAAAAGCAGATTAAAAACAACCAGATGGTTATTAAAGGTGGTCAGGTCACCTACACCACCAAGGACGGGTTCAATGTCACCAGTGAGGTTAGCGACTATGACGGTGCCGGCAATCATTTAATCCTTGAAGCAGTTTTCAACTTGGCCGACAACAATATTGAAGGCCATGAGCTGGTTCAAAGGTTCGATGCTTGGCTGAGGGGTCAGCCGGAACCCACTCAAATACATCATCCTTACAGTTTGGCTAACATTTAAAGCCGAAACCGGGCAATAGCCCGGTCTGGTAAGATTAGCCCCTTACCACTGACGATGGCAGGCTAAAAAAACATTAAGGAGGTCACTAAAATGAAATTGTTTGAGGTTAGAACTAACCCGATTACTGAGGAGAAATTCAAGATTTACGACAAAAAGGTTAAGGTGAAGGACGAGGGCGAACTGATTGGCCAGATTTACAGGGTTGCCGAAAAAATGGGCCTGAATGGTCAGGAAGTTGTAGCAAAGTATTTTGAAGGCAAAAAGCTCAGGGATTATGACGGTGAGCCACCGTTTACTACCAGCAATTACAAAAATGAAGAGTTCGATATGTTTGTAGAGCATCACTGGAGTGAATACGATGACGTTAGGTTGCAGAACAAGGCATTAATCACCTTACTTTGTGAAGCGTAAGCCGAAACCGGGCCACTGGCCCGGTCTGGTAAGGATGGCCGCTTACCACTGACGATGGCAGGCCGGATAAAAAATACCAAGGAGGCAACAAAAATGAATTATCACGAACTGGTAAAGCTGAAATTGAAGCATGAAAAGGATGTCCAGAGGCTCAAAGAAGAGCTGGAGTATTACGAAAGGATGTTTGATTGCGATAAGGCGGAAGGCCGGACAGCGATGGCCGCTCGGAGGGCTAAGGCCATGGGCGAAATATTAGAAGCAATAGCGGCTAAGGAATCTTACATTGAGGAGATTCAGATTAGAAAAGACGAGCTTGGCCCGAAACTTGGCCAGTAAATTTGAAGGGGGTTTTTGAAAATGAAAGTTGAGAACTTGACATTAAAACAGGCTTATAGGTTTGCCCTTAAAGATGGTTACGTTGAAGCACTATTTAAACACGATCCTGTATTGCCCCACGAATTATGGAGGCTTGAACGCACTGCACAAAACACCGAAAAAGATTGCACATACTACCCAGAAAAAGGCTTGATAACATCACCTTACAACTTCAAGGTAGCATTAAACAGGTAAACAGGCCGAAACCGGGGCTGAGGCCCCGGTCAGCAGTTTAATACTGCTCTGATGATGGCCAAAAATATTTTAAGGAGGTCACTAAAATGGCTAACAAAAAAGTATATGAAATTGTAACCGAAAAGATGATTGAGAGGTTGGAAAAAGGCGATATTCCATGGCGGCGGCCATGGGTAGGAGAAGGGGCTGTAAGCTGGGCCGAACAGAGGCCTTACCGAGGCATCAATGCTCTGCTGTTGGAGCCGGGCGAATATGCTACCTTCAATCAGATCAGCAAGAACGGCGGCAAGGTCAAGAAGGGCCAAAAGGGCCACTTGGTAGTGTTCTGGAAGTGGATCGAGATTGAAGAGGAGGACGAGGAAACCGGCGAAACTACTAAGAAAAATATACCGTTCCTGCGTTACTACAAAGTGTTCGAGATTAATTCGCAGGTTGAAGGGTTAGACAGCAAGCGGAAAGAGGAAAAATTCGAGCATGACCCGATCGAGCAGGCTGAGAAAGTTGTTGAGCTTTATAGCGATAAGCCCCCGATCAAGAAGGCACCGGGCCGGGCCTTTTATAGGCCGTCCAGTGATGAAGTAAGTGTGCCGGACATTGAGGATTTTCCGCATCCGGACGAATACTATAGCGTATTGTTCCATGAGCTGGTTCATAGCACCGGCCATGAGGACAGGCTGAACCGGGTAGGCATCAAAGAGGCCTCATTCGGTTCCGAGGTTTACAGCAAAGAGGAGCTAATCGCAGAGATCGGGGCGGCCATGCTTTGCGGCGTTACCGGGATCAGCAACGAGCGAAACCAAGAGAACTCTGCCGCATACCTCAGGAGCTGGATTAGCAAGCTCAAAGACGATAGCCGGCTGATAGTGCAGGCGGCGGCTCAAGCACAAAAAGCGGCGGATTGGGTTCAAGGTCAAAAGGGCCAGTAATAAAGGGGCTGGCCCTTGAAAAAATTTTAGTTTTTTTTGCTAAAAAGTGTTGACAAAAACAACAATCCATGCGATAATATAGTTGAAGGTTGAGAGAGAAAAAAAACTAAGGAGGTCACCGAGAATGAAAGAATTAGTCAGGAACGCAAGATACCCGGTAGTAAAAAAGTGGTTGGAGGAGCAAAGTGCAGGTCTGGAAACACCTTTTGAAGCGGTTGCCGCAGAGGTAGCAAACAGCATACAGGCCGATGCCAAGCTCCACTTGGAGTGGGGCGAAAATGAAGTGGCCCTGACCAAGATGAACATGGTAAGTGTAATAATGGCAGACGTTAAAAGGATTAATGATTTTAGGGAAGCAGTAAGGCTGGAAGCATGGGCTGAGATTGACGAAACTATAAGGGGGTTAGAGATAGACTACCCGGAACTGATGGAAGGGTAGCAAGCCGAAACCGGGCAAGAGGCCCGGTAGTCAGCTCAGAGGCTGGCCTGACGATGGCTCAGAGTAGATAAAAGGAGGGTTAAAAATGGAAAGGATTATCAATTTAGCTGGTGGCAGGGTGCAGTTGAGAATGGATAGGTTTAACGGTGCTATAGCAGAGGAGTTGGAGCAGGTTGATATTAACAGAGGTAGGACTGATGTAGGTTACACTGTTATAGCAGATGGCAAAGAGGTTGGCCGGATTAGCCGGGAAAGAGATATTGAGGGCCGGGTAAGTTGGATTTCATTAGACGGGGTTATTACCCGGTGCGATACAAGGCGAAAGGCTTTAAGTTTTGTTCTACCTTGGGAGTTTAAAAACTTACTTTAGTGATGTGGGGCTAACCAAAAATACACCGGCCGGGGTCACTGGCCCCGGCCAGAGGAGAGGTTGAAGTGAGGGCGATTAAAAGATTACTGGAGGAATTGAAGGCGGATAACGAGGTAAAGAAAAAGAACAAACGAGAGGAGGCCCGGAGGATAGCAGAAGGCCGGGGGCTGGATGGGAATACAGCAGTTAGGATCTCAGAACTAGATTCCCAGACAAGGCAAGCCGATTACTTTATTGAAAGGTTGGAGGCGGCTATAGACCATGAAGAAACCATAGGAAGGAGGGGGAAGAATGTTTGATTACAGAGTAACCTATATTGAGAATGGGGAGGAGCATGTAGATGAAATTATTTCAGGGAGTATTGAGAACGTGAAGGAGCATTACCGTGAATATGGCTTGGTTATTAAAAAGATTGAAGATTTGAGAGGGGAGGATGATGATGCCAGATTTAACTATTGAGCTTATGCAACAATGCACCAGTTACCAGTATGGTTGCACCTCAGTAAGGTGGAAGGAGCAAGGCGGTTGCTGGCCTTACAGGAAAACTGGCGAATGTAAGCACATTTGCGGTTGGCATGAGGTTGTAGGGGAACCTGTTCAATCGGGGGTTCAACGTGAAAACATGATTTGCCCTAAATGCTTGGGTGAAACCGAATGGGTAAAAGTTGCAGTATAGTGCAAGTGGGGTTGCAATATATTATAAAAGGGGGTAAGGACGTGAAAAAGAAAAGGTTTACCAAGGCAACGAGGGTGATTAAAAGCAAAACAAACTTTGTTATAGGTGGTTATGAAAACGAGATCTCAGACGGCCTCAGGGAGGAAATGCCGGACGAGTGGGCCTTGACCGAGGAGATCTATGACGAGGTTGTCAATTCTCCCGGCTGGGATGAGCTGGCAAGAAGGGATCTGCGGTTTTTAGGCACTTATACCTTAAAAGATATGATTCACGGTAACGTAAAGGTTTGTTTGCGTGAACAGGAGTAGGGTAGCTATGGGTAAGGTTAGCAGGGGTGACAAAAGTTGCTCCTGCTGGCCCAGATTTGACGAGAGGAGGTTTTAAGGTGCAGGGTTATATCTGTGACCGGTGCGACAAGACCACTGATGCAAGGGGCTTTATTGAGCAGGAGTGGATAACAGTAAAGCAGGTCTGGGAAAGGTTGCACTATTGTAGCTGGATTTGTTTGGCTGAGGATGCAGGTGAATTTGTAGCAGTGATTAACAAAGTCAGGGGGTGTTAACTATTGACGGCACGAAAAAGTAAGGAACTGTTAGGCCTAAAAGAAGCAGGTGAGCTAATAGGCTGGGATATACGGAAAATGTCGGTGTATTATTCAAGAGGCAAGCTACCGGTGCCTTATGCACTGGTAGGTGGCCGGCGGCCGGCATGGAAAAAAGAGCAGATCGAAAACTGGTTGATCCAGCAACAAGAGGAGGGGTAATGATGGATCTGGCCCACAAAAGAATCCCGAGCTGGCGGCAGAACCGAATAGAAAGGGGTTATCATGTCTGGCGGAATATGAACCCGGAGCAGAAAAAAGAGCTTATAAAAGGGCTGATGGAAAGGGATGTGAGGGTAACACCGGACAACTGCTTAATAGAGGCAAGCAGTAAGCACTTTGAGGAAGGCAAGGAGGGGTAATGATGCAGGGTTATAATGTTACATTCGAGCTTATAGGCCAGACCTTTATGTTTGCAGAGGACGAAAGGGATCTGAAAGACAGGATAGACAGGGCTGTAGGCCGGATGCCGGCGTTTAGTGTTTTAAGTGTTAAGCTACGGGATGTTGAAACTGAGGACGAGGCCCCTGAGGGCGGATTCCCTGAGAGGCTGGCTCACCTGAGAAAAAAGGCCAATGTTTACCAAGCAGAGCTGGCAGACCTGCTTGATCTGAGCCAGAACTCTGTAAGCCAATATGAACGGGGAACCCGGAAACCTGAGATTGAAACGATCATCAAGCTATCGTCTATTTTCAAGGTGCCTACCGATTATCTGCTCGGGGTATCAAACAAAAAGGTTAAGGAGGGGTAGTATGAAATGGACGGCTGAAAAGGTTAAAAAGAAAGAGTGCTACTTTATCAAATTTGGCACCGGCTCGATCGTATGGTATTATGTTCTCGGTGACAATTATGTCATAGAGAAAGTTAAAAAAGATGGTATCAGATTTATGATCGGAGGGCTGGATGCAGAAGAGGTTGCCGAGCTATTTAACTGGATGGGAGCAACTGTAAAAAAGGATCAAAAAGTGGCCTAAAATAAGCCGGTAGCCTACAGGTAGCCTACAAAAAGGGCCAAAAAGCCCCAGTTTAAAGGGTGTGCAGGATGACTGGGGGTCAAGAGGCCGGAGGTTCAAGTCCTCTCGCTCCGACCAAAAAAAGCCCGGGGGTAAAGGCCCCCGGGTTTTCTACTATAAAAATTCTACTCGAGAATTACTGATAATTACTGACGGTAGCCTACAGGTAGCCTACACGGTAGCCTACAAACAGGCGTTCTATAGCGAGTGGACGGCCTGTTTGAGTTGCTCGTATTCCGGATGGCTGTAAACATTAGCTGTAAAGGAATAATCGGTGTGGCCCATGACCTGCTGGATATACAGAGGGTCAGCTCCGGCCTGAGCCAGTTTTGTGGCGAATGTATGGCGGCAGGTATGTGGAGGTAGCCGGCGGAGTTCTAATTTTTCGAGCAGTGGGTAATACCGGTATTTACGGTAACTGTCAGGAGTGAAGGGCTTACCGTTATCATCGGTGATCAGACGTTGCCGGCCTTCTTGGTAACGGGCCTCTATAAGGGGCCTGATTTTAGGATGAACCGGGATAACCCGGCCGGCACCGGCCTCAGTTTTGGATTCTTCTACCGTTATAAAACCCCTTTTCAGATCCACGTTGAACGGGGTCAGGGCCAGAAGCTCCGAGATCCTCAGGCCGGTGTAGATCATAATAAGAACGGTATCTACAAAAGGCACAAAGTCCACTACCTTGAACAACTGGGCGATCTCGAGGTCGGTAAAGATGTCTTTTTTCTTCTTGGTCTGTTTGGGCAGGATAATAAATTCCGCATAATTCTTTTGAACAATATCGTTCTGGGCGGCATACCCGTATAGCAAGCTCAGTAAGGTTTTTATCTTCCTCAGGGTCGAATGTGACTTCTCAAGACCGTCAACGATCTGCTGGAAATGAGCAGTTCGCAAGTCTTTGAACTTACTGTTCTTAAGGGGTTGCAAAAAGCTCCAAGCAGACCGGTAGTTATCGGCAGTTGACTTGGTGATCCGGGGATATTTCATAGCAGACCACTCTTTATAAAGATCCCCTAAAGTGAGGTCGGCTTTAGGGGATATAGGAGATACCCGGTTAAGGGCAAGGGCATCAATAGCTTCCTGCTTGGTTTTAAAATACCCGATATTTTTTCTTATTTGCTTACCTTCCGATGACCAGCTCACCGTCATCCTTGCTACCCACGGCTTGTTCCGCCGGCCTTTTAACTGATAAACGCTTCCTGCTCCGTTTGGATTTTTCACTTTTATCAGCCTCCGCAAGTTCGTTTTTAGCTTTATTGGTAGCTTCTTCTATGTCAATGATCAGTTTACCTGCTATAGTGTAAATATCCTGTTTTGGGTAACTCCGGTAATCCGAGAGGCCTAAGAGGTAATCCACGGTGACACCGAAATATTCCGCTAAAAGCACAAGTCCCTCGACCTGAGGCCACCGGTTACCCTTCTCGTAATGGGAAAGGTTGGCCCTCCTGATACCGGTTTTCTCTGCAAGCTCACCTTGAGTAAGTTTCCATTCATTTCTCAAATCACGCAACCTAACATTAAAAGTCAATGCCATGTAATCCCCCCCGTAAAGTTACTGTTGGCGGTTAGTTCTCCGGACTTTACCCAGAGGGTGAGCGGTATTGTTTTTTGGGGAATCGTCTAACTAATCCGCTTTAAGTGTATCTTACCATAAGCCGGCGGCCGTTGCAACAAAAAGTTGAAAAAAATTATAAAAAGGGGGTTTACTTTTCGTTTAAGTTGATTCATAATGAGAATTGAAACTTAAAGTTGAAATTCACCGAGAGGAGGGCGGAAAATGAAACAACCTACACTAAAGGATTTACGAGAGAAAAAAGGCCTATCGCAGGAGCAAGTGGCCAGTTTACTTGGAGTAAGCCGGGCCATGTATTCAATGATAGAACGGGGCGAAAGAGGATCTTCCATAGCGGCCAGTTTGGTTATGGTTGACCAGTTGTCACTGCTCTATGATTACCCGGTTGAAAATGTTTTTAAAGGGAGGGATGAAGATGGAAACAAGGTTGCCTGTTGAGGAGGCGGCAGGAAGGCTGGGCCTTGCACCGCAGACCTTAAGAGTAGGCTTACAGCAGGGCCGGTTTCCGTTTGGCACTGCTATTAAGAGGCCGGAATCAAGCCAATACACCTACTATATAAACAAGGCCCAGTTCGAGCGATGGGTTAACGGCGAAATAGCTTAAAAGAGAAGGAGGTCTAAAGATGTTTAAAACACCGAACCTGACCCAGAGTTTAACCAAGGGTCTGAATAACAAGCAGGATGAATGGGATGACAGGGCATTACATATCAGCGATCTATCGGCCTATCTGGGCGATGAAGGTAACTGCCCTCGGTCATTATGGCTCAGGGTAAATGGCTATAAGAAAAAGCCGCTTACTTTGGGCAAGGCGTTAATGTTTGACCATGGCCACCGGATCCACGACCGGATCGCTGACCTGCTGGGGGCCGGGTTGCCGGCCAAGTGGGTTGTTAAAGGCATTGAACAACCTGTAAGTATAGGTGATATTACCGGCCGCTATGACATCAAAGTGGCCCACGTTGAAGAGGAAGTAACGGTAATAGTTGACGTAAAAACTGCAAGGGGTAAGGCTTTTGGTTACTTGGAGAAGCAAGGCCCGAAACCTTCACACCAATTACAGGTTAGGGGTTACAGTGTGGCCGAGGATGCCGCCGGCGGAGTGGTTTTTTATATTGATCGTGAAGGCCAGAACGGTAGCCGGCAGTTCAAGGTTGAACGTGACGATCGGCAGGTCTGGGAGGCTATTAAGTATATCAAGTGGATCGTTGAATCCGATGAGCCGATGCCGATCAAGGGTTTGAAGCTGGAGCAGAAGGTCAATAAAGGCCCTGATTCCGTAAAGCTCAAGGAACCTTGGCAGTGTTCTTACTGCGATTTTAAATATGTCAGTTGCCCGGGGCCGATCGATGAAAAGTATCAACCGGAGCTGGGTAAAATAATCGGTTACCTTGACGGGGGCCAGTTTAACTGCAAGACCGAGAATAAAGAGTTGGCCCGTATAGTTGCAGGCTTGCTTGATAGCGGCAAGATCGAGGCCGCATAAAATAAATTTACAGGAGGTATTTTAAGTGGATAGGAAAGTTGATTTTGCAGAGATCTTAAGAGATGCAGAAGAGCAGTTTGGCCTGCCGCAGGAAGTGTTGGCAGTAAAGTTGCTGATGGAGGCACATGAATCAGCAAAGTCACCGCAGGTACCGAAAAGGGGTACTATATGGGCGGAAACCATATACCCGTTTATCAAGCCGATGATTCAAGACTTTGCAAAGAAGTTAGATAGCGATGATAACAAGGAGGTCAGTGCAGATGAACTTACATCAAAAGTTGGTAGAAATTAGACAGGCAGTGGGGTGCCTGTCTAAAGACCAAGAAGGATATGACTACAACTATGTGACCGGCAACCAGATCCTCAGCAAGGTCAAGGATAAAATGAACGAGTTGAACGTGCTTCTAATACCGTCCACTGAGGTTGGAGAGTGGACACAATACGATTATACCACGTCCACCGGGAAAAGCAAAACAGATTTTGTGGTCTGGGGGCCAATGACCTATACATGGATCGATGGCGATAACCCGGAGGATAAGATCACGATACCTTGGAGCTATTACGGTCAGCAGGACGACCTGAGCAAGGCTTATGGTTCGGCCTTGACCTATAGTGAAAGATACTTTTGGCTGAAAATGTTAGGATTACCGACCGATGAGGACGATCCGGACGGTCGGCAGGGTGAGCAGAAGAGCGGTAACCGGCAGGGCCAGAAGTCCGGTAACAAGTCCGCCGGCGGCCAGAAGTCCGGCCAAGGCCAGAGGCAGGACGGCAACAACTTCAAGAGCAATCCGAATAAAACCATAAACGAAAAGCAGGTAAAAAGGATGTTCGCCTTGGCAGAAGGCGATAAAAACCTGATTACCAAGGCCGCTAAAGAGGTTGTCGGCCACGATGATTTCAATAAGGTCTTAAATAAAGACTATGACGAGGTTTGCAAAAAGATCGTGGCCGGGTCTATGGCCGACAATGAGGCTGAGGACAATTCTGAGGCCCCTGAGGAGCAAAAAGAGCAGGGGGCTAATGAAGATGTTAGTCCACCGATAACAAAGGCCCAGATCAACGCTCTGGTTTCGCTGGCTGAGAACTTTGGATATACCAATCATGATATGAAGGCCCTAATAAATGAGCGGTATAACAAGCAGGGTAGCCAAGAGCTGACCAGTGCTGAGGCCGATGACTTGATAGCTGAAATTGAGGCTCGAGAAATTGATTAAAAAGTGGCCCGGCCTCTTCACGGGGGCCGGGTTGAGAATATCAAGGAGGGTTTGCAGTGAAGGTAAGATGCGAAATTGACCACGTAAGAACGCTGAAAAAAGGTAGCAAGCTGATCTTTAGCTTGGATGATGATAACACCGATCTGTTGATGGCCAACATTCAGAACTTCCGCAAGTTGCCCTTGGTGATTGAATTAAGGGTTGATGAGGAGGAGCAGAAAGAGCGGTTAGGCCAGATAGTAACCGAGCAGAGGTCAAAGGTTTATGCCCTCTTCCGGGAGATTGCAGAGCATATCGGTGACACCGTTGAAGGTATAAAGGGCGATCTTAAGGCTGAATTTATGAATACCCGGGGGTTGGAGGAGTTTTCATTATCGAACTGCACCAAGCATGAGGCCCGGGAATTTATCGAGTGGTTGCTGGAGTGGGCCTTTGAAAATGAAGTGCCGCTATCACATCATCCTACCAGTTACGTGGACGATATTGAGGGTTACCTGCGGATCTGCTTAAAGCAAGGGGTTTGTGCTATTTGCGGCAAGCCGGCGGAGGTTCACCATTGGGATGCAATCGGGGCCGGCCGGGATCGCAGAAAATACGATGATTCCGATCACCGTAAAATAGCCCTTTGCAGGAAGCACCATAGCGAGGTTGAGCAGATCGGCCGGGATAGCTTCGAGGCCAAGTATCACGTTTACGGGGTGATTTACGATGAAGCGGCATAGAAAGGCCCTCAGGGCTTTAAGGTTGCTGGAGCTAAAAGGTTACCGGTTCCGGCCATGGTCGGATCAGGACGGTCAGTTTTATACGGTGCCGGATGATGTGGCCGGCCGGTTGCCAGACCAAGATCACTACCTGCTGAATATGGTTATAAGAGAGCAGGAGTTTATAAAAAGACACCTGCACCGGAAAAATGCCCGGCATATCCGGGAGTTTAAAAGCTGGTTGGAAGGTGAGTTAGAAAGGGGGGCTTATGTTGGCTAACAAGGCATATTACTTTAGCCATGACCAGAACGCAAGGAACGATGAAAAGATATTGATGTTAAGGGCCGAGCATGGCTGGGAAGGTTACGGGCTTTACTGGGGCCTGATTGAAATGATGTTCGATAGAGAGGATTCCAGTTTGGCCCATAACAAGCTCCGGGGCCATGCTACCGGCCTGACCGTTGACCCGGAAACCTTGGAGGCTGTGGTTAATACGGCTATAGAGGTTGGCCTGTTTGAATCCGATGGCGATAGGTTCTGGAGCAATTCGCTTTGCGAAAGAAAGGGCCGGATGGAGGAAGAACGGCAGAAAAGGGTTGAAGGCGGCAAAAAGCGGCAGGCTCAAAGACGTGAAGCTAATCAGGAGGATAGCTCAAGCTATGCAGAAGGTGAGCTTGAGGATAGCTCGAGGTCAGCTCAAGGTGAGCTTGAGGATAGCTCAAGCAGTGCTGAAGCTCCTTTGAGCAAAAGAAATGAAATGAAAAGAAATGAAAAGAAAGGATCTAAAAAGCAGGCCTCTGAGGAGGCCCCGGCAGACGTGACGGTGGTTAAGGAATACTTTGTTGAACGGTATAAAGAGTTGATCGGGTGTGAGCCGATGATCAGTTACGGCAAAGACATGAAGAACTTGAAGGATATGATTAAAACTTACGGGGTAAAGGATATGAAACGAGCTATTGAGCTTTACCTTAAAGACAATGACAAGATGGCCGTTGAAAATAGCCACTCGATCAGCTTCCTGCGAACCAAGGTCGGTAAATACATGGGCCAGTTGAGCCGGGGCGGCGGCAAAAAAGAGGCCGGTTACAAGAGTGTTGACGAGCTGAGGAAGAAGGAAAGAAAGGGGGAGGCATTATAAATGTTATCCAATACCGAAACAGAAGAGCTGGCAGTTGCTACGGCACTATCATTCCCGGGAGCTATGGATGAGTTCCTGACCTTAAAGGCCGATGACTTTACAGCTCCGAAATGTAAAAAGGCCTTTGAAGTTATCCGGGAAGTTACCGATAACGGCAAAAAAGACTTCGATATAGTCTTATTCAAGGAAAAGATGGGCGTTGAAGATAGAGAGGTCAGTAAGTGGATGACGATGGGTTTCAGTGAAACCTATATGGAAGTAGCGGTAAGATCGCTTAAAAACCTGTCAAGGCGGAGGGCTGTATATCTGGCGGCTCAAAAGATATTTGACAAGGCCGGCAGTGAGGCCTGCGACACCGATGAACTGATAGCAGAGGCCGGCCAGTTGCTGGACTATGCTTCCGAGGGCAGGGCTAAGGCCCCTGAGCATATAGGCGATATTGTTTCGAGGAGGTTTGAGCAGTATCAGGCCGGTGAGGACGGCCAGAAGGGCATAAAAACCGGCTGGGCCGATCTTGACGACATCTGGGCCGGGTTTTATCCCGGTGAGCTTACGGTGCTGGCCGGCCGGCCTTCCATGGGCAAAACGGCCTTTGCTCAGGCCCTCTCAGAAGGCGTTGCCTTTAGAACTAATGAGCCGGTGCTGGTTTACAGCTTGGAAATGAGTAGTGACTACTTGGGAGATCGCTATATATCCGGCCGGGCCGGGGTTGATCTTGACCTCTGGAGAAGGGGCCGGGCCAAGGTATCGCCTGAGGCCATGGAAAAGACCCAGAGTTATTACTCGAGCATACCGCTATACCTACAAGATCAATCCGAGATCACAACTTACGAGATTCAGGCTCAGGCCCGGAAGATGCAAAAAGATCAGGGCCTATCGCTGGTAGTAGTGGACTTTCTTACCCTTTTAGGTGACGTTAAAGAACGGGGCGAAAGCGAACACCTTAAAGTATCAGCGATGTGCCGCAGGTTAAGGGCGATGGCAAAAAGTTTAAATATACCGGTGCTGGTATTAGCTCAAGTATCAAGGGCGGTTGAGCATACCGAGGATAAAAGGCCCCGGTTATCGCACCTAAAGGAATCAGGCGGAATTGAGGAGGCCGCCGATAACGTCCTTTTCATTTACCGAGAGGGCTATTATTTCGAGGGGTGCGAACATCCGAACAAGGCCGAAATTATAGTAGCAAAGCAGAAGCAGGGGCCAAGGAACATAACGGCACCGCTGTATTATGACCCGGAAACCGGGCGTTTTAGGAATCTAGTAAAGGGTGATGAAGTTGCCTAAATTAACTAAAGCAGAGGAGCAAAAAAGGTTATGGGCCTACCAGAGTGGATGGTCAGATGAAAAATGTGCGGAGTACATAGGAATACAGCGACAGAGTTTCACTAACTGGCGGAACAGAAGGGGGTTACCGATGAACGGCAAGGCCTCTGACAGGGTAGCCGTTGAAAAGGTGCCGGAGCATGAGAGGGAAACGGTAAGAGAGTTCTTATCAGACCTGATCACCTTTTCGAGGGCGGCCGGAGTAGTGCCGGATGAACAGGGAATAACGGATTTTATGAACGAGTGGAGAGAACTGCGAGGGGAGCTGAAAACCAATGCTTCGTAACCCGGAGGCCCTTTACTGTGTCAGGGTAATGCAGGACGGTCAGGAGGTCATTTTAAAGTTTAAGGATGGAGAGGCCAGCAGGGGTGCTGTTCTCTCCGGCCTGCTATTCGTTCAAGACCAGATCGTTATTGAAACTTGGGTAGAGAAAAATGGCCAAGTTGAAGATGTGGAGAGATTTTTCGAGGGGGTTTTAAGCGATGGAAGTTAAGGTTTCGATGCCGATGGATGTTGTTCTGGATTTGCCAGTTAGGGTCAGGCAGGAGTTAGTTGTGATTTCTCAGGAATTTGCTGTAACCGATGACCTTTGGGTAGATTTTTATATGCCGGAGGAGGGGTAGGAAATGGCTATAAGTCAGGCCCTTTACAGCTCGGATAAAAAGAACTGGGAAACACCGGCGGAGCTGTTTAACGAGCTGGATCGGGAGTTTGGTTTTAACTTGGATCCGGCGGCCAGTGATAATAATGCCAAGTGTGAGCATTACTTTACACCGGAGGAAAACGGCCTGAGGGAACCTTGGTGCCTGTTCGTTGAAGGTACCACTCGGGCCGGCCGGGTGTTCTGTAATCCGCCTTATGGCCGGGAGGTCGGCAAGTGGGTGGAAAAGGGTTGCCGGGAGGCTGAGAGCGGTAACGCTGAGGTCGTGGCGATGCTTCTGCCGGCCAGAACAGATACCCGGTGGTTCCATGATTATATCTATGGCCGGGCCGATGAGATCAGGTTCTTACGGGGCCGGCTGAAATTCGGAGGGGCCGATAATTCGGCACCGTTTCCAAGTATGGTAGTAGTTTGGAGGGATCGCTGATGAATTGCGAGGATTGCACCTATTACAGGGTTTATTTTACTGAAAACGGCTGGGCCGATGATGAAGGCTGTAACCATGAAGAGCTGGAGAGCAATATGAGGGATTACTGGCCCGGTGCCTGTTCAGAGGATGGCCGGCGATGCCCGTATTTTGAGCCGGCGGAAGGGGGTTGTGGTTGATGCACATGCTACACGAAATTGATAAGTATGAGGAGTACCGGGAAATGGATTGCCGGGATTGTATCTGCCGGGAGTGCCGGCACCGGGGTTTTTGTCATACCAAGTGCGATGACGGGCTGTTGTTTATCAAGTTAGGTTGCCCGGACTTTAAATCTGGTGAGGAGGTTGCATAAAATGGCAGGAAAACTGATAGAAAACCAAGACCTTATGAGGGTTTCGAGGTTGTCGTTACATGAGGAAGTTACCCAGACCTTGAAGGCTATTTATGCCAAGAAAAATGCCGATTACGGCAATAGCTTTGAGGAATCACTGGAGGAATACGAGGAGGTATTCGGGCCGATAGGTTTCGTGGTCAGGGCCGATGACAAGATGAAGCGGATCAAGCAGTTGATCAAGACCAAAAAGGCCCATGTTGAGGACGAGAGCTTTGAAGATACGGTGCGTGATCTGGCTAATTATTGCATCATGTATTTGATGTATAAGGAAAGGGGGGCTAAAAATGGCCAAGGCGGCATGGGAGCAGTTGAAGGAAAAGAGGCCGGGAGTTGAAAATGTTTCGGGATCTTACCTCTGGTTTACCCCGAATTTTTGCCCGGAGGACTTTGAAGTCACCGGGAAGCATAAGAAGGCTGAATGTGCGGCTACCGGCCTTAAGAGGCATGACCGCTACGACCGCAAAAAATGTGAGGAGTGCTGGTTAGATGAACTCGAAGAATAAGGGCAAGAGGGGAGAATTACAGGTAGCTAAAATGCTACGTGACCAAGGCCTGCCGGCCAGAAGGGGCCAACAATACTGCGGCATTGAAGGCGTTGATGTTGCTGGCCCTGAGGGCTACCACTTTGAGGTAAAGTGGGTGGAAAAGTTAAATGTTTACGGGGCCATGAAGCAGGCCTTGGAAGATGCGAGGCCCGGGGAAGTGCCGGTAGTGGCACATAAAAAGAACCGGGAGGAGTGGTTAGCAACTATGAGGCTGGCCGATCTGATTGAGCTGATAAAAGAGGTCGGCAATCATAATTGAAGTAGGGGGGTTTTGTTCTATGCGTGTTAACAAGGCTTACAAAAAAATGATCGAGTTTGAACTGAGGAATTATGACTACACGATGGAAGTTATTGAGGACATAAAAGACGAGATCATAAACAGGCCGCCAATGGCCGTTGGTGAAACGGAACGGGTGATGGATAGCCGGGTCAGTGATCCGACCGAGCGGAAAGGCCTGCGGTTGGTGACTAACACGGCTTTAGATCACATGGAACGGACGGTCAAGGCGGTTGACCGGGCCTTGGAAAAATTAGATAAAGAGCATGAGCAGATATTCAAGCTACACTATCAGGGAAAAAGAAATTGGCGGCAGGTGCTGAGTATGATGTATATAAGCCAAGATACCTTCTACCGCAAAAGAAATGAGCTAATAGAGCAGGTAGCGGTGGAGCTGGGCCTGATTCTGCCAGAAGAGCTTGAATCATAAAAGGATCGTAAAAATAAGGGGGGTTTACCCCTTATAATGTGTATAACGGAAAAATGACGAAAACTATTGAAAGGGGTTTTGAATGATGCAATTTTGTCCAGACTGCGGAACGGCGATCCATCACCAAGAGGGTTGCGTATTATGTCCGTGTTGTGGATGGTCGAAGTGTTAGTTAAAGGTTGACCTCCTTTCTCTATATATAGCCCGGTTAGGGCTGGCCCACTCTCAGTTGAGGGTGGGCCTTTTTCTTGAATAATTTTAAACGGAGGGGTTTAAATGAGCTGTTTATGGGTAAATGTGAGGCTGAAAAGGAACTGGTGGACTAAGGTTGTTACTTACCTGCTGGCCCTGTTTATATGGCTGGGCCTGCTGACCCGGGAAGGGGCCAAGCTGGCCGGGGTTAGGTTGTTGAGCAGGAATATAAAAATATCCCCGGTGGGGTGGTCTGATCATGGAAATTAAACACGTAAACATAGAAGAATTAGTGCCGCATCCGAAAAACCCGAGGGTGCATCCAGAGAGTGCTATAGAAAAGCTCACCAAGTCCTTGAAGCAGTTTGGCTGGACGAACCCGGTATTAGCTTCCAGTGACGGTGTTATACTGGCCGGCCATGCCCGGGTAAAAGCGGCGGAAAAGGCAGGCCATGAGCAGGTGCCGGTTATTTACTTGCCCTTCACCGGGGCCAAGGCCGATGCTTACTTGGTTGCTGATAACAAGCTGGCCGAGGAAACTGAATGGAACACCGACCAGTTGGCAGAACTGCTTGAAGAACTGGAAGGTGAGATTGATATTGATTTGACCGGTTTCGAGGAAGAGGAGCTGGAATCACTGCTATCATATCAGGACGATGAATCTTTAGACCTTGGTGAGATTGACGTTGAAGGTGAGGCAAAAGAGAAAAACGAGATCCTGATATTTTACTTCACCGAGCCGGCGGATGCTCACACGGTTAGAACCCGGTTAGAGCTACCAGAGGATGCCGTAAGGATTGAAGGGGAAGTGATGATGCGGTTACTTGAGGAGGCCGGGCTGTAATGAAATATTATCAAAGTCCACGTTGGTCTGGCGAATTTTTAGATTGTTCGATGCCCATGACCTTCGATACCTACTCGGTGTGCAGTTATAACTGCCTTTACTGCTTCTCATTTTTCCAGAGAGGAACCCGGGAAGGTGACTACCTGAGCCGGAACGTAAAGTGGATAAGTGTTGACCGGGTAAAGAAGATGTTTCTCGAGCCGGACAATAGCCAGTTCGGTAACTATATAAAAAAGCGATACACGATGCAGTGGGGCGGCCTCTCAGACCAGTTTGACGAATACGAGCGGAAACACGGGGTCACCTTGGAGCTGATGAAGTTTTTTAGGGAGATTAAATACCCTATATCCTTTAGCACTAAGGCCACGTGGTTTTTAGAGGATGACCGCTACACTGACCTGATTAAAGGGGCCGATAACTGGCATTTTAAGGTGTCAATTATCACTAATGACCGGGAGAAGGCCCGGAAGGTTGAAAGAGGGGTGCCTTCACCGGAGGATAGGCTGGCCGCCTTGACCAAGCTAAAGGATCTGGGCGTTGCCGGTGTGACCTTGAGATTCAGGCCCTTTATTATCGGCATATCGAACCCGGGCCATAAGCAGTTAATAAGCGATGCGGCTGATGCAGGGGCCGACAGTGTATCTACCGAGTTTTTATGTCTGGAGAGCAGAGCGGCTGACCGGGGCAAGAGCAGGTATCAGGGCATAAGCGATGCGGCCGGGTTTGACATATTCCAAAAGTATAAGGACTATTCATCCGGCAGTGGCTATCTGAGGTTGAACCGGAAGTCAAAAGAAAAGTTTATTGATGATATGGAAGAGGCCTGTAACCAGAAGGGCCTGCGGTTCTACGTTTCCGATGCTCACTTTAAAGAGCGGTCACACCACGGAAGCTGTTGTGGCATACCGGAACACATGGATTATAACCGGGGCCAATATACCGAGGCCTTGGTGAAGGCCAAAAAGTGCGGAGAGGTCTGCTTCTCTGATATTAGTGAGCCGGCAAAAGAGCTGTTTGGCAAGCTGGAAGCAGGCAAGGCGGTTGGCTATAACACCAATACCACCGAGAACCGGGCCAGAATAGCCGGCTGGACTTTCTATGACATGATGCGTTACCACTGGAACAAGCCGAAAACGGCCAAGTCACCATATAAATATTTCGGTGGTGTGCTGGTTCCACTCAGGGTGGATGAAAACGGTGATGTTGTCTATGGTTACAAGGGTAAATAACCGGGAGGAGCTACCGGAGCTGATTACCGGGGCTGTAAAAGGTAACCCGGGCAAGGTCGGGGTCAAGGTTCACTTCGGCCGGACTAAAAAACCCGGGAGCTGTATCGATCCCCGGTATTTTCAGAGGCTAAAAGAGGAGCATAACATAGAGTTTTTTGATACCAATACCCTTTACGGTGGTGAACGGGGTAATACCCGGGAGCATTTAAAGGTGGCCGCAAAGCACGGATTTAAGCCGGCTAAAATACTGGATGAAACCGAGCTTGAAGAAGTTGGCCCTAATGCTTACCTGCCGAGGGGTATTTTCGATTACGACCTGATATTAAATGTAGCACACCTGACCGGCCATAAGATAGTTGGTTACGGGGGTTGCATCAAGAATATTGCCATGGGTATGGTGGCGGCCAAGTCAAAACTATGGATCCACGATGCCGGCCGGCTGAGGTTCTATAAGAACAAGTGCAAGGGCTGTGGGTGGTGTGAAGGTTGCGATCACCTATCACCGGCAGGCATTAAAAGAAGCTGTAACCGGTGCGGTGGCTGTATAGGCAGTTGCCCGGCGGCAGGCTTTAGTTTCGGTAAGCAGGCTGAGGTTGCAAAAAGGTTAGTAGAGGTTGCCAAGGAAGTGGCCGGGGCTTTAAACATAGTCCACGTGCTGGTTGCTGATAACCCTACCAAGCTGTGTGATTGCATGGGCGATGCTACCGATAAGCCGCTTAAAAAGGTATTCTTTGCGGCGGCCAGTGAGGACTTGGTGGAGATTGAAAGAATAGCCGCTGATGAAGTTTTTAAAGGCAAGGACGGTTACAAGCTGACGAAAGCTCAGGTTGACTATCTGCAAAAGTTAAGTAGGTGATGCAAGTGGCAAAAGGCAGGCCTAAAAAGAATATAGATTTGGAGCTGGTTGAGAAGTTGGCCCAGATCCAATGCACTCAAGAGGAAATTGCGGAAGTGCTGGGGGTTCACCGGTCAACTTTACTGAGGAATCAGGACTTTTGCGACACATATAAAAAGGGAATTGAGGCCGGCAAAAGATCGCTGAGGCGGATGCAGTGGAAGAAGGCCAGCGAGGGTAGCACTACCATGCAGATTTGGTTAGGCAAGCAATACCTTGGCCAGAGCGATCAGGCCGACATCCGGCAGGAAGGGGTCACGGTGCTGATCAATGACAACATCCCAGACAAAGAGGACTGACCATGGAAATAAACTTCGATCTTACGGAGCTGATTGCACCGAATTTTTATAAACTGCACCGGGAAGTGACGGCCGACCGGTTCACCGAATACTGGCTAAAAGGCGGCCGGGGTTCTACAAAGTCAACCTTTGTATCGATCCAGATAGTTTTAGGGATGCTAAATGACCCTGAGGCCAATGCGATAGTTACCCGGCGATACCAGAACGAGCTGAGAGATACTGTATTTGGCCAGTTCGAGTGGACAATAGCAAAGATGGGTCTGGTGGAGCTGTTTAAGTTTCAGGTTTCCCCGATGCAGATAACTTACCTGCCGACCGGCCAGAAGATCGTATTTAAAGCGGCGGATAACCCGAGAAAGCTCAAGTCAATCAATCTGGGCCGGGGCTATATTAAATATGCTTGGTTTGAAGAGGTTGACCAGTTTGCCAGTTTCGAGGAGATCCGGAATATCATCCAATCTGTTTTTAGGGGGGAAGATAAAAGGCGGATCTCATGGTATTCGTATAATCCGCCTAAATCAGGCCGGAGCTGGGTCAACCAAGAGGTAAAAAAGCCGAAACCGGGCCGCAGGGTTCACCACTCTGATTACCGGGAAGTGCCGGAGCAGTGGCTGGGCCGGGAGTTTTTAACCGAGGCCGAACACTTGAAGCAGACCAATGAGAGTGCCTACCGGCATGAATACCTTGGTGAGGAGATCGGCACCGGGCTGGAAGTATTCCCGAATGTCTTTGTTGAGAATATAGCCGATGAAATGATAGAGCAGTTTGACCGGATCAGGCAGGGCCTTGACTTTGGTTATGCTGTTGACCCGTTATGCTGGGAAAGGATGCACCTTGATAAAACCCGGCGGCGGCTGTATTTGTTCATGGAAATAGAAGGGCTGAACCTGTTTAACCGGGAGTTCTGGGGGCTGGTTGAGCCGTTTAATGATGTTGAAACTATAGCTGATTCTGCGGAGCCGAAAAGTATTGCCGAGCTGAGGAGCTATGGTATGCGGATCCGGGGGGCCAGAAAAGGGCCTGATTCCGTGGAATTTGGGATTAAGTATTTGCAGGATTTAGAGGCCATAATTATTGACCCGGTAGGTTGCCCACTGGCCGCAAAAGAGTTTATTAACTACTCGGTGGAAACCGATCGAACCGGTGAGCCAAAAAGGCGGCTACCGGATAAAGATAATCACTCGATCGATGCGGTTAGGTATGCTACTGAGGATGACCAGACCGGGCCGGCCGTTGAGCCGTTGAAACCAAGGGGGCGTTGAAGTGTTTATCACTGAGGAAAAGTTACTGGCGATGCAGATGCGGAGCCAAGGGTCAAGTTTAGAGCGGATCATAGGTGACCTGATAAAAGAGCATAAAACAGACAAGATGGTCGAGGGCGTTAAATACTACCATAACGAGAACGAGATCCTTGACCGGAAGATCACTTACTTTGATGAGAACGGCAACGAGAAGGTGGATCTCGAGGCCATCAATCACCAAGTGCCGCATAACTGGCACAAGCTACTGGTTGACCAGAAGGTGAGCTACCTGCTGGGTAAGCCGCTTACGGTATCTGCCGAGCCGGAGGAGTTCCAGAAGCTGATAAACGAACACCTTGACGAGGAGTTTGACGACAAGATCAAGGAAGTTGGCAAAAACAGTTCCAACAAAGGCGTTGAATACCTGCACCCTTACATCAACGAGGCCGGCGAATTTAAGTTTGTAATCCTGCCGGCGGAGCAGGTTATCCCGATATACGATACCGATTATCAGGAAACCTTGGTGGGCTTTATCCGCTACTACCCGGTTTACGTGAACGAGGAAAAGCGGCTGAGGGCTGAGTTCTGGACGAAAGAGGACGTGACCTATTATGTGCAGGATCCGAGCGGTTTATTCCAACTTGAAAGCATGGAAGGCCAAGACAACCCTTCTGCTCACTATTACATTGATGGTACTGGTTACGGTTGGGATGCTGTGCCGCTTATTGAGTTCCGCAATAATGAAGAACGATACCCGGATCTAAAATACTACAAAAAGCTAATTGACGTTTACGATATGGTAGTTTCCGATATGACCAATGATTTGGCCGGGGTGCAGAAGCTGATTTACGTGCTAAGGGGCTACGGTGGCCAAGACTTGAACGAGTTTATGGCCAATTTACGTTACTACCGGGCTATCAAGACCGATGGTCAGGGCGGAGTTGACCTATTGCAGGCCGATATACCGGTTGAGGCCATTGAAAAGTATCTGGAAAAGGCTGAGGAAAATATATTCCTGTTCGGCCAAGGGGCTAACATCAAAACGGATAGGTTCGGGCAATCACCTTCCGGTGTGGCCCTAAAGTTTATATTTCACTTACTCGATCAGAAGGCTGATACCATGGCCCGGAAGTTTAGCTTTGCGATTAAGGGCTTTATCTGGTTCTTGAAGGAATACTTGAGCATAACCGGCCAATATACGGCACCGGAAGGGGCCTTGAATTCGGTTCACGTGACCTTCAATAAGTCCATGCTGGTCAACGAGCTTGAGAAAGTGCAGATTGCCCTGCAAAGTGAGGGTCTGGCCAGCAGGGAAACGAGAGTGGCTAATCATCCATGGGTCGAAAACGAGCATGAGGAGCTTAAGAAGCTGGATGAAGAGGAAGCTGACGGGCCGATCGACCTTGATGAAGAGGAGTAGCTTGATCGTTGCCCCGGTGAGGGTTCTGCAACCACGAATGTGGCCATGGAGCCAAGCCGGGGCCATTAAACCCCCGGCTTTTTGCTGTGCTGATATGACGAAAAGTGTGGCTGGTGTTAATAGATTTAATGCTATTAAAGCGAACTGTCAAGCAGGAGGGGGATGACGAAAGTGGATCTCAAGGTGTTCTGCGAAAAATACTGCCCTTATAGAGATAATGAGCCGAAAAGGCACTTGGAACCTTGTATAAATTGTCCAGTTAAAACCTATCTGGACATAAGAGAGGGCCAAGTATATTGATTTTACAGGAGGGGTTTTAAATGACCAATGTTGTTGTTTTGGTAGGCAGGCTGACCCATGAGCCGGAGCTGGAATACACTGCCGGCCAAGGCCATGCGGTTGTAAACTTTGCTTTAGCTGTTGACCGGGATTACAAGAACCGGGAAGGCGAAAGGGAAACCGATTTTATCCCGGTTAGGGTTTGGCGGAAGCAGGCTGAACTTTGTGCTGAATACTTGAGCAAGGGTTCGCAGGTTTCGATTACCGGCCGGCTGGAGGTTAACAGTTTTGAAACTGATGAAGGGGATCGGCGGAAGTCTTACAAGGTAGTGGCTGAAAACGTGCAGTTTTTAGATTCCCGGAAAGCTGAGGAACCGGCATTTTAAGGGGGTAGCAGGTTATGGCCTTGGATCGAGAGTTTGCAAGGATGGACACGGTTGCCGAGAGGTTGACCGAGCAGAAGATCAGGCAGGACTTGATACCGGCTTACCGGGATAGCTTAAAAGAGGTCAGGAGCAAGATCTCGGTGCTGTATGAAAAGTATGCCACTGACGGAAAGTTATCCATGGCCGAGGTTAGTAAGTATAACCGGCTGGCGAACTTGGAAAAGGATATTGCGAAAGAGCTTAAAGGTCTGGGCAACAAACAGAGGGCCGCTACCAAGAAGGTGATAAAGGACGTTTACGAGGAGAGCTATTACAGAACGGCCTTTGCGGTTGAACGTGATGCTCAGGCCAAGTTAAGGTTTGGCCAGTTGCCGGCCAAGCAGGTTGAAGCGGCAGTGGCCGGGCCGATAGTCTGGCAGGATAGTGTGCAGGATCACCTAAACCAGATCCACCGGCAGGTCAAAAGGGATATAACGGCCGGGATTGTGCAGGGCAAGAGCTACCCGGACGTGGCCAAGGACATTTCAGACCGGTTAGGCACCGGGGCCAAGAGGGCTGAAAAGATAGCCCGGACGGAGTGCCACCGGGCAAGGGAAACCGGCAAAAAGGAAAGTCTGGAACACGCACATGACCAAGGGGTTATGGCCAAAAAGGTCTGGGTAAGTTCACTGGACGACCGGACACGGGAAAGCCACCAAGAGCTGGACGGCCAATCGGTGCCGGTAAAAGACGAGGACGGTAACCCGGGCCTGTTCGTATCACCGGTTACTGGGGCTGAGGCCCCGGCACCGGGCCAGTTTGGAGAAGCAAAAGAGGATATTAACTGCCGGTGTGCTATAAAAGGCGAAATAGAGGGTTACGAATCCGAGGTAAGAAGGTCGAGAGAAGATGGCATGATACCGCAGACCACTTACCCGGAATATGCAGAGGAAAAAGGCTGGCCTACCCGTTACAAAGGCCCGGAACCCCGGGGAGCAACCGAGCCAAACAGGGAAGCTCAGGGGCTTTAAAGGGGCCTGTATATGGGTAATGTATAGCTCTGGCAGGTAAAACGCTGTCACGAAGCGGAGATTAGCTGAGGATTGAAAGGAGGGGCTGTTGTGGCTCAGGTTACGATTCAGGCTGAGGTAGAAGGACTGCGAAGAGAGCTAAATAGAGCTTGCGAGCTGGCGGAAAAGATGATGCTTCGCAGGTCGTATTATTCTGCTGGTTATATGGAAGGCAGAAGGGAAAAATTGAAGCTCGAAGAGATCGAAAAAGACAAGAGGCAAAAACTGAGGGACACTGAGGGCATGACCGAGGCCGAAAGGGTTGAATATGTGCATAAGATCGGAAAAGCCCTGAGTGAGGCTCAGATTTGCCCAGAGGGGGTTTCACGGTGATGGCTGATAACCTGATAGCGATCGGGTTGGCGTTGACCGCTTATGTGACTTTACCCTTGATAATTATTTTAGGGCTGATATATTTGAGTTACAGGTTGGAAAGGGGTGAGTAAGTATCGAGAAAATGCTATGTGACCGGGAGGATTGCCGGGCGGAATTTGAAAGGCCGTTGGTTTTAAAGACACCGGAGCAGATCAGGATAGTCTGCCCGAGATGTAAAAGACCGGGGCCGCAGTTTGAGGAAGGCTTGAAGGGTATGGAATACACCGTCAAGCTGGAGTAAGAGAAAAATAATTATAGTGTAATTAGCTTAAGGCCATGATCGGCAGATCGTGGTCTTTTTTCGTGCCGCCGGCCGGGGGCGATACCCCGGCAAGTCCGCCTTTTTTGGTATTTGCAGGCGTTAAAGAACAAAGACGGATCAGGGAACCGCTACCCCTGCAAAAAAGCGAAACCGAAAGGAGATTTTAACTGATGGACGAGCTGAAAAAAATGTTAGGTGAAGAGCTTTTTAACCAAGTTGCAGAGGCTTTAGGGGATAAGAAGATCCTTATTGATGATGGCAACTATATCCCGAAAGCCCGGTTTGACCAAGTGAACGAGGAAAAGAAAGAGCTTAAGAAAATGCTGGACGAAAGAAACCAGCAACTTGAAGATTTTAAAGCTCAGGTAAAGGACAATGAAGAGCTGACCAAGCAGATCGAGGAGTTGCAGAACCAGAACGAGCAGACCGTAAATGACTATGAGCAGAAGTTGACCAAGCAGAAGTTTGACTTTGCAGTTGAGCAGGCGTTAGCCAAGTCCGATGCTAAAAATGTTAGGGCTGTTAAGGCCTTGTTGGATCTTGAAAGTGTAAAGATGGATGGCGATAAGCTACTTGGCCTTGACGATCAGGTAAAGGACTTAAAGGAAAAGGAACCTTACCTGTTCGGCGGCAAGGTAGAGGGCCGGTCACCGCATCCATCACAGGAAAAGCCTGAAAATGAGCCTAATCCGTGGAGCAAGGATAACTGGAACCTTACCCAGCAGATGATCATGCTACGTGATGACCCGGAGAAGGCCGAAAGAATGAAAGAGTTGGCCGGCAAAAAATAATTTTGCAGGAGTTGGTAGTAAATGAGTATCACTCGTATTTCTGATGTAATTCAACCAGAAGTATTTGCACCTTATACCGTGCAAAGAACCATGGAACTATCGGAGCTGATTCAGTCCGGTATTGCTGTAAACGTAAGCGAATTTGACGAGTATGCCTCCGGGCCTAATAAGCTGATTCACCTGCCGTACTGGGAAGATCTCAGTGGCGATGATGAAGTTATGAAGGACACCGGGGAAATGGATGACGATAAGATCGAAACCGCAGAGGACGTGGCCCGAAAGCTGGCCCGTGTGAAGAGCTGGGGAGCTAACGGCCTGTCGGCTTACCTGTCTGGCGATGACCCGATGGAAGCTATCGCTACCCGGGTTGCCGATTACTGGCAGAGGCGTTACCAGCAGGCCTTACTGTCGATCTTGGAAGGGATCTTTGATTCCAGTGACATGAGCGACAAAGAGCTGGACATCACCGGCGAAACCGATGCGGATGATCATTTGATTAGTGCAGACACCTTTTTAGATGCTCTCCAAAAGATGGGAGATGCCAAGGATGCTATCAGCGGCGTTATGATGCACTCTGCTGTTGAGAACTACTTGGCCAAGAACGATCTGATCGACTATGACAGGCCCAGCGAAGGTGAGCCAAGGGTTCCTTACTTCTTGGATAAAAGGGTTATTGTAGATGATGCGATGACCTACGATAACACTTCCAAGGAGGGCGTTGCTTACCTGTTTGGCCAAGGGGCTATTGCTTGGGGTAACGGTTCTCATCCGAGCATTACCGAGGTCGAAATGGATCGTAATGCCAAGGCATATTCTGGTGAGGATCGTCTGGTTACTCGCAGGATCTTTATCCTGCATCCACGTGGCGTTAAGTGGAAAGAGGAGAACCTGAAAGAAGATGCCGGCGATACCACT
>SL_8KL_010_SEDDRAFT_10000891_pt1 | contig 25982 bp, 22 predicted proteins | sample SodLakKL_010_SED_4_FD_11160 | JGI IMG/M metagenome (IMG submission 11160) | reverse complement strand
AGGACCGATGCTTTGGACTCCCTAGGAAATACCACTGCCGCCACTGGAAAAGGATTCGCCATCGGCTCTGCAGCCTTGACCGCCCTTACTTTGACAGCAGCTTATGCTACACGGGTAGACATCGCTATCGGTGACTTCAGCATCCTTGAGCCTCCCGTTCTCGTGGGCATCTTCCTCGGTGCTATGGTACCGTTCATATTCTGTGCCATCACGATGAAGGCCGTTGGTAAGTCAGCCTTCGAGATTGTCAAGGAAGTCAGAAGGCAGTTCAAAGAGATACCCGGGCTAATAGAAGGCGAAGCTGATGCAGACTATCAAAGGGTGATAAATCTCAGCACCGCATCAGCACTCAGAGAGATGGTGATACCCGGCATATTAGCCATAGTAGTACCTGTAGCAGTCGGCTTACTGCTCGGACCTGCGGCATTGGGAGGTTTCCTGATGGCGTCTGTGGGTACTGGCTTTGTGCTTGCGATAATGATGGCCAACGCAGGCGGTGCATGGGATAACGCCAAAAAGTACATAGAACAGGGGCACCATGGAGGTAAGGGCTCGGACGCTCACAAGGCCGCAGTTGTAGGTGACACTGTCGGCGACCCGTTCAAAGATACCTCAGGTCCTTCTTTGAACATATTGATAAAGTTGATGTCTATCGTGGCTCTGGTTTTTGCCAGCGTGATAGCCAAGTACGGACTCATTTAAATCGGTGAAACCACATGTACAAGATGGAAAAGAAAAAGGACAGTATAAGGATCCCTCCAGACAGGTTAGACGAGGACCTAGATGAGATATCAGGAGAGATAGCTAATGAAACCTTTGAGGGAACCCTTGAAGACGGTAATAAGCTGATCATCATGGCCACCAACGTCGAGCGTGTTGGAGACGGAAAGATCGTTCACGGTGACGGTGGTATATATCAGCATGTTACCTATGACGCACTGGTTTTCGAATTAGAGGAACACGAGTTGATACATGGATACGTGTGCGAGATACTCAAGTTCGGTGCATTCGTAAGGTTCGGTCCACTCGATGGATTGCTTCACATAAGTCAGATAATGAACGATAAGGTGGAGGTTGACATCGGAAATCAGCGTCTCAGAGGACGAGAGTCCAAAAAAGAGATCGGCGTCAACGACAAGCTGAGGGCCAGGATAGTGACCGTCAGCGTTAACGAGCGAAGTCCTAGGGAGAGCAAGATCGGTTTGACCATGCGCCAAACTGGATTGGGTAAGCTGGAATGGATAGAAGAGAAACAGGAGGCTTAAAATGGCAAAGAAGATGAAAGCCTGCAAGAGGTGTAACGCCATCACAGATGAGAACGAATGCCCACTCTGTGGTTCTGAAGTAGCCAAAGAGTGGCAGGGGTACTTGATAGTCATCGAACACGAACACTCTGAATTGGCTCGTAAGATGGGTATCAGTACCAACGGAAAATTTGCGTTAAAAGTAAGAGAATAAAACATCATGTCCTTAGATAGAGATCTGAAGCTACCAAATGAGCTCAGAGATGCACTAAAACAAAAGTTAGGCGAAGTGGTCTCTGGTCCTCTACCTGAAAGATACTTGGATCACCATCCTATGATCGCCGTTGGTGATTACGTGCTAGATGTATTGCATGAGCAGGGTGTGATTCCGGATGTAGGGATCTTCGACGGTAAAACGCGTCGAGGACCTTTCAAGGGAGATAGACCCGATGTAGGGATTCAAGTCGAAGTCCACAATCCTCCGGAGTATATAACGGTAGAGGCATGGGAAGCCATCGAAGACGCCGTTTTATCCCATGAACCGGTGTTGATCAATGTGCATGGAGAAGAGGACTTACTTGCATTGGCATCTATAGCTCTAGCCCCTATAGGAGGAATTGTAATATATGGGATACCCTTAGAGGGCATGGTAGTCAATATCATAGACGATAAAATCAAGGAAAAGACGTGGCAAGTAATAAATAGTATGGAAAAAGTGAACCAAGGTGGATAGAATGTCGGAAATATCGATAGACATAGAAGAGGAAAAGGAGAACAAACTCCTAAATAGAAGGGAACTCGTACTAACAGTACATCATGAGTCTGGTCCCACGCCCACACGAGAGCAGATAAAGGCAGGGATCGCATCACTAACCGGTTTTGAAAAGGATAAGATAGTAGTGAACAAGATCAGATCAGAATTCGGTATGGATAGAGCCAGGGTCCAGGCAAAACTATACGATAAGAAAGAAGATGCATTGGAGTACGAACGCGATTACCAGATAGCTAGAAACAAGTTGAAGGGTTGATAGAGATGGCTAAGAAAGATATGTACGAAGTAGAGAACGGCAAGCTGAAGCGTTTGAGACGCAGCTGCCCAAAATGCGGCGATGGTGTTTTCCTAGCGGTACATGAAGATAGGGTATCCTGCGGAAAGTGTGGATATACGGAATTCAAAAATAAATAGGGCTCGTGGTGTAGCAATCCAACGTACATACTCGTGCTTGGACTACAATGGATATCACTGGGGCCTCCGGAGCCCCAAACCCGGGTTCGAAAATTGGTGAGGAAACACCTCATCGGACGGAACTCCCGGCGAGTCCGCTTTTTGCTGAAGATCATGTTTATAGTTCAAAAACCAAAATATTAAATACCTGCCTTAAGTTAGAGTCGTGCCTAGAATCGATCCAGGAGGAATACAGATGGATGATGAAAACACAGTGTATATCGGAAAAAAAGAAACCATGAACTACGTAATGGCTGTCGTGACTCAGTTCAACAGTGGCTCGAACGAAGTAGTGATCAAAGCAAGAGGCAGAGCCATAAGTAAAGCAGTGGATGTAGCGGAGATCACCAGGCACAGATTCGTGCCAGAGTCAGAGATCATCGAGATCATAACCGACACTGAACAGTTAGAACGTGAAGGTGACGATGGTACCGCCAACGTGTCTTCCATGGAAATAACTATGAAACTGGCCTGAGATGACACATAGGTAGAGTCAATGAAACCCATTCTTATCATCTCTTTTGACAAGACTGAAATATACCTTGATAGTTCAAGGAACCATGAATAAGATCGATGAGTTAAAAAAAGAGGTCGTGAAGTTCAGGGATCGACGCGATTGGTTGAGATACCATAATCCCAAGGACCTCTCCATATCGATATCTGTAGAGGCTGCGGAATTACTAGAGTTGTTTCAGTGGAGAGATCCGGATATGGTTGAAAAGGAGCGGGTCGAGGAGGAGATGGCGGATGTATTCATCTATCTTCTCTCTTTGGTGGATGTGATGGATATTGACCTAGGTAAAGCAGTGATGAAAAAGTTGGAAAAAAACAGGAGCAAGTACCCTGTGGAAGATTCGAAACGTTTTTAACTTCCATCGTAGTGAAGATCGATGATATGAGTCGGAATGAAGAAGAGATCTATGTTCCCGGTAGAAAGACCATAGACGAGGTTTTCGACAAGAGCACCTTGGAAGTCCTTTATGATCTTATGAACAAGGATTACGTGGAATATGTAGATTATCCCATATCTACCGGAAAAGAGGCGAAGGTCTTCAGAGCGGTATCTCCTGAAGGTGAGCTATTAGCCATAAAGATTATGAGATTGAGCACTTCAATTTTTAAAGAATATCGTAAGTATATCGAGGGGGATTATAGGTTCAAACGTGTGGGAAGAGGTAGGAATCTGGTCTATAACTGGACTAGAAAAGAATTCTCTAATCTTAAACGGATGCATGAACATTCCATGAATGTTCCAGAGCCGGTCACATTTTCAAAAAATGTGCTCATCATGAAGCTTTTAGAACATCAGGGTGTGGCAGCACCTCTGTTAAAGGATGTACATTTGGAACTGGACGAAATGAAGGACATCTACGATATAGTTCTAGAAAATTATCGCATATCGGTAAAAAAGGCAAAGATGATACATGGTGACTTGAGCGAATACAATATCTTGTATTCCGAAGGGGTACCTTACTTGATCGATGTGTCTCAATCCGTACCAACAAGTCATCCAATGGCCGATGAACTATTTTTAAGAGACGTATCGAATCTATCCAGATATTTCAGCAAATACGGGCTGGAAACAACAGAAGATATAATTATCAAAACTATCATGGAGGAAGAGAGCTGATATCCATGCCAACAATAAAGATCCCAAAGGACCGTATCGGTGTACTCATCGGTGAGGGTGGTAAGACAAAAATGAAGATCGAAGAAGTTACAGGTACCACATTGGATATCGATTCCAAAACTGGTGTCGTTGAGATCGATACACGAGAAGTGGAAGATCCTGTGTTAAAACTCAAGGTGGAAGACATTATCAGAGCCATAGGTCGTGGATTCAATCCTAAAAAAGCCCTATCTCTAGTGGATGACGAGATCTACTTTGAACTCATGGATATACGTTCTTACGTAGGAAAGAGTTCCAATGCGGTACACCGCATGAAGGCTCGGATAATCGGGAAAGAAGGTAGAACTAGGGAATTGATAGAAGAACTGAGCGAGAGCTATGTTTCTGTTTATGGTAACACCGTTGCTATAATCGGATCTTCTTTGGAACTGTCCATCGCACGAAGGGCGATACAGATGATACTAGAGGGTGCGGAACACAGCTCGGTTTACAGCTACCTTGAGAGCAAAAGGACAGACATCAAGAGGCGTCGACAAGGTTTCTTTTAGAGCATCATATCGTCTTCTTCGTCGGTGTCAATGGAACCGATCAATTCACTACACTCTGGGCAGAATTCTCCAGCATGTTTGGATTCACAGGAAGGGCATAAAGGTAGTTCATTGCAGTCGTGTTTGTAGTTGGTCGCTTTGCCACAGAAATGACAGTCCGGCTCCGGTTCGGAACTCACCTTCTTTTTCACCTTCTTTTTCGGCTTTTCAGATTTTTGCTCTTCACCAACGGTGTCTATCTCCGCTTTATCTTCTTTTCTTACGAAATCTTCCTGTACCAGAGTCGATATCTCTGTACTGGGCGGTTTATAATCCTTTCCTTCGAACTTCTTCAATGCGGCCAGTACCTTCTTCGCTTGATATATACCCACGTTCAGATTGGTGATCAGCGTGAGGAAATCACGTTTTTCTTCAGGGAGCGTCAGCACCCTTTTCCTCAATAAACGTTCGGTTTTTTCATCTATCTGTTCGGCAGAGATATCCATTGAATCGACTTCACGGATGTATTCAAGGACCCTTTTGGCTTCCGGTATCGATTTGTCGGGGAAGTTAGTGACTATGTCACAGAGCCTCACCCCATTTTTTATCAGGCTTTCCCGAGATACCAATGCTAGTTTCTTCAATACCGCTCGAGAAGCGTTCTCCAACTTGTCTTTCTCTTCTTCATCTAAAGCACCGATGTCCAGGGCTTCACGTAGTGATAGATAACCGAACACATCGTCTATGTAGTTATAGGGGACATTGCATTTTTTGAAAGCTTCTTCTTTCGAGATCTCACGATTCCTGGAACATTCATATTCAAGTATCCGTTTGGCGTACTCTTCTAACTTCCTTTCCTCTTCCTTTTCTCTAGCTATGTCCAGACCATGTCTAGCTGATTCCATCTCAGGGTCGAGTTCAAGTGCCTTCTCGAATGCACGTATAGCCTTATCCGTTTTACCCACTTCGATAAGTACTCGACCTTTGTTATTCCAGGCGTATTTATCTTCTGACTTTAAACCGATGGCACGGTCGTATGCCTCTATCGCCCGCTGATACCTACTGACCTCCTCTAAAACACGTCCTTTCTCGAACCATGCTTCTTCGTAATCCGGATCTATCTCCGTAGCCTCGTCGAAGCTTTCCAGAGCACCTGCGTGATCTTCTATCTCCATCTGTAACTCGCCTTTCTTAAACCAAAGATGAGCATCGTCTGGAGATAGATCTATTGCCTTATCATAAGTATCGATGGCATCCCTTTTCCTTCCGAGGTAATCGTAACATTCAGCCTTGGTTATCCATACCTCACTATCGTCGATCCCTAGTTTAACAGCGGTATCCAAGGCACTGATCGCTTCCTCGTATTTTTCCAACTTTTCAGCGAGGATTCCTTTGTATTTCCAGGTGGTGCCATTCTGGTCGTCTATGTTCAATGATCTCTCGAACAGTTCATCAGCCTCCTCCAGTTCTCCGATCTCTATCAAACATCTTCCTTTCCGGTTGATGTATAGGGTATTTTCGGGTTCAAGATCCATGGCTTTATCGAACCATTCTGAGGCCTCTGAATATCTTTCCATCTTACGTAGACACTCTGCCTTACGTGCGATGGGTATCACATCGGTAGGATCTAATTCTTGGGCTTCATTGTAAGATCTTATGGCGTTTTCATATTGTTCCAGGTGTTCGAACACCATGCCCCTGTGCAGCCACATCTTCTTGTTATCGGGATCCAGGTCTAGCGCCTCATCGAAAGCCTCTAGTGCCTCCTCTCTTCTCTTGAGCAACTTCAAGGCCATGGCCTTATCTTGCCATGCCTCGATATTTTCCGGATCATCTTCGATTATACGTTCACAGTGTTCAACCACTTCTTCGGGCATGTTCAGCTCTTTTAGAAGATCCTTTGCCTTAACCAGATCTACAACCGATTCTTGTATGGACAATGCCCTTTCGAAACAATCTAAAGCACTTTGAGGCTCTCCTAGCTTTTTTAAAGCCTCGCCTTTATCCCTCCATGCTTGTAGATTATTGGAATCTATATCCAGTATCCTATCGCACGTTTCTATGATATCGCTCCATCGTGTTAGGGTTATCAAAGAGTCTTTCTTTTTCTCCAATAACTTGATGTCCTGACTTTGCATATCCAGAGCTCTATCGTAGGCTTGAACGGCATCTTCATGACGGCCGAGGTTGGCCAGGGCTAGTCCTTTACGGATGTATGCGAAGCGGTTGTTAGGTTTGATCTTCAATGATTTATCGAAGGCTTCCACCGCCTCCTCGTATCTGTCCAACCATTCCAACGCTATCGCCTTACTGTAGAGTACTCTTGCGTTTTCATCATCGATCTCCAAAGCCTTGTCGTATGATATGATGGCTTCTTCATATCGATTCAGTCCCTCAAGGGCCAATCCTTTGCTGTACCATATCCTATCGTCGCTGACGTCGATCTCTAGAGCTTTATCGTAGGATTTGATCGCCTCTTCGTACCTTTCCAATTTGACCAAACAGTGAGCTTTATTGTTCCAGTATTTTTTATCATCTGAATTGATACCTATCGCTTTATCGAAACTCTCTAGCGCCTCCTCATATCGTTTCAAACGATATTCGCAGAGACCCTTGTCGTTCCATGCTTCATCGTTGGAAGGATCGTAAGAAAGGCCCTTACGATAATCTCGGATGGCTCTATCGTATTCTCTCAGCTTTTCGTGTGATTTTGCCCTATCGAAGTAAGCCTCTATGTTGTCAGGATCCATGGATATTATCCTATCACACACGAAGACCACTTCTTCGTAATTTCCCAGTGATTTCAATGCTTCCTTCTTACCCACAAGAGCATCTAGGTCGTTATCCTTTATCCTGAGGGTTTCTTCAAAGCTTTCTAACGCCCCTTGTGGATTGTTCAACTTTAGCAATGATGTACCCTTATCATAGCAAGCCTCCCAGTTGTTGGGCTCAAATTCTAGGATACGGTCAGCAGTACGGACAACGTTTTCCCAGTCCTGCTGTTCTTTGTATATCTTCTTCTCCCTCTCCAGGGCGTAGATGTCTTTGGGATTATATGACAGGGCTTCTTCCAGCTGTGCTATAGCTTCTTCCGGTTTTCCCAACTTGTGGAGAGCTACACCTTTATCATACAGACTTCCAGCATCGGAGGGATTCTTTTCAAGGATCCTATCACAAACTCTGATCAGCTCTTCGTATCTACCGAGTGGCTTCAAAGCTTCCTTTTTGTTGTTGAGTAGTCTCACGTCGCTGGGGTCTATAGCGATACCTTTGTCGAAGGCTTCTACTGCCTCTATGTGACGTTCCATCTCATACAATATGGTCCCCTTTCGATTCCAGAGGTCCTTGTCTTCAGAATCTATCTCTAGAGCTCTGCTGAAAGCCTCCAATGCGTCTTCGTCCCTTTTCAATAGGTGTAGAGTGGTCCCTTTAGCGCTCCAAAGGTCTTTATTATCCGGGTTTATCTCCAGCCCGTTATCGAAGCAAACCACTGCATCGTTCAATTTTTCCATATCTCTTAAGGTGAGACCTTTATACAGCCATATCTTTTCTTGATTTGGGTTGATTTCGAGGGATTTGTTGAAGGATTCAATGGCCTTCTCGTAATTACCTCCTCTTTTCAGGGCGAGCCCTCTTTTTGCCCAGATCTCACCGTTCCTTGGTTCAATTTCGAGTATCTTATCGTAAACGGATATATCGTCTTCATCCACTTCTAGAGCTTTTTCATAAGTCCTGACCGCTTCTTCTTTCCTCCCCATCTTTGTGAGGATGTCTCCACGATTTATCAACGAATACTTATTTTTGCGATCTATCTCAAGCGCTCGGGATAACAACTTCAACCCTTTACTAGGACTCCCCTTCTGAGTCAAGATCAACGCTTTGTGGTTCAAAGCTTCGATGTTGTTATTATCATATCTGATGGCTTGGTCTTCTGAGTGAAGTGCATGATCTTCGTAGCCCAGATGGTAGTACAGCCATCCTAATCGATCGAAAGCTTTAGACACCTCTTCCTGCTGTTCTGAGAAGTTTTCTTCGTGCTTTTTGAGAAGATCCCATGTTCTATCACACAGTTCCTTCGCCTTTGAGATATCGCCTTCCTGGCGTTGTTCTTCAGATTTATCAAGGTATTTTTGTGCTTTATTCAACACTCTTTTTTCCTTATCCAGTAAATTATCTATAGAGTCTAAGAAACCCATATTCAGATCCTCCAGTAATTCATATACGATTTCATCTTCACGTGATTATCTCCTTTAGTCTGTCCATCTCTATCCCCCTTCTTATCTCCAGGGCGAGTCTTCTACCTGTGGACATACGTTTACCCCATAGTGTGTTTCCATATGGATGGCCAACGTTCATATGAACATTGGTACCTCCACCGGTCCTTGGAGCCACATCGTATATGTAGAAATTAAGGTCTTTATCAACACAGGTTTGAAGACAGAACGGACCTATGACTCCGGGGTCGTAGTGCTTTTTGGTGGCTTTTACATATAGTTCAGCCAGCTCGAAGACCTTCTCCAGCTGTGATTCCCTCAGCGTAGCGCTGTTGTGTCCGGTGACGGTGTACTCCGGAACCCGTTGTTCTTCGTTCAGTGTCATCTGTTGTGGGGCAGGTAATCTTACATGCCCATCAAGACTTGTTTCGAACCTCCAGTCTATACCGAGTAATTCTATCTCCGAACCTTTGGCATTCAAGGGACTGTAGAAGAAGTCGAAGTTGAATACCGGTCCGATGATATATTCTTCAATCCTTGCATTGCCGAGATCTTCTTTAGTGATCACGTCGTTCCTGATAAGATTATCAACTTTTTCCTGGTATTCTTCGTATGACGCTGCTGTGAAGAACCCTCTTTCGAGTCTTTTTACCTTGTGTTTTAACTTCACTATGCACAGTCTATCGATATCCTCAGGGTCGTCGATCTTCTCAGGGAAAGGTAAACCTCCTTTTTCCAATATCCAATAGTAATCCTTTTCCTCTTCCCTCTCTTCGCTCCTCAGTAGATTCCTGCTGCCCACCATGGGAACTACGAACTCATCCTCGATCTTGTCTAGCGGTGCGTAAGAGGTAAAAGAACGGTTAGGTACGAAGATCACGTTCTCTTCGATCAACTTCTTCTGATATTCATCCTTCAAAACATCGGCGAACTTATCCAGCACCCATGTCTCATCCACCACACCTCTAAGACGATCTCCCTTATCATCGAATATGGTTTTGAAATATCGGTCATATGTTTTTTCCCTACCCTTCTGGCAGATGGCTAGAGTAGGAAAACCCTCGTCCACCGCACCATCGCACACATCGAGTGCTGAATGTGATGCAACTACCCCTATCTTTGTCTTACTAAAATCATAGTAATCCAGTTTTTCCCTGACTGTATTTAGGTCCAACATATAATTCACTTCTTAAGAGAAATACAATGCAGTGTATTTATCATTTATGATGCTCAACGGAGTTTAGACCCATCCTCTAACACGATGGTTTCAGTCGAACCGCTCATCTTCAACAACTCCTGTAGTGTTTTTGCGTACTCTTCGCCCGAACTATCTATCAGTTTTTTGAAGTAAGTAGATAAGAATTCTCCTGTTTCCACTTCGTTGTCAGCATACTTCCACCTGTGTGATTCCGCTCTTCCGATGGCCACGAGGAAACTGTATGCTATGGATTTCATCCGTGTTTCCCTGGGATTGACACCTTTTAGGTAGTTGATGGCCTGTTCTGCACCACCGGTCTTGTAGGCCAGAGACAGCTCGTGTGCCAATTTCGCCCGGGGCGGTAGCTTGGAAAAGTTGGGTAAAGCGGATAATTCATCGAGTTCAGTCTTCCTTTTATTTGCTTCTCTTACGATATCTCTGGGTATCTTTTTATCACTATCTTCCACCAACTCTCCGATACGATCTTCATCATCGAGAAGAACTTTTAAGATTTCATAGGGATCTTCCTTCCATCCGAGTTCCAAGAGCTCGTTCACAGTACCCTGTTCAAGCATCACCGGTCCTGTCAATTCTATGGTCTTTTTAAGAACATCTTGTTCCCAACTCTCATATCTCAAAGACTCTAGGAATGCATCGGCGTCTTTACCAAAGCACCTTTCTCCCACGGCGAAGATGTGTTTTCTATTTTTCAGGATCTTACGTTTATCTTCGATGATCTTCTCTATCAGATCTCTATCTGAGATAGATCCTTTAATGAACTCTTCTTTGACTTCCTTCTTCAAAGAAGTGTCACCGGCGGCGATACAGGTATCACAATCTGATTCACATCTCATCCGGTATTCACCTGAAAGGTCGAACATGTTTTTGTTCTCCGGAGATGCTATCCCTTCACTGAGATGTATGAACATGTTTGACCCTTTAGAAGCACATCTCTCACATATCTTGATAGAACACTCTGGTGTTATCCATCTTAATGTGAATGATGAATTTTCTTCATGATCATGTGGGCATGAGAATTTTTTCCCCTTACTTCTGAGATCGTATGGTGTGGAACCGAGCCTGTCTTTGATGTATCCTTTGGGGGGTTTATCATCCTTCCCGGTACAGACTATATTATCTTTCCAAGAATATATGTAGTATCCTTTCTGTGAGTATTCATGATATGCCATGAGTCTGAGGAATGGATCGTCGAAGTATTGGACCCCTACCAGGTATTTTGCACCGGCATTTCCTTTTTTCGCATAAGATATCTTACCTCCTGGTATGGATGCCGTGGCCAATACTTTAGCTTTTTTTTCGTGGGCCAGCAGCATCGTAGCCGCTACTGCTTTGGTGAGGTCGGGACCTTTTTTCGAGTATTTTTCGAGCTTATTTTTATCTTCCTTGGATGCTTCGAGTTTTTTCATCCATCTCTTTTCTTTACCGAACTTACATAGTAAGCAGTTATCTTCACACCGAGGTATGACTACGGATGGGTCCTTCTTCAACTTCTGCCCCATCTCTATTAGCTTCTGTTCTTCGACTTTGCTAGCTCGTTTTGGTCCTTTTCTGAATAAACCGGGGAACATGGTTCATAACCTGATCATCAATCTTCACCGAGGTATAATCCTACGGGTTTTCTAATGTATTCTCTTGTTTTACGAGCCTTTACTATCTCCAGTGCTACTGTTTTTTTGTTGGGTAGTTTCTCCGGTCCAGTAACACCTAAGTTAAGAGCAAGTCTGTTAAGATCCTCGCGAGTGTATTTTTCAACCAGTTCATCAGCATCTTCTTTTACCATACGGTACCAACATTTAACTCATGTTATTTTAGTTTTTAGTTCCGAACCACCCATTTTCGGACGAAAAATATATTACGGCTTCCAACGTGCGGTTCTTAGATGGAAAAGATTTGGACGGAGAAGTACAGGCCTGACAGGCTGAGTGATGTTTACGGTCAACAGAGGGTTATCGAACGTTTACAGGCATACGTTGAAAAAGGAACCCTTCCCCATCTACTCTTTGCAGGTCCCGCTGGAACTGGGAAGACCACATCAGCGATAGCCCTGTCCAAGGAGATGTACGGGGATCAATGGAGCGCCGCTTTCTTTGAACTCAACGCCAGCGATGAACGAGGCATAGATGTGATCAGAAATAAGATAAAGGAATATGCCCGTACAACCGCCATCAGTCAACGCGGGTTCAAGATAATCTTCATGGATGAGGCAGATTCTCTCACATCAGAAGCACAAGCCGCCCTTCGGAGGACCATGGAGAAGTACTCCAATAACTGCCGTTTTATCCTATCTTGTAACTATTCCTCTAAGATCATAGACCCGATACAATCTAGGTGTGCTGTTTTCAGGTTCAGACACATAAACGATGAAGACGTCAGAAAGTGGATAGAGCACATCGCAGATGAAGAAGATCTGGAGATATCCGAGGATGCTATGCAGATGTTAGTCAGATTGTCCGAAGGCGATCTGAGGAGAGCTACCAATCTACTCCAGATATCCGCATCTACAACCACCCGGATCACCGCTGAGATCGTCAGACGCAGTGCAAATATAGCGAGACCGAAGGATGTCGAGGAATTGATAGTATCCGCTATGAAAGAAGAGTTCATGGTCGTACGTAACAAATTGGATAACCTTTTGATCGAGAACGGTCTATCGGGAGGAGACATCATCAAACAGATCCATAAAAGCATCTATAACGTTCCGATGGACAATTGGAAGAGGATGAAGTTGGTGGAGAAGATCGGCGAGGCGGAGTATCGTATGGTTCAGGGTTCCAACGAACGTATACAGCTGGAGTCTCTACTTGCTCATTTCGCACTGGAAGCGAAAAGACAGTGAGCTATTCACCCACGATTTTAACGATTATCTCTCGCTCTCTAGCGGGGACATCCATATCGCATAGGATTATCTGCTGCCATGTACCCAATGTGAGGGATCCGCCAGATAGCGGTATCATAAGACTAGGTCCTATGAATGAAGCACGAACATGTGAATGACCATTTCCATCGTGCCATCTCTCGTGGTGTTCGTATCTTATGTCCTTTGGAAAGAGTTTCTCCAATGCTCTTGGGAAATCTTCCAATAGTCCGGGTTCGTACTCGATGGTCGTTATGGCACCGGTTGACCCTGGAACGAAGACTAGAACTATACCCTCCTTTATTCCGGTTTTGCTCACCGCTTCTTTCACATGTGGTGTGATGTCTTTGATATCCAGCTCTTTCGAGGTCTTTACTCTGAATACTATCTCTTCGACTGACATATTGGTAGACTAAATCGAAGTGAACGTTAAACCACTTTCGGTTCATTTCATTAACATACCAAAAATATAATATATGATGCATAACCCTATAACTTAAAATATTCCTATAAGGAGGAATAAAAGATGAAATGCAAAAAAATGAATAGACTAATAAGTATATTTGTGGCAACAGCACTGCTGCTATCAATAATTGGTGTATTTTATACACCTGTTGAAGCCGGTGAACTCGCCCCAGACCCGGAAGACGATTTTGTTGAAATCGTGAATATCGTGGGCGATCTGGACTGCTACGTAGGCGAACAAAATATAGCCTTTGAATTGCAAGTGGAATCTCTCTTGTATGGAGATGGAACTGAAAGCAATGTTACCGATGTTTGGGTGGAAGTCGATCCAGGTAACAACCTTGGAGAGATCACATGGGTAAACAACATACACATCCCCGGTGAGAATGGAACTGACATGAGCGAACCTGATGGAGACCAATTTTATTCATTCGGCCCCTTCGAGTTCCACGCAAACCCTGATGCTACACCCGGAGAATACGTTATGGATATAGAGGTACACTATGTATACGTTGACGATGAGAACGTAACTCAAGATGGGACATTGGAAACATGGCTCACCTTTGAAATCTGGGAAAACACTAACGTTTTAGATATCGATACAACCTTATGGGCTGGAGAACACTTCCAGGAGTTGGAGGTGGACGTAGAAAATATAGGTGATGAGGCAGTTCAGGATATATATCTCGAATTGAGCGGTGCACCAGCAGGTGTTTCAATCCTTGATTCGACCGCATATATCCCAGGTGATCTGCCGGATGGAGAGACCACGACCGCATACTTCCGCGTAGATGTTGCTGCTAACGTAGATCCTGGCATCTATACCTTAGATTATGAACTGGTTGGCACCAGGGACGGTGTAGGGATCACAGAGGTAGGTGTAGTCGATGTAGTAGTCGAGTTCACTCCAAGGATCGAGGCGGATATCGAGGACCAAGTTACCATCGAACAAGGTGATACAGAGGTGACATTCGAAGTTGACTTCGAAAACACCGGTAACGTAGACTTAAGCGATGTTCACATCGGTCTGATTACAGATGACGACTTCTTCGTACAGACCGTGGATCATTATGAGTATGGTGAAGATGTGAGGTATGTGGCAGTCCCACTTGGAGACTTATCCGTTGGAGATACCGAGACCATGGAGATCACCATCGGACTACATCGTTACCTTCAAGACGGTCTTCATAAGATGATGTTCAGATGGGATGGTTGGTACTATAATGACGGTTCAACCGGCGAAGCCACAAGATATATCCATGTCGGTGCTGACTGGGATCAGACAGTGAGCCCCAACCGGGCGATATTATACGAGGTCGAAGAAGATGATCACATGTATAATCCAGGTGCAGGGGATACAGAGCTCGAGAGTCCTTGGAGAGGACCGTATGGATTCTTACAGGTTTCTTCAGTGGCTATCCATATGACTGCGACTTCGGAACAGGTAGCACTATTGGGCGATATCACCTATGTTCAACTAGAAGTGACACTAACTAATCATGAACTGGTTGATTTCAAAGATCTGATCGTAGAGCTTGAGGTCGGAGAGAACACACCGTTCCTCAATCCCGTTGACCCATCATTGGATCATGTAGAGATGGACCCCATTTCTGGAGATTATCTGGCAGCGGAGGATTCTGTAGATGTTTACTTCAATGTGGACATAAACTCTGCTTACGTACAACAAAGGTTGAACGAAGGAGCCCACGCTTATGTTTCCTACATTAATGTAACAAGAGCTGTGAATGTTGATACAAACGAGGAGCTCTCTGGTTTTCAGATCCCTGTTACAGGTGAACTAAGAGGTATGGGTCCAAGACTCGTTGTGGAAGGAGAACTAGAAGATAATCTGATCGAGCCCGGTGAAATATTCACACTGAACTACACGATATCCAACCACGGCGACGATACTGCTAGAGACACCTGGGTAAGCATGATTCCAGAACTCTACGACAATGAGAACTGGGATGTTCTGCACGGGTTCATCAAAGCTATATCCTCTAGCACAGACGTAGAGGATTTCGGATTGATACATGAGTCCAAGAATGTTTCAGAGGAAGTGACTTTAGAGAGTTTGGGGATAGATTCTGCAGAGGATCTAGTTGACCTGCACTTCTATTTCGAAGGAGCTCTTTCCGCTCCACGACCACACATATGGACTCTGTATGTCGGAGAACTTGCCCCTGGTGAGAGTGTAACGGTTTCGTTCAGCATGGTATCCTCTCAGCACATGCAGCTTGGCGAACCATACCAAGAAACCATCTCAATACAGACTATGGATTCTGATGGAGAGATGTGGGAAGTAGATTATCCGATAACCATCAGGACACAAGAAACAGAGGAAGAGGAAGAAACCACTGGAATATTCGGGATGGAATCTCCACTCTTTGAGGTACTATTGATAGCTATCATAGTGATCATCGCATTGATAGTGGCCATGATCGCCATGGCAAGGAAGTCGGAAAAACCTGCCAAGGAGGAAGAGGTACCCGAGATACCTGAGGAATCACCTGAAGACCAGAGATCCTGGGCTGAAACTCCACCGTTGGATGATGAGGAAGTCTCCATCGAAGAGGATTCGGAATCCGATGATGAAGAAGTCTGGTGAACTCTTTCCCCAAAACCCCTTTTCTTTATTTTTTAAAAGAACTTCAAATTTTTTCTTTCCTTCCTTTCTACAATATCGTCAAAAAGGTCGATCTTTATCGGAACTGCGAACTTTGTGAATATACTGCTGACTATGGCTTCCCCTTTGTCAAGGCTAGCGATGTTCTTACTGTCTTTGGATAGGTCCTGTGCTACACTACCGATGATCGCTTCTCTTTCACTCCTCATCTCGTTGCCGAGTATTATCTTGGTGTTCATATTGGCCAGTAGTTCTCGGGGTATCATGCTGGATAACTGTGTGATGGCTATCAGACCGACCCTGAATTTTCTACCTTCTCTTGCGATAGTGTGGAATACGTTCCTGCCCGCTCTTTCACCGAGTACTCTAGGCGCCTCTTCGATGACGACGCTAACGGTTGGTTTACCATCCAGTTCTCCCTTCTCTTTGTAATGTTTGTATCTGTTGAACACACGGCTTGTGATCATCCCGGCTATGAGTAGTTCCTTGTCTTGGGGCATGGAACTTGTGTCTAATATCACTTTTTTTCCTTCTTCTATGGATTCAACGATCTGGTTCATCATGTTCTCATTTCCCTCGGTTGTGAATATCGTGCTGTCACAGTAAACCCTTCCATTGACCTCGTTGATATCGATGGCTAGAGAGAGCTTACGTCGTAATACATCGAGGGTGGATTCCTGCACACCGTGTATCTTGGCTTCCTCAGGGTCGCTGACCATGATAGATCCAAGCCATTCTTCACCATATATCCCATAGTAAACGTACATCGCATCGGTCTGAGCAGATGTTAGATCTATGATGCCTCTTAGATCCCAGGGTCGAAGCAAGTTCGTGTTAACTTTTAGACTGTACCCTCCCGGTGGAGGGTTCGGAGAATAGTATTCTACCTTGTTCGGGGCTTCTGGATGATCTTTGGCGCCTAGTTCGTTCCTTCCATAGTATTCATCATGTGGATCGATGATCAACATGCCGCAGTAGTCCTTAGGTATGAGGTTCCACAGCATCACCTTTACCAGATTACTCTTTCCTCTGCCGGTGGTTGCCGGGATCAGTATGTGATGGGACAAAGCCTTCTTCCCGTCGATATATACGGGGACATCGAGCACTCTGCTGCCGCTCCTTATCTTCCCCAAGTACAGTCCATTCTCCGGTTCATCCAAGAACTCGAAGTTTTCTTCACTGACCCTTCTGACTTGATCGAAGAAAGGTGGTAGTTTCTTAGGTATCTTGGCTGTACCATCTTTAACGTGTACCAGGAGCTTCGCCCTAGCACATATGTAGTTCCTGATCTCTTCCTCCATTATAGCGGTGTCGTCGTACCCTTCTAACTGCATCCCGCTGATCCTGGCTAGATCGTCATCCTCCATCAACGAGTCGTAACCTAGATCATGCACTTGGAGTATCACATCTCCTCCGACGGAAAGCAGCTCTCCTATCTCTATGGTTTTCCGTGCTTTCTGTCTAACGTAGAGTTCTCCGTATTCTCCGCCTATTATCTGTCCTATAACTGTCATATGATCATCCCTAATTCAAAGATTGCTCAATCTATCATGTGCATCTAACGCTTTTATTCGGTACGATACTTCTTTTCTCATACGGTCCGTCCCAGCACGTCGAAGGTGTCTTGTCTCTTCATCCGTTACTCTCGCTTTCATATCTGCATCAACCAACCCGTAAGGGTAACCAAGGAACAAAGGATCCTTGGCCTGGTTTGCCAGATGACCTAGTACTTCTTTTTTATCCATATCAACACCTTCGTAGAACTCGGTCCTAAAGACATATTCAGACCGTGGATGATATTTTACTATGGCCATATCCCCCTTATGATCAGGGTTTTTATTTATCGCTAGTGGGTGATAGTACCAAAGGTCTTCTTCGAGTCCATCACCAATAAATCGAACAGCGGATATGAGTGGGTGGCCCATGGTGGTCTTTAATGAACAGCTCTTTGCCACCCCAACAAGGTTGATGTTGTGCTTTTCCACTAATCCGTATAATCTATCTGAATGTTCCTTCTCCCCCTCTACACTGGTCTGCAGTACTCCGTCCTTGACCAGTATATCACCTTCATCGAGGTGTTTTTCAACCACATGACTCATGGTATCCCATTCCAGGTATGTCCGTATGATCCTACCGGCGTTTTCCCCGTTTCCATCACCTAGGTCTTCCTTATTCAATATGAACTCCGTTTCTGAGATCGGCATGTAGGATTCTATCGGTCTGATTCGACATTCGATAGATTCATATCCCTGTTTGACAGTAAGGAAGGCGTTGAGGGGTTTTACATTTTTAGACCGGGTTCGTCCTTTGAATAGGTTGAAATATATCCGTATCAGGTGAAGTGAATCGATCGGTGATCTATAGATGCAGTTGTTCCCTCCGTCAACACAGCATACAACTTTATCCTCCTCCCCGGTAGAACTGAAGGGTGTAAAGTTGTCTGTAGATAGTGGCACAGACTCGTAATACCCCTGATGATGCTGGAAGTGAGGGTCCCCCCAATCATCGGGCACTCCTCCCATCTCATTCAGTATTCGCCACAGCTCTTGGATCATCTGAACCAGCATATACCAGGGAGTACTTAATCTTTGACGAGGGAGATGAGTGAAAGTGCGTTGCGGTAGTGGGTTCTGTAGATGGGTGATAAGATAAATTCATTCGGTCGAGGAGTAAAGATTTAATAATATTAAAACTTAATACCTATTGCATGTATATCGAAGAGTTCAATGAGTGTGCTCGTATCCTAGGGAAAAAGCACGTGCCAGAAGTGATCCGTGAACTGATGAGGAAGGATTGGATCAAAGCAAACGAGCTCGCATCTTATATCGGCATAACCACAGCCACAGCGGTCACATATTTACGGTCTCTTTCTAAAGTTGGATTGCTGGATAAAAGGCGGGCTAAAGGATTAACTGGTGAAGTCTGGGAATATAGGTTGGAGAGGGACGAATATCACCTGAAGCTGGATCTGAAATGAACATAAGGATTATAAACCGATAATATTCTATCCCATCCTATGAGGATAAGCACGGTAGATATCCAGGATTATGAGGACATGATGGAATTATGGGGTATTTGCGGTTTACCGTATAAACCTCGAGGGAGGGATACCCGTGATAAGATCAGAAAAGAGATACAGAGGGAACCGGAATACTGGAAGGCATTCTATGAGGGTGATAGGATGGTGGCGGTGGCTTTCGGTACTGACGACGGTAGAAAGGGTTGGATAAACCGTTTAGCTGTTCATCCCGAGCATCGGAACCGGGGTCTAGGGACCCGATTGGTCAGCGCTCTGGAGGAAGAATTTTATAACAAAGGAATAGAGATCATCGGTGTTTTGATAGAAGGGGATAATCCCGAGTCTATGAAATTCTTCGAAAAGCTAGGTTACGAGGATCTGGACATACGCTACTACTCCAAGAGAAAAAGCATGGATTCATGAATAAAGGTTTAAATTATTTAAAACTTTACTCTGATAATTCGTCATTTTTGACTCATATCCGTGCACACTAGACTTATCAAAGACATACTTTTTATATGAAAACCTTATCAAGTACTCCATGGAACTGATCGATGTTGTGAACGAAAAGAACGAAGTCGTTGGAAAGGCAACACGTAAAGAAGTTCATGAAAAAAAATTACCACATAGAACTGTGATGTTCTTCGTTGTCAGTAACGATGGACGTGTACTGATAACCAAACGGAGTAATGATAAGGAGTTTTTCGGGGGTCACTGGAGCGTTGTATTAGGTGGCCATGTCTCCTCCGGTGATTCATACGAAAAAACGTTGCTTAAAGAGATGGAGGAGGAGATAGGTACTGTCGGTGAACACGTACACATAGGGAATTTCGTTAAGGAACTGCCTGAAGAGATAGAACACGTTTCACTCTTTAAGACTACAGTTCCTCCCGAGGAAGTACGGCTGAATCCAAACGAGTTTCAGGAAGGTGAGTTCGTACCATTCAACGAAATAGACGAACACCTAAAACACAAAAAGTTTTTACCAGAGACTGAAACCGTTTTAGATAAGATGAAGGATTTCGACAAAACGATAGATCATCAGTGATTCAACCCCTTGATCAGACTACCACATCGAGTACAGTTCACACATTCTCCGGGATCACCTGATGAATACACTTTATTGGCACAGTATGGGCAGGTATAACGCAACCCTATCTCCATAGGGAGTCGATTCTTTTCTTCTCTTTTCTTTTTAAGATGTTTGCAGATCATCACGAAGGAGATGATGGTTACTAACAGTATGGGCAGAAGGATTTCCCCCCTTTCAAAAACAGATATCTCTTCTTTATCTTCGGGTGGAGTTAAAGATATGATCATAGGTTCGCTCGGTAAGGACTCCCCTCTTTCATCCACGGAAGAAATGCGATAGATATACTTCACATCGTGATCCACCATACCATCTCTGTAGTAACGCCTCGCTCCGCTTATGGAAAATAGGTAGGATCTATTACCATCTACATCGGTTCTGTATATGTTGAAGTGATCCACCTCAAGTTCTTCAGACGGTAATTCCCAGCTGATGTTTATATGATCTGCTCCGACTTCAACACTGACCGATACGGGTATAGGTGGTGTCTTCTCGTCCTCGACGTGCCCATTGACTGCATAAAAAACACCTCCCACTGTACCAAAATATATCTTTCCATCTGAGCCGATGGCTGGTGTGCTGATTATGTTCTCACCGACGTTGACGGTACTCCTTAGATCCCCCTCATAATTCAGTGAGTACAGTTTACCGTCGGCAGAACCGACGAACACGTTTCCATCCGAACAGATCGACGGTGAGCCGCTTATATAAGCTCCCGTTTCGAAATACCACCTGATCTGCCCATCGGTATTTAAAGCGTACAGATTTTTGTCCATGGAGGTGACGTATATCTCTGCATTCGGCCCTATGGATGCCGATGATCTTATCGTGCCGTTTGTTTGAAATGTCCATCGGGGTGAACCATCGGCCTCGAATGAGTACAAATTATTACCGCCACCGATATATAGGTTTCCTTGATCATCTATCGATGGGGAAGAAAGTGTGCTCGTATTGATAGAATGATTCCACCTTACCTCACCACCAAGGTCCATGGATATCAGCGTGGCGTTATCGCCGAATGCATCTATATTAACACCGACATATAGATTATCATCGTTTAAGGCCGGTGAACCGGTGATCCTTCCACCCACATATGTTTTCCATCTAAGATCACCATGAGGCGAAAAGGAGTAAACATGTCCCGAGCTGGAACCGATATACAAACTCCCATCCTCTCCGACCGTAGGAGATGATCTCACATTTCCACCGATCTCGTGCTCCCAAACACGCTCACCATGATCTGAGATCCCATAGAGCATACCGTCGTCGCACCCAACGTAGATCATATCGTTAACCCCTATGGCCGGTGTGGACCTTATGGCTCCTTGGACTGAGTGTACCCATCTTTGAAGCCCGGCCGAAGATAGTGAGTAAAGATAGCCTCCTACCGTTCCGACATACACTTGATCTCTAGGTCCGATTATGGGTGAAGCGCTTATGGCTCTATCGACTTCATAGTCCCATATTATCTCACCTTCATGATGTGAAGTGTCGTGAGGGCTTAAACCACTGTTCCTTGGATCTCCACCGTACGAACCCCAGGGATATTCTTGGAACCCTTGAACTGAAGTTGAGATCGATAGCGTAATCAAGATCAAAGCAGTGATCATCATCACGGATATTCGTGGATTATCCTTCATCTCAAACATCGAACTACATCTCGTTTTAGTTGAAGATGAATAAAGCCTGATATGATTTTACCTTTTCGGAGACCGTTCTACCCTGTCTGATACCATTTTGTACCATCGGCTGTATCTTCTACTACGATACCTCTGGATGCTAACTCGTCCCTTATCTTGTCCGCCAGATCGAACTCCTTCTTCGTTCTCAGTTCCTCCCTGATGTCCACCAGTAAGTCTATGTATTCATCACCTTGGATGATGGTCTTGCTTCTTTCCAACCTTATCCCGAGTACACCCGCGAGCTCCTTCAAGGTATCCACTGCCAAAAGCAATATTTCAGGTCTATCATCCAAGTTGCGATTGATAGCTCTAGCAAAATTGAGGATCTTACTCAACGCCAGAGAGGTGTTCAGATCCTCGTCCATGGCATCTTCAAATCCGTTTTTAACATCCTTAATACTCTCTTTTAGTTCCTCTCCGGAACCCCCTTCACTTTCCTTAGCAAGCCGGATAGCGTTCTCCATGGTTTTTAGATTTTTTTCTGCTTCTTTGAGTGCTTTCTCACTGAAATCGCTTTGGGACCGGTAGTGAAGTCCTGCGAAGAAGGTCCTTATAACCATGGGGTCGTACTCTTCCAACAGATCTTCGACGGTGTAGTAGTTGCCTTTGCTCTTGGACATCTTCTCTCCATCAACAGTGATAAAAGCGCTGTGCAGCCAATACTTCACAGGTTCTTCATCAAGATCGTTCATGGCGATGTTCTGTGCCCTCTCGTTAGGGTGATGTGGGAATATATGGTCCACACCGCCGGCGTGGATGTCGAATGTCTCACCCAGATATTTATTTCCCATGACGCTGCATTCCAAGTGCCAACCCGGGTATCCCTCTCCCCATGGTGAGGTCCATCTCATCAGATGTTCAGGAGGTGCGTTTATCCACAATGCAAAATCAAGAGGCGATCTTTTTTCCTTCAACTCCCTTTCACCAACTCTGCCTCCGGCACCGACTTCAAGGTCTTCGATAGTTCTGCCTCCCAACATAGGGTATCCATGGTCCTCTGCGAACTTCGGCACATCGAAGTAAACCGTGCCGTTGACTTCATAAGCATAACCGTTCTCCATGATATCTTCGACCGCCTCGATCATCTCTACCATGTGTCCAGTAGCTCGAGGGTATACGTTCGCACCACACATGTTCAGCCTGTCCATCTCGTTATAAAATTTGATGACCTGACGGGTCACTAATTCCATAGGCTCAAGTTTTTTCTCTCTAGCAGATTTTTCTATCTTGTCTTCTCCCTGATCTGCATCGTCGGTCAGATGACCCACATCTGTAATATTCATCACATGAAATACTTCGTAGCCTTTCCATCTAAGGTATCTAATCAGGATGTCCCAGGCACTGTATGTCTTTGCGTTGCCTACGTGCATATCCTCGTAGATCGTCTGCCCACAGGAATAGATCCTGACTACGTTCCCGATGGGTTCGAAAGGCTCTTTTTTACCATTGAGGGTGTTATACAGATTTAGGGTCATGCGAAGTTGTATTCTTATTGCTATATATGAAAGTTATCACCGCCTTTTTCGAGCTAAATATGCTAAGAAGATTTATTTATGACCTGTGTGTTCAACCATACATAGATTCTTGGTAAAATTGGAGGAAAAAAATGCACAATACAAAGATCCCCCTCGGGGTAATAACGGTAGTTCTGCTTTTGATGTTTTCTGTCTGTTTTGTAGCTGTAAACCACTACGAAGATGAAGATGTAGAGGTGATCAAAGCTGGAGTCCAGATGAGATCTCTAGCGGACTTACAGAGTATAAACGAAGCCAATACTGAAATATTGGTGCGAGATGGTATGAATCTATTAGTTGAAACCGATGATTCAACCTTGTCTTATCTGGAATCTTCAGGTATGGAGGTCGAGGTTATTAGGCAGGAAGAGGACAGAGAAAAGATCCTTGAAACCGACTATCCTTTTGCCAACCACTATCCCAGTGTGAGTGAGTTGAATGATTGGTACGATGACCTGGTCGACGAGTATCCCGATCTTGTATCGAAGATCAACATAGGCCAGTCCTGGGAGGGCAGAGATCTATGGGTCCTGGAGGTGACCTCTGACGAAGATACACAGGTGGATCACAAACCCGGTTTCCTTGTGGATGGATCGATGCACGCAAGAGAATGGTCATCCACTCAGGCTTCAGCCTACTTCATGTGGCGGATACTGGACGAATACGACTCCAACGAGACCATCCACTGGATGCTCAACAATCGTAGGATCTACGTTATGCCCATGGTCAATCCTGATGGGTATATCTATGATAGTGACGGCGATTACGGAAACCAAAATAATTGGCGGAAAAACCGTAACGATACGATCCCTGATGATGCTGTAGGTGTAGATCTTAATCGGAATTGGGATATACATTGGGAAGACGGCAATTCAAGAGGTGGTGCAGACGATTATCACGGCGAGGCACCGTTTTCTGAGTATGAGACTAAGTCTCTCAGGGATTTCATACTTGAAAACGATATCGACACGTATCAGAACATCCACAGCTATGCCGGGACCATGTTGATCCCTTGGTGTAATTCTACTGATCCATCGCCCCATGATAGTTGGTACCGAGGGATGGCAGGACATATGACTTCTCTGACCTCTCAGATGGGGGATGAGAATGATCCCTACAGCTATGGTCAGGCGGGAGAAGAGATCGGTTACTCAGCACCTGGTGGTGCTGGAGATTGGGTCTATGATGAAACCGGAGCTTTCTCGATGGTTTTCGAACTTGAAACCGGAGGTCATGGATTTTATCCACCACCAGATGAGATAATGACCATCAATAAAGACGTTGATGACGCCCTGATATATCAAGGAAGGATAGCCGATATAGATCTCGGAGACGGTACAAACCACCTCCATCCTCCGGTCCCCTACCTGGTTTACGGTACGGTCGAATATTCTTCAGGAGGTTCTGTGGTGGATGTTCCAGTAACGGTAGAGAACGTCGATACATCAGAAACGATCTCCATCGGGACGAACAGTAACGGCTACTACGAATTGAACTTTGGAAATCTTGTAGATAGTGGATACACGACCGACGACACCTTCCGTATTTCTGCCGATCATAATGATCAAGATTTTACCATCGGTGAAGAATGGGGCCAGAGGATAGATATCGTTCTGGAAGAGGTGGGGGATCCCCCGGATATCACCATAAACCGACCTGAAGGAGGAGAGACCTTCACCGCGGGCACTGAAGAAGATATCACTTGGACTACCGAACAGGGGGACGATCCTATCGATTCTATAGATCTATGGTACAGTGTAGATGATGGATATAGCTGGGCATCTATCGGATCCGGAGTAGCAGATACGGGAAGCTATACATGGACCGTACCCAATGAAGATAGTACGGAATGTCGTGTCAGGTTGAACGTAATAGACACGGTAGGTAGGAGTGGAGAAGACATCAGTGATGTCTTCACCATCGAAGGCGCACCTCCAGACCCTCCGGAAAATCTAGATGTACAGCATGTTGGTTCAGGACAAGAAGTATTATTCCATGATGATGCATCGGAGGACCTTGGATATACCACAGGCAGCAGTGAAGGCACGAACGAATGGGATATCAGAGACCACGGATCCATAGTCGGAGACAGTTCCTGGGATTGGGGCGATGGAGGCTATGAGAAAGTAGGAGAAGTCAGCTGGTTGATATCTCCCGAGATCGATATACCCGAAGAAGCCGAGGAGGTGGAGTTGACATTCCAGCACTGGAGGGACTTCGATTACGATGACTCATGGACGAACTATTACGACGGAGGAAATCTAAAGATATCCGTGGAAAGTGCGGATCCCAACGGAGAATGGTCTTTGATCGAAAACCCCGACCCATCTTATGATGTAACCCTTGGAACCGGATTTGAAAATCCCATAGAAGGAGAGCCAGCCTGGGTTGATTCTCAGGGGTGGGAACAGGTAACGGTAGATCTGAGTGAATATGCCGGAGACTCAATATGGCTTAGATGGGACGCTGGAGTCGAAGATTATGATGGTGGTGCCCAGGGCTGGCGTATCGACGATATCCTGGTGACGGCGGAAGGCATCATCTCGGATGGAGACGAAGACAATCTGATCACCTGGGATGCTAGTCCAGATGATCCTGACGAAGTCAGTCACTATAATATCTATCGAGCTGAATCCAGTGATGGACCGTGGGACGGAAGTACCCTGATAGACA
>SL_8KL_010_SEDDRAFT_10000890_pt1 | contig 26009 bp, 21 predicted proteins | sample SodLakKL_010_SED_4_FD_11160 | JGI IMG/M metagenome (IMG submission 11160) | reverse complement strand
GCTCCCAGGCCAGTTCCCATGTTAAAGGAACTTACGGGGGTTAGTGAATCCCTGGCAGTAGGCACCCTTTTTGTAAATGAGGAGGAGGAGCCAAAACTTCATATGCATTCTGCCTTTGGTAGAGAAGGAAATACCATTACAGGGTGCACCCGGGAAGGAGTAGATGTCTGGCAAATTGGAGAGGTTGTAGTCCTGGAAATAAAGGATACTTCTGCCTGCCGGAGGGTAAAGGGAAAAACAGGCTTTGAGCTCCTGGAAATATTACAGGGGTAAAGGTTATTCACAAGGAAGAAGGAGGCATCCTGAATGGAAGTAATATTTTTTATTTCTTTATTGCTTTTTTTAGCGGGAATTTTGATAAAATACGGAAAATTTTACTGGTTGATTCCCGGCTGGAGCTCCATGGCTGACCATGAAAAGAAAAAGATGGACATTGATGGGCTGGGCGGATTTGTAGGGAACGGAGCTTTTCTTTTAGCCCTGGTACTGATAGTCGGAGAGCTGTTGAATCAGTTTATAGTTAATGTAGATCTTTTACCAATTTCCCTCTTTTTATTTGTGGCTATTACCTCCTATATTATCATGAGCTCTCCCATATATCATAAAGACAACCAGAAGAAGGAAGAAAATATTAAAAACATAAAAAAGAATGCCCTGGTAGTAGGGGCAACAATATTTTTATCAGGTTTGGTTATTCTTGGTTTTATTAATTTTGCCCTTTTCTAAATAATAAGTTTAAATAACAAATGCTTAATTATGGCGATATTAATGGTAAGAGGGGCTATCCAGGTAGTCTTTATTCAGGTTTATTTCTACATTCTTTATATTCTTTTCAAATATTTTTCTAAAATGAAAGCCGTAGACGGCAAAGGTTATGGCCTGGGGTAAGAACCGGGGATATTTAAACAGGGTTTTTAAAAGGAGTTTCCAGTAATGACGTCTTCCTTTTTCTATAATTCCCAGGTAAAACATGGCTTTAAAGAAGGCTTTAATATAATAGGTCTTGAGGATACCTGTATTAATAGGGGTTTTGGCAGGTTTAAACTCCTTAAAGAATTCCGTAATCCGCTGGTAATAGAGGCTTGGATCGTAAATATTGGCCACTACACTTCTATAACCTTCTAAAAGCTCTTGCATATCCATTTTAGGAACAAAATTAATGGAAAAATCTGTATTATTCCCCGAAAAATCAGGCAGGAGCCTGTTTTCATTTTTTAACCGGTGGAAAAGTTTAGTTCCCCGGGGAGCGTTTAGCAGGCTTACCATGGCGATGACTATGCCGCTTTCCTGGATAAACTTTATCTGCCGTTCAAAGATAGAGGGGGTATCACTGTCAAAGCCTACGATGAATCCCCCGCTAACCTGCATTCCGTAGTTCTGGATTTTTTTAACGCAGGCAATCAAGTCTTTGCTGATATTAAGAAACTTATTGCATTCCTGAAGGCTTTCTTCGCTGGGGGTTTCAATACCTACAAATACATGTTGAAAGCCCGAGTCCCTCATCATGCTGAGGAGTTTGTCATCTTCCGCCAGGTTTATGGAGGCTTCCGTGATAAAGGAAAAGGGATGCTCGTGTTTATTCATCCAATCAATGAGGGCAGGTAAGATTTCCTTTTTCAGCTTACCTTTATTGCCGATAAAGTTATCATCTACTATAAAAACTGAGCCCCGCCATCCTTTATGATAAAGGGCCTCTAGTTCCATTATAAATTTATCCAGGGGTTTAAGCCGGGGTTTCCTCCCGTAAAGGTAAGTGATGTCACAGAATTCACAGTCATAGGGGCAGCCCCGAGAAAACTGGACATTCATGCTCACGTAGTCCTCCATGTTAATCAGGTCCCAATCGGGAATGGGGGTTAAGGAGAGGTTGGGGCGGTTTTCTGCCCTGTAAATGTGCCTGGGCACTCCCTTTTCCAGGTCCGCTAAAAACTGGGGAAAGGAGATTTCAGCTTCGTCCAGGATCAGGTGATCAACTTCCGTATATTCCTCCGGGCTGCTGGTAAACATGGGACCTCCGGCTACAATTTTTATCCCCAAACTTTTACAGCGGTCGATTATTTCCCTGGTGGAGTCTTTCTGGATATCCATGGCGCTGATAAAAACATAATCAGCCCATTTTAATTCTTCATCCTCTACAGAATTTTGTACATTTAAGTCCACCAGTTTTTTTTCCCAATCACCGGGGATTAAAGAAGCTACTGTAAGTAAGCCCAGGGGAGGGTAAGCGGCCCTTTTATCGATAAACCGGGCAGCGTACTTCATGCTCCAGAAACTGTCTGGATACCTGGGATAAAGTAGGAGTATTTTCATTTTTATCACCCTCTAAAAAAAGTTTTTAAATACATAAAAATTATTAAGGGCCTTCAAACTATTAGTTCATACTATTAAAAGGATGTTTATAAATAACAGCTTTTATACTGTAGATTAGTAGTTCACCTTGATTTTCACTCCTTCGTTATGTAACTTAGCTAATCCTTCCTTAAATGGAATTGTTAAAAAGAATTAACTGGTTATGCTGACTATTGTTATAGGAAATTATAGAGCACCCTTTAAAAGGGTGCTCTATAACAATCAAATATATAATTGAAACTTAATAATTTCTTACAATGGTTGGGAAATAAAAACAGACCAGCTGGCTTTGAAGTTTCTTATCTCTCAGGGGAAAACAACCTTCTCTCTGCTAAAATTTATAAACTCCATGGTGTGGGGGGCCAGGGTTTTCTTACCGTTATAGGCAAAATAAAAGGTTCTTTTTTCATCAATTTCTTTTAATGTGTACCTGTTGATATAACCGCTCCGGGCATAATCCACGGCCGCGATTTCAGAAATTATGGATACCCCCAGGCCTTCTTTTACTCCTTGTTTTATGGATTGAACGTTATTAAAATGGGCTACTACTTTTAGACGGGACATATCCAGGCCTTCTTTTTTTAATATCTTTTCTATGGCGTGCTGGGTCCCTGACCCAGCTTTTCTCATGATGAAGTTGTAGTCTAATAAGTCGAAAAGGGAGGCGGGTTCCGTCAGTTCAATATCCTGGGGGGTTATAAGGACTAGCCTTTCACTTAGATAGGGGACGTATTCTATTTTTTCCGTATAATATTTTTCTCCCAGAATACCCAGATCCATCTTACCCTGCAAAATGTCTTCCGCTACCAGTTCTGAACTGTTTTGGGAAAGGGTAAAATTAATACCCGGATACTTTTTTATAAACTCCGAGATTAAAAAGGGTACCATAAACTGGGAAGGGACGGTGCCTGCCCCGATGTGGATGTTTCCCTCTACTTTCCCGGTCCAGTCCTTTAAATCCCATACGGCCATATCCTTAGTTTTCATTATTTCTCTGCCCCAGTAAAATAGTTTTTCGCCAAAAGGAGTTAAAACGACTTCCCGGCCCATCCTGTCAAAAAGTTTCTGCCCAAAGTGCTTTTCCAGGCTGGATATATGGGAACTGACGGTAGACTGGCTTAAGTATAATTCTTCAGCCGCCCTGGAAAAGCTTTTCTTTTCCGCTACTTTAATAAAGGCATTTAGCTGATAAAACTGCATTTTTAACTTCCCCTCCTTACCCTTACTTTTCCCCTTCTCCTCCTGCGCCCCTTTTTTAAACATACTTTTACCCATACTTTAATCTTATTTATTCTATCAATAATTATCAATCTCCTTCATCAATAACAAAAATTACTTTTTAATATTAAGATAACCATAAGCATTTGTTTGTAATTGCATACATCCATATAACAAAACGTTATAATCGATATAAAGGAATTTCCGGAAAATAATAGAATAAGTAATTGAAATATTTAAGATTTTTAACTTTCCTAAGGACTGACCAGGATTGTTTCATGAAGGGAGTGGTGTAATAGAGAAAAATTTAGTGGAGAAGGAACTCAGCGCAGTTGAATAACGGCATAAATTCTTTTATTGAGGGGTCAAAGAAGTATTAACTACTTAAATATTTAAATGGTTTTAAAATCTATTATTTGGAGGTGTATTTTTTTTGACAGCTTACGAGGGTAATATTTTCAAAAAGAGCTTTAAAATGAAGTTATTTACAGTCCTGGTTATCCTGTTCCTGGCCTTGACCGGACTGGCTGGATGTGGGCAGGAAACACCTGTTGATGAGGCGGCTCCTGATCCTGATGGCCAGGAATATGATACTCTGCAGATTTATTCTGCTTACGGAGGCCAGGATGAAATCATGGCCGCCTTTACGGAAGCTACCGGTATAGAAGCAGAATATATAGATATGTCCTCAGGAGAAGTCCTTTCCAGGATGAGGGCTGAAGAAGGAAGGGCTTTAGGAGATGTATGGTTCGGCGGCGGGGTTGATAGTTTCATGGTGGCTGCTGAAGATGGCTTGCTGGAGCCTTACGTGTCCCCGGAAGCCGAGCCCCTGGATGATATATTTAAAGATCCCGACGGTTACTGGACAGGGGTTTCCATAGTTCTAGTAACCCTGGTGGTAAATGAAGAAGTGGCGGAAAGCAGGGATATTCCCATCCCCCAAACATGGCAGGAGCTTACCGACAGCCATTATGAGGGAGAAATAATGATGCCCAACCCGGGTATTTCAGGCACTGCCTATACCTTTGTGGCTTCTATCCTCCAGATGTTAGGGGAAGAGGAAGGCTGGGAATTTTTAGACCAGCTGGATGAGAATATTCCCTACTATGCCGAGAGGGGTAGTGAACCTCCCCAAAAGGCAGCCCTGGGTGAAGCCATGATAGGGGTAAGCCCTGATGGGGTCCATACCAAGCGGGAAGGATACCCGGTCCAGGTAATATATCCTTCCGACGGCACCGGCTGGTGGCATTCTCCGGTGGCTATCATCAAAGGCACCGAGAATTTAGAAGCAGCCCAGAAATTTGTGGACTGGACCCTTTCGGAAGAAGGTCAGGAAGTTCTGGCCAGGGAATGTCCCCGTCCCGGAACAAGGCCTGGCACCCAGTTGCCCGAGGACGTGCCCGAGCTGGAAACCCTGAACCTGGTGGACTATGATTTCCAGTGGGCTGCAGAAGAAAGGGATAGAATAGCGGATGAATGGAGTGGCAGGTACGAATAGGAAAGATAATGAGATAAAAGGGAAAGAGGTCACACATCAACACTATGGAAGAAAAATTATGGCATCTAAAGGATAAGCTAACAGACTTACTTTTCTTAGGGATGGCACTGGTCATCCCTCTGATTCTTTTAACCTTTGTTCTCTTTCCTGTATTTAAAGTTTTTCTGGCCAGTTTTATGGAAGGAGACCAACTGAGCCTGGTGTTTTACCGGGAACTTTTTTTAACGGGAAAGGTAAAGCTTTTAGGGAATACTCTCCTGGTAAACGGCCTTTCTACCCTCTTTGCTTCGGCCCTGGGTTTGGCCCTGGCCCTGGTGGTAGCCCGCAGCTCCTGGCCGGGTAAAAACATTTTAAACTTTGCCGCCATACTCCATATAATATCCCCTCCCTTCGTTTCTGCCATAGTTTTTATCATGCTTTTTGGCCGGAGAGGTTTTATCACCAGCAACCTTTTAGGGCTGGATGTAAACCTTATAGGCTGGGGGGCCATAGTTTTTTTGCAAACTCTGGGAAATGCCAGTATTGCCTACCTTATCATGGTTAATGTTTTAAAGAGGATAGACAAAAACCTGGAAAGGAGTGCCCTGGACCTGGGGGCTTCCAGGCTGAGGGTTTTCTTTACCGTTACCCTGCCCCTGATGCTTCCCGGTATTACAGCAGCGGGTCTTTTGGTCTTTACCAACATTCTGGCGGATTTTGGTACTCCCATCCTGGTGGGTGGCGGCTTCCGGGTCCTGGCCAGCGAAGCTTACATCCAGGTGATAGCCCGGCATAATATGGGATTTGCCGCTGCCCTTTGCATGGTGCTCCTGGTTCCCTGCCTTTCAATAGTACTCCTGGAAAAGCTGGCCCTGGGTAACCGCCTCTACCTTTCTTCTTCCCTTTCCCAGGAAGGAAGGGACGGGGAAAAGGAACAAATTTTAAGCAAACCCGTCCTGGCTGCTTTAAGCTTTATTTGTTTTGTCTTTGCTTTTCTAACCTTTGCCGAGGTAGCTACCCTTGTTATAGGGGCCTTTACCAACATATGGGGGTATGATTTTACTTTCAGCTTGCGCCACCTGACGTCCGTATGGGAGCAGGGTTTTAGAAGTATTAAAAACAGCCTGCGCTTTGCTACCCTGGTGGCCCTTTTTGGTCCTTTTCTGGGAATTTGTACCGCTTATTTTCTGCAAAAAAGTAAAAACTTTTCCCGGAGGTTTTTGGAGTTTCTGGCCATATTGCCCTACGCGGTGCCGGGTCCGGTCATGGGGATAAGCTATATCCTGGCCTTTAACAGTTACCCCCTGCTCCTCACGGGAACATTTTTTATTGTGGTTTTTGTTTCTATTATCAGGGAACTCCCCATCAGCTTTAATGCGGGGAAGGCGGTTCTTCACCAGGTGACAGGCAGCCTGGAGCAGGCTTCCACTGACCTGGGTTCCAACCGCTGGCAGACTTTAACCCGGGTGGTCTTACCCCTGATGGCTCCTGCCTACCGGGTAGGGATGGTCCATGCCTTCATCCATGCCATGATAACCATTGGAGCCATAATATTTTTGATAACCCCCCGGAACAAGGTGATTACCTTTGAAATTTTTACAGCGGTAAATTCAGGGAGGCTTGGAGAGGGAGCTGCCTTTGCCCTCTTTTTAATCATCATGACCCTGGCCGGCCTGGGAGTTTTTCACCTGGTGTCCAAAATGCCTGCTATATGGAAAATAATTAAGGAAAGGTTTACAGCATATGGAATTAGAGCTAAAAAATATAACTAAAACCTATAATGAGCTGGTGGCGGTGGATAATGTTAGCCTGAAAGTCCCTTCAGGCAAAATTCTGGCCCTGGTAGGGCCCAGCGGCTGTGGTAAAACCACTATCCTGCGGGTAGTTGCCGGCCTGATTACCCCTGATAATGGCCAGGTGATTTTAGACGGCAAGGATATCACCAGGTTACTGGCGAACCAGCGTCCTACGGTAACCGTATTCCAGGATTATGCTCTTTTTCCCCATTTAAATGTTTTTGATAACATAGCTTACGGTCTTAAGACCAGGCATATCAAAGGTAAAGAAATAAGGAGGCGGGTGGAGGAAGTATTAAGTCTCCTTAAGATAACGGAGCTAAAAAAGAGAAGGATCCACGAGTTAAGCGGCGGTCAGCAGCAGAGGGTGGCGGTAGCCCGTTCCCTGGTTATTAATCCCCAGGTCATTTTGTTTGATGAGCCTTTAAGCAGCCTGGATGCCAAGCTGCGGGTGGAAATGAGGGAAGAAATCAGAAGGATTCAGCAGCAGACGGGGATAACGGCCCTTTACGTTACCCACGACCAGGAGGAGGCCCTGGCGGTAGCGGACCAGGTGGCCGTGATGAAGGAAGGCCATATTGAGCAAATAGGAACCCCCCAGGAGGTCTATGACAAGCCCTGGACTACCTTTGTCGGTCAATTTATTGGCTGGGGTAATCTTTTCAAAGGGATAGTTACCGCCAATTCTCCGGAAGAAGTTAAGGTTAACCTTTGGGGTAAAAAAATAAGCTTGAAGCCTAAGGGGAAAAATGGCTATGCCCCCCAGGAGACAGTAGAAGTCTTTTTCCGCCCGGAAAAAGTGATTCCCCAAAAGGAGGGCATCTGGGAGGCCCAGGTCCAGCAGAGGTATTTCTACGGGCCCACCACCCGCTACCGGCTCCAGATGGAGGGTTATCCCGATAGCATTGTCTTAATGGATTTATTTGTAGGAGACCGGGTATATGAGCCGGGGGAAAAAATCAGGTTTGATATCCGGGATGCTTCTATATTAATTCCCGAGGGTTATAAAGATGGAAAAGACTGACGAAGGTGGAAGGTGGTGATAAATGGCAGAACTCAATACACGATTTAATTGACTTGAATATTTGTTTTTCTAAAATGATAAGGAGGGGTGTATAGTGAAAAAATGGATTATATTGTTAATGGTGCTGATGCTGGCTCTTTCCATGGCAGCTTGTGAGGGTGAGGATATACAGGAGGAGCCGGTTGTTAGCGAAGGGCAAGAGGAAGAAAGGCCTTTTGAAGGGACTACTTTGGAATTGCTTGTTGCCTATGGCGGTGCGGAGGATTCCTTTGATGCCTTTACAGATGCCACGGGCATTGAAATTGAATGGATGAGCATGTCAACAGGAGCAGTTTTATCCAAGCTCCAGGCAGAGGATGGTAAAACCACAGCGGATGTTTGGTTTGGGGGAGGGGTAGACAGTTATTTGAACGCCAGAGATCTTGGTTATCTTGAACCTTACAAGTCACCAGAACTTTCAGCGATTAATCCCCAGTACATAGATGAAGATGGTCATTTTGCCGGGTTGGCCCTTGTTCCAGCAGGCTTTATTGTAAACGAAGACCTTCTGGAAGAATTAGGGCTGGAAGGCCCTGAAACCTGGTTAGATCTGGCAGATCCCCAGTACCAGGGAGAGATTATCATGGCTGATCCTTCCATTTCTGGAACCCAGTATGCTATTTTAAGTGGAACAATTCAAGAATTAGGAGAAGAGGAAGCCTGGTCCTACTTTGAGGAACTCATCAAAAATATTGATTTCTTTGCGAAAGGTGGCGGAGAACCCCAGCAAAAGGTAGCGGCAGGAGAATTTGCCATTGGGGTTACAGCGATTCACGGTAGAACCTTTAATATTGGGGAGACAAGCCCTACCAGGGAAGTTTTTCCTGAAGACTTTATTCCGTGGACCCCTGCCCCTATAGCCATCTTCCAGAACACAGATAACCTGGAAGCGGCTAAAGCCCTTGTAGACTGGTATTTATCCTATGAAGGTCAGGAAATATTAAAAGAAGCTGATGCAAGAATCATGGCCCGGGATGATGTTGATCCTCCTGAAGAAATGAGTGGGCTGGATAGAAGTAAGCTCCTTGATTTTGACCTGGAGCGCATGGGAAGAGAAAGGGAAGAAATTTTGGAAAAATGGGAGGAATTAATTGGAGGCATGTAAGGATATTTGGAGGGAAAGAAGGCTTAAAAACCTTCTTTCCCCCGATTCTTTAATAGAAAAGGGTTTAATTTTACTGATTGTAGTAACTATTCTTCTTTTTATTCTCTTTCCCATAATAATGGTTATTTCTACCAGCTTTTATCAGCAAGGGGTTATTGATTTTGGAAATTACAGGAATTTATTAAGTTCTGCTAACCTTGAACTCATCAGGAACAGTGTATTTGTGGCTACCCTATCTTCTTTACTGGGGACTTTTTTTGCTTTGTGTGTAGCCCTTTACGTTTTCTTTCAAAAAAGAAAGGTGGGGGAATTAATCTATCGTTCCTTAATGATTACCATGATTTCCCCTCCCTTTATCTCTGCCATAGCCTTAATCATGCTCTTTGGAAGGAGAGGACTAATCACCCACGGTATTTTGGGGTTAAGCGTTAACCCCTACGGCTGGCAGGGAATAGTGCTTCTTCAGACCTTAAGCCAGATTTCCCTGGCTTCGATAATGCTTATATCAGCTTTAAATGCCATTGACAGTAGATTAATACAGGCATCTCGAGACCTGGGAGCTAACCCTACCCAAACCCTTTCCCGGGTGATTTTACCTTCTATTTTTCCGGCCATAATGTCTGTTTTGTTTTTGTTTTTTACCATGAACATGGCAGACTTTGGGACTCCCATTATAATTGGGGGAAGCTTTAATGTCTTAGCCGCAGAGGCTTATTTAAAAACATTTTCGGCAGCGGATATTGGAAAAGCGGCAACCCTATCGGTATTATTAATACCTCCTGCTATTGTGGCCTTTTATTTTTACCGGAAGAACGTGGGGAAAATTAATACCCTTTCCGAGGGGGCAAGGACCCTAAAGGGAGCAGAGTTAAACTTTAGACTACCTGTAATCATAAGGGTTTTTATTGGATTGGTTACGGGGGCCTTCTTTTTTAGTATGGTTTTGAAGTATGGAAACATTTTTTTATCAGCCATTACCACCAATGTTTCCGGGGAACTGGTTTTTACCTGGGAACACATTGAAAGGTTCCATTACCGGTATGTGGACGCATTTTACAGGACTTTACGCATGTCTGTTATGGCAGGGTTACTGTCTTCCGTTGTTGGCATACTTTTATCATACTATACCCACCGGCTTAAGCTGCCCTTGATGAAATCTGTAGAGTTTGTTGCTTCCCTGCCTTATATTATACCAGGATTGTTTTTTGGTTTGGGTTATATTGTCGCTTTTCATAATGAGCCCCTCCTTCTTACGGGCACAATGACAATTTTAATTCTTAACTGTACTTTCAGGCACATTTCTGTAGGAAATAAAGCCGCCAACGCAGCTTTTGAAAATATTGACGGTAAATTAGAAATGGCTGCCAGGGACCTGGGCACCTCCAGGGTGGGAGTTCTGGCTACCATTATATTTCCATTGTTAAAATCTTCATTTCTGGTTAGCTTTATAAACACTTTTACCAAATCCATGACTACGGTGGGACCCATCATTTTCCTAGCCACCCCACGTAATATGGTATCAAGCGTGTTAATGTTTCATGATATTACCAACGGCAGGTACGGCCTTGGTGCCGTAGTAGCCACTGTGCTTATTTTTATAACGGTAAGTGTAAATCTTGTGGCCATAAGGTTTTTGAGTAAAGAAAAGGAAGAAAAACCTGCTGCTGAAAGATCTTTGAGGAAAGAGAGAGGCGAAAAGTATGCTGCTGGAGCTAAAGGGTTTAACTAAACTATTTGATGAATATAATGGGGTAAGGGACTTAAATTTAAAGGTTGCGGAGGGTGAGTTTATTACCCTGCTGGGTCCTTCAGGTTGTGGAAAAACAACAGCCCTTAACCTTATCGGGGGATTTCTCAAGCCCGATAGGGGGGAAATCATCATGGAAGATGTCCCCATAACAGATTTACCCCCCGAGAAGAGACCCATTTCCACGGTATTCCAAAGTTATGCCCTCTTTCCCCATTTGAATGTATTGGAGAATATTGCTTATGGTATTCGGTTTTACCGGAAGGTTAAAAAGAAGAAAACCCTGGAAATGGCAGGTGAATACATCAAAATTGTTGGGCTGGAAGGTTATGAATCCTATAAAGTAGGAAACCTTAGTGGTGGTCAGCAGCAGAGGGTTGCCCTGGCCAGGGCAATGGCCACTAACCCCAGGATCCTTTTGCTGGATGAACCTTTAAGCAATCTGGATGCAAGTTTAAGGCACCGTTTGAGGGAAGAAATTAGAAACCTTCAGCAAAGAATGGGCATTACCATGATATTTGTAACCCATGACCAATCGGAAGCCCTCAGCCTTTCCGACTGGATTGTGGTCATGGATAAAGGAAATGTAATTCAGGTGGGGACTCCCAAGGAAATTTATTTTCACCCGAAAAGTGACTATGTTGCAAGTTTTATTGGGAAGTCAAATATTATTAAAGAACATCAGGGTGAAACATTAATAATAAGGCCTGAAGATATAAAGGTAGATCTGGATAGCAATGGTGATTACAGGATTGACTCCCTTACTTTTTTAGGACAGCATACAGAATTAAAAATTTCCAATGGAGAAGTCAGCCTGGAGGTAATTGCCCCGGGTAAAGAGAATAGTGATTTTAATAAAGGTGACAGGGTAAAGGCTACAATCACTCATAAGATAAAAATATAAATTATTAGAGCTGATTTAAAATGGTTGGAGGAAGGTATTTATGCTTATTGACATGCATGTACATGAAAAAACCCATTCCTTCGATAGTTTTATAGGTTTGGAAGAAATAATTGAACGGGGAAAGCTAATGGGCCTGGATGGTGTTTGTGTTACTGACCATGAGAGTAATGGCCTCAGGGATAAGGCCCGTCAGGTAAGTGCTAAGAAAGATTTTCAGGTTTTTGTGGGGGCTGAAATACTAACTTTTGAGGGGGATGTGCTGGTGTTTGGCATTGACCAGCTTCCACAAAAGAAAATGCATGCCAGGGATCTGGTGGAGCTGGTGCTTCAACAGGGTGGGGCTGTTATTTGCGCCCATCCCTACCGTCAAAATGGACGGGGAATGGGTGATGGAATAAAAAAGCTCGGCTGCTTATCAGGGGTTGAAGGGCTTAACGGTAGTACCCCATTAACCTTGAACACAAAAGCGTGCCATGTGGCTGCGGAGATGAATATACCCTTATTTGGTAGCAGCGATGCCCATCACCTTAAGCAGTTGGGTAAGTATGCCACCATGTTTCAGGGAAGAATCCGCGATGAAAAGGATTTGGTGGAGGCAATCCTTGAAGGAAATGTAGCACCGGTTTACTTTCAGGAGGGAACCTATCACAGGTTTGATGCTAAACAGCATGATCTAGAAGGTTTTATCAGCAGCAAGGTAAGGGGCTATAAAAGATAAAAGACTGAAGATAAAAGGAGCAACCAGTTTTCAATGGTTGCTCCTTTTTGCTTTAGGGAGGCTAACTTTTTTGCCCGGGGTTATTTACAGGCTTTTATGGAGGAAAGGCTCAAAGTATGTTTGTTCCCAGGAATGGGAGTTACTTTGAAATCCCTGGGATTTTGCCAGGTAACGGCCTTCCTTGAGGGCTTCAACCAGTTCTTCTTCGCTGGTTACAGAGTCTTCAAATTCGGTATAGTACATGCCTATTTCTTGGAGAAGGTGGGCGTCACTTCCTCCTACACCGGGTAGATTCAGTTTTACAGCTGCTTTTTCAGCCAAATAGTTTAATCCCTGGGGGGTATTTCCGTTCTTCGTTTCAATGGCATGGTAGCCTTTTAAGGTATATATATTATCTCCCAAAGCCCTTTCAAATTGCCGGAAGGGATGGGCGGCTATAGCTACACCATTTTGGGCTTCTACCAGGCCAATAAGCTCCTGGGGGGAAACTATTTCTCCAATATCTTCTTTAAGACCGAAAACTAAAAAATCCCCCTGGTAGGTGTTAACTTCCATTCCCTTAAAGACGGTAAAGTTTTTCTCCCGGCCGATTTCCTGGGCTAACCGGGCCCCGTAAAGGGTGTCGTGGTCTGTAACACAAAGGGCGTCAAGGCCAACCAATTGGGCATAATCGATCATATCATGTATATCTATGTTGCTGCAGGGAGATGAAATTATGGTGTGAACATGCATATCAATCTTCATAAGAACCTTCCTTTTAATACTTAATAACTTGTAACTTTAATTTTACAACTATACCCGGGATATATCAATATAAATCTTAATACTTTGCATAACGTTTTGTTATGAAGAGTGATATAGAAAGACTAAAGAGTTATACTGCAAAAAAATCATTAAGTCGATTTTTGTCACATTTTATAAAAGCCCTTAGTCAGGGGCTTTATTTAATTTTCTTAATATAATTATAACATTTGTTAAATTTTCAATGATCCAATATAACAAAAGGTAATAACTAATATAACCATAATTATGCTATAATCATTCTTGATATTTCCCGGAAGAAATAAATATTAAAAGGGAAGGAGAGACAATAATGACCAAAAGCCTTATTGAAAGTTTTATGGATATCAGGGGGGAAACCGTTTCCAGGATGCTGGAAGTCAAAAAAAAGGGAACAAAGGTGGTAGGGGTTTACTGTACCTTTTGTCCTAACGAACTTATTATGGCTGCCGGGGCAATACCGGTAGGTTTATGTGGAACCAAGGAAGACCCTATTCCTGCAGCAGAAGAAGTGCTGCCCAGGAATTTGTGTGCCTTGATTAAATCTTCTTACGGATTTGGTGCTACTGATACCTGTCCTTTTTTCAACTTTTCTGACCTGATCATTGGAGAGACTACTTGTGACGGCAAGAAGAAAATGTTTGAAATCATGCAGGATTTAAAACCCGTCCATGTGATGCAGTTACCCCACTTACATAATGAAGGAGCCTCCTTTGAGCTGTGGGTGGATGAGCTAAGAAAATTAAAGGCACGCCTGGAAAAGGATTTAGATGTAGAAATTAAGGATGAAGATATTTGGAAAGCTATAGACCTGGTAAACCAGGAGAAAAGAGCTTTAAAAGAAGTCAGTGACCTGAACAAGATGGATCCCCCTCCCTTGAGTGGACTGGATCTTTTGACCGTTATCTGGTCCAGTGGCTTTACCTATGACCGGAAAGAAATAGTGGACAGGCTAAATAAAATTAAAGATGCTTTACTTGAAGAACAAAAAGAAAAGGCCCAGGACGCTTCAATTCCCTATAAGCCCCGGGTTCTTTTAACAGGTTGCCCTGTGGGAATAGGCTCGGAAAAAGTTATAAGCCTGGTGGAAGAGTTGGGGGCGAATGTGGTAGCCATGGAAAACTGTACCGGCTATAAAACCCTGGAGCTGCAAACGGACACCAGTTATGAAGATCCCCTGATGGCTCTGGCCCACAAATATATCAATATACCTTGTTCCTGTATGAGTCCCAATCCTTACCGGATGGAATTGCTGGACCAGATGATAGATGATTTCAAGGCGGATGCGGTTATTGACCTTACCTGGCAGGCATGTCATACCTATAATATAGAGTCCTACGATGTGGAAAAGCTGGTGAAGAAAAAAGGACTGCCCATGTTACACCTGGAAACAGATTATTCCTCTTCCGATCTGGAGGGGTTAAAAGTTCGGATAGAATCCATGCTGGAGATGATAGAAGATGATAGTAATAGGGCTGGACATAGGTTCCGTTGCTGCTAAAGGTGTTTTGCTTAACGGAGATAAACAGTATAAAGTTGTTGTGCCCACAGGCTGGAGCCCCCGGGAGGCGGGGGAAAAAATCCTGGAAGGCCTCTTAGAAAAAGCAAAATGCAAATATGAACAGGTAGAGGGGATTATAGTTACCGGTTACGGTCGGGTATCCTTTGAAAAGGCTAGCCGCACCGTAACAGAGATTAGCTGCCATGCCCGGGGGGTAGCTTACCTTTATCCCGATGTAAGGACCATAATAGATGTGGGTGGCCAGGACAGCAAGGTTATAAGCATTGATGAAAAGGGGAAGGTGCTGGATTTCTCCATGAATGATAAATGTGCCGCCGGGACAGGCCGTTTTTTACAGGTAACCGCTAATGCCCTGGGGATAGATGTTTCGGAAATGGATAAGAATGAAATTCCTTCGGAGAAGGCAGCCATTAACAGCATGTGTACTGTTTTTGCCGAATCGGAAATAATTGGTCTCTTGGCCCAGAATACCTCCAAAGGAGGCATCATAGCCGGCCTTCACCAGTCCGTTGCCCGCCGGGTAACAGGCATGGCCCGCCGCCAGGGCATTAAAGAAAAAATTGCCTTTACGGGAGGGGTGGCCTTGAATAAGGGAGTCCAAAGGGCCCTGGAGGAAGAGCTGAAAACGCCGGTAATTGTGCCAGAAGAATGCCAGTTTACCGGGGCTTTAGGGGCAGCGTTGCTGTTGTCAGGATATGATTTATTATAAGATACATAAAGCTTTGGAAAAATATTAAATAAATGGATAGGTTAAACCATGAAAAAGGATTATCTACTTGAGGTTAAAAATCTAAAGACGTATTTTTATACGGAAAATGGTGTTGTTCCTGCACTGGATGGAGTTTCTTTTAAACTAAGTCCTGGAAAGGTGATTGGTCTTGTAGGTGAATCAGGTTGCGGGAAAAGTGTAGCCTCTTTAAGTATTTTACGTCTTATACAGTCTCCGCCCGGTAAAATTGAAGGAGGAAACATACTTTTTAATGGATCAGATCTCCTGTCTATAAATGAACGTCAAATGAAAAAAATTCGGGGCAATGATATTGCTATGATATTCCAGGAGCCGATGACATCATTAAACCCTGTTTTTACCGTAGGTGATCAAATTGGGGAAGCAATACAACTGCATCAAAGAATGAATAAAAAAATGGCTCAAAGAAAGACAGTTGAGATGCTCAAATTGGTAGGGATTTCTCGTGCAGAGGAGGTGGTTAAAGAATATCCTAATAGCTTAAGTGGAGGTATGCGTCAAAGAGTTATGATAGCCATGGCCCTTTCTTGTCAGCCACAACTATTAATTGCTGATGAACCCACAACCGCCCTTGATGTAACTATTCAGGCACAGATTCTCGAGCTGATGAAAGACTTAAGAAAAAAAATCAATATGTCTATTATTTTTATATCTCATGATCTGGGAGTCATTGCGGAGATGGCCGAACAAGTTGTGGTAATGTATGCAGGAAAAGTAGTTGAAGATGCATCTATAGACCAATTGCTTTATAATCCCTTACATCCTTATACACAAGGGCTTTTAAAATCAAAACCTAAAATTGAAGAAGAAAAGGAGATGCTTGATTTTATACCTGGAGTTGTTCCTAACCTTTTTAATAAGTTAACAGGCTGTTATTTTCAACCTCGGTGCGTTAAATCAATGGAAATTTGTAAAGCCCAGGAACCAGGAATAAATGAGGTTTATCCTGACCACTTTGTTAAATGTTGGCTATACGTAGACAGCAAAAGGAGAAAACAATGATAAGTAACACTTCTACATACAAATTCAAGGTAAATGGATATGAAAATAAAGAGGCTTTAATTAAAACAGAAAACTTAAAAAAATATTTTCCAATAAATAACTATTTTTTGTCTTACTCAACTGATTTTGTAAGGGCAGTAGATGATATTAACCTCTCTATTTTTCCAGGAGAAACTTATGGTTTAGTTGGTGAGTCCGGCTCAGGCAAGTCCACCTTAGGGAAAACGATATTACGCTTGTTTGAAGCTACAGATGGAATTGTTTATTTTCAAGGGACAAATATTACTTCTTTAAAAGATGAAAAGCTCCGATCTTTACGTCGTAAAATGCAAATCATATTTCAGGACCCATACGGTTCTCTTAATCCACGAATGACAGTAGGAGAGACAATTGGTGAGGCCCTGAGGGTTCATGGGATTGCTCAGGGGGAAAAGCAGCGTGAATTGGTTGAACATACTTTAGAGCTTTGTGGAATGGAGCCTTATCACTATAACCGTTATCCTCATGAGTTTTCGGGAGGGCAGAGGCAGCGTATTGTGATTGCCCGAGCTCTAATTTTACAGCCTGTTTTTATAGTGGCAGATGAACCTGTCTCTTCATTAGATGTTTCTATTCAATCTCAAATAATAAACCTGTTGAAGGAATTGCAAAATAAACTTGGCTTAACTTATCTTTTTATTTCTCATGATCTCAGTGTAGTTAAGCATATAGCTAATCGTATAGGAGTTATGTATTTAGGTGTTGTGGTGGAAGAAGCACCTAAAAAAAAGTTTTTTCAAAAAACCAAACATCCTTACACTAAAGCTCTTTTATCCGCTATTCCGTTATTTGAGCCATCTTTGCGAAAAGAACGGATTATTCTTAAAGGAGAGATTCCCAGTTCTGTGAATCCCCCTACAGGTTGTCGTTTTCATACACGCTGTCCTCATACCATTGATGCCTGTAAAAAAGTTGAACCAAAATTAAAAGAAGTATCTCCCCGACACCTTGTTGCCTGTCACCTTGTTAACAAATAAATTTAATTAAATCAATTAATAGTTACATTATTAATGACTTGCTAGAGTTTAGAAAAATATTTTTTTAATCAGGGAGTTTTGCCATGGTTATAGAGAATCTAAATAGAGATTATTTCAGATATCCTAAGATATTTAACCATATGCATTATAAACTATTTTTTGGTATTTAGGGTTATGATTAAGAGAGGAGAAAAAATATGAAAAAAGTTTTGTTAGTAAAATTAATGATATTAATACTCTTATTTGCTATGTTGGCAGGGTGTACTGGAGGGGAACAAACTACAGGTAATGATATTAAACAAGATGTAAAAAATCCTGATACGTTTGTTCACGCTACAAAAGGAGTAGAAACTTTAGATAATCATTTAATGTCCAGTGTTGATGCAACAGGTGTTTCGCAAAATGTTCATGACTCCCTTTTAGCAGGAGAAGTGGGTGAAGATATAGAGCCTTCTCTGTCTGTGGAAGTTCCAAGTGAGGACAATAATTTAATTAATATTAAAGAAAACGGGAAAGTAACCATAGAATTTCCGCTCCGGGAAGGTGTTAAGTTTCATAATGGGGATATTCTTACTCCTGAGGATGTAAAATATACCTTTATGCGAGGCATTGTGTCTGGACGTTTTTTTGAAATAAGTGGCTCATTAATTGGAAAGGCAAACTATAAAGATTTAGTTGAGGAAATTGGAGAAGATAAGGCTTTTGAAAAACTTGACACAGCTATTGCCGTGAAGAATAATTCTGTAGTTTTTAATTTAATTGAACCCTTCCAGGTGTTTTTAGATATAACCGCTGACAATGGTAGAAGATTTGGTATTATGAATAAGAGCTGGTGCATTGAAAATGGTGCATGGGATGGAACAAAAGAGAACATTGAAGAAATAATTTCACTTACTGTTGAGGATAGTCCTTTACATGACAAAATGATGGGAACAGGCCCATTCAAATTTTCTTCTTGGGATCCTGATGAAAGGCTTGTACTGGAAAGATTTGATGATTATTGGAAGGGGCCGGCTCAGGTAGAACGTGTAGTTAGAAGGGTAGTACCGGATGATGATACAGCGGTTCTTCTTTTGCAGCAAGGTGATGTAGACTTTGCAGACCTAACTAAGCCCGATCTAAAGAGAATAGAAGGCAGGGAAGGAGTTAAAGTTATAAAGGACGTTCCCGCTGCACAATTAATTAAAATCAATTTTAATTTTGACATCCAGGGTGACAGGTATCGAGGGAGTGGTGAGCTTGGAGATGGTATTCCTGCTGATTTTTTCAGCGATCTTGATTTAAGAAGGGCTTTTGCCCACTCTTTCGATCATGACACATTTGTAGATGATGTGTTGCTGGGTGCCGGAAAAACTCCCTATGGGCCAGTATTAGTAGATTTTCCAACTGCTAATCCCGAAAATCCCCGTTACGAACTTGATTTAGAAAAAGCTGAGAAATATTTCAAGAAAGCGTGGAATGGAGAAGTATGGGAGAAAGGATTTAAATTTACAATACCCTATTCGGCTGATTGTTACCATCGCCCATACGCTCTTGAAATACTTAAAGATGGTTTAAGACAAATTAATCCAGAGTTTAAGATAGAGTTAGCATCAATGCCCTGGTCATCTTATTTAGGTGCTTGGCAAGATCGAATAATGCCTATCTCTGTAATAGGAATCCTGCCAAGGTATGACCATCCTTATTACTCATTATCTCACCATATGTACTCTAGAGGGACTTATCCCCCTTTACAAGGTTATGTAGAAATGGCTGAAGAAAAATATGATCCATTAATTAAAGAACTGGGGAGAACCCTCGATGAAGAAAGAATTGAAGAACTTTCTCATGAACTGCAAAGATTAGCCTATGAAGATGCCCATTCCATATTTCATTATCAGGTGGTAGCTCAATTCGCTATGAGAGATTGGATTCAAGGTTATCAGCAGAGTCCATTTCCGGCAGTGGTAGACTATTATCATATTTCTAAAGGATACTAAATAATTGCTTTGTGTTCAGGCGAGATTGAAACTCGCCTGAACATGTTATTTTGGAGGCCTTAACTTGAAGCTTTATATATTCAAAAGAATATTATTTATTCCCATTATATTACTATTATTGTCAATTATCATTTTCTCCCAGATTCTTTTCTTAAGTCCGTCACAGAGGTTATCAGTATTTGTGCAAAGCCCGGCAGCTGTTCAGGAAGTATCTACTGAAGAATTAATAACTCGTTACGGTCTTGATGAATCTTTTCATGTTCAGTATTTCAACTGGCTTAAACAAGTTTCCAGGGGGGAATTAGGCTGGTCTTATTCAGCAGGCATGCCCGTTTATAGGGCATTAGCCATGCGTATTCCTGCTACTATTGAACTTCTTTTTTTGGGGCAATTATTTATAATATTTGGAGGTTTGACATTAGGAACATATGCTGCGGTAAAACAAAATGGCCTGATAGACAATATAATTAGATTTACTACAGTTTTAGGTATTTCACTTCCAGAATTCGTTTTAGCCCTGGTTTTATTAATAATATTTTATGCTTATCTTGATATTTTTCCTCCTGGACGTCTTAGTTTTTTTGCCCAGGATGTTGTTTCGTCTCCTCAATTTATAAGGTATACAGGAATGAACTTAATTGATTCCCTCTTCAACAGGAGACTGGATATTTTTATAGATGCATTGCGCCATATAATTCTTCCTTCCCTTGCCTATTCGTTAGGTACTATGGCAGCCGCTGTTCGTTTAATGCGGTCTTCTCTGCTGGAACAAATGCACAAAAATTATGTTTATACAGCTAGAGCAAAGGGGCTTTCCGAAAAGGTTGTAATCAACAAGCATGTTCGCCGGAATGCATTACTTCCATTTATTACTCATATAGGTTTACAGATCCCTACCATGCTAGGTGGAGCAGTTATTATTGAGACAGTTTTTAATTATCCCGGCTTAGGATCCTTTATAGTAATGGCAGCTTATGGGTTAGATATTCCCTCAATTATTGGAGCAAGTCTTGCTATAGGTATGATAATTATTTTGAGTAATCTGGTCATTGATCTTTTGTATAAATATATTAATCCCTCAATCAACTTGGAGTGAGAGTAGATGCAATTGCTGAATAAAATTTTTAAAACTCCTCTTGGTGCTTTAGGAGCTATTATAATAATTTTTTGGGTTATAGTTGCCTTATTTGCACCAATACTTGCCCCACCGGCCGAGGGACATGACCCTTATTTTATCTTGCGTCATAGTTTTTCTTCTCTTCCAACACCTCCTTGTGAAGAGGCTATATTTGGAACAACTGGAGGAGGGTATGACATCTTTTATGGCATTGTATGGGGTAGCAGGACAGCAATTTTAGTAGGATTTATTACTGTTTTGTTTTCTGCAATTGTTGGAGTTTTTGTTGGAGGCACAGGCGCCTTTTTTGGTGGTTTGCTTGATAGCATAATTATGCGTATAGTAGATTTATTCATGAGTATACCTTTTTTGATCGCTATAATTGTTTTAACAACTGTTGTGGGTAAAGGATTAGATAAAATTATTTTTGCCCTTGTCTTTTTTAACTGGAGAGTTTATGCACGCATCATACGCAGTGAGGTGCTTGCTATAAAAGAAGAAGAATATATAACTTCTGCAAAGAGTATTGGCGTTCCTCAATTTCGGATTTTCTATAAGCATATATTACCAAACGCATTTTATCCTATAGTTGTTCTTATGTCTATTAATATTGGCAGAGTGGTTTTGATGGTTGCCTCTTTAAGTTTTATTGGTGTAGGTTTAGAGCTTGGTTTTGCCGATTGGGGACAGTTGCTAAACTTTTCACGTGAATGGATACTGGGAATGCCGGGTAGCCCTTTTTATTATTGGTATACCTATACTTATCCTTCTATTGCCATGGTATCTTTTGTTTTGGGATGGACATTAGTTGGAGATGCACTAAGGGATATTTTTGATCCGAAAATGGTTAATTAAATTAACAATTATATGAGTGAAAAAAATGCAAATATTACTTATTATATTTAAGAACTTAAGAAATTGTTATAACTTGCGTTAGAAAAAAAATTTATAAGAGGTGTATTAAGATTATGGATAGCATAAAAAATAATGTTTATATGACTTCAAAAGAAAGAATTACAGCTTTTACAACAGGTAAAGAATATGACCGAATACCTTGCATGCTTTTGTTTGGAGAGCATGGGTGCAGGTTAATTGATATCAAAGTTTCTGAGTATCATCATTCAGCTAAGCTAATGGCTGAGGCAGAAATAAGTTGTTTTGAGGAGTATAAATCTGATGGAGTGGGTGTAGGCCCAGGACTTTTAGGCATTTCAGAGGCTATGGGAACTAAGTTGAGGTTTCCTGATTACAATTATCCCTTTGTGGAGGAACCTATTTTAAACAATTGGGCTGATTTTGAAAAGCTTAACGTTGTTGACCCTTATAAAGATGGAAGGCTTCCCATATTTTTAGAGGCATTGGATATTATAAAAAACCGAATAGGGAAAGAGGTTCCTGTGGGGACAGGTTTAGGGAGCCCTTTTACAGTTGCTGCAACCATAAGAGGAACAGCTTTGTTTTTAAGGGATATGACAAATAATAATGATATGGCTCATAAATTAATGGAGTTAGCTACAGAAAGCTGCCTGAGGTTTATTGATGCTGTTTGCGATAGAGGGTTTTTACCTGGCTTATATGATCCTGTTGCTTCCTTATCAGTTATAAGTGTAAGCAGATTTAAAGAATTTGCAAAGCCTTATATAAAAAAATGTACAGATCGGATTATAGAAAGAAGTGGTGCTTCTCCTATGCTGCATATATGTGGCAAAACCCGAAATATATGGCCGGATATGGTCGAAACAGGGGCGGGGATTATTAGCCTTGACAATATTGAAGATTTAAGCCAGGCAAAAAAAGAAGTAGGAAGCGCCGTATGTCTCCATGGTAATGTGCCACCTGTAGATATAGTTATGAAAGGAACGGATAAGGAAATAAGAGAAGCAGTAAAAACTTGTATTTTGAAGGCTTTTGACAATCCAGGTGGTTACATATTAGGAGCAGGATGTATGTTACCTATTGATACACCCTCTAAAAACATACATAGTTTTATGGATGCAGTCATAAAATATGGCAAAATGCCTATTAATCCAAAATCTTTGTCTTAGTTTTAAAAAAAATGGTTAGTATTTCATAATTTTATAAACCTTAAAACGTGTATAGATTTTAATGCATCAGGGGGATTGTAATGAGTAAAGAGGTTAAAACGGTATGTGGTTTATGTACTGCTTTTTGTGGAATTAATGTAACCATAGACAATGACATTATACATCTTATTAGAGGGCGTAAAACTCATCCAGTTAGTGATGGTCATGTATGTCCAAAGGGAAAAGCTCTCGGGGAATTATATCAGGCGGAAGATCTTCTTACAAATCCTTTGAAGAAAAATAGTAAAGGAAAATGGAATGAAATATCATGGGATGAGGCTTTAGATTATGTATCAGTCAATTTACAGAATATGAAAAATAAATATGGTGCTGATAGTGTAGCTTTTTATATAGGCCATGGAGGTATATTTAAAGAAATTGTTCCCTTTGTAAAGGCTCTATGCGAAATTTTTGGGACAAGCAATTTTTCTACTGCAGGTAGTCATTGCCACTCGTCAAAAGTTCTTTCTAATCTTATAACTTTAGGCACCTACCCTGTACCTGATTATAAAAATAGCAATTGTATTGTTTTATGGGGGACTAATCCTTCAAAATCTTTGCACCCAACCATGAATTTAATAAACAAATCAATAAAAAAAGGGGCAAAACTAATTGTAATTGATCCTTATAAAACTGAACCTGCAAGAAAAGCAAATTTACATTTACAAGTAAGGCCAGGATCAGATGGTGCAATTGCCCTCGGGATTTTAAATATTATTATAAATGAACAGCTATATGATAAACCATTTGTTAATAGGTGGACGAATGGCTTTGATAAGTTAATGAAGCATGTAGAAAAATATCCTCCAAAAGTTGTTGAAGAAATTACTTGGGTTCCAGCTGAAAAAATTATTGAAGCTGCAAGAATGTATGCTAATAAGGGCCCTTCATGTATTTTTCAGGGAATAGCTTTAGAGCTCCAGACTAACGGTTTTCAGACTTTAAGGTCAATTTCCATACTACAAGCTATTACAGGAAACATTGATGTATTTGGAGGGGCATTTTTCCCTCATACACCTGATTTTACTCCCTTAAATATTGAAAAGGATAAAAAGTTACAGACAGGCATAGGTGAAAGGGAGTATCCTTTATTCTATAAATATAACAATGCACAAGCCAATATTTTTCACAAAGCAATATTAAATAATATGCCTTATTCTTTAAAAGGCATGGTAGTAACAGGGAGTAATCCTGTGCTTACATGGCCAGACAGCCAAAAGGTAGAAGAGGCCTTAAAAGGATTAAAGTTTTTGGTAGTTTTAGATAATTTCATTACAGCAACAGCTAAACATGCAAATATTATTATTCCCACAACCTTAATGTGGAGCAATATAGAAATGTGGGAAGCTTCAAGCAATCACAATATTCCAAGGGTAGGAATATCTAATAAATTAGTACAAAAGCAAGATGAAAACCAGATGACGGACTGGGGGTTTTTTAAAGAATTATTTATAAAAATGGGTTATGGTAATTATATTCGCTGGACGGATGTAAAAGATTACATAAATTATAGACTTGAAGCTCTTGATTTAGATTTTGATAATTTAAAGGAATTGCCTGACGGTTTTGAATTTTCTCGTTTAAAAGGAAAAAAATATGAAGAGGAAGGCTTTAAAACACCTTCAGGGAAAGTTGATTTATATTCAGATACTTTAAAAAAATATGGTTATGATCCATTACCAACTTACCTGGAACCTAAGGAAAGCCCATATTCGAGGAAGAACCTGTATAATAGATATCCTATGATTGCTACAACCGGCAAAAGGTATTTAAACTATATTCATTCTAGATTCAGAAATATTGAATCACTAAGAGAAAAGGTGCCGGAACCCTTTTGTGAAATTCACAGAGATAAGGCACAAGAATATAACTTAAAGGAAGGAGAAAAAGTTGTTATAGAATCCCTGCGGGGAAGCATTGAAATTAAAGTTAAAATAAATAATTATATTAATCCTAATGTTATTTTTATACCACATGGTTGGGAGGAAGCTAATGCAAATATTTTAATAGATAGTGAAGAGCTAGATCCTGTTACCGGGTTTCCTGGCTCCAGATCATTTTTAGCTGCTATTAAAAAAATAAATAATTACACATTATAACTGAAAACCAAAGGAGGAAAAATCTAATGTCATCAAAAATATTAAATAAATTGATGAGAGGAGTCCGGGATTTAGATGAGGAATTAACAACGGAGGCGGCGAAAGAGGCTTTAGCGAATAATATTGTTCCCGAGGAAGCTATAAATGAAGGGCTAATTAAAGGAATGCACGAAGTTGGAAAGCTTTATGAAAGGGAAGAATATTTCATACCAGAATTATTATTAAGTTCAGATGTTTTAAGTGCAGGCTTATCCATTATTTCACCGTACCTGGAACAGAAAGACTCCTTTGATTCTACTAAAGCTGTTATAGGAGTAGTTGAAGGGGACAACCATGATATAGGCAAAAACCTTGTTAAGCTTATGCTGGAAGTGTCAGGTTTTCAGGTCTTTGATCTGGGAAGAGATGTAAACTTAAATCACTTTGTGGATAAGGTGAAGGAAGTTAAAGCTGAACTTTTATGTCTTTCTGCATTAATGTCCACTAACATGGGTAGTATGGACAAAGTTATTTCACTGTTGGTTGAAGAGGGAATCAGGGAAGATGTTACAGTATTGGTGGGGGGTGGAGCTGTAACTCAAAGATTTGCTGACGATATTGGAGCAGACGGATATGCAGGAAATGCTAATGAAGCTATAAATATAGCAAAAAAACTTTTAGCTACAAGAGGTGTGATGGTAAAGAAATAATTAAGTGGGTAAATATTTAATACTAATCTATAAAGGGTAAAGTTCAGTTATTACATGGGTAAAAGGCGTTTAACCCATTCCGGCACATGGTTTAGTCTTTTACCTCCTTGCCGGAGGCCATACAGAAGGGCCCGGTCCGTCAGGTTGAGGACCATGGGCATCAGGTCGGAACCGTACATCCTGATGCTTCCTTTTGCACAGCTCCTTTCCCCGAATTTTTCCACCTCATCAACCCTCACTCCCTTTCCTAAAAACATGATGGGCACCTGCTCCCCCGAGTGAATCAGGGTTCCGGAACTGGGGGTGGAGTGATCTGCCGTTATAATTAAAAGGAGTTCTTCTTTTAAGCTTTCTTCCTTATCCCTCAGGGGTTTTAATTCTTCATCCAGCTTTTCTATTACTTCGACTTTGTTTCGGGGGTTTTTGGTGTGGGCAGCTTCATCGGTTTCTTTAGTGTGGACATGGATAAAGTCATAAGGGGATTCCAGGGCCAGCTGAACAGCCTTTTTAAAGTCCTTACAGTATTTAAAATCCATTCCCAAAAACCGGGCAACTCCCTTTAAGAGGCCGCTGGCGCCGATCATCAGGGAGGTCAT
>SL_8KL_010_SEDDRAFT_10000885_pt1 | contig 26070 bp, 26 predicted proteins | sample SodLakKL_010_SED_4_FD_11160 | JGI IMG/M metagenome (IMG submission 11160) | reverse complement strand
CACCCGTTCCCATGCCGAACACGGAAGTTAAGTCCTCCAGCGCCCATGGTACTCGGGACGCAAGTCCCCGGGAGAGTAGGTCTCCGCCAGGAATTAATTTTCGAATTTCCTACCTTAATTTATAAGGTAGGAAATTTTTATTCGAGATAATTAAAACGTTAACATAGAATTGAATTCATATTGCATATTGTATACGATAAGAATGCCTGATATAATATTACTTACCAGGAGGTGGTAACGTGGAAGAGAAAGTTGTAACGCCAACGGAAAGAGGTCAAATAACTATTCCTAAGGAAATACGGGAATATCTTAACATTAATGTTAAATCAAAAATTAAAGTATACATTGAAGATAACAAAATCGTTTTAGAGCCAGTTACTAATCTTAATTGTTTACTAAAAGAATTGGAAGAAGAAGTTAAAGAAAAAGGACTAACCAGGGAAGAAATAGAAAGAGAACTGGAGTCTGTTCGCCAAAGCCTTGTAAGGGAGATTTCCAGTGATTATAAAGGTAATGATTGATACTAACATTATTATTTCCGGTATGTTATTTAATGGGCCTGAGAGAAAGTTACTCAATTATGCTTCTGAAAAAAAATTTATTTTAGTTTTAAGTGAATTTTCATTACGTGAGGCCAGGATGGTTTTTAAGCGAAAATTTCCGGAAAAGGAAAAATTATTAGATGAAGTAATAAGCGTTCTTCCTGTAAAAATAATACCCCTGCCCTCTTTGGAAAAGGTTAAGGAGGCAGAGAAAATTATAAGAGACCGGAAGGATGCCTTTATTTTGGCTACAGCAATGGAGATAGAGCCAAATATTTTTGTTTCTGGCGATAAAGATTTTCATACTGATGAAGTTAAGAAAGTTATGCATGTTGTTAGCACTGGGGAGGCACTTGCATTATTTATGTAATAATGATTTATACATTGCCCATGTTACTCGGGACGCAAGTCCCCGGGAGAGTAGGTCTCCGCCAGGAATTAATTTTCGAATTTCCTACCTTAATTTATAAGGTAGGAAATTTTTATTTTTAAAACCTTTCAGGCTGGCTTTTTAGCCCTTAAAAGGATAAATCCCTTTCCTGGCGAATTTAAAATTAGAAATAATACAGTTCAAACCATTAAATGAGGTGTTAAAGAAATGGGAAAAACGCGGGTGCTGGCTACAGGAATTGGAAGCTTACCAGACATGGACGACTATAAAGCCCTGGATCTTATTGAAAGGACATTTCCCCTTTGTCCCCACTGGCCTCAGTTTCCTACCAGGAAAGATGAAAGCTGTATACATCAGTGTTTTTATAAGCTGATGGATTTAGGGTTAATGGAAATGAAAGAAGGGAGGGGGCCTAAAATATTAACCAGATCCCTTGATTTTTCCGATAAGATGGCCAGGTTTTATGAAATTTACCTGGAAAGGGGAGAGGGGAAGGATTTGGATGAAGAAATGAACCTTCCCCACCAGAGGGCTCCGGGGTTTTATTCCTTTATGGAGCGCCTGGAGAAAAAGGGTCCGGGAAAAGCCCTTTATTTGAAAGGACAGTTAATGGCTCCCCTTACGGCCGGGATGACAATTTTAGATGAAGAAGGGAATTCAGCCTTTTATAATGAACAGTTAAGGGATCTACTGGTTAAAAACCTGGAACTTGTAGCCCGCTGGCAAATAAGAAAGCTTCGTAAGTTTGGCCTGCCTGTAATTGTTTTTCTTGATGAGGGTATGATGCAAGCTTATGGCAACAGGGACTTTTTAAGCTTAAAGGGGGAATGGATAAGGGATTCCTTTTCCTCTATAATAGAAGTTATGAAAAAGGATGGAGCCCTGCCGGGGATTCATGCCTGTTCTTCCGCAGACTGGGAGCTGTTGCTGGAGGCCAGTCCCCAGATTATTAACCTGGATGTATATAATTACTTTAATTCCCTTTTAGGGGTTAGCCACAGGCTGAATGAATTTTTTGAAAAAGGTGGGGTAATTGCCTGGGGTATAGTGCCCGCTGAAGAATCCTGTTTTAAGGAATCAGGGGAAAGTATAAAGGCCAGGCTTGAACAGTATATGGGTAGTTTGATAAAAAGGGGCGTTAAGGAAGATTTTCTTACCCGGCGATTAATAATTACATCCAGCTGCGGGGCGGGCCTTTATACTCCCCAGCTGGCTGAAAGGCTTTACCGCCTGACAGAAGAAACGCTAACCCTTTTAGATTTTTAGGTTAGCCTTACTTCTAAGAGGAATCTTTTTAAAAATAATTTAAGAGACCCTTTTGTTACCCTTGTTTTGAAGGCCAAAAAAATATAAAATGTTTTTAAACCTTTCGGAATAAGGTATTAAACCATGGAAAGGGGAGAGGGAAATGGAAAGGATATTTATACCAGCCTATGAAAGGGGAGACCCAAAGGGTTACGGGGAAGCCCTGGAGTGTTCTCGAAAGGCCCTTGCTCAAATTGACCCCGTTGAAATGGCCCGTAAGAGTGGAGCCTCCTACCAGGAAGGCAGATTTATCCTTAAATCCATGGGCCATTTTTTTACCATTACCTTTCCCCAGGGTATTGTTACTTTTAAGGACTCGGAGCTGGAACCGGATTTTTTAGTGCAGGTGATTTTAATAAACTATCTGGGACGGGCTTCCGGGGAACCCCTCACTTATAAATACATAACTTACCGGGATCTCCCCGGAGGAAATGCCTTTTACAATGCCTTCTGGCAGATGGCTATTAATCCCTTGAAGGAAACCTTTGAGTTAAACCCGGGGGGGCTGTCCGTTACTGCTCCTTACCTGGGTGGAGAGGTTATCGTGGAAAATTCCAGATCAGAAGTCCTGTTCTGGTTTCTTCCCCGGGTTCCCTTGAAGTACCTGGTATGGGGTGGTGACGAGGAAATTGAAGGGAGAGCCAACATCCTTTATGATTCTTCTGCCAGTCTCTATCTCCACACGGAGGACCTGGCCGGGGCAGGCCACTATCTCACCATGTATATACAGGATCTTTACCAAAAGATTCAATCAGAAGGGGGATAATCTTGGAAAGTATAGAAGATGTTTTAAAAAAGTTAAATAATCACCAGTACCTGGCCGATGAAAAACTGGCTACCGTTTTATATTTGGCTTACCGGCTTCCCAGGCCCCTTTTGGTGGAAGGGCCGGCAGGAGTAGGAAAAACGGAACTGGCCAAAGTAATGGCTAGGGTTTTGGGGGCTAAGTTTATACGTCTCCAGTGTTATGAAGGCCTGGATGAGGCCAAGGCCCTCTACGAGTGGAATTACCAGCAGCAGCTATTAAAGATCCAGTATGAGTCCAGGGAGGAAAAAAGCTGGGAGGACATCAAGGGAGATATTTTTACCGAGGAATTTCTTTTCAAGCGTCCCATTTTAGAAGCTCTGACCTCCCGGGAACCGGTGGTTTTGCTGGTGGATGAACTGGACAAAAGTGATTCCGAGTTTGAAAGTTTTCTCCTGGAGGCCCTATCGGACTTCCAGGTTTCCATACCAGAAATTGGTACCGTTAAGGCCCAAAGGATACCCTTTGTGGTAATGACCAGCAACGGCACCCGGGACTTTGAAGATGCTTTAAAAAGAAGGTGCCTCCATCTTTATATTAATTACCCTGACTACCATATGGAACTGGCCATCATTAAATTAAAAAATCCGGGACTGGCTGAAGGGTTGGCCAGCCAATTAACGAATTTTGTTCAAAAAGTACGTGAACTTTCCCTGAAGAAACCTCCCGGTATTTCCGAAACCCTGGATTGGGCCCGGACCATGATTATCCTGGGAGCTGATAAGCTGGAAGAAGATCTGGTTAAAAGAACTTTGCCTGTTCTCATAAAATATCAGCAGGATATGGGGAAGGTGGAAAAGCAGGTTCCTTCCCTCCTTTTAGGGAGCTGATAATGATGGAGGAAAAAATTTTAAAATTCGCCCGGGACCTGAGGAGGGCGGGGGTTCCCCTGGCTCTTCCTGAGGTAATGGATGCCCTGCGGGGTATTGAGCTGGCAGGTTTTTATAAAGAAAGGTTTCGGGCCGCCTTGAAAGCTACCCTGGTTAAAGATGAAATGGATGGCCCTTTGTTTGATAAACTTTTTGAAATTTATTTCCAACCCCAGCCAGAACTTAAAGAAGAATACCTGGGAAAGACAAAGGATTTCTCCTCCAAAGATATCCCTGTATTTTTAAACAGGGTGCTTGGCTGTGACGGCAGGGAGTTGGCCTCGGGGATCCAGGGGGCTCCTCGGGGAAGGTTGGCCAGGGCTGTTTACACGGGAAGTGCCCCGGATATGGAGGAGCTTGCCCGGGAAGGAATAGAAATGTTAGCTCCACATATTGAAGATGAACTTGAGGATTTTGAAGGACTGGTTTATAAAGCCAAGGCTGCCCTGGAATGGTTTATGTTTACCTTTTACCTGGACAGCCGCCGGGAGAAAGGGATTATTCAGGAAGAGGAATATCTTGTCTGCCGGGAAAACCTAAAGTCCCTGGAAAACAGGTTAAGAAGACTCCTGGAGGAGGAGATTATAAATCAGTTCCAGGAAAAGGGACTGGATAGAATCCTTGAATACCAGAACCTGAGGCGGAAAGATTTTTCCCGCCTGGAGGAGAGGGAACGGGAGAAGATTAGTCATTATGCCCGTAAAATGGGGAGAAAACTGGCTACCCGTGAGGGAAGGCGTAAAAAAACGGGACTTAAAGGACAGGTGGATTTAAGAAATACCATCAGAAAATCAGTTCAGACGGGTGGGATTCCCCTCAAGCTTAGAAGTCGGGGCAGGCGAATTGAGCAGCCCGATCTGCTGGTTTTATGCGATGTTTCCGGGTCGGTGGCCAGGTTCAGCACTTTTATGCTCCTTTTTATTTACTCTCTTCAGGAAAGATTTAGATATGTCAGAACTTTTTTATTTATTGATTTGTTGGCTGAGGTAACAGACTATTTTAAGGGTAGGGATCCGGCCAGGTCCATCCAGGAAGCCCTGGAAAAGGCAAATCTTTCCGATACCAATAATTCCGATTACGGCAGGGTTTTTTATCACTTTGCTTCCCATTATTCACCTTTCATTACTTCCAGGACAGTCCTATTAATCCTGGGTGATGCCAAAAACAACTGGAGAAGTGAGGAAAAGCCCTCCTTTCAGGAAATGACCCGCAGGGCCAGAAGGGTTTACTGGCTTAACCCCTATCCTGAAGAAACCTGGAATACCCGGGATAGCGTTATGAAGATTTATGCTCCTTACTGCAGCAGGGTAATGGAATGCAGAAACCTGGAACAGCTGGCAAAGGTAACGGAAGAAATATTATCTCAGGAAGGAGTTGAAGCAATCTGATGCTGGTCAGCGCCTGTCTTTTGGGTATTAACTGTAAATATAATGGAAAGAATAACAGGAATCCGGAGGTGCTGGAATTGAGTAAAGAGGTTAACCTCATACCTGTATGCCCTGAACAGCTGGGAGGCCTTTCTACCCCCCGGGATAGGGCAGAGATTGAAGGGGGCGACGGAAGGGAAGTTTTGGAGGGAAAGGCCGGGGTTTTTAGTGAGAAGGGTAAAGAAGTTACCTCCTGTTTTGTTAAGGGAGCCTGGGAAACCCTTCGTATTGCCCAGCTGCTGGGGGTTAAAGAGGCCCTTTTAAAGTCCCGGAGCCCTTCCTGCGGCAGCTCTTATATTTATGACGGAAGTTTTACCGGTAACCTGAAAGAAGGCCAGGGAGTAACGGCTGCCCTCCTTAAAAAAAATGGTTTCCGGGTTCTTTCTGAGGAAGAACTTTAGGGCAGGTGATATATATATGATTAAATCCATAGCTCTGTTTTCTGGAGGCCTGGACAGCCAACTGGCGGTTTTGCTGATAAGGGAGCAGGGAGTGGAAGTAAAGGGAATTACTTTTGCCACTCCTTTTTTTGCCCCGGAAACGGCGATAAAGGCAGCCCGGGACCTGGATCTATCCCTGGAGATTGTTGATTTTACAGAAGAGCACCTGGAAGTTATTAAAAACCCCAAACATGGTTACGGTAAAAACTTAAACCCTTGTATCGACTGCCATGCCCTGATGGTGAAAAAAGCTGGGGAGTATATGAAAAAAACAGGAGCCCATTTCATTATAACGGGGGAGGTCCTGGGGGAAAGACCCAAATCCCAGAACTATCAGGCCCTAGGGGTGGTGGAAAGGGAATCGGGCTTTCAAGGTTTGGTTTTAAGGCCTTTGTCTGCCAGGCTGCTGCCTCCTACCCTGCCCGAGGAAAAAGGGTGGGTAGACAGGGAAAAGCTGGGGAGTATCCAGGGCCGGTCTCGCAAGCCCCAGATGGCCCTGGCTGAAAAATATGGATTGAAGGAATACCCTTCCCCTGCCGGGGGGTGCCTTCTGACGGTAGAAGGGTTTTCTAACCGGTTAAAGGATTTACTTAAGTACCAGGAGGAGGTTTCCCGGAGTGACCTGGAGCTTTTAAAGGTAGGGCGCCATTTTAGGCCGGGTGAAAAGGCCAAAATTATTGTGGGCAGGAACCAGGAGGAAAATAAAAAAATTTTTGACCTGGCCGAAAAAGGCGACCTTCTCTTTAAAATCTCCTCCATCCCCGGTCCTACTACCCTTTTAAGGGGACATTCCCAGGAGGAGGACCTGTACATGGCTGCTTCCATTACGGCCCGCTACAGTGATGCTTCTGCCCCGGAGGTGGCAGTGGAAGTAAAAGGGGTTAACGGGGATGATGAAAAAGAAATAAGGGTTAAACCTTTAAAAGATGAAGAAGTTAATAAATTTAGAGTTAATTAAAAGGGTATAAGTATGTTATAATACATTTTAATATATAAAGGAGAGGAGAGAACAATAATGCTCCCCGATAGGTTTCAAAAGGAAGGCCTTACCTTTGATGATGTTTTATTAGTTCCCTCCCGGTCAGAGATTATGCCGGGGGAAGTTGAAGTGTCCACCAGCTTGACTAAAAATATAAGGTTAAATATTCCTCTCATGAGTGCGGGAATGGATACAGTTACGGAATCTGGAATGGCTATAGCCATGGCCCGAGAAGGGGGCCTGGGAGTTATTCATAAAAATATGTCCATTGAAAGGCAGGCCCTGGAAGTGGACCGGGTAAAAAGGTCTGAACACGGGGTTATCACCAATCCCTTCCACCTTTCCCCTGAACACAGGGTTCAGGATGCGGCAGACCTTATGGCCCGCTACCGTATTTCCGGTGTGCCTATTACGGTGGAAGATAAACTGGTGGGGATACTAACCAACAGGGACCTGCGCTTTGAAGAAGATTACTCCCGTAAAATCAAGGAGGTAATGACCAAAGATAACCTGGTTACTGCTCCCGAGGGGACAACTTTGGAAGAGGCCAAGGTAAAACTACAAAAATATAAGATAGAAAAACTACCTATTGTGGATGATAGTCTTAACTTAAAGGGCCTTATTACTATTAAGGATATTGAAAAGGCAATCCAGTATCCTCTTTCTGCCAAAGACAAAGGAGGAAGGCTCCTGGCTGCGGCAGCGGTAGGGGTAGAGATGGGGACTATGAACCGGGTGGAATCCCTGGTGGAAGCTGGGGTGGATGTTATTGTTATTGATACGGCCCACGGTCATTCCCGGGGGGTTTTGAACCTGGTAAATGCAATTAAAGAGGATTTTCCCCAGGTGGACCTGGTAGCCGGAAACGTAGGAACAGGAGAGGGAGCCAGGGAGTTAATTAATGCCGGGGCAGACTGTATAAAGGTAGGTATAGGTCCCGGGTCCATTTGCACCACCAGGGTAATTGCCGGCATCGGGGTGCCCCAGATTACAGCTATTTATGATACCTCCCAGGTAACTAAAGCAGAAGGTATCCCTCTTATAGCCGATGGAGGGATCAAGTTTTCCGGGGATATTCCCAAAGCCCTGGCCGCCGGGGCTGATGTAGTTATGATCGGCAGCATCCTGGCGGGGACGGAGGAAAGCCCGGGAGAATTTGAGATTTACCAGGGAAGAAGTTATAAAGTGTACCGGGGTATGGGCTCCCTGAGTGCCATGAAGGAAGGAAGTAAAGACCGTTATTTTCAGGAGTGCGATACCAAGCTTGTTCCTGAAGGTATTGAAGGGCGGGTCCCTTACCGGGGGAGCCTGGCTGATATAGTGTATCAACTGATTGGCGGTCTTAAATCAGGCATGGGTTATTGTGGAGTTAAAAATATTGAGGAACTTCAAACCAAGACAAATTTCATACGCATATCTTCGGCAGGATTGAAGGAAAGCCATCCCCATGATGTGCAGATTACAAAAGAAGCTCCTAACTACAGCATTTAACTCTTTCATAATTCTTTAGGGGAAGACAGGCACCATCAGGAATAAAACTAATAGAATAAAAATATATTAAAAAATTTGGGTTGGTGAATTTTTATGGATAATTGCCTTGGGGTAAAAAAGCTAGAATGCATTATTTGTGGCGAGAATACCTTTCCAGGGCTGGTAATTTTGGGTGAAGCCATCTGTTACAGCTGCGAAAAGAAGGTGGCAATAACTGGAGTTGAAGAGGACAGTTATCCTTTTTACCTGGAGAGAATAAAGAGAATATGGGAAGCTCCTTTAGAATTTTAAAAAAGGGCCGGTGTTTCTCAACCGGCCCTTTTTTTGATATAATAGTCTAAAGTTTTTAGATTAAAGACAGGGAAGGGTAAGTTCATGAACCAGGAAAAAGCTCCTCTGGTGGAGGGCCTTTTGAAACATGTAAATACGGAATACTCAACCTTTCATGTTCCGGGACACCAGGGAGGCAGAAACATTGACCATTTACTGAGGGAACTTTTAAAGGATCCTTTTAAAATTGATTTAACTGAGCTTCCTAACCTGGATAATTTGTACGAGCCCCGGGGAATAATTTATGAATCCCAGAGGCTGGCAGCAGAGATTTTTGGAGCCCGGGAGACTTTTTTCATGGTAAATGGGACTACCGGCGGCCTGTTAACCATGATTAATACAGTATGTTTGCCGGGAGATAAGATTATCATTCCCCGTCAGTCCCACCAGGGGGTCTTTGGTGCTATTATTACTTCAGGGGCAGTACCTGTTTATGTTTCTTCTCCAGGGAAAAGGGTTCAGGAACAAAAGATAAACAATATTTCCCTTAAGGGGATAGAAGAGGCCCTGGATAATAACCCGGATGCCAAGGCTTTACTCCTTAACAATCCCACTTATTTTGGTTTTTGTTCCGACCTGTGTGGAATAAGAGAACTTACAGCAAAAAAGGGGGTTTTCCTTTTGGTAGATGAAGCCCACGGAGGACACCTTTCCTTCCATGAAAGTTTTCCCCGGGGAGCTGCCCAGGCCGGGGCGGATATGTGGGTGCAGAGCACCCATAAAACATTGGGTTCCCTTACCCAGAGCTCTATGCTTCACCTGGGCACGGAAGAAATAGACAGGGCACGCTTGGTAAACATGGCCAGGATTTTTCAAACTACCAGCCCCTCATATATTCTCCTGGCCTCTCTGGATGCGGCCCGGAGGAAACTGGCCCTGGAGGGAGGGGGCCTTATGGAAAGTCTTTACAGGCTGGCAGAAAAAGCCCGGGAAAAAGTGTCGGATCTGGGATTTTCCCTCCTTCCCTTAAAAAAGGGAGAGTTAAGCCTGGATATAACCAAAATGGCTTTATTTACCCATGGTTTTGAGGAATCAGGCAGGGATATAGCCTCCATGCTCCAGGAGAAATGCCGGGTGCAGGTAGAGCTTTCGGCAGAAGACCATATACTTATTTATTTTACCCTGGGCCACCGGGAGAAGGACCTGGAATATTTGATAGAGTCCCTGGGAAGAATCCGGGAAAAGCTTAACCCGAAAAAAATTTGGCCAGAGGAAGGGGGGGAAGAGGATTATTTATTTCCTTTACCTCCTGCCCTCCTGTCTCCCCGGGAGGCGGTTAACCAGCCCGGGGAAAGGGTTCCCATGGCTGAAGCAGAGGGAAGGATCTCTGCTGAAACGGTCAGCCTTTTCCCTCCCGGCATTCCCCTGCTGGTGCCAGGAGAGCTTATAACAAGGGAGCTGCTGGATAGGTTAAGCAAAGGGGAGAGGCAGGCTTTTCCTACCCAAATAAAGGTTATAAAAAAAGAGTAGGATGAGAAGTAATAAGGAAAAGAAATGGAGGTGAATTCCCGGTCAGGGGATTTTTAAAAAGCTCTGATCGGGGAAAAGTTATCAAAAAGGGAATTTTTATTACCATAGAAGGCATCGATGGTGCAGGTAAAACAACTCAAGCTAAAAAACTGGCAGATTATCTAGAGGATAAAGGGATTTCCTGCTTGTGTACCAGGGAACCGGGAGGCACCCCCACGGGTGACAGAATTAGGGAGATTTTGCTAGATAAGGAAAACCACAATCTTTGTGGAAAAGCAGAAGTACTCCTTTACGCGGCAGCCCGGGCCCAGCTGGTGGAAGAGGTGGTAAAGCCCGCCCTGGAAAGGGGCCTGATGGTGATTTCAGACAGGTATATTGATTCCAGTATTGCCTACCAGGCTTTTGGCCAGGGAGAAAACCCGGACTTTATCCGAAAGGTTAACGAGGAAGCTACGGGCAGTCTATACCCCGACCTGACCCTGGTCCTGGACCTGGATCCGGAAGAGGGTTTAAGCCGGTTGAAAGAACGTCTTGCCCGGATGAAGACGGATCAGGACCGGATAGAGAGCAAAAAAATAGAATATCATCACCGGGTAAGGCAGGGATATTTGTTTGTGGCCCGCCTGCAGGAGGAAAGGGTAAAAGTTATTAAGGCAGGCAGGGAGGAAGAAATTATCCACCAGGAAATTATAGGGCAAGTGGAAGACCTTTTAACTAAAAAGGGGCTTGTCGTAGAAGGTTGAGGAGATTAAAATGGGGTTTAATGACCTTATCGGGCAGGAAAAAGCCGTTAAGTTAATAAAGGAAGGGTTAAGGTCTGGCAGGTTAAACCACGGATATCTTTATTATGGCCCTGAAAACAGGGGGAAGTACACTTTTTCCCTGGCGGCAGCCAGGGCCCTGAACTGTTCCCAGGAGAAGGAGGATTACTGTGGCACCTGTCTTTCCTGTCAAAAGATTAATAAAGGAGTTCACCCTGACCTGTGGGTTATAGAACCTCAGGGAAAAAATATTAAAATTGAACAAATTAAAAAGATCAAGGGCTTTTCCTCCTCCCCTCCCCATGAAGGCCTGGGAAAGGTTATCATTATTAAGGATGCTCAGCTGATGACCCTTCCTGCTGCCAACAGCTTATTAAAACTCCTGGAGGAGCCCCCCTCCTATCTTTACTTTTTTTTGACATCTCCAGCCCTGGATTTAATCCCTCCAACCATAATTTCTCGCTGCCAGCTGGTTCCATTTGGAAGGGTCTCCCGGGAAGAGATATATTATTTTCTTGCCAAAAATTCTTTTTTAGAGGAAAATGAGTTAAAAGGGGTGGCTCACCTGGCCGATGGAAGTGTAGGAAAAGCCTTAAGTATGATTTCTTCTCCCCACTGGAAGGATAAAAGGGAAAAGTACTTGAAAAGAACCCTTAAGGTCTTTTCCGGAAAGGAAGGAGATATATTTGCCCAGGCAGAGGAACTGGCTAATGAAGAGGAATTATTTGATTACATGGAGTTTTTGGAAAGTTTTTTAAGGGACTGCCTGGTTTATCATTCAACTGGGGATAAAGACCTTTTAATTAATGTTGATTTTTTACATGAAATTGCAGCAGAAGGGAATATTTATCCTGACAAATTGTTAAATATGATAAAAGAAGTAGAAGAATTTAAAAAAAATCTCCCTTTACCTCTTAACAGAAGGCTTTCTCTGGAGGCATTGCTGGTGAAAATGAAAGGGTGAGATAATTGCCAGAAGTTATTGGTGTTCGTTTTAAAAAAGCGGGCAAAATCTATTATTTTGATCCCCAGGATATAGACTTAAAGGTTGGCGATTACGCCATTGTGGAAACCTCTCGAGGAATAGAGTTTGGGGAAGTAGTAGTAGGTAAAAAGGAAGTTGAGGAAGAGGAACTTGTTCTGCCTTTAAAAAGTGTGGTCCGTAAGGCTTCTATAGAGGATCATCAAAAAATGTTAGAAAACCGCAAAAAAGAAGAAGAGGCCTTTGAAATATGTTGTAAAAAGATTGAAGAGCACAAGCTGGATATGAAACTGATAGATGTGGAATATACCTTTGATGGAAACAAAATAATCTTTTATTTTACTGCTGACGGAAGGGTAGATTTCAGGGAACTGGTTAAAAATCTGGCTTCTGTTTTCCGGACCAGAATAGAGCTACGCCAAATAGGGGTAAGGGATGAGGCCAAAATGATGGGTGGCTTAGGTCCTTGCGGCAGGATACTATGCTGTTCTACCTTTTTGGGTGATTTTGAACCAGTTTCTATACGTATGGCCAAGGACCAGAATCTTTCCCTTAATCCTACGAAAATATCAGGTATTTGCGGGCGCCTTATGTGCTGTCTTCGTTATGAGTCGGATGCCTACGAAGATGCCAAGGAGGCTTCTCCCGATGTGGGGGATGAAGTCCTGACCCCGGAGGGAGAAGGGAAAGTTGTTAATGTCAACCTTATCAAGAAAAATGTTTCAGTAGAACTTTATGAGGCTAAAAAGGTAATGGAATTTCCCTGGGAAGAAGTAGATGAAAAAAAGTCTTAAGTGGCAGAACCTGATAAGGAATGAATAATCTGTTTGCATAAGGAGGCTCCCGCCTCCATTCCTTTTTTACCCAGTAGAAGGAGGAGATCCCCTTCTTCCGCCCTGGCCAGGGCCGTTTCCAGGGCATGGGTCAGGTCCGGTACCAGGGAAAAGGGGCAGGAGCTATTTCTGGCATTCTTAATTATGGCTTTTTCCTCCTCCCGGGTGGCCCTTTCCCTTTTGTTTAAATGATAAATGCTGCTGGTAATAATTATTTCTTTAAAGGGTAGTTTATGGGACCAGCGGGTTAATATTTGTCCATTGAGATGTTGAAGGGCGGGGGAGCCGGATCCCTGAAAGGAATAAACTACCAGAACATTTTTGGGGTTGAATAAATTTATGGATTCAAAGACCCCTTCCAATGCCCCGGGATTATCCGCCCGGTCATCTACAATGGTAAAATAGTTGTCAAAGACAACCTCCAGGCTGCGGCTTAAAGGCTTGAGGGAGGAAAAACCTTTAACAATATGCTTGCAATCTATCCCGTATATCAGAGCAATTATAGCGGATAAAAGGGCGTTATAAAGGTTGTGTTTTCCAGGCAAGGGAAGAAAAAGGTTTATAGTGCAAGGGGGAATAACTTTCCCTGAAAAGGTGGGGAGGTCGCTGCCTATAATTAATTTAAACCGGGAGGATTGGGGGAATAATTCCAGGTCTTTTCCTGTTACCATGGCATGGGGGTACTCTAAAGCATAAGTTATAACTTCAGAAGGGGTTTTATCTGCTAACTGCAGGGAGAGGGGGTCATCGGCATTTAAAAGGGAAATGCCCCCTTCCTTAAAGGCTTTAAAAAAGTTGACACAGGAATGGTAAAGATCTTTATCGATATAATTCAATTTATGGTTCCAGGAAAGGTTTAGCACTGCCCCCAGGTCAAAGTCCAGGGCTTTGATGTGGGGAATGGAAAAGGATTTAGAGGAAAGTTCTAAAAATAAATACTCCGGGAAAGAGCCGGCAAAATTACTTATTTTATTAATAAACAGGGAAGGTTTTTTCGTCAGGGAAGCAGGTATAAAGAGGGAGTTATTGGTCAAGCCCGCCTCTTTAAAAATATTTTGGAGAACCTCTAAAGCGCAGGTTTTTCCGTTAATACCTGTGATTCCTGTAATTTTTCTGGTAAAGGTCATGGGGGCTGCTCCTTTCCCTTTCTCTTAACATAGTTTTTCTGATGAAGGGTTAATTTATGTGTAAGAATAAGTTAAGAAGCAGGTGATATTTTGGAGGAAAAAGGAATCCTTTATCTGTGTGCTACTCCCCTGGGAAACCTGAGGGATATCACCCTAAGGGCACTGGAAATATTGAAGGAAGTGGACATGATAGCAGTAGAAGATACCCGCAGGACCATAAAACTTCTTAATCATTATGATATTAAAACCACCATGATTAGTTACCATGAACACAACAAGGAAAGCAGGGGAAAGGAAATAGTTGAATACCTCCAGGCGGGTAAAAATATAGCCCTGGCAGCCGATGCAGGAACGCCCGGTATCTCGGACCCCGGTTATGAATTAATCCGGGACACTATAAATAAGGGTATAAAGGTTATTTCCCTGCCCGGTCCCTGTGCTGCAGTAACAGCAGTAACTGTTTCAGGTTTCCCTGTAAAAAGGTTTGTCTTTTATGGTTTTTTGAGCAGTAAAAAAAAGGATAGGAAAAAGGAATTAGAAAAAATAAGTTGTGAGGATAAAACCGTTGTGATTTACGAAGGGCCTCACCGACTCCTTAAAACCATGAAAGAGTTGGCAGAATTTATAGAGGAAAGGGAGGTGGCCCTTTGTCGGGAATTAACCAAGATTCACGAAGAAGTAAAAAGGGGCACCCTAAAGGAGCTTATTTCCCATTATGAATCAAATCCCCTCAAAGGGGAAATAACCCTGGTTATTAAACCCTGTCCCGGGGAGGAGAAGGAATCCCCTTACAGCCTGGGAGAAGGGGCTAGGGAGGTAAAAGAGCTAAGGGCAGAAGGGTTGAGGGAGGGAGAAGCTATAAAAAGGGTTGCCCGCTATTTTAATATTTCCCGCCGGGAGCTTTATAAAAAAGTAATTGAAGAAAAGGAAAAAGGAGAATAAAAAAGCAAAAATAAAAAAGGGCTTTAAGCCCTTTATTCTTTACCTTTCATTTCGTTCAAACATTCATTGCAGACAATTTTATTTTTATAATGGGTTACATTATCTGCATTTCCACAAAAGATGCAGGCAGGTTCGTACTTCTTAAGGATGATCTTTTCTAAATCTACATATATTTCTAAAGCATCCTTTTCTTTTATTCCCAGAGTTCTTCTCAGTTCAATAGGAATAACAACTCTACCCAATTCATCTACCTTTCTTACAATACCTGTGGATTTCATTTCTCTCCTCCTTCGCTTCTACATTATTCGACAAAATCCTACTTTTATTTTAATATAGTATACCAACAATTCCCAAGGAAGGCAATACTTTTATTACTAAAAAAGTAAATTTTCATAATAAATAGTATTATAGACCTATTCTTAAAGGCATTTGGCCGAAAGGGTAAAAAGCTGGTGAGCTTACTGCTAAATTCAGGAAAAAGCATGGGGCTGGAGGCCTAATAAACCTTTTCCTTGACAGGAAAAGGTTTATGGGATAATATATTTAAAAAAATAAGCTGACCTGATGAGGGGAAGGAGTATCCCGGGGGAGCTTTTTACAGAGAATCCGGAGAAAGGTGAGAGCCGGAAAGGGAAAGCCGGGAGAAGATGGTCCCTGAAGAGCGGAGCTGAAGGGAAAAGTAGGTTTCGCCGGAGGATCCCGATATGATCCAGGAACATTCATTCCGTTGGAGGCCGTGTCCTGATGCGGTGAAAACAGGGTGGTACCGCGAAATATTTCGCCCCTTAAAGGGGCGTTTTTTGATTTTTCTTTTACATATTTAAAATGTAAAGGGAAATAATCAGTAAGCAGAAAATAAGTAGAGGAGGGCTAAGATGTCAAATAAAACTTTTTATATCACTACTCCCATTTACTATCCCAGTGATAAGCTCCACATTGGCCACTGTTATACTACGGTAGCCGCTGATGCCATGGCCCGGTTTAAGCGGTTAACGGGTTATGATGTGTGGTTTTTAACTGGGACTGATGAGCATGGCCAGAAAATAGAGAGGCGGGCCAGGGAATCGGGTAAATCTCCCCAGGTTTTTGTAGATGAGATTGTGTCATGGATAAAAGATCTTTGGGGCATACTGGATATATCTTATGATGACTTTATTCGCACCACCGAGGAAAGGCATAAAAAATCTGTTCAGGCTATTTTTAAAAAGCTCTATGACCAGGGGGATATTTACAAGGATAAATATGAAGGCCTTTACTGTACCCCCTGTGAATCCTTCTGGAGGGAAAGGCAGGCTCCCCAGGGAAAATGCCCTGATTGTGGGATGGAACTGGAGTTTGTTTCCGAGGAAAGCTACTTTTTCCGAATGTCCAGGTATGCTGATCGCCTTTATCAACATATCCTGGAGAATGATGAGTTCATTCAGCCTCCTTCTCGAAAAAATGAAATGATCAATAATTTTTTAAAGCCGGGACTGGAGGAGCTATGCGTTTCCAGGACTTCCTTCCAGTGGGGAATTCCCGTTTCCTTTGACGAAGAGCACGTTGTATATGTCTGGCTGGATGCCCTCAGCAACTATATTACAGCTTTAGGCTATCCCCATAACCCGGAAAAATATTATAAATACTGGCCTGCTGATGTGCAGCTCATCGGAAAAGAAATAGTACGTTTTCATACTATATACTGGCCCATATTCTTGATGGCTCTGGGAGAACCTCTTCCCAGGCAGGTATTCGGTCACGGCTGGTTGTTGCTGGAGGAGGGGAAAATGTCCAAATCCAGGGGTAATGTTATCGACCCCACCATACTGGTAGACCAGTACGGGTCTGATGCCATCAGATATTTCCTTCTCAGGGAAATTACCTTTGGGGCTGATGGAGTTTTTTCTCCCGAGGCTTTAATCCAGAGGATTAATTATGATCTGGCTAATGACCTGGGTAATCTCCTTCACAGAAGTTTAAATATGATCCAAAAGTTTGCCGGGGGAGTAGTAGAAGAACCCTCAGGAGAAATTGAAGGGTTAGACCGGGAGCTCCAGGAACTTGCCCGGACAACCCCGGGGGAAATGGAGAAGTTGATGGATAAACTCCAGTTTAGCGCTGCCCTGGCTGAGCTTTGGAAGTTAATTGGAAGGGCTAACAAGTATATTGACGAAACTGCCCCCTGGGCCCTTAACCGGGAAGGAAAAAGGGAAAGGCTAAACACGGTGCTTTACCACCTGGTAGAAGTTATAAGGATTATAAGCCTTCTTTTACAGCCCTTTATGCCCAGGACACCCCAAAGAATCTGGAAGCAGATAGGCATTGAAGGGCAAAAGGAGCTTCATGCCTGGGAAAGCCTGAATTGGGGGCAGATTAAAGGTAGAATAAAGGTAGAAAAGCCAGAAGTTCTATTTCCCAGGATTGAATTGAAGGAAGAAGATGGAGAAAAGCCTCAGTCCAGGGAAAAAACTAAGAAGGAAAAGGAAGATAAGGGTAAGGATGCTAAAAAGGCCGACGAAAGAAAGGCCGGGGAAAAAGAAATAAACATTGAAGATTTTACCCGAATGGACTTAAGGGTAGCAGAAATAATTGAGGCAGAAAAAATACCCAAGGCAGACAGGTTATTAAAAATTAAACTGAGTCTGGGAGAGGAAGAAAGGCAGGTAGTGGCCGGTATTGCAGAGAGTTATGCTCCTGAGGAATTGAAGGGAAAGAAGGTTCTCTATATAGCTAACCTGGCACCGGCCAAAATCAGGGGGGTTCAATCCCAGGGAATGATCCTGGCAGCGGAGGATGGCCAGGGGAACATTGTATTATCAGCGGTAGAAAGGGATATTGCCCCGGGAAGCAGGGTGATGTAGATGGTTAGTATAGCAGATTCTCATGCCCATTTAATTGATAAGGCTTTCAAAAGCGATGAGGAAGAAGTTATCAAGCGGGCCCAGGATAAAGGAGTAAGGCTGATTATTAACCTGGGATATGATCTAAAAACTTCTTTGGCAGCGGTAAAGCTGGCCGAGGATTATAATTCAATTTATGCTTCCGTGGGCATACATCCCCATGAAGCGGGTAAGGTGCCGGATAACTATCAGGAAAGGTTAAAAAAGCTGGCTCAAAAGGAAAAAGTAGTGGCCCTAGGGGAAATAGGATTAGATTACTACCGGGATTTATCCCCCCGGGAAAAACAGAAGGAAGTGTTCCGGGAGCTGTTACGGGTAGCCCGGGAAATAAGGTATCCCGTGATAATCCATGACCGGGAAGCCCATGATGACATATTAAAAATCCTGGAGGAGGAAAAAGGGGGAGAAAACGGAGGAGTTCTTCACTGTTTTTCCGGGGATTGGAATATGGCGCAAAAATGTATAGATATGGGGTTTTATATATCTATAGCCGGGCCTGTTACCTTTAAAAAGTCGGATAAGCTCCAGGAGGTTGCTAAAAAACTTCCCCTGAACAGAATGCTGGTGGAAACGGACTGCCCTTACCTGGCTCCCGTTCCTTTTAGGGGAAAGAGGAATGAACCCTCCTATGTAAAGTTTACCCTGGAAAGAATAGCCTCCCTGCGGGGGGACAGGTGGGAGGATTTAGCCCAGGCTACTTATGATAATACCAGGAGGGTCTTTAACCTGGATTAATTTTAACCCAGTTTTTATTGGCACGGCGTAAGCCGTGCTTTTTTGTGTTAAAGGATAAAAGATAAGAATATGTATAATATGTATAATGTTTCATAATAAATTAGGTATGACACAGACTATCCAAAAGCAAGTATTGCCATTAATATATAAAAAATATAATATAAATATATAAAAAACATTACACGTAAGCTACACATCTAAATAAGCAAAAAATTAATTAATAAGTTAAATAATATTTGACAAAGGCTTGTTTTTAAAGTAAAATAGCCGTTACCATGAGGGGGTTGGAAAAAATGAATTTTTTAGGTAAAGACTTTAGCCTGCCTTCAGGTAAATGGGTTAAGGATAATTTCTTACTGATTTTTATGTTATGCTGCCTTTTAGGAGCTGTGATTGTATCTTACAGTAATGGTTATTACCAAAAGGAAATTACTTTAAATGTTGAAGGGGAGGAAGCAGTAAACCTGACTACCTGGAAGGCAACGGTTGGAGATGTCCTGGAGGAGGTCAATATTGATTTAAGACCCGGGGACGAAATATATCCTTCTCCTGGTGAGTCCTTGAGAAGGGATATGAGAATATATTTAAGAAGGGCTTTCCCCGTATATGTTAAAATGGGGGAGGAACGAGAAGTTGTATGGACTACCGGGGCAAAGGTGCAGGAGATACTGGATGGGTTAAAATTGGGAAATAATGATTATGATGAGGTTGAACCGCCTTTACATAGTCCCGTGGAGGAAAGGATGGAGGTAGTAGTACTCAGCCTGGAAAGGGAGTATGTTACCCAGCTAGAGGAAATACCCTATTCTACCCACAGGAAAATTAACCCTTCTATGGATAAGGGTATGTACCAGGTTATCCAGGAAGGAAAGCCCGGAACCCAGGAAGACTATGTTAGAGTCACAAAAATGGAAGGGGAAGAAATTGATAGGAAAGTTATATCTACCTCGGTTATCGAAGGCAAAAAAGATCGCATAAAAGAGGTTGGTGCCAATACCTCGATTTCCCGGGGAGGTTATACCCTTAGATTTGTAGAAGCTATAAATGTTTCTGCTACTGCTTACTGCACCTGTGTCCAGTGTACCGGAACCCATGGAAGGGGTATAACGTCTACAGGTAAGACGGCAGTGCCAGGAGATGGAACCAGGGATAACCCCCATTTAATTGCAGTAGACCCGGCGGTAATACCCATGGAGTCCCTCCTTTATATAGAAAGTATAGGTTATGGTAGGGCTGTGGACACGGGAGGTGCCATCCGGGGCAACAGGATAGATATTTTAATGGAAAAACATGAGGAAGCCTTAAGGTTTGGTAGAAGAAATCTAAAGGTTTACATTCTTCAGTAAACAAAGGCCGCTTTCTTTCCTGAAAAGGGGAAGGCGGCTTTTTTAATCGAATTAGGGAAGGGTTGAATTATTGATGAAAATAGTTTCCCCGGGGAATACTGTTGAGATAATAAAAAAATATAACTTGAAACTAAGTAAGAAGTACGGGCAGAACTTTTTAATTGATGAGAATGTCTTAAAAAAGATTATAAAGGTAGGAGAATTAACAGGAGAAGATATGGTCCTGGAGGTGGGTCCAGGTATTGGCACCCTGACCCAGGCCCTGGCAGCAGAATCTGGAAAGGTGGCGGCCCTGGAAATTGATGAACACCTGATACCCGTTTTACAGGATAATTTAAAAGAGTATAAAAATCTCCATATTATTCATAAGGATGTTCTGGGGATTGATTTAAGGGAAATCCTTACTTCCTTGGGGGGTAATGAAAAATGGAAGGTAATATCAAACCTTCCTTATAATATAACTACTCCTTTAATTATGAAGTTTTTAAGGGAAAGGGATCTTTTTTCCTTGATGATATTAATGGTTCAGAGGGAGGTTGGGGAGAGGATTGTCGCATCTCCAGGGGGGAAGGATTATGGGGCGGTTTCTGTTCTAATACAAATGTTTGCTTCGCCAGAAATCCTTTTTAGAGTTCCTCCCAGGGTTTTTATACCTCCCCCGGAGGTTGAATCCGTGGTAGTTAAATTAAAAATAAGGGAGCAGCCCCTTTACTATATCCAGGAAGAGGAAGTGTTTTACCGGGTGGTCCGGGGGAGTTTTCAGCACCGGCGAAAGTCCCTCCTGAATTCCCTGGAATCTTCTCTGAAAATAAGGAGACAGGAGCTAAAAGAACTAATAGTCAAGGCAAATATTGACCCTACCCGCCGGGGAGAAACCCTGTCCGTGGGGGAGTTTGCAAAATTAAGTAATATAATCTATAATAACAGTAAAGACATTTGATGTAGAGGACTTTGAGGAGGAGTTATAGAAAGGTGCAGATAGATTATGGAATTTATCAGCCCGAGCAAGGGGAAATTATCCTTTGAAGAAACCTTCAGGGAAATAATGAATTATGTAAGCCAGCAGCCCGATGAGCAGTACAAGTTGATAATAGGTTCTGATTCTCAGATGCGGGAATCTTCTATTTTTGTTACGGCTATTATCATTCACCGGGTTGGTAAAGGAGCTAGATATTATTTTAGAAAACAAAAACACAGCCATATGAAAAGCCTTCACCAGAGGATCTATTATGAAACCTTTTTAAGCCTGGAGGTGGCTTCTCGCCTATCGGGGAAGCTGGCCCAGAACGGGTGCTCAACCATGAATGTGGAGATCCACCTGGATGTGGGGGAAAAGGGTGATACTAAGGATATGATACGGGAAGTAGTAGGCATGGTGATTGGAAGTGGTTTCGATGCACGAATCAAGCCCGAATCATATGGCGCTACCAAGGTAGCCGATAAATATACTAAATAAGGGAAATATCCTTGAAGCATTCCTAGGAAAGGGGTGCTTTTTTGTTTATATCTTTACCGGGAGAAGGCATAAAGTTTGCCAGCAGGTCGAACCGGCGCAGGTGATGGTAGCCGTTGTATTCCATTCCGTTATAAATCCTGGAGCGGGGTTTTCCCTGGAGAAGACATAAGGCTTCCAGGCAGTCGCCTACAATGGTGTGCACAATAGTTCGGTTATGGTGAAAGTTCTTAATGCGGGATCCTAACAGGTTATGGGGAATTTCTGCGCCGATATCAACATTTAACCCTTTGATAGAGGCCAGGGCCAGTTCTACAGGGGGAATGGCCAGTTCTTTAAAGGGAATGGTTTTTAAAAGGCGACGGGATACCAGATGAGGACCGTGGGAAGGCATGGAAACACCAATTTTGTCTATTAAACCTGCTTCTTTGTTCAACAGAGAACGGTAATAGTTTAAGGTTCTGGTCATCCAGGAATGGGCTCCTTTTTTAGGATAGCAGTTGATTAATCCCAGGTCCAGGTTTTTTTCATGGCTGTTGACCAAAAGCTGTCTTAACTTGCTGCTTATATTACCAACCAGGTCCCCATCAACAAAAAGGACATGTTGAGCTCCCTGGAAAAATGCGTACCTGGCACCCACCCCTCGGGGAATGTCTATGCCCAGGCTCTCCCTAAAAAAAAGCACATCCAGGCGGGGGGATTTTAACTTGCAGACTTTATGGGAAGTCCTGTCGGTGGATCCGTTTAAAACTACTACAATCCTGTCCAGGGGAAGATTGAAGAGCTGGCTTATAATTATCTCTATACGGTTTTCTTCGTTTTGGGCAGGAACTACAGCAAAAATCATGGGATCTGACCTCCTTTATCCTCTTAAATATTATATGGACCATATCTAATAAAGTTACTTTCTTTGCTGAGGACCTTCTTTAACGGGAACTTCATATAATAATAAAGACAGGTTTTGCAGGAGGTGACGTTATGGAATTTAAGAGGGGAGATATAGTATCCCGTAATTCCTACAAAAATGATATTTTTTTTAAAATAATTGAAATTGATCAAGAGAAGGAAATGGCGAGCTTAAAGGGTATTCATGTAAGGCTGGAAGCAGATGCGTCCTTAAAGGACTTAAATAAAGTTACAGAAAAGGAGTTAAGTTTAAGCAAGGAAAAATTTACAAAAACATCCCGGGAGAGGGTAAAGAAAATATTTAAACAAAGGACCATGAGCAGGAGGAGCTTAAGAAATACCATAAAAAGCAAGGAAAGTTTTTTTGAAAGGCCAGGTAAGGTTCTTCACCTGGAAGGAGATCAAGAATATTTAGAGGAATGTTTAAAGGTTTATGAAAATCTCAATATTGAGGTTAAAGGTTGGTTTGTACCGGAAAAAAGGCAGCCTGAAGTGGTAGAGGAGCTTTTGATAAAGGTCAGGCCGGATATTTTGGTATTAACAGGTCATGACGCTTATATTAAGGGTAAAAACTTCCTAAAGGTAAGCAGTTATCGCAATTCAAAATATTTTATTCGTGCTACGGAGATTGCCAGGAGATATGAGCCGGGAAAGGATAGCCTGGTAATTATAGCGGGAGCCTGTCAGTCTTTTTACGATAAACTGTTGTGGGTAGGGGCGAATTATGCTGCTTCACCCCAACGGGTCCTGATACATTGCCTGGATCCTGTTTTTATTTGTGAAAAAATAGCCTACACTCCTATAAATGAAACGGTGAATATACAGGAGGCTGTAAGAAATACCATTACTGGCTTAGAAGGAATTGGAGGATTGGAAACCAGGGGGACTTTCAGGCTTGGCTTTCCCAAATCCCCTTATTAATCCTGGAACCCCGGGGAAATAAGGAGAAAGTCCGCAAAATTTGGGCCTAAAGCGGGAGATTTGACATATGTGAGTAAATATGATAATATTGTAATGTTACAAATAATAATAAGGGTGATGCTAGTGATGGCAAAAAACTCTCTATGGCAGATCAGGAAGGACCTGGAGTCCCACGTGGGAGAAAAGATACAACTGCGTGCTAACAGGGGTCGTCGAAAAACCTTAGAAAAGGTTGGAGTTTTGGAGAATACCTATCCCTCTATTTTTATCATTCGTATTGATGAGCCTAACTACAATCAAAGGCTTTCCTTTAGTTATGCAGACGTATTAACAGAAACAGTAGAGCTAACAGTTTTTAATCAAAATGGAAATCATCGGATTAGTTCGGCGGCAGTAGAATAAACAGGTTATTATAATTAAAAGAATCACCCAGGTGGTTCTTTTTTTATGTACTTAAAAGGATTTTGTAAGTTAGGAGTCTTTGTCTTTCAAAGGTAATTTTTTTGTTAAACAGTCATATACTTTTTAAGTAATTAATAAGTATGAAAGGAAGATAATAAAATATTATATTTTTGAAAATGAAAGGAGACCGGTAATATGGCAGGCAGTGTTGACCTGATTACGAGTGTTTTAGACCTGAAGCAGCTGGTGGGTGAAAATACCCTGCAGTTTTCCATGATCAAAGAATTAAGTGTTCCCAGTGGAGTTAAAAAAATAGATAGGGTAGATTCGGAAATTACTGGGGTAAAGGCAGAAATAGCAGGAGATACCGTTATGGTAGAGGGAACATTAATATTAAATATTTTTTATCTGACGGGAGAGGGGGAAGAAGAAAAGGAGGAGGTGGAGGAAAGTTTTTCACAGTTTATTCCTTTACCGGGGATTGAATATGGAGGAGAGCCTAAGGATTTAGCCTTGAAGGTTTACCCCCGGGTAGAGCTGGCAGAACTGGATAAGTTAGTAGAGGAAGAAGGAAAAACTATTTTTGCAGTTACGGGAGTAGTTGAAATATTTGTTTTTTGTTACAGGGAAATAAACCTGGAAATAGTAACGGATATACCGGGAGGGAACCTGGAAAAGAATATAAAAGAAAACTTATTTTTAGAAAATTTTATAGGAGGGGAAGGGGAGGTTATATCTCTCCACTCCTGGATAGATTTAAATAAGCCGGCAGCCCGTATTGAAGGGGTAAATAGTAACTTTGAAGATTTAACCTGGGAGGCAGCCCAGGATATGGTTAAAATTGAAGGGTATTTGATAAATCAAATATCCTATAATCAGGAATCATCGGGGGAAACCCTGGAAGAAAGCTCAAGGGAAAGGTTTAGCCATACACTGAAAATTCCCGGGGTGCAGCCGGGGATGAAGGTAAAATGTTATCCCCGGGTAGGTGGAATAACCCATAAAATTGACCCCCAGGAAAGAACCCGGGTTGAGCAGGAAATTAGTATAGACCTTTTTGTCCTGGCAAAGGAAGGGATAATAATACAGGTGGTTTGTCAAGAGGAAGATGATCAGCTTTCTCTGCCCCAGGAAAAATTGCTCCTATATCAACCAGTTGAGGAATTCTCAGAAGAGCTATCCCTGTCCACAGAAGTTGAGCTGGAAGTGCCTATAAGGAAAATAGCCTGGCCAGGGGAATTAATTTTTGATAATCTTCAAGGGGAAATAGAGGAAGAGTACCTGGAAATTAAAGGTGTTTTAAAAAGCAAAATTATTTATGTAGATGAATTATCAGGAAGTACTGGCATGAAAAATTTTGAGGAAAATTTTAATCACAGGTTTGAAGTTCCCGAAAAGGATGAGGGAATGGTTTTTTTCATATATCCCCGACTGGAAATGGTTGATTATGAGATTATGGAGGATGGGAAAAGGTTTAAACAAAATGCAGTGGTTAAGGTTTATGTTAAAGTAGTTGATATAGAAGAGCAGTGGGTATATCTAAAAGGGGATGAAAAATACATTGATACCAGGGGGGAAGAAAGTACAGGAGGGACTATTATTGTAGTATATGTTATTCAGGAGGAGGATAGCATATTTAATGTAGCCCAGAAGTTTAATGTTTCTATTGATGCTATAATGAAGGTAAATAAGATAGATGATCCCGACTTAATTTATCCGGGTCAGAAAATACTGGTTCCCGGTGGTAATCCTTTTTAATTCCAAGGATTTCTTTGGAGCATAACAGGCCATATATTCCTTTTCTTTCAGCAGCACTCCAGTGCTGTTTTTTTTTGCATTAGATACATATAATTCCTGCAAAATGTAAAATGTGCCATTAATGTGAAAGTAAGTATCATATTCCAGCTTTAAGATTATTAATCAGTTATTAAATATACATAACAATTTATCTTTCCCAGGCAAGTTTGTTTAAGGAAACATTGTTTACTATAATACCAAGAGAGGGCTGATTATGTAAAAAAAGGAGGAGAATAGTAGATGAGAAAAAAAATACTGTGTTTGATCCTGGCGGCAGGCCTATGCTGGGGGCTGTTTTTTCCCATATCTGCCGCGGAGGGGAGAGGTTTTTCGGAAAATGTTAATATAACATTCCGCATTAACAACTTAACTTTCAGGCCTTTAGTCATCCAGGGGGAGGAGGGCAAGGGCTTCCCCTTTAATTTAACCCTTTACATAGTTAACCAGGGAGATACTTTAGAAGGAATTGCCTTCAGGTTTAATCTTTCCCCTGAACATCTTATAAAGGCTAACAGACTAGAGGACAAGGACCTGAGAAAGGGACAGGTTTTAATCATTCCCCAGGGGGAAATGGCAAGGCCTGGTGATCCCAGACCGGCCCCAGCACCAGAACAGGACCCCGATCCGGAACAAGCCCCAGCCCCGGAACCCGATCCCGAGCCAGAACCTGAGCCTGAGCCAGAACCTGAGCCCGAGCCAGATCCAGCTCCGGAACCAGACCCTGTACCAGCACCAGAACCAGTCCCGGATCCGGATCCTGTTCCGGAGCCAGCACCCCCTGCCGATACTCAATTAACTAGAGATGAGCAGGTTATGTTGGATCTGGTTAACCAGGAAAGGACTAGCCGGGGCTTAAGCCCTTTAGTAATTGACATGAAGCTGGTGGAGCTTGCCCGAATGAAAAGCCAGGATATGGTTGACCTGGGTTACTTCAGCC
>SL_8KL_010_SEDDRAFT_10000882_pt1 | contig 26154 bp, 25 predicted proteins | sample SodLakKL_010_SED_4_FD_11160 | JGI IMG/M metagenome (IMG submission 11160) | reverse complement strand
AGAGAGCATAATAAGAATGTCAAATGACAAAATCCAAATGACAAAAAGACGATTGTGATTTGGCATTTGGAAATTTGGTATTTGTCATTAACTTTCCCTTAGTCCTCCTCTGTTCCGTCTTGGAGCCAAGGATCGTTTTTTATTGACCAGTGAACAAGAGCCGTAGAAAGAAAAGTGATAAAGGCGACTACGATAAACACTATCTCAAACCCCAAAAAAGCGGCAATAACCCCCCCGAAAATAGCCGAAAAACCGTAAGCAAACCCCATTCCCGTACTCTGCAAGCTCCAAGCGTAGGCTTCCCAGTGCCTGTCTACGTGCCTAGTAAATATTCCACTTATAGCAGGTATTGCCATTGCAAGACCTACTCCTCTTATCGTCTCTAGAAGGAACACATGCCACATCTCCGTAACAAAGATATAAAAGAAGGGTATAGCTGTGGCGATGATAGTCCCTTTGAGAAGAAGCGCCATGTCGTCGTGCTCTCCCTTTATAACGTCCATACTGTAGGCAAGAAAAGGCTGTATCGCCGACTTCACTATCCAGTGCACCCCTACGGCAATTCCCACAAGTTCTACCGTTCCTCCCTCAATCTGCTCGGTAACAAAGATAGCAAAAATGGGAGCTACAAGCCCCCATCCGGCGTGGATAAAAAAGTTGGTAAGGATAAGCTTTATTATCAGCTTATTTGGTTTGACCATAGTCTAGTCTTCCAAACTTTCTTCAATTTCTTTAATAAATTCGAGAAGCTCCGGGTCATCGATTATCTCTTTTCCTCTTCTTATCCAAAGCTCGTACTCGATTTTTCCGTGTTTTTTATAATACTCGATGCCCTGAAAAAGATTTATCACCTTGTCCGCCTGCTTTACAAATCTTCCTTCCGGTGTACTTGCCTCCTCATACTCTTCCCAGAGGCCGTAAATCTCGTCTTTCAGTTCTTTATCAAGACCTTCAACGAGCTTCTCCATACTCTCTTCTTCCATCTGTTTTTTGATTTTTTGTAGTTTTTTTCTCTGTTTTGTTGTAGGTCTTCCCTTTTTTGGTTGCAGATTTTCTATCTCTTCTCTTGTCACCTCTCCTTCCTCCTTTATAGCAGCTGCATCATAGGAAGTAAAATCCGGGGAGTAGACCTCGCATATGTCGTGAATGAGAGCTATCTTCATTGCCTTTTCCAAGTCAAAGCTTTTCTTTTTCCTTCCCAGGAGCCAAACCAAAAGGGCCGTGCTGTAGATGTGCTCAGCCGTACTTTCGGCATCCTTTATCTCATGAATCGTCCACCCCCTTCTCTCTTTTTCCTTAAGCGTGCCTACTTGCGTTAAAAAATTTAATACATCTTTCATCTGTAACGAACTTTTTTTATCTTATAAACAACTTTTACTTTTGAGGAAACTGTGACGCTATCTCCTTCTCTGGCCCCCAAAAGAGCTCTCCCCACCGGGGATTCGTCGGAGAGTTTCCCTTGTACGGGATCGGCCTCCATTGTACCTACCAGAGTAAACTCATCTTCTTCTCCTCCGGCCTCTATTGTTACCGTTGCTCCCAACCGGATCTCTTTACAGTTTTTGGAAGGCGGTTTTATCACTTCGGCATTTCTCAAGGCTTCCTCAAGTTTTGCTATTTTTTCCTCCAGAAGTGAAAGCTCCCTTCGGAAGGCAAGATATTCGGGGTTCATCTCTTCCGAGTGAAGAGCTTCAGGAACCTCTTTGAGCTTTTCTTTTTTTTCCGCCCTTAACTTTTCATAGTCTTTCCTAATCTTCTCATAGCCCTCTTTGGTTAAATAATATTTTTTATTGCTCATAAACTTTCAATAGAAAAAATTAATCCCCTTTTCTTTCGGGGGAGGTTCTGTCTGTCTTTTTCTTGTGGAAGAGTTCCTGTCCCCTAATCAAAGTCACCCGACGTAGAAACGCGAATAAAGCGACCTCCGCAGTATCTTTTGAGTTCTTTTTTTTGTCTTTTTTCTGTCGTCATTTTTCTCTTATATTGCGTAGAGAAGTCTTGCATTTTTACACCTTTTTGTCAAGGTCTCTTTTTTCCTTTTCTCTTCTTATATACCGGTTCTCAAAAGGAGTTATCGCATGGAAAACAAAGAGGGTGATAAGCACGGCGAAAAGGGCGGAAAGATACAGTCCGACTCCCACCGCCGCCCCGACAGCGGCGGCAATCCAAAGCCCCGCAGCCGTAGTTAATCCTTCCACTTCAAACTGCCTTTTTAGGATAAGCCCTCCACCGATAAATCCCACTCCCACCACTACGGCGGCAAGTACACGGGAAGGATCAAAACTGATCTCCGGTCCCTGAAACTCGTAAAACGTATAGTATCCGATAATAATAAAAAGCGTTGCTCCCAAGGAGACTAGCGCGTGAGTCTTTACTCCCGCAGGCTTGTTTCTAAGCTCTCTTTCCATCCCAAGAAGCGCTCCCAAAAGAAGTGCGACCAGGAGTTGGACGAATATCTCCATGTTTGCCAGTATTTCCATAAGCATCTCTTTTTTTTATTCTAATCAATTTGCTTTTTTAAAGCAACAACATAGTAATTACTTCTCCCCTTTTTATTTGCCTCCCCCTCTTTTTCAACCACAAACCCCGCCTTTCTGCAGAGCGAAGATAATTCTCCTTTTTTAAAGATGTAGTAGTATCTTTTTCTCTTTAAAAGAAAATCTCTCGACCCGAGAGGAGAAAAGATATTGGAAAAAGCGTTCTTTAGAAGAAAGAGCTTCCCTTTTTTTTCCAAGTTCCAAGCAGTAAGAAAAAGCTGTCCACCGGGTTTTAGTACTCTTTCCATCTCCGCAAGAAACTGCTTCCTGTACTCCTCGGAGGGGATCTGATGAATAACAGCGATTGCGTAAACCTTGTCAAAGGTTTCTCCCTGGAAAGGAAGAGAGAGTGCATTGGCAACTCTAAAGTCTTTTTTCGGAAATCTCTTTTTCGCCTCCTCTATCATTTTTTCCGAAAAATCCACTCCTGTGTACTTCCCTTTCTCCAGATACTTGCAAAACCTCCCGTTCCCGCACCCTACATCTAGGACCCTGTCTCCTTTCTTTGCATAATCAAAAAGAAACTTCACCTCCGGCCACAATCTGTCTCTTGTGCTTGCAAAGGAGGATGCCACAAGGTTATAATCCTCCTGCAACTCATTTATTATCTTTTGCGCGTACTCTTTCTTCATATTTTGAGGGTATAAGCAAAAGTAAACACCATGAAGCTCGAAAAAGAAATTATCGAAAATTTAATAAAGGAAAAGGCTTCTCATCCCGAGGATCTGGAAAGAATAAAAAAAAGGGTGGCCAAGAAGCACAGGTCCTCTTTTCCTACCAACATAAAACTACTTGAAGTTTATCATAAAATGCGGGGGAGTGATAACCGGATACTTTCTCTTCTTAGGACTCGCCCCGTCCGTTCACTTTCAGGAGTAGTGAACATATCAGTTCTCACCAAGCCCTTTCCTTGCCCCGGAGAGTGCATGTACTGTCCGGAAGAAAGCAGCATTCCCAAAAGTTATCTGGACGGAGAGCCGGCAGTAATGCGAGCCCTTCTTAATAACTACGACCCGGAAAAGCAAGTTAAAATGCGAATTAGCGCTCTGGAAAAAGCCGGACACCCCACGGAAAAATTAGAGGTTCGCATAGTGGGCGGGTCGTGGTCCTCGTATCCCAAAAAATACAAAGAGGAGTTTGTAAAAAGAGTCTTTGACGCCTGCCTCTCCCCCCGGCAAAAAAAGAGCAGAACCCTAAAAGAGGCTCAAAAAAGAAACGAAAAAGCAAAGCACCGTATTGTTTGTCTCTCCGTAGAAACAAGGCCCGACCTTGTAACTCACAAGGAAATAGAAGAGTTGCGCACTTTGGGCGTAACTATGGTAGAACTGGGAGTCCAATCCCTTTTTGACGACGTGCTGGCTTTTGTAAAAAGAGGTCACAAGGTAGAAGACACAAAGAAAGCGACAAAACTTCTTAAAGACGGGGGTTTTAAGGTCTGCTATCAAGTAATGCTCAACCTTCCCGGTAGCACGCAAAAAAAAGACGTAGAAACTTTCAAGCAACTCTTTACTAGGCCCGACTTTCGCCCGGATTTTCTAAAAATCTACCCCTGTGTGGTCGTAAAAAGCGCCCCTCTTTACCACCTTTGGAAGAGAGGAGAGTATAAACCTTTCAGTGATCAGCAAGTAACCGATATTATAAACACAATAAAAGAAAACTTTATCCCCCGCTATGTTCGTATTCAGAGAGTCTTCAGAGACATCCCCAAACAGAATATAGTTGCCGGGTGCAAAACCTCCAATCTCCGCGAACTTATTACTGCAAGATGCGAGTGTATCCGTTGCAGAGAAGTAAAAGGGGGATATGACCCTCGGGAGGCGATCTTGCTTTTCAGAGAAGATTATACCGCTTCCGGAGATAAAGAGATATTTCTGACAATGGAAAGTGGTGACAGAAAGAGGCTTTATGCTCTCCTTCGCCTTCGCAATATAGAAAAAAAGGAAATGGGAATGATAAGAGAGCTTCACACCTACGGAAGACAAATTACCACTAAAGAGAAAAATAAGGACGCTCCCCAGCACAAGGGGTTGGGGAAAAAACTTGTAGAAGCGGCGGAAAAAATAACAGAAAAAGAACTCGGAAAGAAAAAATTAGCCGTTATTTCGGGAGTAGGAGCAAGAGATTACTGGAGGAGCCTCGGATACAGGCTAGAGAAGACATATATGATAAAGAAAATCAATTTCTAATTTCCAATTTTTAATTTCTAGTGAGTTTCAAACTATATTAAGTCCTAAATCCAAAATACCAAATTTCCAAATGCCAAATCACAAACGGGTTTTTGACATTTGGATTTTGTCATTTGACATTCCTTTATCATTTGTCATTTGGATTTTGCCATTTGTCATTCCTTTATCATTTGGCATTTAGATTTTGACATTTGTCATTTCCTTTAGTACTATTTTCTCTTTTTTCTTATAAGACCCGAACAAGGAACCACTTCTACCCCTTTCTCCTCCAGTCTATCTAAAAAGAGATTGACTCCTATCGAGTCGGAAGATATATGACCGGCAATCACCACGTTGATGTGAGCTTTTTCTGCTTCTTCCCTGTGTTTTTCGGACATATGCATTCCGATGACCGTCCCCGCCCCCGCTTGAGCGAGTTTCTCATAGATTTCCGCTGCACCCTCGGTTCCTCCGGTCATCTCGGTAATAACAACCTTTCCCGCTCTACTCTCTCCGGAGCCTACAAAGATCTTCGGACCGGCGTTCGTTTTTACGGCTTCTTTATACTCATCAATCTCTTTGAGAGAGTTTATCACATCCTCTACAAAAACCGGCTTATCCTTCTTTATCTTTTCATCTACAAACCGAGCTGCCAGATTATCGCACGGAGTGTGAACACACATAAGAGGAATCCCGAGAAGTCTCGCAGTGTCTACGACCCTGTTGTGATTTGCAGGCGAAAGCCCGCGGGAAACTTCCTGTATCCTCTTTTTTATCATTTTTTCAGCCACGTTAACCGGAACACCGTACATGTGCATTATGTCTATCTGAAGCTGCATCACATCATCGAGTCCGGCTAGTGCGCTACCGCGAGGATGGTGAGAAATAACAAGGTCAATGTCACCAAGTTCTTTGGCAAGAAGCATTTCCTCTCCATCAATATCTATTCCCGCCATCACCTTCTTTATTTCCTTTTTAGGACTACCAAAGAGAACCCTCGTGTCCGAGAAGGGATTGTTTAGTCTTTCTTTGTCATACTCTTTCTTTTTTTTCTCGCTCATCTCCTCATATCTTTTTTTCAGCTTCTTTTGTGTTTCATCTATCTCTTTTTTACCTCTAAAATCAGCCCTTACTCCTTCTTCTATTGCCATTTTGTATATTTCTTCAATTCTCATAGTTATTTGATGTTTAGTTTTTTTAATTCTTCTTTAATTATCTCTTTTTCGTTCCAGGGAATCTTTTCTCCTCTGGCAAGGCACATCCAAACTTCACTCCCTTTTCCGGTAACTACCACTACATCTCCTTCTTTTGCAACTTCCAGCGCTCTTTTTATCGCCTCTCTTCTTTCTAAAATCTTTTCATACTTCGGGGTTCGGGGTTTGGAATTTGTAATTTTGGAAAACCCGCCTTCTATCTGATCAATTATTTCTTGCGGATCCTCGTCATACGGATCTTCATTGGTGATAATCGCTTTGTCACAATACTTGTCCGCAATCTCCCCCAGTACAGGTCTCTTCCACTTATCCCTTCCCCCACCACACGATCCCAGAACACAGATAAGCTTGCGGGGAGAGAGTATTTCTTTTATCTCCTTATACACCCCCTCTAAAGTTACGGGAGTAACAGCATAATCAATGACTACTTTAAACGGAGAAGACACCACTTCCTCCATTCTTCCCGAAACAGTTCCTATTTTACGCAGTCCTCTTTTGATAACTTCTTTTGATATCTTCTCTTCTCTTGCAAGGGCTATGGCCACTAAAGCATTATAAACATTGAACTTTCCCATTAGCGGAAGAAGCATCTCTTCGCCTTCAAAGAAAAAGGAAACCCCCTCCTTGCCACCTTTCACGTCTTCCGCCTTAATCTCTGCACTGCTATCTTTTCTTATGGAGTATCTTAGTTTCTTTTCGGCGGAAAAAGAAAGAAAGTAATCGGCATGCTCGTCATCGGCATTGATAACGTGCCTTTTCCTCGTCTTGGAAAAGAGCTTTCCCTTTTCCTTTTTGTAGTTTTCAAAACCCCCGTGAGACTCTATATGCTCGGGAGAGAGATTCGTAAAACACGCCGAGTGAAAGTTTATAAACCGATGTCTGTGTTGTTTTATCCCTTCCGATGTAACCTCCATAATAGCAATCTGACACCCCTCTCTTGCCGCTCTTTTTAGGAGTTTTTGAATAACTGCCCTTCCGGGCATAGTCATTTTGAATCTGTTAGGTTCCGCCTTGCCGTTTATTATAAACTCCGTTGAGGAGAAAGAAGCCACCTTATACCCGGCCTCCTCAAATATCTTTGCGATAATATTAACCGTCGTGGTCTTGCCGTTGGTCCCTGTCACTGCAAAAACCTTTACCTTTCTCGAGGGAAAGCCGTGAAAAAGCGCACCGAAGAAAGCAAAAAGAAAATGGTAAACGCTTAAAACAGGTGTAATTTTTCTGATTTTATCCTTTATCATCCTTTCCAAGTATTTTTAAAGCCTCGGCAACCCGCTCCTCCTTTTCCTTGTCGGCAGGCACCTCCTCCAGAGCCTTTTTTATATCACTCTCCGGAAAGCCGAGTCCCCTGAGGGCCTCAAAAGCCTCGTCTTCTTTGGGTTCTTTTACAAGTTTTCTGGAAAGTTCAAAGACCACTTGCTGTCCCTTTTTCTCCCCTATACTGAAGATCTGGCGCATTATCTCTTCGTCTCCTTTTTCTATCCCCTCCTTAAGTTCTCCCATGGGGGCGATAGAAGCGATACGAAGCGCCGTCTTGGGTCCGATACCAGACATGTTTATGAGTTTCTCGAAGAACTCCAAATTCTCCTTTTCCCTAAAACCGTAAAGACGGATATCGCGATCGGTGCTTTGCGTAAAACAGAAGAGAGTTATCTCCTCCCCCGCTTTATCCTCTTTTTTGGGAAGAGTAAACACTTTATACCCTATGCTGCCCACTTCGACAACCAAAAATTCCTTTTCTTTCAAGACAATTTTCCCTTTTAAGTAATAGATCATAATAATACAAGATACAAACGGCTAATGACAAATGTCAAAGCCCAAATGACAAAAGATAGAAGAATGACAAATGACAAAATCCAAATACTAAAAGCTGTTTAGAATTTAGGCTTTGTTTAGAGTTTAGATATTAGAATTTAGAATTTTAAACTGCCAGCATTTCCCCATCCTCCGAAACTTTGGCAAAAGGGGAGTTTCTCGGCTGTTTCCCTATTGTATCAGATTTGACTAAAAAGGGAAAAAATGATATACAGAGCTCGTTAATTTCAAGCAAAATATGCCTATTACCAAATCAGCAAAAAAAAGACTCAGACAGAACAGAAAAAACCGCTCCGTAAATCTCGTCTATAAACGAAGAATGAAGGAGGTGGTGAAAAAGATTGAAGATCTTGTCTCCGGAGGAAAAAAGAAAGAAGCGGAAAAACTTCTCCCCGCTGCCTACAAAGTAGTGGACAAAGCGGCAAAAAGCGGGGTCATAAAACAAAACACAGCCGCGAGAAAGAAATCGCGACTAGCTAAGTTCTTCTCCTAGGAAGATAGTTCGAACAGAAACATATGTAGCGCAAGAACGGGATCTATCTGCCCCGTTTTTGTTTTTAAGTCTATCTCAAAAAGCCTTTCGTATAAATCAACAAGTCTTTCGTAAGAGAATAATTTTGCTTGTCTATATGTTTTCCGGAAAACATAAGGGTGAAGTTTTGATCTCTTCCTCGTTTCTTCATAAGAAAGGTCTTGTCTTAAGAGATCACCAACTGTGAGAAGGTTTCGGAACTGGTAGGCTATCATGGCAAAAATATAGTGGGGATTATCTCCTTTCCGAAGATGGTCGTAAAGATAGAGCGCTGCCCCTTTTTGGTCCTTTTGTGCCAACGCATCTATCGTCTTAAAGATATTTGTTTCCACTCCTATGTTTACCAGAGATTCCACGTCTTCCTTTTTTATCTTTTTTTTGTAAAGAGAGAGCTTGTCTATTTCGTTTTTTATTCGCCAAAGATCTTCACCGCCGGCTCGAGAAAGAAGGTGTATGGCTTCTTTCTCTACCTCCACCCCACTTTTTTTAAATTTTTTCTCTATCCAGGAAAGAAGTTTCTTCTCGGTAAGGGGTTTGAATTCTTGGCAGATTACCTCTTTCGGTGCTTCTTCCGCTTTTCCTGAAAAAAAGGTAAGCAACTTGTCGTTCTTTTTAACCTCCCCCTCCTCAAAAAGGAGTATTATGTTGTCCGTGCCAACCAGACTTTCCACATTCGTTATAATCTCTTTCTTGAGCTTCTCGTTGCTGGCTGCATTCGGAACAACAAGCAGTCTTTTTTCATCGAACATCGACACCTGTCTTACCTCGTCATAAAGCTCCCCAAAAGAGCTTTTTTCTCCAAAAAAAACAATATTAAGCCCGCTTCTGTGCTTCTTTTTGTACTGAGCAACAATCTCATCCATCTTCTCGCGCAGACGGTAGTTATCTTTTCCGTAAAGAAATATTATCATAATAAATTGACTTATAACTCATGACCACGGGAACTTTGACTATGACCGCTTCGCTTATGACCATGATATCTACATGTCTTTCATAGTCATTGTCAAAGGTCATCGTCAATGTGAGTTCGAAGAGCTCCTGTCATTGGTCATCTGTCATATATCATTAGTCATTAGTCACTTGTCATAAGTCATAGGTCATTAGTCAATTATTATTTCTGACATTTAGGGCAAAAATAGGTTCCTCTTGTGTTTATCTTTACTCTTTCTATGGCTCCTTTGCAAGCAGGACAAGGCAAGCCCTTTCTTTGGTAGACCCTGTGTCTTTTTTGATACCCACCCTTTCTTCCGTTCGGGAGACGATAGTCACTGGTGCTGTCCCCTTTAAGTCTTACTGCCTCCTTTAGTATGCTCTGCATCTTCTCGTAAATTTTCTCCAACTCTTTCTTTTTGAGTTCATTTGCTCTTCTTAAAGGAGAAACCCCCGCCTCAAAAAGAATCTCGGAAGCGTAGATATTTCCTATCCCGGCCAAAAAACCCTGGTCCATAAGGAGAGACTTTATCTTACCCTTTCTCTTTTGGAAAAGATTAAGGAAATCGTTTTTAGAAAGAGAGAGAGGTTCGGGACCAAGCGTCTTCTTTTTCTTCTCGTACTCCTTTGCCGATAAAACTTCCGCTTTGGCAAACTTTCTCGGGTCGGAAAGAGCGAGCTGCTTGCCGCTTTTAAAAAAGAATAAAACTCTCAAGAACCCGTTTTTGGGGTCCTGCATAATCTTTTCCTCACTTTTCCACTCTCCATTCTTTTTCTCCCAGTGCCCCAAAAGAAGATGACCCGTCATCTTAAGGTGTATAAAAAGCATCTTTCCTTCTTTGCTTAAGAAGAAGATACCCTTCCCCCTTCTTTCAATGGTTTCTATTTCTGTATTTCTTAGTATTTTTAAAGAGTTTTCTTTTGCTTTTTCTTCCGCCCAAATAAAATTAAAGGTCTCTCCTGAGACCTCCTTTTTTAACAAGCGCACACACGTTTCAACCTCGGGTAGTTCGGGCATCGCTCTCTTTTATGTTTTCAAGCGAGGGACTAGATAGTTTCTTTGATCTTCTTTACTATCTCGGCAGGAGTAAAGTGAGCCTTGATGAGAAAATCCACCGCTCCGAGATTGAGCCCTCTCTCTATTTCACTTTTTTGTCCAAGATTAGAAAGAATAATCACCGGAATATCAGCCACCTCTGGGTCTTTTTTTATTCTCTCCAAGACTTCAAACCCGTCAATTCCGGGGAGAATAAGGTCCAGCAGAACAATGTCGGGTTTTTCTTCTTTGACCTTGACCTCTCCTTTCTCTCCGTCAACAGCCTGAACAACCTCGTAACCCTCCTTGTCAAGTTTTCGCGAGATCATCTCGCGAAGAAACTTGTCGTCTTCAACAACTAATATTTTGGTCATACGTATTATTCGTTATGTTGTTCTTCTTGGTTTGGGCTTTCTTCCGCTTCCTCCTTAGTTTCTTCTTTGCTTGTTTCTTCTTCGGCCGAAACATCCTCTCCTCCTTCGTTTTCACTTTTTTCTCCTTTTCCGATCTGCTTTACCACTTTATCAATTACCTCTTGCGGATTGAACTCCGTCTTAACAAGCCAGTCGCTCGCTCCGAGTTGCTGGGCGCGATCAATCTCCACCGGTTGCCCTGAATTGGATACCACGATAACGGGGATATCTGTAAGTCCTTCCTCCTTTTGCATGGCCTCTAGCATTTCAAAACCGCCCATTTTGGGCATAATAATATCGAGTAGAATAAGGTCGGGCCTGTCTTCTTTTATCTTCTTTAACCCCTCCTCTCCGTCTTGAGCTGCCTCTACCTCGTATCCCTCTTCAGTAAGTTTTCTTTGAAGAAGATTACGGAGAATTTCCTCGTCTTCTACTATGATTATTTTTTTCATTTTTCTATATAAATATTATTAATCTGCAACCTTTTTCCATTTTATCCGCATAAAAAGATAATGTCAACTATAACGCTTTTTGGTTAAAACTCTTCGAAAAAGCTCTCCTCTTCTTTTTTAGCAGCCGGGAGAGTAAAGTAGAACACACTTCCTTCTTCAAACTTGGAAGTAAATCCTATCTTTCCTCCATGAGCTTCAATTATATTCCGAGCAATGAAAAGCCCCAGTCCGGACCCTTCCGTGTCCATGCGCTGAACATTTGATGCACGGAAAAACTTGTTAAACATCCTTTTTTGCTGGTCTTCGGGTATTCCTACACCCGTATCCTTTACCGCCACCCTTATCCCTTCTCCTTCTTTTGTCTTTTCCACTTTAAGCGCTATCTCTCCCTCCTTAGTATACTTCATTGCGTTCTCTAAAAAGTTCTGAACCACCACCCCTATTTTTTCTTTATCAATCTTAACCGGTGGCAAATCTTCCTTGGGTCCTTCCATCCTGAATTTTAGTCCTTGCTCTTCGATTTTATCCTTATAACTTTCTACCAGGGAGTTGACCACCTCCATAATATCGGCTTCCGCGGGCTCGTAAACATATCTTCCCTCTTCAATTCTTGTAACATTAAGCAGGTCGTTTACCAAGTTCACCATGCGAGTATTAGCATCGTATGCCTTTTGAATGAATCCCATTATCTCCTCGGGCACACCGGACTCCTCACCTTCTTCCAAGATAGTTTGCAGAGTCCACTTTATCCCCGAAAGAGGAGTTCTAAGCTGATGAGCAGCCACGGAAACAAACTCACTTTTTATCTTCTCTATACTCTTCTCTCTCGTAATATCATGGATGTTTATAAGAGTTCCTATATCTTCACCCTTGTGCTTAACGGGTATTGTAGTAACTTCGTAAAAGACATCCTGTTCGGGGTTCGGTTGCAACTCCTCACGGAACACCTCTTTCATCTCTTCTCCGATAAGGTCAAAGATCGGTCTAACAGTGGGGAACGTTTTTAACTCTTTTACGGATCTTCCCACAATATCCCTGTGCTTGACATCAAACATTTCTTCCGCCTTCGGATTGGCAAGAGATAGCGTTTTGTCATTATCAAAAAAGAAAAGGCCGTCAACAAATTTATTAATAATGGCAAGTGTCTTCTCCTTTTCTCTTTCCGCCTTTTTAGATGCCTGATCAGTGTCTTCCGCCAGATTAAGAAGCGCTGTCTGTGTTTTCTTCATCTCCTCCGCTTTCTTTTTAATCTCCTCGGCTCGCTTTTCCGCTTCCTTGGTTCTTTGTTTTACCTTTTGCTCCAGTTTTTCATTGAGTTCTTCAAGCTCTTTCGTTCTAGCGGCAATTTTTACTTCCAGCACAGCTTCCGATTCCTCGAGCTGCTTTTTCGCTTTTTCCAGTTCTTCCGTCCTCTCTTTTATTTTTCTTTCCAGTTCTTCTTCAAATCTTTTTGACTCCGTAATATCGCTCAGCGTAAGAAAGTAACCCACAAAATTTCCTTCACCATCCCTCCTTGCGTGTGCAGAAACTTTTACCGGAATCTCTCTTCCTTCCTTGGTGACCAGAGTCATCTCCTCTTCTACGGCAAACTTTTTGCTGGATACCTTGCTAATAAAACTCTCCGCCTTTCCTTTGTTTTTAAAGAGAAAAGTTATACTGTTCCCAACAACCTCCATCTTTTCATAGCCCGTAATCTCCTCAAAAGCCCTGTTGCTATCGAGAACATAATCCATGGGATTTACCATGCAAAAGGGCAAAGGAAGAAAGGCCGTAAAGTCCTCTATATAGCGACGAAGATCTTCAAGCTCCCCGCCGTCTTCTTTGTTTATTTCCTCTTTCTCACTCATTTGTTTCCTCTTTTTTGTATTTTGCAAGCTTCTCCTCAAGCTCTTTAATTTTTTCCTTTAGTTCCGCCATCTTTGCCTCTCTTCCTATGGTAAGACGATTAATCTTTTCCATCTCCTCTACCTTCTCCTCAAGCTCTTCTTTTCTTTTTTTCGCCTCTTTTTCCTTCTTCTTTATCTCGGTAAGATCAAAAAAGGAGAGAAACACTCCGTTCACTCCCTCATCTTTTATTTTTCTGCTCTTCGCAAACACCGTGACGGGAACTTCTTTTCCGTCCTTGGTTGTTATAACAATCTCTTCCTCTTTTACAGAGTCTTCATCAACGGCTTTTTTTATGATTCTTTCCCCTTCTTCTTTTTTCACGAAGGTAGATATACTCTCTCCAACCACCTCGTGCTCATCGAACCCCGTAACTTTCGTAAAAGCCGGATTTAACTCCAATACTATTCCTTTGGGGTTTGTAAAGCAAAGAGGAAGAGGAGTGAAAGCAAAAAGATCCTGGATATAGCTTTCCAGTAGCGATATATCCGCAAGAAGTGTCTTTATTTTCCTGTCTTTATCTTCTTCTACCATCGGAAAGTAAATTCATGATACTCTCCACCTTGATGATTACACACTGTTTCCTCGACATTCACCTCCTCTCCAACTCCCATTTTAAGCACCGAGGCAAAATACCCGGAAAGATAAACGCAAAATATGGGATGAAGGTCTATGTTGTATAGTCGTGCCTTCATATATCTTTCCTCTTTATTGTGCTCTACAGGCTCCAGCTTCCCTACGGAGTAGTGCTTTTCCCACATCTCTCCCGCCTTCTCAAATATCTTCTCTCCGGAAAGAAAGTAACGCATAAAAAACTTTACCATGAGAGAGAACTTGGGGGCACTCTTTCCCATTTCTCTTATTCCCTCTTTGTCAAGACCAAGCGCTCTCCCCGTAGCAATAATGGAAAGAACGCGCATCCCAACCGGATAAAAACTCATATTGTCTGCTTCCTCGTCATAATCAAAAGAAGCGTTCATTCTTTCCAGTTCTTCTTCTACTTTTTTTACCCCTTCTTCTCCCTCTTTATCAATAATAAAGCGGTGATCGGTTTTAAAAACCACCCCGCGGACTTCTCCTTCCGCATTAAGTAGTTTGTTTATCTCTTCGTCTGTTATTTGTTGCGGCATAGTTATTTCCCACTTTTTGTGGTAGTTAAGCTTTTTAAATAACCTTTATTCCCATGTTATATAAAACTCGTGATATTCGTCTCCTTTAAAGGAACATTTCTTCTCTTCGGCCTTTGTATTTTGCGCCCCCACTACCATACCCACTACGGAAGAAAAATATCCGGTAAGATAGGCACAAAAGAACGGATGAAAATCTCCTTTGTAAAGTTTAAAAGTGGCATGCTTTTCTTCTTCCTTTACCTCCGCCGGCTCAACTTTTCCTACCGTATAGTGCTTTTCCCATATCTCCACCACTTTTTCTAAGGTAGACTCTACGGACATAAAATACTTGGTAAACACTCTTATAAGGAAAGATGCTCGAGGGGCATTCTCTCCCATTTTTTTTATCCCTTCTTCATCAAGCCCGAAGACATCGGCTATGGCAAGCAGAGAAAAGATACGCATTTTTATAGGATAGAACTCCATCTTTTGTGCTTCTGCGTATTTAAAAGAGTGCCCGATTTCGTTTAGTTTGTTTTCCACTCTTTTTACTCCACTTTCCCCAAAGCTCTGCATAATAAAGTTTTCGTCGGTCTTAAACACCGCTCCGCGCACCTCCCCCTCTAACCTCTCTACTTTCTCTACTTCCTCTTTGTTTAGTTTGTAGCTCATTTTTTTGTTTTTACCACTTTAATAAAAATTCATGGAACGGACCTTCAGCCCTAAAGTAGCAGCTTTTTTCCATGCACGTTGCCGGCACTCCTTTGTTAAGCTCCCCTACGGCTTGCAAGTATCCTTCAAAATAATCACAGAAGATAGGGTGAAAATTCAGATTGTAAAGCCTTAATGTCACTTCTTTCTTCTTTTCATCTACACTGATAAGCTCCAATCTTCCCACCGTGCTCTTCTTTCTCCAGCTTCTTACCTCCCTTTCAAAGACATCCTTCGTGGTGGAGAGATATCTCGTAAGAAACTTGCTCCAAAAAGATCTCTTTAGAGAGGCTTGCCCCATTTTCTTTACTTTTTCGTTGTCCATTCTAAGCACTCTGCTTGCGGCAAGCAGAGAAAGAACCCTTTTCCCCCAAGGATAAAACTTTTTTTCTTCGATCTTCCCGTAGGAAAGCTCTTCCCCCATATCTCTTATCTCCTCCTGTGCCTCTTCGAGCTTCTTCCTTCCTCTCTCTTTTAAGATAAACTCTTTGTCCGAGAGAAGCGCAAGACCATGAACCTCCCCGGGCATAGCCATTATGTTTTTTACTTTCTCCTTGTTTATTTCGTAATACATCTCTTCAAATGTTGAGAGTTAAGTTCTCCTTTTCTTCTTTTTTGTTACCCTTTATTCTTTTTACCAAACTGGAAAATCCAAGCTCTTCGAGCACTTTCTTTATTTTCTCCGTATCTTCTTCAAACGCGGTCTCGGTAAGGTCGATATTCAAGGAGTCCTCCCTTTTTATCGTAGCCAATTTTTTACTTAAAAAAGCTTTTTCTCTCTCTTCTTTTAGTTTTTCTTTCTGTTTCTCCGAAAGGCTTCCATTTTCGTTTTTCTCCAAAGATCTGTAAAGCTCTTCTATACTTCCTTTTTCTTTTATTATCTTTACGGCTGTTTTTTCTCCGATACCTTCCACACCGGGAATATTATCGGAAGCATCACCTTGCAGAGCCTTCACATCAACTATTTTTTCCGGAGAAAGACCTTCAAACCTCTTTTCAACTTCCTCCTTGTCATAGAGCGCACACTCCTTTACTCCTCTTTTGAGATTATATACTTTTGTGTTTTCATTGACAAGTTGCAAAACATCTCTGTCTCCACTTGCAATTATCGTCTCCATTTCTCGCGAAGACTCCGTGGAAATAATTCCTATTATATCATCTGCTTCCAGCCCCTCCTTTGCAAAAACAAAAACACCCATCTTTCGGAAAATATCCGGCATCTTCTTTATCTGAGAGACAAGCTCCTCGGGAGCCTTGGGTCTGTGCGCCTTATAATCTTTATACTCTTTGTGTCGAAACGTTTCTCCCGGGGAATCAAACACCGCCACCACATAACGAGGCTTTATCTCTTCCATTATGCTAAAAAAAGCAAGAAGCGTTCCGTAGATCGCTCCGCTCTGCTCGCCTTTTTTATCTGTAAGAGGGGGAAGGGCGTGGAAGGCCCTGTGAATAATGGAGTTAGTATCAAGAAGCAAAACTTTTTCAGACATTGTGCTTATCTTATCATACTTTTTTTTATCCGAAAAATGTGATATCATCCACTCGTCAGTACCCCGGGGCATGGTGTAATGGCAGCACGAGTCCTTTGGGAGGATTTAGTCTCGGTTCGAATCCGGGTGCCCCGAAAAGAGGTTCGAATTTTACCCCGTATAAAGCTTGCTTTTGTACGGGGCCGGGTGCCCCGACAGAGAAAATGACTGCGACGATAGCCATGACATACTTCCGGGTTCCATTTCGTAAACGTTTCTTGAAATTAAAGCCGTTGTCTTGTATAATTCTCCAGAAAGCGGGCGTCGTATAATGGCTTATTACCCAGCCCTTCCAAGGCTGTGATGGCGGTTCGAATCCGCTCGCCCGCTCATCTTATTACAAAAGCTCCCTCTTTTTTAGGAGGGAGCTTTTATTTAATCATTTAGTAGCAACTACTTGGCGTACTCGGTTATTCTGGTTTCTCTTATGAGAGTTACTTTTATTTCTCCGGGATATTTCAAGTCCGACTGTATTTTATCAGCAATGTCTCTTGCCATCTTCTTTGAGTCTAGATCACTCAAGCGATCAGGTTTTACAAAAACTCTCACTTCTCTCCCCGCCTGTATCGCATAGGCTTTTTCTACTCCCTCAAAAGAGTTGGCTGTTTCTTCAAGCTCTCCCAGTCTTTTTAGATAGTTCTCAAGAGTGTCTTTCCTTGCTCCCGGTCTTCCCCCGGAAATAGCATCCGCTGTTTGAACAAGCACGGATTCCACAGTTTCGTAGGGGTACTCTTCATGGTGGGCTCGCATTGCCTTTATGACTTCTTCTTCCACTCCGAACTTCTGGAGTATCCTTATTCCGATATCCACATGAGATCCTTCTACCTGATGATCAAGGGCCTTTCCTATATCATGAAGAAGTCCCGCCTTTTTACAAACAGAGGAGTTGGCACCGACCTCTTCGGCAAGCGCTTCTGCTAGGAAACTAACCTCCATGGAGTGATTAAGAACACTCTGCCCATAACTTGACCTAAAATACAGTCTTCCGAGAAGGTTTACTATCTTGGGGTCAAGATCGATGATTCCTGTTTCGTAGACCACACTCTCTCCCGCTTTCTTTATCTGCTCAGCTACTTCTTCTTCCGCCTTCTCCACCATTTCTTCTATTCTTGCCGGCTGTATCCTTCCGTCAAAAATAAGTTTTTCCAGCGCAATCTTCGCAATTTCTCTTCTTATAGGATCAAAGCTGGAAACGATGACGGTTCCCGGAGTGTCGTCTACCACAACCTCCACTCCCGTAAGCTTCTCCAGTGTTTTAATGTTTCTTCCTTCTTTTCCTATGATTCTTCCCTTGATGTCGTCATCGGGAAGACTTACGTTGGTAGTAGTAAGATCCTGCACTTGAGAAGAAGAGTATTTTTGTATAACGGAAGAAAGTATCTCCTTTGCTCTTTCTAAATACCTTTCCTCTCCCTCTCTTTCCAGTTTGTTTATCCTTTCTACAATGTCGGTCTCGTATTCTCTTTCCAGGTTCTTGTAAAGCTCTTCTCTTGCTTCTTCTTTGGTAAGCCCGGATATTTTGGAAAGCTCTTCTCCCGCTTTCTTTTGCATCTCGTCAACTTCAGCTTTTAACTCCCTTAATCTTCTTACTTTTTGATTGAAGGCTCTTTCTCTCTTCTCCTGAGAGTTCATTTTTTGGTCTAGGGTATTTTCCCTTTTCAGAAGAAACTTTTCTCTCTTAAAGAGTTCTTCCGCCTTTTCCTCTGTTTCTTTTCTGGCGTCTTCTACTATTTGTGTTGCTTTCTTTTTCGCGTCTCCTATGATTTCTCTGCTTCTTTTCCTTGCGTTATCTATTCTTTTTTGAACTTTCGTTTCCAGTGCTTTATGGTCCCTTTTGGCAACGGATTGCCTTGCGAAATACCCCAAAGCTGCACCGGCAAGCAAGGATATCGCGCCTGTTAAGAGTAATATTATCTGTTCCATACACAAATGCTGGTAGCTTTACGCCCCACAAAACCTCCGTCCGCTTTTAACGGGTAAAATTACCCGGTATTAGAGTAACCGATGTTTTCTTCTAAATAAGCATTATTTAGATTTGGTGTGTTTTTTGATTCAAAAACAGTAATATCAGAGATTTCAGTACCGGACATAGGGTTTTATAGGCTTCAGCTCCAACGATTTTTCTTTTAATAACTACTACATAGTAGCAAAAAACAATCCCCATGTCAAAATCCAAATACTAAATTTCCAAATGCCAAATTAAACCCGTTCTTTGTCATTTAGATTTTGACATTTGTCATTTCTTTTGTCATTCTCCCGCTATATCTTCCTCTTCTCCGTAATAACTTCGTCTATCACACCATACTTCTTTGCCTCGTCCGCAGTAAGATAAAAATCTCTGTCGGTATCTTTTCTTATCTTTGCAAGAGGCTGTTTTGTATGAGTAGACAGAATCTTGTTTACTCGCTCCTTTATTTTGAGAATCTGTTTCGCCGTTATCTCTATCTCCGAAGCGGGGCCCCTGGCTCCTCCCATAACCTGATGAAGAAGTATCTCCGAATTGGGAAGAGCATACCTCTTTCCCTGTGCTCCGGAAGCAAGCAGTACGGCACTCATAGAACCGGCCATACCCACACATACCGTAGACACGTCACACTTTACATACTGCATAGTATCGTATATGGCCATACCCGCAGTAACAACTCCTCCGGGGCTGTTTATATACAGCCGGATATCCTTTTGAGAGCTTTGACTGGCTAGAAAAAGCATTTGGGCAATAATGGAGTTTGCTACCGTATCATCCACGGAAGTACCTAAAAAGACGATTCTCTCTTTTAAAAGGCGAGAGTAGATATCATAAGCCCTTTCTCCGTATTGAGTTTTTTCTACTACTGTTGGAATTAAATTCATAACGCTAAATAGATTAATTTTTACTTTTAGAGAGCTTTATTTATCACTGTCATCATCGTCACTGTCAACTTCCTCGGCTTCTGCGGTCTCCTCTATCTCTTCTTTTCCGATTGCCTTTACATCAATCCTCCATCCGGTGAGTTTTGCGGCAAGCCTCACATTTTGCCCCTCTTTTCCGATTGCCAAAGAAAGCTGGTCTTCAGGAACCGTGACCACAACTCTTCCCTCCTCTATCTCAACCTCCGATATTTTGGCCGGAGAAAGAGCGCTTTTTATAAACTCCGCAGGGTCTTCTTTGTACTCTATAATATCTATCTTCTCTCCGCCCAGTTCGGAAATAATCGTTCCCACTCTTGTCCCTCTTTGACCTACAGCGGTTCCCACAGGATCAATTCCTTCTTCTTCCGAATAAATCGCTATCTTTGTTCTCGATCCGGCCTCTCTCGCGATCGCTTTTATTTCTACTGTACCTGCCGCAATCTCGGGAACTTCCAGTTCAAAAAGCTTGGAAACGAGTTTGGGAAAAGCTCTGGAAAGAACCACGTTGGGCCCTTTCGGGCTATCTTCTACGCTAAGAACATAGACCTTGTATCTTTGCCCCGGTTTATACACCTCTCCGGGAACCTGCTCTTCTTTATGGAGGATGCCTAAAATCTTGCCAATATCCATCAGCACATTCCTCCCTTCTATCCTTTGAACCACTCCCGACAACACTTCGTTCTCTTTGTCTTTGTACTCATTGAAGATAAGCTCCCTCTCTGTTTCCTTTACCTTCTGCAGGATAACCTGTTTAGCCGTTTGCGCTGCTATTCTTCCGAAACTCTGCTTTGGCTCCAAGGGAGTTTCTATCTCGTCTCCCACTTGGGCATCCGGCTTTTCCTTTTTCGCCTCTTCCAGTGTTACGTGTCTTTTGGGGTTATAACGTACTTTTCCTTCTTCATCCTCTTCATCTTCTTCCGCATCATCTTCCTCTTCAAAAATCGCTGTTGACTCATCAACCACCGTCTTTACAAGCCAAAACTTGGCCTCTCCCGTTTTGGGATCAACCTCTGCTCTTACCACTTCACCTTTTTCTCTGTACTCCTTCTTGTAGGCGGTAGCAATAGCTTGCTCTATGATGTCCACAACCTTTTCTTGGGGTATTTCTTTTTCCGTGGCAATCTGCGAAATCGCCGATGTAAATCCTTTTATATCCATATTTTTTATTTAATAAATAATGTCCGCTTTCTTGGCGGACAGTGGTGCAATCTACTTCTAATCACTACGCCCTGATGATAGCAAAACCGCTCTCTTATGTCAACTTTATTTCTCTTGGTTCTTGTTAGCCCAACGTGATAATGCCCGCCTTAAGCAAAGTAAAAATGTGTTTCCCATGTACACCCCCGGGGGTGTACATGGGGGGTTGAACCTTTTTATTTCGGGCCGCCCGGATTTGAACCGAGACTACATCCACCCGAAGGATGCATGCTGCCATTACACCACGGCCCGCTTAAAAATTAGAAATTAGAAAATAAAAATTAGAAATTAGAAATTAAAAATTCCTATGTTACCCAGTACCTCTTTTTATTCATTTCATCCCTTTTTGTTTCCAGCCTCTCCACTTCCTTTTTCGCCTTCTTCGATTCTTCCTTTATCTTTTCCTCTCCCCAGTCTTTTATTTTTTCTATCTCTTCTCTTAGCTTTTCTTTCTCGTTAAGTTGGGGGTTATTTATAACCCTCGCGAGAAGAATGTTAAGCACATCTCCGATAAGAGGTCCCGGCGCTATATCCATAATCTCCATAACATCCCCTCCACCCGCTTTTAGCATATGTGTGCTGATAGGGTCTTCGGAAACTCTTTCTATCAAATATCTCATGTGCCTCAACCTGTAAGGCTCCGCCTTGGGAACCCCTGAACCTATTCTATCGGCCATTCTTACCTGCAGAAGTTCCTCTATATTCTCTTTACCCACCCTTCGCAAAAGTTTTCTGACAGAGCTCTCCGAAACCTCTCCCACGTTATAGTAGAAGAGGTGGTATCTTACAAGAAGTGTTACTTTCTCAACATCATCTTTCTTGAACTTAAGTCTTTTCAGAATTCCTCTCGTCATCTTCGCACCCACCACCTCGTGATTATGAAAAATAGCTTCCTCCCCCTTTCCCTTCTTTACCCTCGGTTTTGCTACGTCGTGCAAAAGCGCTGCCAATCGCACATGCACACCGAAGTTCTTTTTGGCGGCATACTCAAGTGCGTTTACGGCATGCTCGTAACAGTCGTAAATATGGTGCTTGTTTTGAGCCACCCCGTACCCTTCCAAAAGTTCGGGGAGAAACTCTTTAAGAAGCCCTAGTTTTCTTAACTCTTCTACGCCCTCCTTTGCTCTTTTTGAGTTTACTATCTTTACAAACTCGTCCCTTATGCGCTCTGCGGATATCTTGGAAAGTAGGTGAGCATTCTTTTTTATTTCTTTTCTCGTTTCTTCTTCTATTTTAAACCCGAGAGTAGCAGAAAATCGGACAGCCCTCATCATGCGGAGTGCGTCTTCGGAAAACCTCTCTTTTGCGCTCCCTACCGCTCTTATCGTCTTTTCTTCCAGATCCTTTTTCCCTTTAAAAGGGTCGATTACTCCCTTTTCGGGATGAAAGGCTATCGCATTCATGGTAAAATCCCTCCTTTTCAGGTCTTCCTTTATGTCTTCCACAAACTTCACTTCTTCCGGGTGTCTCTTGTCTTTATAGTTACTCTCTACCCTATAGGGGGTTATCTGTATCTCTCGGAGATTTTTTTCTTTTTTCTCGGTAAGCACGGTAACCGTCCCGAAGTTGTTATCCGAGTAGCTTTTTTTAAAGATCTTGGTAATCTCTTTCGGCTTGGCATTGGTAGCAACATCAAAATCTTCCGGCTTTACTCCCCGAAAAAGATCTCTAACACAACCCCCCACCAGATAGCCTTCAAATCCGCCACCCTCCAGTGTGCTTATTATATCTTTAACTTCTTTTGGTAATTGCATCGCTTTATTCTAGCTTAATAAAACCGTATCTTCAACGATTAAAATATGGGAAAGGCAATATAGTGCGTCGCACAAGAGTTGTAAGAACCAAATAAAGGGGGGTCTTCTACAGCATTGCACTTGTTCATATGATGTCCTTTAAGATCGGAAACGGGGTTTCCGCTCAGAAACACTCCACAACCCTCATCCGCACTCTCCCAACCGTCGCCGGAGGAAAGGATTACTCCATAATTTCCTTTTATTTCCATAGACCACACTTCGCTTACAGAAAGAGAACTAAACTCTCTTTTTTCCGTATCAAGATACTCGTAGGAATGATCTTCTCTGAAATCGGGAAGCTCGTATACTTTAACATAATTTTCTTCTTGCGGTTGATAATCCTTTCTTATTTGTACCACCGTCACTGAAGAAAAGTCTCCGGGAACCCTAAAGTCCTCGGGTTCGGGACTGCTGTTTATAAAAAACTCACACCTTCCTCTGAAAAAAGGCTCTTCGTGTAAGATAACCCCGTAGTAATAACCGAAAAGCTCACCTTCTTCATTGATTTCGTTTGCTATCCGAAAACTTTGAAACTCGCCCCTGAGTTCTTCAAGGTCTCTTATAGGCGTATTCACTCTATATACCTCATCCTCCATAGAAAACTGCTTGTTGCGTGAGAAATGAACTCCTGTCGGAAAGTCTTCACGTGTTTCTTCCACGGCAACATCTTCGATTGTTACGAGTACAGGGTCGAGAGCAGACAAAAGAAGAAAAGAAGAGAGCACTAAAAAAAGACCCATAAGGGCGGATGAAAGCTGCTCCTTGGCGCTTTTTACTTTTAGCGGATCGCCTTCGGAGATCATCCACAAAAGCCCGCCCCTGACAAGAGAAAGAATAGTGACTATTATTGCAAGAACGACAAGGAAATAAACTACATAAACTATGTACTCGGGAAAACCTTCTCTCACCACACCCTCTCCCGTAACAACCCCTATCCGAGGATAATCGGTCTCAATGCTCCTTGCAAGAGCGGTTCTCGTGAAGAAAAAATCTTTCATAATTACTATTAATTTCCTTCTTCTCTTCCTCGAGAACAACAGAACCAGTTAAAATCGCTTGTATTGACCTGTGTTCCGTCTTTGGTTGTTTTGGTCTCCCGAGGAAGGTCTTCTTTCTCGACTATGGGTCCAAAGAGTGGCATCTTTCCCGTTCTTTCTCCTTCTACTACATCCTCAAGGTGCTCCGGACGAGTTCCGCAAGCATCAAGCTCGGCTCTCGAGTAGTGAAGTTTTCGGGCAACAAGTTCGTGCATGGTGATATTCCTGCAACTCTCTCCTTCTCCTCTTATATCGCGATTAAGATCATCACAGATGTTTTCCGTAGGACGCTCGAAATAACCGGATGTCAGATGAGCGATGCGGTTTCTTATCTCCTCGAGTCTTTCCCTTGACTCAAGAACATCTCTATGAGCATCCTCTATCTCCTCTATATCACAAGTAAAATAACAACTCCCACAGTCTTGATCGGGGTCGTCGCATGCGGTACACGTCGAACACTCACAAGAACACCTCTGCGCCAGCCTGTTCATTATTTCTTGGCGCTCCTTAAAGCAAACTCCTTCCACGAGATAGTCGTCTATGGCATACAGAATCTTTCTTAGATGCTCTCTTATAAGCTCTACCGTTTCCCCGACGGGAATTTCCATGCCGCAGACCAAGTAATCCGCGGGAGCTCCTTCTTCAAGAAGTTCGGAAGCATCCTCCTCTCCCATTAACTCCTCAAGCTCATCGAGCCCCAGATCTCCGGAGAGAGAATCCGTTGCGGCAAGCACTTCTTTTACTCCTTCTTCCCCGGAAAGATTATCGATCATCCCTTTTATTTCTTCTCTCGCTACGTAAAGCGGATCATCTCTTTCTACTGTTACTCTCGTTCTTTCTGTCGGACAAGGAGGATTTTCGGGGCACGGGCACGGAGGATATCTTCCTTCATCAGGCCCTATTCCTCTGGGTCTTTCTATAATATACCACCAGAGAAAAGGAGGAATCTCTTCTTTGTAGCGACACTCCGCGCAAACCACCGGAGACCTTCCGCCAACGCGATCAAGATACCACCAGACATACTGAGGAATGGTGCTTTCCCGTTGCCAGTTCTCCCTTCTTGCCAGTTCTTTTGCTTTTTTTACCGTATCGTCATTTCTCGGGCTTTCCAAGTAAAAGGTAGCCGGGTCATTCTCTTCTCTTATCTCTCCTCCCGCCCTTACCTTGTAGGTTATATTCTCCAGCCACTGCCTCCAGTTCCAAAAGTACCAGAGGTTAAGATAATGGGAGCCCACCTCCTGCGTTTCCTCATAAGTTTCAAAATAGATCTCTTCTTTTTCGTAATGCCTTCTATCCAAAAGGAGCGTGGTGTAGGGAATAACACTTTCACTTCCCAAACTCTTTACCATTAACGTTTTGTAGAGGTGGTACATGTCCTGTTCCAAGGGATACTTTGTATCGATCATCTGTAAGAGACTACTTCTAAACATAGACAGGAAAAAGTTTATCTCCGCTATCTTCATCCGTATAGTTGGAGAGATGTCAATACAGGGCGGACAACAACTCGCTCTCGCTTCATTTATTCCGATACTCCCTCTTAAGCTCTCCCATGCTCCGCTCTTTTTCACGGAGTCGACAAGAGAAGCAAAAAAGTTTTTTATGCCTTCTCCTCTTCCTCCTGTGTAAATAGTGTGGGCAAAGTCAAAATTGCTTCTCTTGAATTCGTGAATCGGTAACTTTTGGATATAAGCATGACCCGGGTCGCTTCTGTAAACAATACCTTTTTCTCTATCTATTCCCGTAAGCACGTACGCATGGCCTCCCCTGCGACTCATATTATGTGGCATCCCCCCTCCGGTAACGATGACCATTCTACCTCTGTCAAGAGCAGCCAAGACCTGCTCTATGGTTTCCAGTACTTGGTAAGATAGCCCGTAGTGTCTTGCCGCGTTGGGAACGATGCCGTGCACACTTCCGTTTTGAATATAGGGACGTGAAATATTACGAATATCTACCGGATCCACTGTTCTTCCTTCAAGCAAAGTATCCACAACCATGGCCACGGAAGCACCGTAGCAAGCAGAGTCTGTGAAAGTCATCGTCCCATAGAGCATATCTCCCCACTCAGGATCGAACTGTGCATAATAAGTGGTATCTCCGTATCCCGTATCAGCCCAAGGAAGCGTATTCACTACTTTTTTCAAGGCCTCCCTTTTTCTTGTACCGAGACTTTCTATTTCACTTTCTCTTTTCGAGAAAAGGCTTTCTATCTTTCTTCTTTTTTCTCTTAAATCTTCCGTACTCGGATCTCTTTCTGCTAAAGTACGAAGCCTTCCAAACATCTCTTCAAGTTCATCCCTCAGCTTATTATCTTCTATTCTTTCCATTTCTCTTTCCGCCTCTTTTAGGCTTCTCTCGATAATCGATATTTGCAATCCTGATGGTCTTTCCATAGAAAACCTTCGCTCCATGTCCACAGGAGAGATAAGACCTCCCTCCGGTCTCGGATGGGGAAAGTGGGGGGCATAGGGAATAGGAGGGTAAGGGTAAACAACCTCCTCTTTGCAGTCACACGCCCTTCCCACCTCACATTTATCTATCGCAATTTCTATAATATCTAAAAGCTGAAACCCTCCCTCCACCACGGCATCAGCCTGTCTTTCCGCTTCATCGGTAGCATCAAGAACATCGTAAATCTTGTCTCTTGCGTTTTCGTTAACCCCGGCATCTTCCGCCAAAAGCCCTAAAGGAGTCTGAAAATAAACGTTTTTTATAGTCCACTCAAGATCCGCTTTTTCTATTCTCCGTGCTTCTTCCAGGTCTCTTGCTCTAAAGACGACAAATCCCGAATCGAGGGCGTAAAGAAACGTATGAGAAAAAAGTACGATAAAGGCCCCTTGGAAAGCACTAACTATCCATCTTTTCGCTTCTTTTCTTTTTTCCGCATCGCCGTGTGAGAAAGCATACAAAA
>SL_8KL_010_SEDDRAFT_10000877_pt1 | contig 26258 bp, 28 predicted proteins | sample SodLakKL_010_SED_4_FD_11160 | JGI IMG/M metagenome (IMG submission 11160) | reverse complement strand
TCCCTACATCTATCTATCAATTCTTCTATAAACTCGAACTGTTGGAAAGGCTCTCCTCCCGATAAGGTGATCCCGCCGTCAGAGGTATCGTGATAGATCACCGATCTTTCGAGCTCTTCCATCACTTCTTCGACTGATATCTTTCTTCCAGCCACTTTCAAAGCGGTAGTTGGACATTCCTCCGCACATCTACCGCAGGGATCACAACGCTCTCTATTTACGTTTATAATCCCCCCTTCCATCTCTATAGCATCTAGAGGACAAACTACCATGCAGTTTCCACAGCCCATGCATTTGGACCCGTAAAAGAAAAGGTCGTCCTCATACTCCACACCTTCCGGATTGTGGCACCAGGAACAGTTCAAAGGACATCCCTTGAAGAAAAGAGTGGTCCTTATCCCCGGGCCGTCATGCACCGCGAATCGCTTGATATCGAATATTTTACCGTCGACCATCTTGATTTACCTTTTACACAAAATTGATAGATAGGGTATTTAACATTTCACGATCGCTTCCAAACCGGCCATGGTTCTTTGCACCTTTTCCTCTTTTGCGTTGTATCCCATATGACCAACTCTCAATATATCGTCTTCTAGGTCTAAAAGACTCGTCGCGAGAAGGATGTCTTTCTCTTCTCTCATCTTCTTTTGCAACTGCAAAGCTTTGCCTTCAACGTGGAAAGCGGTTACAGTAGGAGAAGAGATATCTTCACTCCTAGGGAAAAGCTCGAGACCGATATCTCTACCTTTTTCCCTGCAGATCTGGGCTACCCTTTCATGCCTTCGATGGACCTCTTCTAGACCTTCCTCCAAAATCATCTCGATGGACTCGTCAAGACCGTAAAGGTTGGAAACGAGGTGTGTGTATGGAAAACGACCGTTGTTCAACCACGTATCTTTCCACACCTTCAAACTGGTATAGAGATGTTTCCGTTCATTTTCATTTATAAGTCTCCAAGCGCGGTCACTGACGGAAAGCACGGTAAGACCTGGAGGAGAACTGAAACACTTTTGAGAGCCGCCGATACAGATATCTATCTCTTCAGCGGGAACTGGAGTCCCTCCCAGGGAAGAAACCGCGTCCACGATCGTCAATATATCGTTTTCTTTTAACCTTTCAAGGACCCCTCCAAGATCGTTCAGTGTCCCTGTAGGCGTTTCGCAGTGTACCATGGTGGAAGCTTTGAAATCGTGTTTTCCGATCACGCTCTCAACCCTCTCTTTTTCTATAGGCTCATCGTACGGAAATTCGAGGACCACCGCTTCGCCACCGTACATCTCGACGAGATCGGCGAATCCGTCTCCAAATATCCCATTGGATATACAGAGTACTTTCTCTCCTTCGTTGATCAGGGAGGCGATACTAGCCTCTAGACCTAGAATACCTTCGCCGCCCAGGATCAAAACATCTTCCTCTACACCGTATATCTCACGGAGTTTTTCCTCCAACGAGCGGTAAAACTCAAAAAAATCTTCATCTATATCCGGATTATGTATAGGCCGGCTCATAGCTTTTCTTACACTCTCTGGAACCTCAGTGGGTCCCGGGGTCATCATGAGCATCTTCTCACCTTTTAACATACTTCGCTCCTAGACAAAAGCTTTGTGGTATTCAGACCGCTTCAGCTGATCTGACTCATCATCTTTCTTATCCTCTCTCTATCGAATCCGAAGGGAGATAATATCTCCCCGACAACCCGATACAGATATTCTTCATAATAGGCGGTGTCGTAAAACTTTGGATCTTTCTCTCTCACCTTCACTTTTTCTTTAACATCGCGGCTCTTCGCATCCGTGACTACGTACTCTACAGACTGTCCCGGCGATCTCGAAAAGCCCATCTCTTTGTACTGTACCAGGGCGCTCTTCATCTCGTTCATATGTTCGTAATCCTCCGCCTTCTTAGAAGCGGTCTTGGTGAAGCAGAGTTCTTCTGGATCTACGTCTCTATTCTTCAGCTCGTTCCTTCTTTTTCTGACGATCCCGATCAGTTCCGCCATCATACACTCTACATCTTTTTCCCTTTCGATTTTTTCCATTTTTTCCAGTACCTCTCTCTGTGTCTCTTTGAAATAATCCGGGGTATCACTCCTCCTGAGATACAGCCCCTTCACTTCCAGCTCATCCTCGAGAACGCCGTAGTAGTGATTCAGCGCGCCCACACCGGTAGTTCTACTCTCTAAGAAGACTATCCAATCGTAAACGCCTTCTTTTTCCAGCTGCAGCTTGGTTTTTTCTTCCACCCTATCTTGAAGAGATCTTATATTTCCACGATCTCCTTTAAGCCAGAGAGAATCAACGATGCCGTGTATGACCTCGAAGCCCATCTTTCGAGCGAGATCGGCAGCTTCGATAAGTATCTCTCGACCGTAGGCGGTTATACTTTCATGGACCTCTATTGAATTGAACCTGGCCTTCTTGTAACCGGTATAGCCAAAACAGGTCACCAGGAGCCACTTCAGGACTTTCGCCCTTTTTTTAAAAGAGCTGTTCCTATCTTTCAACTCTTTGTATTTCTGTCTCCTTTCGATCAGCGGCGCTACGACCTTTGGGATCATACCTCTTTTATCTTTACAGACCTTGTAACCTAGCTCAGGGACTTCACGAAAGTTTTCGCAGCTACAGCCGAGGGTCTCCGGAGAAAGGTTATACTTGTCTATTATGGATGGATACATGCTGGCGAAGTCCATCTTTACCACATCTCTATGAAAACCGACTTTCGGTTCAAGGATATGACCGCCTCTATCCGCCTTCAATAATTGTATGGAATCTTTGAAATCTTCGGATACGTTCTTCTTCCAAGGTATGAGATGACCCTCTTCTAGAGCTTTTTCGACCTCCATGGCGTTTATCAGCGAGCCGGGACTTCTTTGAGACAGACGCTGCACAGGGACCTTCGAGATGCGAGAGGCTTCTATCAAGCCGTCTACACCTCCTTCTCCGTAGAGAAAGGAATTATCGATATCGATATGGATACGACCTTTGAGAGGGTAAAAAGGATTTTTGTAAATCACTCGACCGTAGGATTCATACCATGAACCGTTCTTCGGTGGATGAAAACCTCTTTCTCTACCGAGTTTTAGACTCACATCGTTGATCTCCGCTCTATGAGTCAGATACGGTATCTCGGAGACGGCTTCACCGGAAGTCAGCAGGATATCCGGATCTTTTTTGGCTATCATATCGTTCAACTGTTCAAGGATGTCCGGTTCGTCACCCATGATCTCTTCCTCGTTCATCTTTACCGCCTGGATCTCATCTTCCATTTTTCGATAACTCTTACCCTCAGATCTAGTCTTCAGGAAGATTTTTTTAAGGGAAGGCTTCGAATAGTGGATCGTCGTCTCTTCCTCTAAACTCTTCCAGCCGCCATCTTTCTCCACCAGTGAAAGAGGTTTGATACCCATCTCTATCAGATATCTCTGGTCTAGTGGTATGTCCACGTTGTAAAAACGATATTTATCGTATCCCTCAAAGAAGCTTATCGCCTCGAGCTGATCTCGTGGGTCGAATACTTTCCTAGGGTTTACAGCGAGAAGTTTCCTTTCGCAGTTGGAATAAAGATCGGTCTTCCTTCGAACAAATTCCGTTTTGAAATCTCTCTCTTCATAATAACTCTTCATTTTTCCTAGAGAATTTTCACGAGATCGGACGTAAAAGGTGGGTTCATAATCTTCCCTCAGTTTGTAGCAGTCATGCTTGCTCCTGAACCATATGGCCATCTTCCCGGTTTTAAATTCAGGATACAGATCCAGTATCCATCCTTTCATGTCAACTGATGATTACCGATGAAGTGGGATTTAAAATGAAAAACGGGGGGGAGAGGGAGATGAAAGTATGCGCTCTTAAGATGGAAACAAATATATAAAGGAGCAGATGATTCGGCCTTAACATATGAAGATATCTGTCGTCATACCCACGATGAATGAAGAAGAATCCATCGGACAGGTCATGGACGAGATCAACGAAGCACTTTCCGGTAGAGATTACGAGGTTTTGATAGTGGATACAGAATCCACAGATAGAACCCGAGAGATCGCACGTTCCAAAGGAGCTAGAGTTGTAGAGGAGCCTAGGCGAGGTTACGGAAGAGCCTACAAAACTGGGTTCGAAGAGGCGGAAGGAGATATCATAGTCACTTTGGATGCGGACTGCACTTATCCCGCTTCTAAGATACCCAGCTTGGTTATCATGATAGAAAAAGAGGGGTACGAATTCATAACTACAGATCGACTTTCCAACATATCATCCGACGTGATGGGATGGACGCATCGTTTCGGAAATTGGTTTTTGAAGGCCACTATGAACCTGCTTTTCAGGACCAAATTTAACGACTCGCAGTCGGGGATGTGGGTCTTCAAAAGCTCTGCTCTGAGACATCTGAACGTTACCAGCGACGGCATGCCCTTTTCGGAAGAGATAAAGATAGAGGCAGTGAAGAAAGGACTCAAATACGACGAGGTGCCTATCGAATACAGAGAAAGGAAAGGCGAAGCTAAGATCCGCTCATTGAAGGACGGTTTCAAAAATTTCGCTTTTCTCTGGAAGAAAAGGTTTGGATTAGTATGAGTGGACCGAAAAAAGTGAAGATATCTCCTTCTATATTATCCGCAGATTTTTCCGATCTCGAAAGGTCGATCGAAGACGTAAAAAGTACGGAATGGCTCCATCTAGACGTGATGGACGGCCATTTTGTACCGAATCTGACCTTCGGCCCGTGCGTCATAGATTCGATCAGAGATAAGAGCGAACACGTTTTTGATACCCACCTGATGATCTCTAATCCAGGCGGATATATCGATGATTTTGTAGATGCTGGTTCCGACATAATAACATTTCATGTAGAAGCCGTTGATGATACCCAAAATTTGATAGAAGATATCAAAGGGAGAGAGACAAAAGTGGGTCTGAGTCTGAAGCCTGGAACTGAGTTCGAGACTATAGAGGAATTTTTACCTGATATAGACCTGATATTGATAATGACCGTAGAGCCCGGTTTCAGCGGGCAGGAATTTATGGAAGGCGTTCTTCCAAAAATAAAAAACGCTAGAAAGGCCGTCGATGAGAAGGATTATGACATAGATATAGCGGTGGACGGAGGGATCTCCCCTAAAACCGCTGGAAAAGTGGTCGATAACGGAGCGAACGTCCTGGTATCCGGTTCTTCAGTCTTCAAAGGTGACGTGGAAAAAAATCTTAGAGGATTGAGGAACTCGATCGAATAGATCAGCGTTCCCAGGGAAAACTTTTATCGAAAAATCCTGTTAGAGTTCTTTTTTCGTCTTCCAACATCTCATCAGTCCCCATTAAATCGCATTCGGTGGGAAATAGCGGATTGAGATCACTTCCAAGGTCGACTTCTCCCATCACATCGATCAAAGTATCTCTTATCTCAGTATATCCTCTCTCCTTATCGACCCACAACCTGTCCCCTTCCAGGTATACATCCTTTCCGTATTTGTCGACGAACTCTTCCGTATTATCGACCCAAACAGGCGGACCTCTATGTTTTTTTATGTCGGGCAGCGTGGAGTTTTCAACTTCGAGGATGAAAAGTATCTCGTCGTCCTTGACGAAATAATCCGCATGCAATATCTCGAAATCTTTGAGTGTCGTTTGATGGAGCAATTTCCTCATGCACTTCTGCACCTGCGGATAAAGATTGTCCTCCACCACATCGGGTCTGGGGACTTTGAGGGCGATCAACTCAGTTCCTCTCTTCTTGATCATATCGTAGAGTTCTCCTCCACCTTTGATTTTTACCTCGTTAGGAAAGAAAAAGGACATCTTAGGTTCTTTCAAAAAGTGTTTAGAGGATAATACGAAGAGCGAGAGCTTTTCCATGGAGACTGGAGAGGCCACGTTCCTTTCAGGATCGACAGGATCGATGACCACGAGAGGGTCTTCGAAATCTTTTTTTCCGTCCACCATCTCTATAGTTTTTCCAGGTTTCCAACCGCGAGCGGCTTTTATTATCTCCCTGAAAGATCCATGATGGAGGACCAAAAGTTCACAAAGATATCCGGAGAAGCCCCAAACTTCGGCCTTGGCTCCGTAAGCTCCGATCCCCTGCAAATAGGCTTTGAAAAGAATGGCTTCCTCTTTCTGATCCTCGGTCAGATTATCGATTATATATTCAGTGTGGAACGGTGTTCGATCCACGGCGGATTTCATATCTGAGATATCTTCTATGTCGTAGCAGGGAACTATGTCGATCTCATAATCTTTATAATAGCCGTAAATGTAAGGATGTTCAGCGTACTTTTCCTTCGGATCTTTTAAGATCTTCCTCCCGACTCTGAGTATATTTTTCTCCATCTCCTCTCTAGAGAGGGAAAGAGGATATCTGACGAAGATATCTATGTCGGGGTTTTTAAGATAAGTGTCCTTTGAAACTGAACCCACAACCTCGGGTTTCTTTTTTCCTTCCAGCTCGTCATCTAATATCTCGATGAGTTCATCAGAAATGTTCTTCACGGATCTTCTTTCTTTTTTATCGGGTTTAACTCTTTCAAGGACCTCTGATTCCACTTCGTCTATGTTCATATTATCCAAACTTGTGGGATAGTACCATCACCTCAGTGGTTTTAAAATTTTTGTAGAGAGCGAATCGGATAGAAGAGCTGTTGTGAATAAAAACACCAAATTTTTTATATAACTTTAATACCTCCACCCAATATGCTCTATCAGGAAGGTCCCGAAAACGGTTTTGAGAAATTTTAGGAGGAAAAATATGGTACAGCTTCATGACCAAACTTTGAGAGATGCACATCAATCCGTTCTTGCAACTAGGCTAAGAACGGAGGACATGCTGCCTATATGCGATAAGATGGACGCAGTGGGTTTCGACTCCATGGAGATATGGGGTGGAGCAACCTTCGATGCGTGTATCCGTTATCTGGACGAGGATCCGTGGGAGCGGCTGAACAAACTGAGCGACGCGTTACCTAACACCAGGGTCCAGATGCTCGAGAGAGCGATGAACATAGTCGCCTACAAGAATCATCCCGACGACGTGGTAAAAAAATTCATCCATTACGCCTACAAAAACGGGTGCGAGAGCTTCAGGATCTTCGACGCTCTGAACGATCTAAGGAACATGAAGGTGCCGATAGAACAGGCCAATAAAGAAGGAGCGCACGTACAAGGTTCTCTATGCTACACCATCTCTCCTATACATACTGTGGAAAAGTATGTGGAAAAGTTCAAAGAGCTGGAGAAGATGGGGTGCGACTCTCTCTGTATCAAAGATATGGCAGGGATGATTTCGCCCCCACGTGCTTACAATATAGTCAAAGGGTGTAAGGAAGCAGGAATAGATATACCGATAGATCTACACAGCCATAAAACATCAGGGATGACCGGGATGGCCTATATGAAAGCCTGCGAAGCGGGCGTCGATGTATTAGATACCTCGTTCTCATCTTTGACGGGAGCCACCGGACAGCCAGAAACTGAAGGTATAACCGCAGCTTTGAAGGATACTGAGTACGATACCGGATACGATATGGATCTGCTGATGGATATAAAAGATTATTTTGACGATATATGGAAAAAGTACAGGCATCTTCATCGAGATCAAGCTTTGAAGGTAGATCCCTCCGTTACCGTCCACCAGATCCCCGGTGGGATGCTTTCGAACCTGGTCAATCAGCTGGAGAAACAGGGTGCCGCGGATAAGTATGATGAGGTGTTAAAAGAAGTGCCGAAGGTAAGGGAAGAATTTGGATATCCTCCTCTGGTGACACCTTCTTCTCAGGTCGTCGGGGTTCAATCCGTCATGAACGTGAAGTTCGGTAGATACGAGAAGATCACCAACGATACGAAAGAATATTTCAGAGGTATGTATGGTAGACCGCCGGGAGAGATATCTGAAGAGATGTACGAAAAGATCCTGGGACCAGACTGGGAGGACGAGGTCATAGATGAGAGGCCCGCTAGTTTATTAGAACCGCAGTTCAAAAAGAACAAAGACAAATTAGAAGATATGGGCCTTTTGAACAGACCTGAAGACGTTTTAACTTATACGATCTATCCCGACATCGGTTTGAAATTCCTAAAAGGCGAAGTCGAGGCGGAGTTTTACTCCGAGGACCTTCCACTGGAAAAGCCCGGTGAAGAGAAAGAAAAGAAGAAAGAGAAGCCCGCAAGACAGATCAGTTATCCTTGGAAAGGAAAGGTCAAGATAGACGGTGAAATGTACAACGTGGTCATGAAGAGTGAAAAGAAAGTGCGTGTCAACGGAAAGGATTACAACGTTTCAGTACTCCTCCCAAAAGGGCAAAAACCTTCTAAAGGCAAGGCAAAGAAGCAGGCTAAAAGACAAGAGATGAGCGGTGAAGAGATCGAGATCCATTCCCCCATGCTCGGAACGATACTGGAATTGAAAGTCAGTTCGGGAGACAACGTAAGCAAAGGAGAGCCCGTGGCGATATTGGAAGCGATGAAGATGGAGAACGATGTTTCAGCTCCCAAAGATGGGAAGATCAAAGATATCCATGTGAAGAAGGGGCAGGATGTCGAGGAAGACGACCTTATCGCAACGATGGTAGGATAATATGTCTGCGATAGAAGTGATCATTATAGGTATTGCTGTGGTGTTCTTAACTTTATCAATACTGACGATATCTACATACCTCATGGGCTATCTAATCAACAAATATTTCTTAAAAGAAGAGAAGGACGAAAAAGAAAAAGTGGCTGCGATAGTAGCATCGATTCAATCTCAAACTAGAGGTGGAAAATAGATGTTAGATGCGATCGGTTTTACTCAGGTAACTTGGCAAGGAGTAGTGATGATCTTTATAGGATTACTCCTTATCTATCTAGCCATCTCAAAAAAGATGGAGCCCTTGCTTTTAGGACCTATCGGTTTCGCTGTTATCCTAGCGAATCTCCCAGGCCAAGAGCATTATTTATTGTCCGATGAAGGTTTTGGGGCTATAGGGGCATTTTTGAACATTACATACGAATATGCTATAAGTACTGGTCTCATACCCTTACTGATATTTCTAGGAATCGGGACCATGACGGATTTTTCACCTCTGCTTGCCAATCCTAAAGCATTTCTATTGGGCGCTGCCGCCCAAATAGGGATCTTTTTAGCTCTTGGATTGGCCTTGATATTCGGTGAATTGCCTTTCCTAGAAATCGGTCTATCTGATGCTGGCGCTATAGGTATAATAGGTGGAGCAGACGGACCAACGGCGATTTATGCGGCTGGTGCTTTGGATGTCGAACCGGGTATTTTTGCGGCTATAACTGTAGCTGCATATTCATACATGGCTTTAGTTCCCATCATACAACCACCAATTATCAAATTTTTAACCACTGAAGACCAAAGAAAGATACGGATGGGAAAGATGAGAAAAGTTAGTCATTTAGAAAAGATAGCTTTCCCGATTGTAGTTACGATAATAGTTGGATTTATTCTCCCGTCGGCATTACCCCTCATCGGTATGCTGATGCTTGGTAATCTTTTCCAAACTTCCGGTGTTATGGACAGGTTATCCAATACAGGCGGAGATGCTCTGATGGATATAGCAACCATTTTACTTGGTCTCGGTGTAGGTTATCTAATGGTAGGTGAGCAATTCCTCACCCTTGAAACATTAAGTATATTCTTTTTAGGAGTCTTCGCCTTCGTTACAGCCACAGCTGGAGGCACATTGTTGGGATTGCTTTACTACAAATTGTCTGATGGTAAAGTGAATCCTATGATCGGTGCCGCGGGTGTTTCCGCCGTACCTATGGCTGCTAGAGTCGTACAGGATATGGGACAGAAAGAAGACGCCGGAAGCCATCTTCTGATGCACGCGATGGGACCCAACGTAGCGGGAGTGATCGGCTCCGCAACAGCGGCGGGGATCTTGATAGGTTTATTAGCGTGATAATATGAAAAGTGAATTGGTTAAAAAAGGAGAAGAAAAGGAGAGGGAGGAAGTGGATGGAAAAACATTCCGTCTGATGCAGAAATCCGATAACATGGAAGCTATAATCGCTGAGTTAGAACCGGGTGTGAAATCGAACGAATACCGCCACGAAGGCGAGGAGATCCATCTGGTTCTCAGCGGGAAGATAGACTATCACGTGGGCGATGAAGCACACAGGTTGGAAGAAGGAGACACACTCTGGCATCCTTCAGATGTCTCACATTATGCGGAAAATCCAGGAGAAAAAAAGGCTTCCTACATCACGGTGAGCTCGCCTCCCACCTTCATGTGAGGGGAGATTATAAAGATATACAGGCTAGAAGAAGCGACTTCTACCAATAAGGTAGCCAAAACGCTTTGCGAAAGTGAGAGTGGCGACTTTTTGGTACGCGCGGAAAAACAGACCGCGGGAAGAGGAAGGAAAGACCGCTCATGGCGATCTCCATCTGGAAATCTCTACTTCTCTTTATGCACTGAAAAAGAACCACTTTTATCTTTGAAGGCATCGGTAGCGGTGATAAAAACACTGAAGGAGATCGGTATATCGGCCTCGCTCAAGTGGCCGAACGACGTTCTGGTGAATGAGAAAAAGATATGTGGGATACTCACTGAGATCGTAGACGATAGAGGTATTGTGGGCATCGGGCTGAACGTAGCGTCGGCTCCGATAGAAGACAGCATATGCGTCTCAGATCTGGTAGACGAAGGATACGCTCTTGATAAACTTATGAAAGATATAATCTCCAGTTTTTATAAGATAGACGACGTTCTAGATCTCTACAGGAGTTATTCTTCCACCATTGGTGAGCGGGTGAAGATAAAAACGGCTGCCGATGATCACGAAGGTATTGTAGAAGATATAGATGAAGAAGGTAGGCTAGTTCTCGAAAACGGGAAAAAATTCATCTCAGGAGATGTGATCCATCTCAGAAAAGATGAAAGATGAAATGCGATCACATCTCTATATCTTCGATATGGATTTGCTCGCTATCTTCGTCTATCATGAACTCGATACTCCCGACGGCTTCTTCTTCAACACAGTAACCAGCGACGAATTCGTCTAAAGTGAGTCTTTGAGACTCATGATAGGGGAATAAAGATGACTCTAATGCTTCTTCAACTCCGTAAGGCAGGCCGTCGGAACCCAACAGCAGATCTTCCCCCGGAACAAAACCGACTTCATCGATCAGCATCCTGAAAGGATTGTTCATCTTGAGATATTTCTCTGACAATCTATCTGAATAGTTGATGGAATCTATGCTGAAATTGGGCTGCATGCTCAAGGTTATACCGAGTGATTTAGCTCTCTCCGCCGTCTCTTCGCTTATGAATTGTGCGTGCTCTATGCGTGTCTCTGGTACCTCGATACCCTTCTTTTCCATCTCTGCGAGGGTGTTCACCACCATATCGATAGCTCGGTCACCTATAGCGTGGATAGAAACTTTGTCTTTCTCGACCTCCTTCAATATGTTTTTCAACACATCTTCGTGGTAAACCATCACACCTTCGCTCCCGTCATCGTACCCACCTTTTATAGCGGCGGTCCTCGGGCCTAAAGCTCCGTCAGCGAACAGCTTGATGCCTTCTATCTCATCTTTAGCTTTTTCACTAAAATCTTCAAAAGTTTCAAGGTCAGCCCAGAACTTCGTTCTTTCCTGATAGCCCAAATCCTTGAAGATCTCAAGGGTATCCTCTGAAGGTAAGAGCATGTCGTCGGTTTTATAGATTCCTTTATCCAACAAAAAATCATAAGTGTGCTGAATTTTTTCAGCGTTTATCCCCTCGATCCTCATCATCATCTTGGAGACTTTGAGTAGGTTCTTTTCTACCCACACGGGATCCCTCATCTTCTCGATCATCTCTAGATCTTCAAACCGTTCTTTGAATCTCTTTTCGGCTCTATCGTTGAATACGAGCCCGTGGCCCGAGACGTCCCAGATGAATACTGGAGGCATCTCTTCGAGTTCCTGACCCTCAAAACTATAGTATGAATCGTTCCAGCCCTGAACCACATTTAATTCCTCTCTAGAGCAATTCTCCATCACAATCGTGATAGCTTCATCCTTCTCTTTTACTTCCGAAAGATCGACACAATCTAGGTAAGCCGCACGACCGCTCACGTGTGAATGATGATCATGGAGCAGAGGGATCCTTTCTTTTTTCATCTTGTTTACCTCGATCAAAAGAAAGGTAGCAAAGATTATATTAAAGATTTGCAGTTAAAACTCTTCAATGACGGTGGAATTGAATACACCCTCGATAGAAGAGTACGATAGTATAATCCAGCTTTGGGAGGAGGCTGGTCTTCCCTACAAGCCAGAAGGTAGAGATACTAGGGAAAATATCGAGAGTGAGCTTGAGGAACAGCCAGAGTACTGGATCGGAGCCTACGAAAATGAAGAGTTAGTGGGCATCATATTCGGGACCGATGACGGAAGGAAGGGATGGATCAACCGCTTGGCAGTGGCGGAAAGTCATCAGGGCCGGGGCATAGGAAGAAAATTGATCGAAAGTCTCGAAAAAGTCTTCGAAGAGAAGGACTTCAAGATCTGGGCAGCTCTGATAGAACCGGACAATCCAGAAGCTATGGATTTTTTCGAACATCTAGGATTCGAAGACAAAGATATTAAGTACTATTCAAAAAGAGAGAGCGAGAAGGTTTAACCCTCGAACCTGTCCATATCGTCCAGCTCTTTTAAAGAGGCTTTATCAGGTTCAGCCACCGTGAACGCTATAAAGAACGCTCCACCTATCCCCACGACCATCGCCACGAAGAAAGGCCAACGGAGGCCCATCAGATCGGCTACAGCCCCTCCTAAGAAAGAACCAGTAGCGAAAGCTGCATTCTGAGCGAAGTTGTACACACCCATCATCTTACCTCTGTTTTCTTTTAAAGAGAGAGAAGAAACAAATGCGGGAAAAGAAGGTCGGGCTAGAGCTCTTCCCACAGTGTACATCCCCACCGCAAACATAAGGAACAGGAAACCGGTCGAAAATCCGATGATACCTGAAAATATCGCAGAAAAAGTTATCCCCGTGAGTATCAATTTTTTTCTCCCTATACGGTCGGAAAGACTACCTGCAGGGAACATGATGAAGACTTGAACTACACCTATGAGAGTGAATAGAAGGGAGATCTGAAAAGACGAGAGATCGAGGATCTCATCTCCAAACAAAGACAACATCGACCAGACCATAGCCAGTCCAAAAAATACGCTGAAGGACCCAACTGTAAGACCCAAAAATATCTTGGGAAAAGGAGTTATCTTTTTTATATAGTTCCAAACCCAGAGAACGCCTCTAGAAGGGATTTTCAAGATCCTCTTCGGATGGAGATTTTTACCTAATGACTTGAAATCGAGCAGTGAAGGGAAACCTCTCTTTTGACTTGTGCCTTTCTTTTTAGACCCTTCATAAGATTCCTTCACCCCGAAAAACAATAGGATACCGCTCATGGCAGCTAAACCAGAGGTGAAGAAAAATGGGACGGAAAGAGAATAATAGGTCGCTATAACACCACCTAACAGTGGACCGAAAGCGTTTCCGCTAGCGAAGGACATGGAGTACAGACCCATCGCTTTTCCCCTATCTTCCTCTCTAACTATATCCCCTATGTAGGTCATCGCTATGGGCCAAACCAAAGCTGAAGCCGCCCCCTGTCCTCCTCTGTAAATGAATAACTCAGGTAAGGTCTCTGCTAATCCGAACAAAGCCATGACGATCATATAAACGAACATCCCTCCGACCATCACCGGTTTTCTGCCGTACTTATCCGCGATACCTCCACCGATGGGTGCGACGACGATCTTGACGATAGAAAATACACCCAGCATTAGACCGATATGGGTCTTTGTCGCTCCTTCAAACTCCGCGGCATAGAGTGGAAGCAGTGGCATGACAAGACCGAAACCCAACATGCTCACGAAGACCGCGAATATCAGTATCAATAGCTCTCTATACTTCAAAACGACCTTGAGGTCAGATAAGATGCTCTTGATACCAAAAGGTTCCTGTTCTTGATCTGCCATCTTAATTTACGATAAAAATGATTTACTTAAACGTTTGCATTATGATACAAACAACTTTTTCATACCTCCTTTCCTTAAGTATAACCATGAGCGAGAAACTCGACATAGTTAACGAAAAGGATGAAGTAGTAGACGTGAAAACCAGAAAAGAAGCCCACGACCGGGGGTTGAGACACCGGAGCGTGATGTTCTTCGTATTCAACCGCGACCGGAAACTGTTGATGACACAGAGAAGCGAAGATAAGAGATTTTACCCGGGTCACTGGAGTGTGGTCCTCGGGGGACACGTGACTTCAGGTCTCAGCTACCAGGAGGCGTTAGAGAAAGAGATGAAAGAGGAGATAGGCGTGGTAGAGGATCACGAAGAGATCGGCTCTTTCACAAAGGATATAGAAGAAGAGAAGGAGAACGTGAAGTTGTACGGAGTAGAAGTAACTCCTGAGGAGATAGAATTATCACCCATAGAGTTCGAAAGAGCTCGGTTCATCAGTCCGGAGGAAGTAAAGAACGAAATAAAGGAAAAAGATATGGTGCCAGAGACTGAACAGGTACTAAAACTCTTGGAGGATCATATGAAAAAAGGCGAGGGCGAAAATATATAATACATCTTTCCTTCCTCATTTAAAACGATGGCTGAAAGACTTGAGGATGTTAAACCGACGAGGATGGAACTCCTCCGTATCAGGAAGAGAAAAGTCCTGGCGGAAAACGGTCATGATCTCCTCAGCGAGAAGAAGGACGCCCTCATAAACGAATTTTTCAAGATAGTCGATAGAAGGAGAGAACTCAGAGAAAAGTTAGAAGATATCCTCGAGGAGAGCTTTGACAGCTTGATCGAAGCCGAGATGGTCATGGGCAGCGGAGAGGTAGAATCTATAGCCGACGGAGCGAAGGAGATGGACGCGTTGGGGATCGATTCAGATAATATCATGGGGGTAAAAGTCCCTAAACTGAAACCGGATATCTCGGAAGAAAAATTTTATGGTTACGCTGAAACTTCCGTAAGACTGGATGAAGCGGTGGAAAATTTCAGAGAGGCCCTGCAGACAGCACTCGAACTGGCAGAAGTCGAGGGCAAATTGAACAGATTATCAGAAGAGATAGAGAAGGCCAAACGGAGAGTGAACTCTTTAGAGTACAATTACATACCCAAGCTTGAAGCCACTATAAAGTACATAGAGAGGCAGTTGGAAGAAAGGGAGAGGGAAGATTTCTTCCGAAGAAAGAAGATAAAGTCCATGATGGAAGAAGAATCTTGAACAGCCGGTGATAGGCTGAAGGAATTGATAGAAAAATATTTCGACACGCCTGAGAAAAAAGCCAAACTGTATCTGTTGATAACTATAGGACAGATATGGGCCACCATAGCGATAATTTTAGGTTTTATCTTCTTCGCGTATTTTTTATTAAGAAATCTAGGCGTATTAGGAGTGATGATATGAGAGAAGTAGACCTTGTTGTTAAAAATATAGCAGAACTGCACACCCTTCAAGGACCGGATAGACCTAGAAAGGGAAAAGAGATGAGAGATACGGGTAGAATCACAAACGGTGCTCTCGCTGTGAAAGACGATGAGATAGCTGCCGTCGGAACCACAGGTGAGATCGAGAGTGCCTTCGAAGGTGAAAAGGAAATAGACGCCTCCGGCAAGACGGTCATACCCGGGTTTGTCGATCCTCACACCCATCTTGTTTTCGCAGGTTCTAGAGAGGATGAATTGGTCAAAAAGATAGAAGGTAAGAGCTACATGGATATATTGAAGGAAGGTGGAGGGATACTGAGTACCGTTAGATCTACTAGAGGAGCATCTAAAGAAGAGCTGAGAAAGCAGTCCCAAAAAAGATTGGATAACATGCTCTTTAACGGAACCACTACGGTGGAGGCAAAGAGCGGTTACGGCCTCGACAAAGAAAATGAGATCAAATCGCTAGAAGTGATGAAGGAATTGAACGACGAACACCCCGTAGATATCATACCTACATATCTAGGGGCGCATTCTCTTCCTCCTGAATTCGATGAATCAGGGGACTATATCGACTTTTGTATCAAAGAGGTATTACCGGAGATCATCAAAAGAAATCTTGCGGAATACTGCGACGTCTTTTGTGAAGAAGGTGTGTTTTCTGCGGAGGAGAGCAGAAGATTGTTAGAAGTAGCTAAAGAGAGCGGATTGAAACCGCGTGTTCATGCCGACGAGATAGAAAATATAGGGTGCAGTAAGATGGCTGCGGAGATCGGTGCGGTTTCGGCGGAACATCTCGTTAAGACCAGCGATAAAGACATAGAGAAGATGGCTGACTCAGGTACCATCGGAATACTGCTTCCTGGCACACCTTTCATGTTGATGGAAGAACGATACTCTCCAGCTGGGAAGATGATGGAAAAAGGGATGGCTCTAGCCCTGGCGACCGATCTAAATCCGAATTGCTGGACCGAATCCATGCAGTCCGTGATCACACTCGCCTGTCTTCAGATGAAGATGACTCCAAGCGAGGCATTGACCGCCTCGACCTTCAACGCCGCCAGGGCTTTGAATAGAGAAGACATCGGTGTGCTCCAACGGGGCAAAATAGCGGATTTCCTCATACTAGATGTGCCTAATCACATGCACATCCCTTACAGATTCGGGGTCAACCTGGTGAAGAGTGTCTACAAATCAGGGAAAAAGAGGGTTTGAGGAAGACATTTTTCAAAAAGATTATTAAGTTCTAAATATTATGAACGTTAAAAGGTTCGAGCATGGAAGATAAAGATTCTGATTCCCTATTAAAAAAGATAAACGAGAAAACTAGAAAAGCTAGAGAGTCCCGATTTTCTATCCCTATATATATTCTAACGATCTTCGCCGCATCCGTATGGCTCATCTTCTTCAATCCATGTTTGATGTACATACTTCTGCCGATAATGGCCATATTGATCCCCTACAAACTGTACGACGAGAACAGCTTCAAAAAATTACTCGTTGTTGGTGTCGTTGCCGTGATACTTCTCGGTTTTACCATGTCAGGATACTACGCTTTCATCCTTTTCAACCAGCCGGCTAGAGAGGTTCATTCGAGGGAGATAATGAACGAAAGGATCATCAAAAATGGAACCATCGACCGTATCTACGGCGATTCCCAGACAGAATTCAATCTCACTGTCGAGGTTAGGATGGATGTGATCGAGAACTATTACGATGTAGATATCACTGACATAGATAACAATATCTCCGCTAACATAACATACTACGGTATCGTAGGCCTTGTAGGCGAAGAATACGAGACCTACAATATGACGAGAGTCGAACGGAGTTCGATGGAAAACGGAGCAGTGAAATATTATGCGGTCATAAGGGATCTAGATGAGAGTATTTTCCAGCATCATTTTTCGCTGAAGACGAACATGACGGAGGAAGATCCTTGGGAAAAATGGGAAAAGACAGAGCCAGGTTTCGGCCCTGTAACTTTGGATCAACCATTCGTTTTAGGAGTCATCACCCTGCAGGAGAGCTTTAACATATCGATCTTCTTTTTCCTCGGCATGGGTCTTCTATGGTTGAAAAAACGTATGGATAGAAGTGTGAGCGAAAGCACTGAGGGATTGGAAGAAAAAGAAGAGGAGCTGGAAGATCATTGTCCCGATTGCGGCCATCTTTTGGAAGGTAAAAAGGAATGCGATAGATGTGGGTGGATAAAGGAGGAAGAAGATGAGAGGTATGACGATGAAGGAGAGCCCGATTGAAAAAAATTTTTGATCCAAAATAGGAGAGGATATGATATGGAATTGGAGAGAGTGAAGGTAGAAAAAGAGGAAGAGACGAACGTGATAATAGGTCAAAGCCATTTCATAAAAACGGTAGAAGACATCTACGAAGCCATGGTGACTTCCGTACCGGAGATAAGATTCGGTTTAGCTTTCTGTGAAGCCTCTGGAGATAGACTGATCCGATACGACGGAACAGATGAGGAGCTGAAAGAACTTGCGGTGAAGAACGCTGAAAAGATAAACGCCGGACATTTCTTCATACTGATGATGAAAGACGCTTTTCCGATAAACGTGATGCAGTCCTTGAAGCAAGTTCCAGAAATATGCAGGATCTACTGTGCAACCGCCAACCCGTTGGAAGTGATCGTGGCTGACGCTGAAAGCGGTAGAGGCATATTAGGGGTGATCGACGGCAAACCTACCGTTCAAGTTGAGAGCGAAGAAGATAAAGAATGGAGAAAAGAGTTCTTACAGCAGCTCGGTTATAAGCGTTAGGCCCCGAATTTTTCAGTCAAATCGGCAAGATCCTTTAGAACATTCAAAAGGTCTCCGCCTCTAACTCTATTGATACCGCCCCTGCTGCAGGCCCTTTCATCGAAATTCTTGACATGGTCGGTTCTAACGTCTTCGCCCCAGATCGTTAGGGGGAGTGGGTCTCCACTGTGATCCTTGACGGTGACAGGAGTGGAATGATCTCCGGTTATCGCGACGTAAGTCCCTTCAAGTTCTTTCAATTTGCCTACGGAGGAGTCTATCCTTTCGATGAAGTCTATCTTTTCCTCGTGCAGTCCGTCGTGCCCCGACAGGTCACAACCTTTTATATTGGCGAGAAGGAGTTCGTGATCTTCAAATCCAGCGATGATAGCGTCCACTATTGCATCTACATCGGTATCTAATCCTCCTGTAGCTCTCTCGACTTTTAAGATATCCATGCCGCTGAGTGAACACACGCCTCTTACCAGCGGTATACCTGAGATCGCGCCTGCATCAAGACCGTGCTTAGATCTTATATCCTCCAGATCTGGAACTTTTCCCCCTCCTCTTGGCAGTATCACGTTAGCTGGTAATTTTCCCTCCCTTTCTCTTTCCTTGTTCACTGGATGATCCGAGAGAACATCAACCGATTTTTTAGTAAAGTCATTCAATATCTCGGCAGTTCTATGGTTCTCCCTAGTTTCTTCAATAGGGGAGGCAAAGTCAAAACCAGTGTCTGTTTCGTGGGGATCAACATCGGTCACGTCGCCCCCAAGGTCGTCACCTTTCAGGACGAGGACCGCCCTGTGCTCTACGGCTTTTTCAAATTCAAATTCCACCTCAAGATCTATACCTCGTATAGCTTCGGCCAATTCTTCAGTACCTTCTTTTATCCTTCCGGCTCTTCTGTCTATTATCTTGCCGTTTTCTATAGCTGCGAAATTACATCTGAAGGCCACATCTTGAGGGGCCAACTCCATGCCTATACCGGCGGCTTCGAAAGGCCCTCTGCCGCTGTAAACCTCGTAGGGATCGTAACCTAAAAGGGCGAGATGACCCGTATCGCTGCCCGGTCTTATACCGGGGGCGATAGTATCCATCAGACCATTTTCGCCCTCCGCAGCGAAAGAATCAAGATTGGGTGTTTCTGCCGCCTCTAGCGGAGTTTTACCGTTTAAATCCTTTACAGACCTGTCACCGATACCATCCAAAATCAATATCAATATCTTACCAGACATGAATTATACCTCCAAATATGATCACGGATATAGAGATAGCCATAAGATTGACCGTCGACTTATTCAGCAGTCCTCTTCTCTCTAAAGTAGCTCCGAGAACGCTGTCGATCTGACAGCCTAGAAAAGCTATGAAAACACCGGATAATAGAATCTTAGGTGAAAAAATCGCCATATCAGCAAGATAGAAGATGATATAGGCCACAAGGAAAGTATACGCTGAGCCGATCACCGCCCACAGTTCTCCGTAGAGGGATATACCTCCATTCGTACCAGGCTCTACTCTCTCGAACGTAGTGATAAGATAGACCTGATCTGAAGCCATGCCGATCTCTGAAGCGAGGGTATCAGAGGCCGCGGCCGCGATGGCCACAACGAAGAGTGAAAGAGTTAAGTTAGAGTTCAAAAAGCCAAAGCTCAACAGGCGTCCCGAGTTGTAGAGTAAAAGTACGATGATCGGCACGATACCGTTGGCCAACACATTGGTCCATCCTCTTTCACCTTTAAAACCTTCCTGCATACCTCTTTCCTTCTTATAATTGAACTTGTACCTCGTAGCGATGAAAGCACTCGTTAAGAAAACCAGTAAGATCATGATCAAGGCCAATCCGCCTTGAAGGGCGATAAAAAGACCTATAAAGAATGCAGTTACAGCACCATCGGCATTCAACAACCCCCTGTGATATGTTATGAACCCGAGGGCGAAACAGATGATAAATATCAAAGCTATCCTGAAAACAACCATTTGAAAAAATTAAACCTCCGCAGGTTATAAAACTTATGTTTTCTTTTTATAGTACAATGAAGGACGCGAGAAGAGCATCCAGCACTTTCGATGCTATCGCCGAACACTTCGATAAGACTCGGAACAGACCTTGGAAAGAAGTGACAGGATTTTTGGAGGACTGCGAGGGCTCCCTCCTCGACATGGGCTGCGGTAACGGTCGACATGTTGTAGAAGCTTTAGAGAAAGGTCTCAAAGTCTACGGTATAGATGTTTCCATGGAACTCCTCCGGATCTGTAAGAGAAAGATAAGCGGAGAAGTCGAACTTGTTAGGACCGATGTGAAGTCTCTACCTTTTGAAGGCGGATCATTCGACAACGTGATCTACATAGCGACCATCCACCACCTGAAAAAAGGTCGCGTCGAAAGTCTGAGAGAGGCTAAAAGAGTTTTAAAGGATGGCGGAAAGCTACTGGTTTCAGGATGGGCTAGAGAACTCGACAGGTGGGACCTTGAAGAGAAGGAGCAGGACGTTATAGTTCCGTGGCACAGAGAAGACGGCGAAGTGATCGATAGGTTCTATCACCTCTATCGGTTAGAGGAACTTGAAGAGGACGTGAAGAGAAGCGGACTCGATGTTAAGAGGGCGTTTCATTCTAAAGGGAACAATTACGTTGAAGCTCAAAAGATATGAACTTAGTTTGTACAAAGAAAGATTTATATCATTTTTTACACTGCAAAATCACATGAGACGAGTCAGATTTAAAGATGAAGACGGTTCGGTCTTGATCGGGGATATGAAAGGTGATGAGATAGAGCACGAAGATAACATCTACAGGTGTGACGAGGTGGATATATTAGCTCCTGTAAAACCAACAAAGCTGGTCTGTATCGGTTTGAATTACCAAGATCATGCGGAAGAGACAGGAAAAGAGATCCCTGACAGACCGAAATTATTCTTGAAGACCCCTAACACGGTTGCGGCTCATCAGGAGACTATAGAACTTCTTAAAGGAAAAAAAAGGATCGATTACGAGGCTGAACTCGGTGTTGTGATCGGAAAAGAGTGCAAGAACGTGAAGAGAGAAGATGCGATGGACTACGTCATGGGATTCACCTGCGTCAACGATGTTTCAAATAGAGACGACCAGAGGCAGGAACAGAACTGGGTGAGAGGAAAAGCGTTCGATAAAGCCGCACCTATCGGTCCGGTCGTTGTTAGTCAAGAACGAGTCCCTAAAGATGCTGAGATAAGGAGTGAAGTGAACGGAGAAGTCAAACAGAGATCCACGATAGATCAACTAGCTTTTTCAATTCCTGAGCTGATCGAGGAGATCAGCTTTTATCTTACACTCGAGAGAGGAGATATAATATCTACCGGTACGCCTTCGGGTGTAGGCCCCATAAAAGACGGAGACGAAGTAGAGATAAAGATAGAGGGTATAGGAACGCTGAGAAATTATTTTGTCAAAGAACATTAGAGAGGGTTAAGTGGAAGATACTGGGGAAAATTTATAATGAACTTATACTACCTTAGAATAGAGATTCCATGTCCATGAAAGATCAGATCAAAGAACTGAAAGACCAAGAGGACGTCGTTATAGTCGCACACAATTATCAGATAGGGGATATCCAAGATTTGGCCGATTTTGTAGGAGACTCTTTCGGTTTGGCACAGAGAGTGAACGAGTTAGATGTGAAGAATGTTGTTTTCTGCGGTGTAGATTTCATGGCAGAGTCCGCCGCCATCTTAAATCCTGAGAAAAAGGTGATCCTTCCGGATCTGAAAGCTGAATGCCCTATGGCAGAGATGGTAGATATAGAGGAACTCAAAAAATACAAGAGAAGAAATCCTGAAGCTGCCGTGGTCTCCTACGTCAACACCAATGCTGAGACCAAAGCTGAATCCGACGTCTGCTGTACTTCTTCCAACGCCGTAAAGGTGGTGAAGAGCCTCGAAAACGAAAAGGTCCTCTTCGTACCGGACAAAAATTTAGGTGATTACATCAAAAGATTTGTCCACGATAAACAGGTGGATGTGTGGGAAGGATACTGCGCCACTCACGACAAAATTTTACCCGATGACCTGCGCAGATCTATAAAGGAACATCCCGATGCTGAAGTGGTGGTGCATCCGGAATGTAGGCCGGAAATCGTTGACATGGCCGATCATACTGAATCGACCGCCGGTATATTGGAGAGGGCAAAGAAAACTGAAGCCGATGAGATGATCATCGGCACCGAAAAGGAGATGGGATACAGATTGAAGAAGGAAGTTCCAGATAAGGAATATTATTTCCCAGGCGACCCTACATGCAGCAACATGAAGAAGATAACTCTCGAAAATGTTCTAGAATCGTTAAAAAACAAAGAGCCTGTTGTCGCAGTAGAAAAGGGGATAGCTGAGAGAGCTATGAAGCCTTTGAAAAGGATGGTTGAAATCGGTAGAGGCTGATGGAGAAGGATACATCGGATATTTTTGTCAATGGAAGGATTTACATATAGCAGGCAATATAGTTAACACCTAAAAGGGATAAAATATGAACGAGGTCAGAATGAAAAAAGTGATCAAAAGGGCTATAGAAGAAGATATAGGGACTGGAGACATCACCACGGACAATATAATAGAAAGAGATATGGAAGGAAACGGCGTGATCTCTGTAAAGGAAAAGGCTGTGATAGCAGGTTTGAAAGTTGCCGAGTTTGTATTCAAAGAGATCGACTCCGAAGTGAAATTCGAACGCATAAAGAATGATGGTGACCTGGTCAAAGAAGGAGAAAAAATAGCCCTGATCCGGGGAGATATCAGATCGATACTCAAGGGCGAAAGGCTCGCCTTGAACTTCCTTCAACGGATGTCAGGAATAGCGACGAAGACGAAAAGATATGTCGATAAAGTAAAGAAATATGACGTCAGAGTGACAGACACTAGGAAAACAACCCCCACACTGAGATACTTCGAAAAATGGGCGGTTCGTCTAGGAGGGGGCTACAACCACAGGATGGGGCTTTATGATGCCGTTCTTATCAAAGACAACCACATAAAGTCAGCAGGTGGCATCGGCGAGGCTATAGAAAAACTACAGGGAAAAATACCGCACACGACAAAGATCGAAATCGAAGTCGAGAGCATCAACGGGGTTAAAGAGGCTCTGGAGAACGGTGCTGATATAATAATGCTGGACAATATGAGCTTGGAAAAAATGAAAAGATCCGTCGAGTTGATCGGAGATAGCGCCGTTACGGAGGCTTCCGGAGGCATCACCCTTGAAAACCTTGAAGATGTGGCGAAGACCGGTGTCGATGTGATATCAGTAGGGGCGTTGACACATCATATTGGATCTATAGATATTGGGTTAGATGTGAAATGAGTGTAATTAGAACTTTTTAAGACTCTAGAGATAAAAGAATAAGATGATGGTGGTCAAATGAAGATAAGGACTCTCGGTTTCATAGCGGCCATCGTAGCCGTATTAAGCGTAGCTGTACCTTATACTGTACTTGGAGATATAGGACGATTTTGGGCTAGTTATCTTTACTGGACTGTTTTGACCGTTATCACAATAGTGGTAGGCTTTATCCATTTAAGGGGTTGGGGCGATAAGAGATGAATCCGATCTACATAGCGATAGCTCTAGCGGTCTGGTTTATAGTTGGAGTAGTAATCGCCTACAAAGCTAGAGAATATCTGGGCAAAGGTATGCCTGAGTTCTTCCTCGCTAACAGAAAATTGAGTGGTTTCATTTCAGGAATGACTTACAGCGCAACGACGTTCAGTGCCTTCATGATGGTCGGTTTGGTCGGATTGACTTATAGCACAGGTGTGGGTGCTGTAGGCTTCGAGATGATCTATATCATATTCACAATTTTACTATTGATCATATTCGCGCCGCGGTTTTGGGTTGCGGGTAAAATATACGATATAATTACGCCTCCTGAACTTTTGGCAAAAAGGTTCAATAGTAAGTGGGTCGGGATAGTTTCATCGGTCATCTGTCTTACGATGTTGATCCCCTATGCCTCTGTACAGATGATAGGGGTCGGATTACTTATAGAAGAAATGGCATCTGTTTCTCTTCCTGCTATACAGATATTTGGAGTTACTATCTCGAGCCTATATTTGATCGGCGTTTTGTTAGTAGCTGGTTTCAGTGCCATCAGTGCTTTCTGGGCTGGGATGAGATCAGTATCATGGACCGATGCCTTCCAGGCAATGATTATGTTGGTAGCTAGCATCGTACTCGTTATATTCGTCTTCTACCATTTTTTCGGAGGTCCCGCCGGTTTTGTGACAGAGATCACCACTGAACATTCTCAACTGCTTGAATTAAACTGGGACCTNAGTATGTTCATCGGTTTGACCTTGCCCTGGGCCTTCTTCGCTCTNACNAANCCGCAGGTATCACAAAGGATGTTCGTCTCAGATTCGGTCAAGAGTATAAAGCANATGATAATCTACTTCTCAATATTCGCGTTGNTCTATACAGTGATAACGACATTATTAGGTCTCTCTATAGCCGGTACTGGTCTTTTAGATGCTGGAGCTGATCCCGACAATGCCATGCCTGTACTCCTCGGAAACGTACCCGCTCTCCTTGCTTTGGTAGTTTTCGTGAGCATATTCGCCGCTGCAACTTCGACCTTGAGTTCTGTGACCCTTACCTTGAGTTCACTGGGTTCTAGAGACTTGGTAAAAAAGATGAAGCCGTCTATCTCTGAAAGATTGGAGGTTTACTCTGGTAAGATCATAATCATTGTGATACTTCTGAGCTGCATAGTATTCGCTAACTTGAGATTGGAGATGATCGCAGTACTCTCGAGCATGGCTTCAGGCGGATTATTGGTGATGGCTCCGACCATCATTGGTTCTTTTTTCTGGAAAAGTTCTACCACTGAAGGTGCTCTTTCAAGCATGGTTATCGGTGGAGTGATCACTGCTTCACTCTACTTGGCTGGAGAGTCTTATTACCCGCTTGGATGGTGGCCTTCGTTCTGGGGATTGTTGATAACTGTTGCTATATTCGTCACTGTGAGCCTGCTGACTGATCCTCCTGAGGGAACCGAAAAGTTCCTGAGTGAAGTAGAAGAGGGTGTCGAAGAACACGGTATGATATGATAATTCCTTGAGGCATTAACAGGTCACGTGGATTATCAACATGGTATTTTCTTCATCTATCTTATCGCCTACGAGGTTAGCGGTCTTTTTCTCCCGGTATCTTATATCTCTCTCATCGAGATAATCCCTTGTCTCCGGTAGTAAACTCAGTTTGCCGTACTGTCCGGTCCCGACGATGACCTCATCGATGATTGAATCCGAGATCATGTCCATGTAATCTTCCATCTCATCTCTAGTGAACTTGTGACTCGTCCCGTGTTTCTCTTTTGTGATCCATTTCTTTCTGCGGATTATCTTGTCGTGAAATATGACGATGTCATGATCGTAGCTATTTCCATCAACGGTGACTTTTCCGAATTCAGAGTCTTCGATCTTCAACATGTCAGGTGAAAACCTCCCGCGATCTTCTTATCGCTTTCGACCAACTCATTGTATCTATCACAGGCTTTTCTAGTTGGGTATGATTCTATTTCAAATCCCAATTTTTTTTGAAGATCTGAAGGCACTTCCATACGACCCGAACTTCCTGTCCCTATTATCAGTATATCGGGGTCATAATCCAAAACTTTTCTGAGATCACTCTTCATTACTCTGTGCCCCCTCTTTCTCCACCAGCCAACTATAACCTTCCTTCCTAGAAGAAGGATATCGTCCGTGTAACGTTCTCCTTCGATGACTATACTGCCGAAGGAATAATCTTCGATGAACTTCGAGATCATATGTTTAAAATCTGGTTTCACCCTTAAAATCTTTTCACATCTTTGTCTTTTCCAATCGATAATCTTTTATTTAGCTTCCGTATACGGGAAAATGAGGTGTAAGGTATGAGCAAAATAACGTTTAGTATAATAAAAGCGGATGTCGGAGGATATCCTGGTCACTACAGAGTACATGACAAACTGATGGATGTGGCGGAAAAGAAATTGGCGGCTTCTGAAGCTCTCGAAGACTACTACGTAACACATTGTGGAGATGATCTTGAGCTTTTAATGACGCATAAAA
>SL_8KL_010_SEDDRAFT_10000876_pt1 | contig 26279 bp, 30 predicted proteins | sample SodLakKL_010_SED_4_FD_11160 | JGI IMG/M metagenome (IMG submission 11160) | reverse complement strand
GATCTCCGTTTCCACAATATGACAGGCTTCTCTGACAATTTTAGTTTTCTCAGGAGTGGCTTCCCCTATCACCCTTATGGCAAGACCGGGCCCAGGAAAAGGTTGCTTTTCAGCCGTCGATAGCCCCAACTCTCGGGCTACTTCCCTGACCTCGTCTTTGTAGAGGTCCTGAAGAGGTTCTATCAGGTCCAACCCCATCTCTTCGGGTAAACCGCCAACGTTGTGGTGAGATTTTATGGTATCTCTTTTCTCATCGCCACTTTCGATCCAATCCGGCGCTATAGTCCCTTGAACCAGATAATCCGCATCGAATTTTTCAGCCTCTCTTTCGAAAACCTCTATGAACTTGTTCCCTATGATCTTACGTTTTTCTTCAGGATCCACGACGCCTTCCATCGACTCGTAGAACTCTTCTCTCGCATCGATCACCACATGGTTCACACCCATCTCTTCTAAGATGTTGTCTATTTTCTCTGTTTCATCCTTCCTCATATATCCCGTATCTACATAAACAGCCAACAGATCTTCACCTAGAGCTTCACTAGCAAGCACTGCAGAGACCGTACTGTCTACACCGCCGCTGCATCCAACGACCGCTTTTCCTTCTGCTCCTTTTATCTCCTCGATCTTTTCTTGGATAAAATTTTCTGAATCTTTCAACTCGATCTCCTCTCAATATTTATTCTCTACTTCTTCAGCATCCTTATAAACCCTTTCTCTTCTCTTTTCTCTGTACTCCTCCAACCGTTCTTTTATCTCCTCGTCGGTCCTAGCCAATATCTCCGCTGCTAATAATGCTGCGTTATCTCCTCGGTTCATCCCTACGGTAGCTACGGGAACGCCGGGAGGCATCTGAACTATGGACAACAACGAATCCAGATTCATCTTCCCGCTTACCGGTACACCGATTACAGGTTTAGTGGTGTGGGCCGCGACTACCCCGGGTAGAGCAGCTGCCAGACCAGCTACCGTAATGAAAACCTCCGCATCATCAGAGAGTTCTTTTGTCCTTTCTGGTGTTCTATGTGCTGAAGACACCGTCATCTCGTAATCTATATCTAGCTTCTCCAGAATATCCACTGCTTTCTCTCCTACTTCCAAATCGCTCTTACTTCCAAGTATTATTTTTACGTCCATGGGAAGGCTAAAAAAGAATGGTAAAATAGTTTTTTCGGTCGGGCTATGTTTTCATTATAGCTACTAAAAATATGCCTAAAGCGATCACGGCACCTATAGCGAAGGCTCCAACGAAAAAGAGCCCGTATTTCAGTACTTCTATGAAGTCACCATTGAAAAAATCTCCGTGATATCCAGCATATGAGCCTATCCAAACCAGTATACCTATGATGGTCAATACCGTGCCGACCATCCGGCTCTTCCCTCTTCCAAAGTATGCCGTGAAGATCCCGGCTAGAAACAGTCCTAAGCCCAGCGTCAATATAAGAACCGTTACGAAAGTCCATGCGTCTAGCATAATTTTACCTCCTAAAATTCTATACCTGTCAAAGTTTTAGTATCTTCAACTCCCTCGATAGATCGTATGTCGTCAACGACGATCTGACCCAAGGTGTTGAAATCTTTTGCTTGTAACTTGATTATGATATCGTACTCACCGAAAAGCGAATGGACTTCTATGACGTTCTCCATATCTTTTACTATATCGTATACCTCCTGTTCCGCTGCAGGCGCTGTTTTAATGAGTACAAATCCTATAGCCAAGTTTACACCTTGCTTAGGATAATCATTAGTTGAATATAAATATTTTGTCTTGTGTTTCAAATGCTCATAAAATTCTCATCTCTCTGTCCGCGTCCGTAAGTAGTTTATAACCTCCATCGGTGACGACAATATCGTCTTCTATTCTGACGCCTCCAAAATCGGATATGTATATCCCCGGTTCAACGGTGAACACCATCCCAGGTTCCAAAGTCACATCCACGTTAGGTGATAATCCGGAACCGTCGTGTGTGGAAAGACCTATACTATGGCCGAGCCCATGGATGAATTTGCCTTCGAATTCAGTGCTATCGATGACATCTTTAGCGGCATTGTGTACGTCTGCCCCTTCAACTCCTGGTTCTATCATATCAAGGGCGGCTTTCTGAGCTTCCAAAACAGTGTTGTACATCTTTTTCTGTCGGTCAGTGGCATCTCCTATGATGTATGTCCTAGTGATATCGGACCTATATCGTTTATATAGCGCACCAAAATCAAGCACCAAAAAATCGCCTTTTTTGAGTTCTCTTTTACCGGAGGTATAGTGTGGTTCAGCAGAATTAGGTCCACTCCCAGCTATGATCTCAAAAGCATCTCCAGAAGCGCCTTTCTTTCTCATCCGGTAGGAGAGTTCAGCCGCTATTTCAAATTCCTTCACCCCTTCTTCTATATGGCTAGTTATCTCTTCTGCCACTCTAGAAGCTATATCACCAGCTTTATCAAGAATATCGATTTCTTTTTCATCTTTCCTGTTCCTCGCCTCGACAATCGCATCGGAAACATCTATTATCTCTGCGTCAGTCGAATCTTTGATCTTTTTAAAACCTTTGTAAGTCAATTCAGACGCGTTGACACCGACTTTTTCTTGGTCACTGAGATTCTCTTCGAGCCATTCTTTCAATTCTTCTTTTTCCTCCATGATCTCCATCGGGATGTTAGACTTAGAGGCGCTTTCAGACTCCAACTTACTCACGCACATCTCAGCAGTACCGTCGGGATGAGCCAATAAGGCACAGTTCTCGAACTCCCCTCTATAGAGTTCTGAAATATAAAAAAATGTCTTGTCAACGTGGGGCTTTATAGAATTCAATATCACTACAGCGTCCAAATCCTCATCGATCCATTCAAATACATGTTTGATTCTCGATATCATAGTCCTCAATAAAAGAATTATTATTTAGTTTTGACTACTCTTGTGCCAGCGATATAATCACCTATCCTCTTTTTCTCCGGACTCCGGAATATAAGTATGAAACTCAACATATAAAAACCTAGAACCATATCTGCATATCGACCCGAATTCCTAGCAGCACTCTGAGCGAAAGTTATACTATTCAAATCATCATCGAGAACTTGGAGGCCAAGCAAAGCCTTCCCTAAACTTCTTCCAAAATACCATTCGGTTAGAGTGAAATATATGAACTGTATCGACGTTGCTAAAGATAACACAGCGAAAAACACTGGCTCACTTATCCCCAACTGAGAGCCTGAAGAGAGTACATCAGAAAAAACATATATGAAGAATAGGAAAAAAGGAATCCCCAACAGTACTAGGTCTAATAGGTAAGCTAAAAATCTTCTCAAAAAACTGGTGTAAACTTCACTCAGTCTATTTTTAATACTTTTCCGTAAAAGTCTACCGGTCAATAGGTCCTTTTTAGCTTCGATAAGTTCGCCTTTTGTCCGACCACGCGTTAAAGTGATATAATCTTCCACCACAGTAGGACTGAAACCTAAACATTGAAGAACATCAGAAGAGGTTCTAGAAGGTTTTAAAAAAATGGGGTTCGTATTTTTTGACAGTAATTCGTAAGCTTTGTCGATCTCTTTTCTAATCCCTTGGATGATCTGTTTTTTACTACTTATGTATTCACCTTCGCTCAAGTATTTTTTTGCTTTCAACATAGGGTCCGCAGGTAAAGAATAATCATGCCTGAAGTAGTAGAAGAAGATGAGCGGTACTGCTCCTATCAACCCAGAAAGATACACGAGATCCATCACACCCGCTCCTCCCATCGAACCTAAAACGCCCATCCGGACCAATTCAGGTATCCTGACAAGATCAGCCCCTATCAAGGTGCCTAAAACCCCTACAGTATAAGCGTAAGGTATCTGAAATGTCTCATCTTTTTTCATCAACAGTCCAAACAAAATAGAAATTACCAAACCACCAGCTGCTGGTAAAAAATAATATGGGAACTCAGCTACGATTCCCCTCCCCGGGTCGATCCTAGAGACAGAATACGCAAGTACAGAAACCACCGCGGTTCCCCCACTTACAGCTAACATATTCAGTTTTTTCTTGTAGATTAAAACACCACAGATGATCACTGGGATCAAAGCTCCTCCAAGATTTATATTGAGTAATGAATCTCCCAAAACGATCAAAGGTATATCTGCAAACACGCCGAAAAAAGATCCTATTATTATCATCCCTACAACGGGTTTATCAAAACCAGACTTTTCCAAAAATTCTCTTTTATTCATATATACTATCAATAAAGATAAAGAAAGGACAGGCAATAAAATTATGTTGGCGGCGAGCCCGAATAAAGCTTGATATTCCATGGCTACGGCCTCTATCTGATGGTATCTAGGGAGAAAGAACCCATGGTGATTCCGCTTTTGCTGTGCGAGTATTCGATCCAATCTCTGGTCTGTACATCACCCAGACCTTCAACTTTCAGATAATTCTTGAGCTGATCGACCTTGAATTTTATCTCACCATCCATTATATGCCCAAGCATCGATATATCCTGTTCAGTATGCATCCCCTTCTCCAAGGTATAAAGGGAGACCGCCTTGTCTCTTTTTCTTTTACCCGAGAATGGCTGAAGGAGTCTGAAAGTGGTTTCTGTATCCAGATATGCTATTATCGTAGAAACAGATTCGAATGCCATCCTATAGTAGCGATTATCTTGATTTATTTCCCCCGCGAAGTTATTCACCGCATCGATTATAGCCTTCACATCAGATTGATCCTTTATATATTTGACATAATCTTTTTCCTTCTCAGACTCACTGATTTCTCCCATGCTAGCCGAATAAGCATCTACATAATAGATCAAACCTCTCATCTCATATTCTTCATAAGTGGGCAAGACGAATTTCATCTCCTCTCTCAGATCCTCGATCGTTTTGTCAGTTATAACCCATATTGCGGGTACGCCTTTCTCTAGACCTTCGGCTATAAAACTGTTTATCATGACTTCCTTCCCCACATGGGGAGGACCGTATATAGAAACGTTAGATCCAAGCGGGATCCCGCCGAGAAGTAGATCATCAAGTCTGCCTGTTCCCGTTTTACATTTTTCTTGTTCGATCTCCTGCAGGATCTCTTTTTCCCTCTCTTCCAGCTCCTCGTCTATCAGGTCTTCTTCTTTAGCTCTTATCTCTTTTTGTTTCTGCTCTATGTATTTTTCTTTAGCTTTCAATTCTTGTTCTTTCTTGCTGATCTCTTTTTTGAGTTCTTCCAATTCTCTCTTACGCTCCTGCTCGGTCTTGTTTTGCATCTCTTTTTTCTGAGCTTCTAACTTCTGTCTCTCCTTTCTGAGGACTTGTTCTCTATGCAGAAGATCGTCTTCTCGTTCATTGAGTTCTTTCTCCTTATGTTTCACCGTCTCTTTCAAATCATCTATCTTCTCTTCTTTATGAGCGAGTTCCTCTTTTAACTCTCGAAGTTGCTCGTCTTTGTTATCCATCTCTTTTATTGCTTCAGATCTGTCTCCATCCGATTGTGAGCGCAGTTTTTCTATCTTTTCTTTCAATCTCTCATTCTCTTCTTTCTGTCTCTCCAGTTCCTCGGACTGTATTTCCTCACCAACACCGTCAGAAGAGGTAGGTAAACTTTGATTTTGTTGGGATTTGAGATACTTAACGATAGCGATCGTACCTTTCTTAATCTGCTCGATCTCTTCTTCCATTTTTTCCTTTTCTTCGACCAGCTGTTCGAGCCTTTCTTCTTTATTTTCAAGTTCTCTAATCAATTGAGTGTTCTCCTCTAGTATCTCCTCCGGATCGAATTCACCCGCATCTATATCCTCGACATGACGTTCAAATTTGTCTTTGAGCTGTTCTATCTCTTGTTCTTTTTCTTTTATCTCTTCCTCCCTCTTTTCTAATGTTTCCTCTCTCCCCCTTAGTTCCTCCTCGATCTCTTTTTTTTCTTCTTCAAAAGTTTCTTCTCCCAGCCACTCGGTGAAGGAATCCTCCTCGCCGGAAAGCCATGCTTTTAGAGAATTGGTATTTTTGCTTTTATCTTCAGAAAATGGATTTCCTTCCTTTTTCACTTTTTTTTCTTTGCTAACCACGCCCCCTAGATCTTGATCACTCTCTCCAGTCAACCATTGAGTAAATTCATCTTCATCATCCTGTGGAAAATCAGTTGCCTCGTTGTTTTCCCTGTTGTTTTCCTCGATCTCTTCCTTTATCTTTTTGATCTCTTTTTGTTCGAGCCCGAGGATTTCAGACAGCTCGTCGATTTCTGCCAGATAGATATCTTTGAGATCGGTGTAGCCCTCATCTAGCAGATCTCGAGCCATCTTTTCGTTTATATTGGAGATCTTCGTAAGTTCATTCAACAGGGACTTCTGAGATCGAGACATAGATTCATCTAAAGATCCTTCAGAAGTTGGTATTTTTTTTGCGGAATCGCCTTGGGAATCTCCTGTCATCGTCTCCCATCTTGATTATTTAACAGACAAACTATCAACTTTTGCCGGTTATAAACCTTTTCGTCTCATACTTTTTATTCAGGAATAAGAACCACATAATGATGGTTATTTAAAATCTTCGATGTTTTTACATATATCTCAATGTAATTCTCACCATTTAAACTAGCTAACTGCACTCTTTACGGGGAACTCAATAACAAAATTTATATTTTTGTAATGGTGTTGCAAAACCATGACCCACGAATACACTTCTATCGTCGATTGGAGCGAAAAAGAAGATGAGCACGGCAGTATAAAAATGGACTGCGGATATTCCTGTGGATTTCATAAACCAATAGAGTTTGGAGGGGCCGAAGGGATGTTGAATCCAGAGGACGCCTTCGTCGGTTCTCTTGCTATGTGCTACTCCATAACTTTGAAATCCACGTTAGAGAAGATGAGACTGGAACTTGCCGGCTTTGAATTGGAGACTATTGGGATCCTAGAAGACACTGAAGATGGCAGCAAGATAACCAAGATCGACCTGATCCCCAAAGTCAAACTGAAGAACGAAGATGATAAGAATAAGGTTCAGAGAGCTTTGAAGCTGGCTAAGGAAAATTGTCTCATCTCGAAGAGTATGAATTCTGATATCCGACTCAAGCCAAAGTTCGAATCGAAGTCGTAAGAATGAACAACAGAGAGGAACAATTTATTTATACTGACCATTATAGATAGCGGGAACGGTAAATATGGACTCTATAATACTGGCAGGGGGATACGCCACCAGACTTTGGCCGATCACAAAACAAAGAGCAAAACCACTCCTCCCTCTAGGAGGCAAACCTATACTGAGTTACATACTAGATGAGCTCAGAGAGATCGAGGAAATAGATAAGATATACATCACCACAAACGAGAGATTCGAAAGTTCTTTCGAGGATTATCTAAAAGAGCGAAAAGAAAACATTCACCGATTGATCATAGAGAAGCAGGGATCGGAAGAAGAGAAGTTGGGCGCTATCGGCGGTATAATGAACGCTCTAGAAAAAGCGGAGAAAACCGATCACCTCGTCATAGGCGGAGACAATTACTATTCTTTTAGCATCCAAAATTTTCTGAATTTTGCCCAAGAAAAGGGCGGTATAGTCAACGCCTGTTTCGAAGTCAAAAGTTTAGATGAGGCGAAAAACTACGGTATATTGGACTTCGACGAAAAGAAGAAAATTCAGGATTTCCAAGAAAAGCCGGAAGAGCCAAAATCTAAGATGGCTTCCACCGCATTCTATCACTTCCCAAAGCACATACACAAGATCTTCGATGAATACATCGAGTACTGGAAAGGACGTATATCCAGAGATAAATATCTGGACGAGCCTGGAAGATTTTTGTCGTGGATATCGGAGAGATATGACTGTTACGCTTATCCTTTCACCGGTACCTGGGCAGACGTTGGAACGCGAAAAGGCTATCTTAGAGCCGAGAAAGACATAAGAGACGGTAAGATATTAAAAGGAGATCTCAAGGATTCAGAGATAGGTGAAGACGTCACTATACTTGAGGATACAAAAATACAGAACTCAGAGATAGAGAATTCCATTATACTCGAAAGATGTCAAATCGAAGATTCTGTGATAAAAGACTCGATCGTAGGAGAAGACACAAAAATCAAAGGTCTCGATCTGAGGAAAGGTCTAGTTAAAAAGATGGACGATCGATAGGCGAACATCCCTTTAAAGTAAACCTACTGAACCCTCACCCAATCCACCAGTTCTTCCACCGATTTTTTTGTTGGAGGTTGCGGTTTCACGTCCGGAACGCCTACTGTCATACATACCAGCGGATCATAACCTTCAGGCAATTCGAGTTTTCGCTTCAATCCCTCTTTATCGAAAGCGCCTATCCAACAAGTCCCATATCCAAGTTCCACCGCCTCCAAAGATAGATGATCCATAGCTATCGTTAAATCGACCTCAGACCACTTAGAGCCATCCACCATCCCGACAATGAAGGCTCCAGATTTACCTACAAATTCTTGCCCTTGACAGATCGTAACAAGTTCTTCCAGCACATCCGGATGTTGAACTATCACGAATTTCCAGGGCTGCAGGTTTTTAGCCGACGGAGCCCATCTTGCGGCTTCTACCATCTTCTCTATATCATCTTTCTCGATAGGTTCACCTTTATATCTCCGTATACTCCTCCGTTCTTTAACAGCGTCGAATACGTCCATGATGGCAAAAGACAAAATGAAAGAGGTATTTTAAGATTTACTATTAAAAAAGAGAAAAAGATTTTTTTTCTTGGTTTCACTCATTATTGTCTAGAGGCCAGAACTTGTATCCGTAGTATATAAGACCCTCAGGGCTGTCTTGACCCAGCTTTCTCATGGATGCCTCGACCTTCATGCCTCGCTCGACTTGTTCGTAATCGATGTCGACAAGATGGCCAGTTACTCTAACACCTTCATCCATCTCTATTATCGCCATCACGTAAGGCGAAAGGTCTTTAAATTCAGGATGGGGTTCGTAAACCTTCGTATAGGTCACGACTTCGCCGGTGCCCTTCAATTCGTACTCTTCCATTTTCTGGTAGCTCTCTCGACGGCATTCAGGACATATATCTCGTGGGGGAAAGAATATCTCTCCGCAGTTCTTACACTCCACGCCTATGCCTTTGTACCGCTGCCTTATCTCTCTCCAGAACCTTGGGATAGCCATCTATGACCACCTCCGGAAGATATGTACCACAGCACTGGCTCCGGTGCCACCCATGTTGTGAGTAAGGCCGTATTCCGGGTCCTCGACCTGCCTGTCTCCCGCATCTTCTCTCAACTGCTCGACCGCTTCAACAGCTTGGCTTATACCGACCGCACCAACGGGCCTACCCTTCGCTTTTAGTCCTCCGGATGTATTGATAGATATCTCTGAGTTCAGTCTAGTTCTACCTTCCTCCGTTGCAGGACCTCCTTCTCCTTTGTCGAAGAAACCGAGGTCTTCTATGGCCATGATCTCCGTTATGGTGAAATTATCGTGTACCTCTGCAAAGTCAATATCCTCAGCTGTTATATCTGCTCTCTCGTAAGCCTTTTTTGCGGCTCTCTTCGTTGCTTTCAGGGTCCCGATATCTTCTCTCTCGTGGACAGCTATGGTATCACCACCTTCTCCCATGCTGACTATCTCGACAGGTTGCCCTTCGAATTCATCCGCTCTTTCTGCGGGGCAAAGAACCAATGCCGCTCCGCCGTCAGATAGAGGGGCGCAGTCGAACATACCTAAAGGTTCAGACACCATCGGCGCCCCCATCACGAAATCTTTGTTGGTCTCCCTTGGGAACTGAGCCATGGGATTTTTTGATGCGTTGGAATGGTTTTTAACCGCCACTTCAGCCAACTGTTCTCTAGTGGTTCCGTACTCGTCCATATGGTACCTAGCCATCATCGCATATAATGAATCAAATGTTGCTCCGAACACGATTTCCCATTCCTGATCGGCCGTAGAGGAGAGGATCTTCTTCGCTTCTTCTTCACCGACGTCTGTCATCTTCTCCGCACCACCGACAACGACGATGTCATCCATACCGGAAGCTACGGTTTTGTAAGCCTCTGAAAGAGCCATCCCACCAGAAGCTCCGCCGGATTCTACCCTGGTCGAAGGTATATGGCTCAATCCGGCATAATCCGCGATAAGAGGTGCTACATGTTCCTGATCGATCAACTTCCCCGCAGACATATTTCCGATATACATCCTATCAACTTCTTCACCCCTGACGCCACCATCCTGTAGAGCTTTAAGACCAGCTTCTATACCGATTTCTCTGAGGGACTTATCCCACAATTCTCCGAATTCAGTTTCACCTATACCTATTATAACTACGTCTCTCAAATTATCTACCTCCTTCGATTTTTTCTCTAAATTTAGCGTAAACCGAGTAGGAAATGAATTCCTCGTTCGAGATCACTTCTTCAACCGTAGGAACGTTACTCTCCTTAACCCTCTCGATGTTCTCCGTGACCGTTATATCGAAGCTATCAGAACCAGCACCAGAACCATAAGAGGTCACCAATATATTGTCTCCCGGTTCAGCTTGGTCTAGAGTGGCCGCAAGACCTAGCGGTACCGCACCAGAATAAGTGTTACCTATGTTCGTAACCAAAAGTCCGGGATCTAGCTGTTCCTTGGAAAATCCGAGTTTCTTCGCTGCTTTAACAGGGAATTTTCCATTAGGCTGATGGAACACGGCGTAATCGTAATCTTCAGGCCTATTTCCCGTACTTTCCAACATCTTTTCAGTACAATTCGTAATATGTCTGAAATAAGCCGGTTTACCTGTGAACCTTCCACCGTGCTGAGGATACTTTTCTCCCTCTCGCCTCCAAAAATCCGGAGTATCTGTAGTATAAGAGACCGTTTCTTCTATCTCTGCGAGAAGGTTTTTGGAACCCATGACATAGGCAGCTCCTCCGGCCGCAGCAGTATACTCAAGAGCATCACCAGGTGCGCCCTGCGAGGTATCCGCCCCTATGGCCATGCCGTTCTCTATCATTCCCGAACTTATGAGGCCCATACAGGTCTGAAATGCTGCCGTTCCGGCTTTACAAGCGAACTCGTAATCAGCGGCAGTCATATGCGGGGAAGCAGCGAGTGAAGCCGCCACTATCGTTGCCGTAGGCTTGACCGCATAAGGATGGGACTCGGACCCGACATAGATCGCTTCCAAGTCCTCACCTTCTATACCGGCCCGTTTCATGGCCCATTTCGCGGCCTGTGTAGATATCGTCACTACGTCTTCATCAGGAGAAGGAACTGACTTGCTCTGAACCCTAAGTCCCTTCCCCATGGTCTCTCCGTCTTTTCCCCAAACGTCTCCGATCTCTTCAGGGGTGATCCTATATCTAGGCACATAGCCTGCATAACCTTTGATTCCTACTTCGTTCTTTGCTTTCATCTGGTATCACAACCATTTTTTCATTTTTTTTATCAATTCATCCGTATCAAGATCAGTGCTGACCAAAGGTATACCTTCTACCTTAGCCAACTTCCTCGAAAGATCGTCTATCTTTTCGGGTTTTATATAACAGACGGCAGCTGGACTCAAAGGAGTTGAGCGGATCGCCACTAGAGGGGAGCGTCCATGTTCTACTCCCTTGAAAAAGAGGATCCTCTCGGTACTCCATCCATATATACTCAAATAATCAAAAGATTTCATCGATAATATCGCTTTCATGCTGTCGATAACCGTGTAACCATAGATGCCCTTTTCCCTGTCCACCCCTGATATCATTTCTCCCTCAATATCCTGTAACAGGTCTTCTAAGGTGACCGGCTCCGAGAATTCGTCTTTGCTCAAAATACCCTCCTGACCAGGCTTTGTGAAACGATCGATCACCTCACCTCCTCTAGCCTTATCTATATTGATTAAGGAATTGACGATCTTTCTAACGAGAGGAGTTCCTGGTTTCCTCCTCCCCTTCTCATAATCACTGATGACTGAGGAAGATATCTCCATCTCTTTTGCGAGTCGGGTCTGAGAAACATCGAACATCTCTCTCCACTTCCGAATTATCTCGCCAGGTTTCTCAGAGAGGGTTATTTCTCCAGCTATCCTTTCCTTTAATCCCGTCATTCTGTTGGGGGTATGAAAAAATCATATATAAAATTGTCGAATTTTATCTAAGTCAATAGTCGAAAGACCTACAGCCGGCAGATAAAATGAACGAAAAATTAATTACTTTCTTTTTAATACCCTTATGACAAGATATCTTAACAAGACCACCCTTCATTTTAAATAAGGGTAATTAATAGGTATAAAAAGAGTGATTGAATATGGAAGGTCTAACGATAGAAAATGTGGTAGCCTCCTCTTCTATAGGAGAGGAGCTAGATTTATGGGATGTTCACGAAGCATTAGAGGATTCAGAGTACGATCCGGACAAATTCCCTGGATTGATCTATAAACTCAAAGAGCCCAACACGTCTATACTCCTTTTCTCCAGCGGAAAGATGGTCTGCACTGGCGGTGTTACGCTCGAAGAACCCCAAGCGAGTGTGGACAAAGTGAAAAGGTTGCTGAACGAAAATGGTATCGAAACCGCCGACGAAGTTAAAGCTGAGATACAGAACATAGTAGCCTCTTATGAACTGAACACTGACCTGAACCTCAATTCTGTAGCGATAACTCTGGGGCTAGAAAGGGTAGAATACGAACCTGAACAGTTTCCTGGTTTAGTTTACAGATTACAGGAATCTCCAGTTGTTCTTCTGCTGTTCGGATCTGGAAGGATGGTTTGTACTGGCGGCAAAAACGAAGAGCAGCTACGAGAAGGAGTCGAGCACATAAAAGACGAATTGAAGAAAGCCGGACTCCTCTCATAAAATTGCATATTCAACCGGCGACCTCTTCTAGAAACAGCTCTATCTTATCCCTATAATCCTTCTCAAGAGGTCCTTTTTTTCCTTCGGTTTTGAATTGCAGGTTCGCAGCACACTTTATCAAACCTCTTTTCTTCAACATCTTTTCCATCTTCTCAGCTGCTTTCCCACTCCCATCACTCGACATGGTGAATAGGGCGTACTTTGATTCCTTTTTTGTAAAAGGTGCCCTTTTGATGAGTCTTCTTATCCTCCGAGAGGGACCTCTCAAATGTGTGGGAGAGCCGAAAATGTAAATGTCTGCATCGCCTATCTTATCGGGCTTGGTTTTCTTGGCATTATATATATGGCCTTCGTTACCACTCTCTTTTATCATATTCATCAAATCCTCGGCGATCATCTCTCCATTACCATCTTTACTGTCATAGACAATATTTATCTTCATATTTTCACCCAATTCAATAATGGACAAAGTAGTATTTGAACTTATCTTAAATTCGAATAAAATTTGTAATTTCACAATTCCTTCGCCATGTCAGTCTTTTCCCACGTGAATTCCGGTTCATCTCTCCCGAAATGACCATAGGCCGCAGTCTTTTCATATATCGGCCGTAATAGGTCAAGGTGATCTATTATAGCACCCGGTTTTAAAGGAAATCTCTCCCTAACGCGTGTCTCGATCTCTCTCTCCGGTATTTTGTGAGTCCCGTAGGTATTTACCAGGATACTTGTCGGTTCCGGCACTCCGATAGCATAACTAAGTTGAACCTCACATTTTTCGGCTAGATCCGCTGAGACAATATTCTTCGCTACGTATCTTGCCATGTAGGCCCCCGACCGGTCCACCTTTGAAGGGTCTTTTCCCGAAAAACAACCTCCGCCGTGGCTTCCGTGTCCGCCGTACGTGTCTACAATTATCTTCCTACCGGTCAAACCAGTGTCAGCTTGAGGACCTCCCAAAACGAATCGGCCTGTCTCGTTTATATTGTAAGTAGTATCTTCATTTAGTAGGTCTCCGCAGACAGGTTCTATCACCTCTCTTTTCATTTCCTCTCTTAACCCAGTTTCATCCACATCTGGATCATGCTGAGCCGCGATCACCACATCTTTAACACTTTTTGCGGTATCACCTTCATATTCGAGAGTTACCTGTGACTTACCGTCGGGCCGCAGAAAATCCACTATTTTTTCTTTACGAACCTCGGCGAGCCTTTTAGAGAGTTTGTGTGCTAAAACGATCGGCCTTGGCATCATCTCCTGCGTTTCATTCGAAGCGTAACCGAACATGATACCCTGATCTCCCGCTCCCTGAACGTCTCTATCAACTCCCCGAGCTATGTCGGGGCTTTGTGAATGAAGAGCAGTCATCACGCCGCAAGATTCTGCTTCAAACCCATATTCTGCCTTCGTATAACCTATATCCGCTATTGTCTCACGCACCACTTCGTTGACGTCAACATATCCCTCACTGGTAACTTCACCAGCAACTAACGCCAACCCGTTGGTCAAGATCGTTTCACAAGCAGCCCTGGACCGAGGGTCCTGTTTGATTAGTTCATCTAGGATTGAATCACTGATCTTATCCGCCATCTTATCTGGGTGACCTTCAGTTACCGATTCAGATGTGAGAAGATATTTCCTATCTCTATTCCTTCGTCTCATTTATAATACAACTCCTTATTTTACCACACCTCTCCCAATATGACTGCTCCAACTTAAAGTTAATCTTTTTGTATTCATATCCTTTAGACTATACAAACATTATATAGAGGTAGGTCGTTCTCACTTGAGACCAGTGGATAAAGGGATAAAGATGGGCGAAACTTGGGATGAAGGACTCGAAAATAAGCTAGGTAAGAAGAGATGTAGTATCTGTGGAGAGAGATTACAGATAGGAAAAGTTTTCATCCTGAAGGAAAGAATGTTCTTTCATGAAGGGTGTTACAGGAAAAAAAAGGCCGAGCAGCTTAAAGAAGGGAAAATCGAAATGGATGAATTAACGGAAAGTTCTCAAAAACGATCAAACGGATATTTCTCTAAACCTTCATTCGGAAAAAGAACGGATTGATGTGAGGAGTGTTAACGGAAAAATTATAACTAAAAAGGGCTATCATTAAACATGAACGCTAGATACGTCCCACTTATCGAAGCGGGCCCCGAGAGACAGATGGCTATCGACGAGGCCATCTTGAGGAATTTTGACCGAGGAAACTGTATCCCAACTTTTAGATTTTTCAGATTCCGCCCTTCATCCATAACCCTAGGATACTCTCAACCTATCGAAGAGACTATCGATGTTCAAACATGTGAAGATTACGATATACCATACGTGCGAAGGATCACTGGAGGAGGCACCGTTTTCCACGACTATGAAGGGGAGATAACGTATTCTGTGGTGACCGAAAAGTTGGAGGGGGACATCGAGGGAAGCTTCAGAGAGCTACTCGGACCGATAATGGAAACGCTTGAAGAATTCGGCCTTGAACCGGAATTCAAACCTTATAACGATGTCCTCGTGAACAAGAAGAAAATATCCGGTAGTGCCCAGCGGAGAGGAAAGAAGGGGTTACTGCAACACGGCACACTCATGTTCGCCACGGACTTAGAAAAACTTGCTGAAATATTGAAGATCGATGATGAAAAACTCGAAAAGAAAGGGGCCGATTCGTTTTTAGATCTCGTCACTACTATGGAAAAAGAAACGGGAGAAAAACCTGATCCTAGCAGGTTAATCGAGGTTATGAAAGATAAATACGAGGCCTATTTTGGGGAAAAGGTAAAAAAGGAGGAGTTGAAAAGGGAAGAGATAGAACTCGCAGACGAACTAGAAAATAAATACGGATCGGAAAAATGGTTGAACGAAAGAAAATGGAGATAGAGATGCAGATCAGAGTTTCTTACGGTACCGCACTAGAACTTGGTCTCAAAAGTGGTGAGACCAAGGAAAGACCGACGACCGCTTATCTTATGGTCCCTGGAGAAGGAAAATGTAGGGGAGGATGTGATTTCTGTCCCCAATCTAAAGGAAGATCGAAGTGGCTGTCAAGAGTCTCATGGCCCCTTTTTGAACTCCAATCGGTTAAAGAGAAACTCCCTGCATCGGATTTTGAACGTGTCTGTATACAATCACCAGACATTCCCAATTACGAAAAAAAGATCAAAAGGATCGTGAGTGAATTGAACAGCTTGGAAAGGCCGATCTCTCTATCTGCACCTCCCTTGGAAAAAGATGTCTTAAAATCACTCAGTAGCTCAGTGGAAAGGATAGGAGTTGGGATAGATGCGGCTACCGATACTCTCCGCAGTGAGACAAAACCATCCTACCAACCGATGGTCTTCTGGAATTATTTGGGTAATGTGGTGGATATCTATGGAAGAAAGAATGCTACAGCTCATATCATCGTTGGATTGGGAGAAGATTTTGGAGAGTTAGCTACAGCGGTAAAAAAATCTATTCAGGCAGGAGCAGCAGTCTCTCTTTTTCCTTACAAATATGGAAAGGAGGAAGCCGAATTATCTTACTATAGAAGGGCGCAGCTGATCGCATCCCTTATAGATAAAGGTATAAGTACGAAAAAGGCACTGAAGCTCATCTCTGAACAACCGCGAAAAGCTCTAGATTTGGTGGATGAAGAACGAGCTTTCCAGACCAGAGGATGCCCTGGATGCAACCGTCCTTATTACACATCTTCCCCCGGAGATGAACAAAGAAATTTCCCTAGAAAACCTACCATTGAGGAAATAGAGAAGATCAGGAGAGATATCATCGGAGAGGATCACTGAAATGGATCCCATAGAGAAGACGATGAGGACTTATGATAAGATCGCAGAGAAGTACTGCGAAATCACCGAAAAAGAAGGAGATAGAAATTTTCAGGAAAACATGCTCGATAGAACATTGAGTTTGATGCCCTCTAAACCACGAGTCATTGATCTAGGCTGCGGCGATGGAAGGGACACGGATTACCTTCGAAGGAAAGGTGCTGATGTGGTAGGTATAGACCTATCCAAAGAGATGATAAATCTCGCTAGAAAGAAGTATCCAGAATGCGCTTTCCTGTGCTCCGATATTAGGGATACTGTATTCCCTGATGACACGTTTCATGGCGGTTGGGCGAGCACTTCTCTTACTAATATCCCAAAATCCAAACTTTCAAGCGTTGAGAACGAGATTTACAGGATACTCGAGAAAGGCAGTATCTTATGTTTCAGTTTCAAGATCGGCGAGGGAGAAGGTTTTGAGGAAAGCATCGTTGAAGGATTTGAAACATATCAGTCTTATTACACCTTGGACGAATTAAAGAATGCCCTAAATCTTTTTGACGTTATTGAGAGTAAAGAGTATCCCGGAGAGATATTCAACAGCGAGTTCATGTACTGCTGGGCTAGAGCTATATGATAAATGGATGGAAAAGATATTATCCAAAGAAACCAGAAAACGGTCCCAAGTAATGTCCAAGTGCCAAGGTACCCCCGATAAGGATAACCAAGATTATGTAATTCTTAACGCTCCAGCCAAATATCTTTCTACCATCAAGTGGTCCAAGAGGCAGTAAGTTGAAACCTCCTATGAAAAGGTTGACAAAGGCGACAAATGCTAGTATGAAAGATAACGTTCCTAAGTCGGATATGCCCGTCACAAAAGACCCTATCAAAAAAGCTGTCCCTACCATCCAATTGGTCGCGGGTCCGGCGGCACTGATCTTCCCATTCTGCTCTCTAGTAATATTTCCTCTGATCATGACAGCGCCGGGAGCCGCAAAAACGACTCCAAACAAAAAACTAAACAGCAACGCCAACATCAAGCCCCATCGCCACATCCTGAACTCAGCCCAACATCCATAATTTCGGGCAAGTTTGCGATGAGCAAATTCATGAAAGATAAATGCAGTCCCAACAGATAAAAAAGATATCAGTAGAGTCATCGGGAACGTTGATAATTCGATGTTTCCATAACCACCCGAAATGGCCACCGCAAAAGCAAGAGTCAAAACTCCTAACGCTACTGACAAATGCTTTATCTCAACGCTGCTCAGACCCTTTTGATCCTGGATATTTATCTCATAGTAACTGCGATTCATCTTTTAAACACCTCATCGTGAAAACGTTTCTTTATCTTCCTTACAGCCTCATCAATCTCATCGAACTCGTCTAAGGGTATTTTGCCCCCTGCCGCATGAGGATGTCCTCCGGCTTCACCGATATCAGAATACGCATCATCCATTATCTTTCCCACGTTCAACTGTAAATCCTTACTCCTGGCAGACATATGTATTTTATCATCCTTTATACCGTATACTAAGACAGTGAGGATATCTCGTTCTCTCAACAAAAAGTTAGCTATCTGTGCTATATCGTCCTTATGAGATATGTCGCCAGAGAACGCAGTCATAACGCTATCTTCGAATTCTCTATTAGAAATTGTCCGGCCCATAGCGCTCACGGTATCAGAATATATCGGTGTGTTTTGGAGTACGTCTAGTATATCTTTGTCCGCTATAGCACTCAGATAAGAAATAACTTTGTAATCACCAGCCGATATATTTTTAGTATAATCATTCGTATCAACCTTTATTCCTATAAGCAATGCAGAGGCTAAAATAGAGGATATCCCGATATCTAGATTCAAAAGGTGTTTGGTCATAAGGGTCGATGTTGCGGCTATATCGCTCCTTATCTCAGTGTATTCCGTAGCCCTAACATCTCGATTTGTTCGATGGTGATCTATTATCAAATCGGGTTCGACTTCATCCGGTACTATACTGCTCATCGATGTTTCGGCAAAATCTACAAAAGCTATTTTGTTGGTACTCTCTAGTACATCTTCAATAGAATCTTTGTTTATCTTCTCTATGATGAAATCTGCGTTCTGCATGAATATCTCTGTTTCCGGATGACCAAAATCTCCTGAAAAGTACGTTTTTGCCTCGATTTCTGCATCTTCACAAATTTGTTCTAAAGCCATAGCTGAAGCTATCGAATCTAAATCGGGTTCATCGTGCATAAATATAGATATATCTCCACGAGTCGACGAGATAGTCTTTTTCAGTTCATAACTTTTTCTTCGAGAAAAATAGTCCTCCAATTTTTTAAAAAGCAGATTTCCTATCCATTCCTCTTTTGACACGATATCATCTAAATTTGACTCCTGTATCGCATCTCTTTTGGTTCTATCTAGAACAGCGAGCTGATATATGCCAAGACCTAATTCCTTTATCTTTTCTGAAAGGTAATCTAATTCCTCTTTTTCGGTCTCAAGATAGACTAAAGCTTCTATATCTCTAGACCTATCTCTAATGAAATTCAGCAATTCCTCGGGTCCTGTTTCATCGGACCTGTACACTGCAGACTCCTTCCCTCTAGATTTGACCATTTCTTGAAATCTTTTAAAATCACTATCAGTACTGTAGATTACATACATACTTTCTCTTCTCATTCATACGTTCTGTTAAATTCGCCCTTGATCTTTTCGAAGTATTTTTCCTCAAAGGCGTCGGGCGAAATCGAGGCAACAAGACAGCCTTCATTTTCTGTGACTTTGTCTCTAGAGAAGTTCAACAGCCGGAGCACCTTATTTTCTTCGTTATAATTTGTCATAAGGGGGATACCAGAAAGAAAAACAACACCTTTCCGATTAGATTTTAGATAACTACCTATGGCGTTTGAAAGTCCCGAAAGGTCCGAGGGTGATATCTTTTCGATCTCGACTTCATCGCCATAGTCATTTGCTCCTTTTGACCGGGATAACCAAATGAATCTACAGTCAGTTAATGGTATCTCAAACTGTTCTATCATCTTTTGTGGATCTTCACGCAGTATCAAAAGGGCGGAGGCACCTCTTTTTACAACATCGGCTAACTCTCTGATAGACTCTTCCAACCTATCCTCGACGAAAAGATAAGCATCGCCTTTTTTCCATGGGATATCCCTCTCAGAGATTTCTGTTTTATAGGTTGGTTCTTCATCTCCCTCTTGTAGAGAAAGCACTTCGGGACTATCTTTCAACTCTGTTCTTTTGGACTCTACTTCCTGGTAAAGCGTACCGATCTTACTTTCGATTCTGCTCCTCAGTTCCCATCCCTCGTATTTAGAGACAAGACTCTCGATCTCGGACCATGCATCATCCTGACCTTCCTCATACCCCTTAAGATAGAGGGCTATCTTCTCTTCCTTTTTCATCCATATCCCTTCTCATCCTATGTAGCTGAGGTCTTCGGTACCAGCCTCCTGCTGCTGCATACCGCCCATATCTTTGACCTTGCTGGTAAGTTCCTCGACTTCCTCCGCCTTCTCATCTAGTTTTTCATAGCTTATCTCCTCACCCAAGTATTTCATCAATTTTTTCAGGACTGCACGAGCTGCTCCTGGGTCCACAAAATAACCTGAGGTCTCACCCATAAGACAGACCCCTGGGATATCGTATAACTTCTCTCCAAGACCCAGAAGGAGTCCACTAGCCCCTATAATACCCGAGGAGGGGTGTTCTTCTGAAAACTTGACACCTAATTCTTTCATCTCTTCGATCTTTTTAGAGGTGGTTGCGGCTCCCAAGACCTCGGGTTTATCAACTATATCCCCATGGCTGTATCCGCCGAGTGAAAATAAACTCTCAACTCCGAGTTCTTTAGAGGCCGATAATATCTTGTCAGTAAGTTGATATTGACCTTGTGGCGTCATTCCCTGATAATCCCCAGTCAGTAGAACAATATCAATATCATCGAATCCTACATCTTTTTTATAATACAGTCGATTGTTCACCAGTTTCGAGAGCCCATCTTCATCTACCAGAACTTGAGGAGGAAAATAAAGTGAGTGTATCTCAGCAAATTTCTCGGCATCTATTTCATCTATCAGATGCTCTACAGCTAGTTTACCCACGTTTCCAACACCTGGGAGTCCTTCGATCAGTACAGCGTTTTCCAGCTCCGGCTTCTCTACGAAATCTACGATTATATCATCCATATTTATCATCTCATTTTTCATTCTAATTCTTTTTGTCTTCTTCTGTACTCTCCAAATCTATCTTCTGGAGAGTATCTAGGAGGTTTAGGGTTAACGGTTTTCTCTCCGCATTTTCTACAGAATTCCTGAAGCGTGTATTCTTCACAGGAAAGACATTTTTTTATTTTTCGCATCTGAGAACAACTCTGTCATTAACTAGACAGGTTTATATATTTAAGGCTTCGTTATCGCTGAGATAGGAAACGATGACCAGATTTTCTCCTAAACTAAATTTTTTCAATCATTATAGTCAAAGACTTTCCTTTAGGTTGATTTTTTTCTGTCTTTGACTAGTTTTGTATGACAAAATAGAGTCCGGGTCTATTTAACCCATCGAGAACAAGAGATAAGATCCCTCAGATGTTTTGCCTTCCATTTTAATCTTTTTTTATCATCATACCCATGTCCGCCAAACGGTATCTTTTCAATCCTTTGGCTTCAGTGAAATGAAAAAAGGCCTCGCTGAAATCTATATTGTCAGCCAAGAGAAAGCCACCTTCCCTAAGATTTCTCCAGGCCAACGCGAATTCGAACATCATGGTCTCATATGAATGGTCACTATCGTGGAGAAAGATATCTATTTGTTCGGGGATCTCTTCAAATATCTTAGGGAGTTCATGGTACGTGTTCCCTACTCTCAAAGTCCACCTTTTTCTTAGAGCATCGGGAACAGCCCATCCGGATCCCTTTTCAGGGGGTAGAACCGCTCCAGTTCTTCCTTCGCTGTTGATCTCATCCAGATTCACAGGCAGATCGACTGAATAAAGACGTCCTTTCTCGTTTTTTTCCATAGCCTTCAAGATAACGGATGAAGAAAAACCATTGCACACACCGGTCTCGACCATTATCTTTGGTTTAACCTCCCTTATAAGATCATATAATTTCTGTCCGCTCTCTTCACCCAAGACAGCGGGATGATAATCGTCATATTCCTCAAATTTTTCATATATCTTTTCAGATATCCCATTTATGAAGTCGTCTATTGGATAGGTTTCTCCTATCCCATACTCCTCCAACTTCTCTCTAATCGAATCTTTCATTGTCTTCTCCCATTTATGTATCCTGTATGATTTTCATCATCGATCTTCCAATATATCTTTATATTCTGGTATCACATCATCGTCGAAGGATTTCATACCCTCGCTAGTCTTTTTATGAACCATCATGTTCTCTATCACATTGAAAGGTAGGGTTGCAACATCAACGCCGATCTCGGCGCAGCTCCTCGCTTGTCTAGCTGTTCTTATGCTGGCTGCTAATATCTTCGTATCGAAAGAATAGTTCTTGAATATCTCCTTTATCGACCACACGAGGTCCATACCCGACCGTATCCCCTGATCGTTACCCCAATCGTAGAGATCCATTGTCTGTTCGTCCTGATAGATGATCTTCGAACGGTCCAATTCACTGATCCTTCTTCGGAGTGAGGTCTCTCTTATCCTCTCAGTCAATTCTTCGGGATAATAAGTTCCTTTGGGGTAGTCCTCACCCCTTTTGAGTCCGATCTGTTTTCTTATATGGTCGTCTATCCTCCCCAAGAACGGGCTTACGTAATCAGCTCCCGCCTTAGCTGCCATCAAAGCCTGGTTCGGTTTCATTACCAACGTACAGTTGACGGGTATACCTTTCTCGCTCAAAACTTTTATCGCTTTGACACCTTCAAAATCATCATCAGCTTCACCCATAGCCGTGTTTATCGGAATCTTCACTACTACATTCTCGTTCACAGGATTGAATTTGTTGTAGAGGACCTCAGCTTCTTCAACCATGCCCTGACTGTCGAGCTTGGTCGCCTCCAAACTGACCGGTCCGTCGACAGTTTTCAGTATCTCTTCTATGTGTTTTTCTAGACTTATATCACTCTCTGATGATTCCACTGCGCTTTTTATAAGCGAAGGATTGGTTGTAACGCCATCTAATATGCCCCAAGATTCAGCTTCTTTTATCTCGTCTATGTCTGCGGTATCTACAAATATATCCATAATATCACGCTCATACAACTTATCTTCTTTTTAAAACGTCATGGGCACTCTCTACTATATGTTCTGCGGTCAAACCGTACTTCTCCATCAACTCGTCGCTCTCACCGGACTCACCGAATACATTAGGTATACCAACGCGCTTCATGGGCACGTGATAATCGCTTTCGGAAAGGACCTGTGCTATGCCGCTTCCCATACCTTGACTGACGACGTGCTCTTCAGCGGTCACGATACCACCCGTTTCTTTTGCCGAATCCACTATCCTCTTCTCGTCAAGTGGCTTAATCGTACTCATGTTAAGCACTCTCGCATCGATCTCTTCCTGCTTATCGAGCATCTCCGCGGCCTTCAAACATTCTGAGACCATTATACCGGTACCGATCAATGTGACATCTGAGCCTTCTTTTAGTATGGTGGCTTCGCCGATTTCGAATGTGTCGTCTTCCTCAGTAACTATGGGTACACTTGAACGGCCCATGCGGAGATAGAAAGGGCCTTCCTCTTCTGATACGGCGAAGGTGGCTTTCCTGCTCTCGTGATAGTCCGAAGGAGCGACGACTTTCATGTTGGGAAGGACCCTCATCAGAGCTATGTCTTCCAACATCTGGTGAGAGGCTCCGTCACCTCCTACGGTTATACCAGCATGAGTAGAAACGATCTTGACATCCAATTTTGGATAAGCGATACTCTGCCTCACCTGGTCATAGGCCCGACCCGTAGCGAAGACCGCGAACGTACTGGAGAAGACAGTTTTGCCGGATAGCGCCAATCCTGCAGAAACACCGGTCATGTTCTGCTCCGCTATACCCGTATTGAACATTCTTTCTGGAAATTCGTCACCGAATTTTGTTACTCTACATGAACCGCACAGGTCAGCACCCACAACCACTATATCGTCTCTTTCCCTACCGAGTTCAACCAGAGCTTCTCCATATGCGTCTCTCTGTTTGGCCATCTCCCACATCATTCATCACCTCCGTCCTTTTCTCCCAAGGCTTCTAAAGCCGTTTCTAACTGTTCATCATTAGCGGCTTTCCCGTGGAATGCCAAGGACCCTTCCATGAAAGGTACTCCCTTACCCTTTATGGTGTGAGAAACCACGATAGTAGGTTCACCGTGCACCTCTTCGGCTCTATTCACCGCATCTACGATCTGATCCATGTCATGACCGTTTATCTCTAGGACATGCCATCCAAAAGAATTCCATTTTGAGATGATAGGCTCTATACTCATTACCTCTTCAGTCGAACCGTCGATCTGCAACTTGTTTCTATCAAGGAAAACTATCAAGTTGTCTAATTTGTTGTGACTCGCGAACATCGCAGCCTCCCAAATCTGACCTGACTGTATCTCACCGTCTCCACAGATCGCAAATACCCTATATGACTCTCTATCTAATTTGGCGGCCAACGCCATGCCTGAAGCTATAGATAAACCCTGACCGAGAGAGCCCGTCGATGCATCTACACCCGGAGTCGCTCTAACATGGGGATGTCCCTGAAGTCTAGAACCCAATTTTCTAAGAGTCATCAATTCCTCTACGGGGAAATAACCTGATTCGGCAAGAACCCCATAAAGAGCCGGAGCGGCATGTCCTTTACTGAGGACTAGCCTGTCCCTTTTCGGCCAATCGGGTTCATCCGGCCTGTGATCCATAACTTCAAAGTAAAGCGCGGTCAAAATATCCGCGGTGGAGAGAGAACCACCCGGATGTCCAGAACCCGCTTCGTGTGTGCTTTTAACTATGTGGACTCGAACTCTCCTGGCGATCTCTTCCAACTCTTCCACCTTCGATTTTTCTAATGCCGGCATCTGATATGAAACCTCCAAAATCCTTTCTTTTACTATCTAATGGTGAAATAGATTAAGACTAATTATCTTTTTCGGAGATGATCATCGCTTCGCTGTCTTTCAATATAACTCTGTCCTCAGCGAATGCACCGACCACCGCTGGTAAAAGCTCGTGCTCTTTTTCCTTCACCCTTTCAGCTAAACTGTGTACATCATCATCATTTTTGACCGGAACACACCTCTGATCTATTATTGGCCCACCATCAACTTCACTGGTTACGAAGTGAACGGAACAACCTGTCCTTTTCATACCCGCTTCTAAGACCGCTTCATGAACCTTTTCACCGTACATGCCTTCGCCCCCAAAAAGCGGGAGAAGAGCCGGATGTATGTTTATCATCTTCCCATGGTATCGGTCCACAAATTCATCGGTCAATATCCTCATATATCCAGCTAGAACTATGAGGTCTGGATCATACCTTTCTAACACCTCTATTATCTCTTGCTCGTGTTCTTTTCGATTTTTACTCCTGTGATCAAGGATCTTGTAATCGATCCCGTGCTTCTTAGCCCGTTCGATGCAGTACGCATCCGGATTGTTAGTTATCAATAGTTTTATCTCTGCCTCGATCTTACCAGATTCGCTAGCATCGATTATCGATTGAAAATCCGTCCCGCCTCCTGAAGCCATCACCGCAATGTCGATCATGTTATCGAACAGGTATCATCCTGTTAATAAAAAAAGATTATGATGTTGAGGCACAGAAGGTTTTGTCGATGAGCCCTTCAATAGGAAAGACTAGCAATCAAAATGATTAAATACGAAAGCTATCTTGGTTAAGATATGGCAAAGAAAGAAGGTGGAGGAGGTTTTCAATCCGCTGCAGGTCTGATGCGCTACTTCGACGAAGAGGAAGAAAAAAGCCCTAAGATAGATCCAAGAGTGATCATAGTTCTTATAATAGTGATGATAGTGGTCTTAGAAGTTGCTAGATGGCAGTGGCCGGTCTGAGTTGGAGTTATTTTTTAATTCGTTCGAAAAAAACAGGTTCTTCTTTACCATATTTTAGCATCTATATCTTAATTTATTTTAAGGTAGCGAATAATTAGAAAATATATTATTCAATGAGTTAAGAAGATAAAACTTAAATCGTGTGTGGTATTATTGGATAACAAGGGTATGAAAAGAACTACTAAGATACAGAGGATCAGAGAACTCGTGCACATACTTCGAGACCACGGCCTGGAAAATTTCATAAAAGAGTTAGGTCTGACCAGCTTTCTTTCCAGGTCCAAAATGGAAGAAAGAGTCGAAAGCCAGATGAAAGATGTCAAAGCTCATGAATTAAGAGAACTTTTTGAGGATCTAGGACCTGCTTTTATAAAGTTGGGTCAATTTTTAGGTATGAGACCAGATATTTTGCCTCCGCATTTTGCCAAGGAGCTGCAAAAGCTACACGATGAAGCGAAACCCTTTTCAGGAGAGAAAGCAAGGGAGATCATAGAAAACGAACTTGAATATAGGTTGGATGAGATATTTGAAGAATTTTACAACGAACCGATCGCCGCTGCTTCGATAGGACAAGTACACGAAGCTACGCTAAAAAACGGAGAAGAAGTCGTGGTGAAAGTACAACGGCCCGAGATAGAAGAGCGGGTAAAAGCTGATCTCGAACTGATAGAAAGATTTACCGGTATTTTAGAGGACATCTATCCTGAAAGTGAGTTGTATCAACCTCACGAGGTCACTAAAGAATTCAAAAAGA
>SL_8KL_010_SEDDRAFT_10000873_pt1 | contig 26347 bp, 17 predicted proteins | sample SodLakKL_010_SED_4_FD_11160 | JGI IMG/M metagenome (IMG submission 11160) | reverse complement strand
CAGGAGGATATGAAAGATTTTGAAAAAAGAATTCGGCGAATTACTTCTGAGAATTTTACTTACTTTTGCGAGCTCAAAATAGACGGGCTTGCCGTAGAACTAACTTACAAGGAGGGAGTGCTGGTAAAGGGCGCTACAAGAGGTGACGGCAGAACGGGAGAAGACGTTACGCAAAATTTAAAAACGATAGAGGCGATACCCCTGAGATTGATGAAAAAAGACAAAAAGGACGTTGTTGTAAGGGGAGAAGTTTTTATTTCCAAAAAAGAGTTCGAGAGACTTAACAAAGAAAGAGAAAAAGAGAGTCTTTCACTTTATGCTAATCCGAGAAACATTGCCGCCGGCTCTGTGAGACAACTAGACCCGAAGATTGCCGCTTCACGTAATCTTGATTTTTTTGCTTACGACCTTGTCGCCGATACGAAAAAAGGAGAAGTTGTCACGCCTTTCGGCGCCAAGACACACAAAAAAAAGCACGACCTGCTCAGGGAAATGGGATTTAAGACAGTGGATAAAGAAAGAGAATGTGCCACCTTGGAGGATGTTTTCGATTTTTATGAGCAGGTAGAAAAAGAAAGGAAGGGTTATACATATCAGATAGACGGGGTAGCCGTTTTTATAAACGAGAACCGCCTTTTTGAAGATTTAGGGGTAGCCGGAAAAGCGCCTCGCGGAGCGATTGCTTATAAGTTTCCTTTGGAGCAGACCACTACTACCGTAGAGAATGTTCATTTTCAAGTTGGAAGGACGGGAGCCGTGACACCGGTTGCTGTTTTGAGGCCTGTTGACCTGGGAGGGGTAACCGTTTCCAGAGCAACACTTCACAATGAGGACGAAATAACAAGGCTTGGAGTAAAGTTAAAAGATACGGTAGTAGTCGGAAGAGCCGGCGATGTTATTCCGCGAGTAATAAAAAGCCTCCCCGAGTTGCGCACGGGAAAAGAAAAAGAAATAAGATTTCCCAAGGAATGTCCTTTGTGCAAAAGCAAGCTGGTAAAGCCCGAAGGGGAGGTGCGCTGGTACTGTAAAGATAAGGATTGCCGAGGAACAAGAAGAGAGAGACTTCGTCACCTCGTTTCCAAAAACGGGTTTGATATAGATGGTTTTGGAGAAAAGGGAGTGGAGAAGCTTCTTGAAGAAGGGGTCATCTCTGATCCTGCCGACATCTTTTTTCTTAAGGAAGGCGACCTTCTTCCACTGGAAAGATTTGCGGAAAAATCGGTTCGTAATCTTCTTGAGGCAATCCGCCAAAAAAAGAAAATACCTCTATCCAAGTTTTTACAAGCGATATCTATTCCTTTTGTGGGGGAAAGTACTGCCAGGGAACTTTCCTATCGCTTCAAGAGCTTGGAGAGCATAAAAAAAGCTTCCCCGGAAGAGATATCAGCTGTCTATGATATCGGACCTGTTACGGCAAAAAACATTTATAATTTTTTTCGAGACGAAAAAAACAAAGAGCTTTTAGAGAAACTCGAAAGAGCAGGAATTTCCATAGAAAAAGAAGAGAGAAGAGAAAAGCTTGCCGGCAAAGTATTTGTCCTTACCGGAACTCTTAATAGAATGACAAGGAAAGAGGCGGAAGAGAGAATTGTTTCTGCAGGAGGGAGGGTGTCTTCTTCGGTTTCTAAGAACACTGACTATCTGGTGGTTGGAGAAAATCCCGGGTCAAAGGCGGATAAAGCAAAAGAAGAAGGGGTGGAAATAATAGATGAGGATCGTCTTAGTAAAATACTGAAAGAGAGCTGATTTGCTTATGAACAAGTTACTTAACCATCTTCGAGAGTTTGATTTTGTGCTAATCCTTTCCGCTCTTGTTATCTCGGGAGTAGGAGTACTTTCCATATACAGCACGGATCCCGCACTAGTCCTGCGGCAGACGGGTTTTTTGGTGGCGGGCCTTCTGATAATGATTTTTGTTTCTTTTATCGATTGGCGAGTCTTCAGGGAGAACTCCTATCTCGTTCTTTTTATGTATTTTCTCTCCCTTCTTTCTCTTTACGGACTTTTCTTTTTTGCGCCGACTATAAGAAACGTGCGAAGGTGGTACGAAATAGGACCTTTTCTCTTTGACCCGGCGGAGATTTTTAAGATAATCATCATCATCCTTCTCGCCAAGTTTTTCTCTACAAGGCACGTGGAAATGTATAAAGTTTCTCACATTATCCTTTCGGGGATTTATGTTTTAATCCCCGCGATTCTTATATTCAGGCAGCCGGACCTGGGCTCTGCCTTGGTGCTTGTGGCGGTATGGATCGGAATTCTTATCATTTCCGGGATAAAAATAAGACACTTTGCCGCTATTTTGTTTATCGGGCTTGTGATCTTTGGGGCTGGCTGGACATTCTTTTTAGAGGACTACCACAAAGACAGAGTGGTTGCTTTTGTGAGCCCCGAGCTTGATCCACAAGGAATAGGGTGGGGACAGACTCAGGCGAAGATAGCCGTTGGTAGTGGAGGTCTTTTGGGTAAAGGGTTTGGAGAAGGAACACAAACCCAATACGGATTTTTACCCGAACCGCAAACAGACTATATTTTCGCCGCTATTGCCGAAGAGTTTGGTTTTGTTGGTGTTGCCGTTCTTCTTTCCGGGTTTGTTGTTTTTTTATGGCGGATGATGCTTATTATGCTTCGTACCTCTACTAACTTTACAAGACTATTCGTATCGGGATTTGTTATACTTATTTTTACGCAATCTTTCATAAATATAGGAATGAACTTGGGTCTGCTACCTATAATTGGAACCCCTCTCCCCTTGGTAAGCTACGGAGGAAGCAATCTTCTTTTTGTGTTTATTGGTCTGGGAGTGCTCCATAGTATAAAAAGGGATATAAGGTGATTTGACAAAAGAAATAAATTAAGTAAAATAAGGACTGTTTAATACGATAGGTCCAAAACACGACCCATTTTTTATGGTCTCGTTTTGCAATATTAAGTTCTTGTTTGTACTCGCTTTTTTATAACTTTTAAGCAAGAAAAAACCCCAATGCAGGAAGGATGGGGGGTTTTTTGTTTGTCTTCTTAATAATTTAATCAGTCCATGTCTCAAACCGCTATGAAAAAGGTAAAATATTTCGGGAAGAAGAAAATATCTCTTCCTCCCCCCTATCTTCTGAGCCTGCAAAAGGATGCTTGGGAGAGTTTTTGGGAAGAGCGTATCAAGGCTCTCTTTTACGAGATATCTCCTATTCGTGATTATACCGGCAAAGAATGGGAACTTTATTTCCTGGAACATAAACTGGGAAAGCCGAAATACGATAACGGAAACAGAGCAAAGGAAAATAACGATTCTTACGAAGCGCCGCTCAAGATAGAGGTGGAGCTGCGCAACCTCAAGACAGGAAAAAAGAAAAAGCAGGAAGTTTTTCTCTGTGACTTCCCCCTAATGACCGAAAGAGGAACTTTCATTATAAACGGAGTGGAGAGAGTTGCCGTCTCTCAGCTTATACGCTCACCCGGAGCTTTTTTCACTTCCCAGACCATAAAGGGAGTAGATTGCTTCGGAGCAAAGATTATTCCCAACAGAGGAACTTGGCTCGAGTTTCAAACGGAGCCATCCGGGCTTATCGGAGTAAAGATAGACAGGAGAAGAAAGGTTCCGGCTACTACCCTTCTTAGGGCTATCGGTCTTCCCGATATGAAATATCCGGGACTTAAGGATGCTACCGACAAAGAGGTGGCGAATCTTTTCAAGGACGTGGAGACGGGAGAGAAGGATTTTATAAAGAAAACCCTGGAAAGAGACGCCTCCAAGGACAGGGAAACGGCACTCGTGGAAATATACAAAAGAATAAGGCCCGGAGATGTAGTAACTCCCGAGACAGCTAGAGAGCTCGTGGAAAACACCTTCTTTAATTTTGAGCGTTACGATCTTTCGGAAGTCGGAAGATGGAGAATGTGGCAAAGACTTCCCGAATTAAATAAAAAAGAAGACATAGATATTGATGACAGGCTTCTTTATCCGGAAGATATTGTCGCTGTCTTGAGAGAAGTGATTCGACTCAACAACACGCCAGGAGCTCGAGCCGACGAGATAGATCATCTGGGAAATAGGAGAGTGAGGCCCTTTACGGAGCTTCTGGAAAACGCACTTCGTCTTGGGCTGACCAGAATAGAAAGAAACGTTAAAGATAAGATTTCTACCGCAGATGTAGAGGGAGTAGGGCCGGCAAAGCTTGTTAATTCGAGACCCTTTGCCGCTGCGGTACAAAGATTTTTCTCTTCCTCGCAGATTTCTCAGTTCATGGATTGTGACAATCCTCTCTCCGAAACAGAGCACAAGAGGCGCTTTACGGCTACGGGACCGGGAGGACTTAAGAGAGAAAGAGCGGGATTTGAAGCAAGGGATGTGCAGTCTTCTCATTATGGAAGGATTTGCCCCATACAAACTCCGGAAGGACAGAACGTAGGACTGGTCAGTCATCTTTCACTTTATGCAAGAATAAATAGGTACGGTTTCTTGGAAACTCCCTATTTTAAGGTGAACAAAGGAAAGGTAACGGAAGAAAAAGTTTTCCTTAATGCTCATGAAGAAGAAAAGTATGTTATCGCTCATGGGGGAGTTAAGACCGATGAGAAAGGAAAAATCGCTACTAAAAAAGTAGAGGCGCGATACAACGGACAGCCGGGAATATTTGAAAGAGATGAAGTGCAGTTTATTGATGTAGCTGCAGAACAGCTTGTTTCAGTGGCCGCCTCCATGGTTCCTTTTCTGCAAAACGATGATGCCAACAGAGCTCTTATGGGGTCTAATATGCAAAGACAGGCGGTTCCTCTTCTTAATCCCGAAGCGCCGGTGGTCTCTACCGGAACGGAAGAGAGAGTTGCTCAGGATTGCGGACATGTGATTGTCGCTAAAGAAGGAGGCGAGGTAAAAGAAGTTGACGGAAAGCATATAACGGTAAAAACGAAAAAAGGAGAAGACAGGTATGACTTGGAGATATTCTCGGAGACCAATCAGTACACATGCTTCCATCAAAAACCCATAGTTAAAAAAGGAGATAAGGTTAAAAAAGGACAGTTTCTGACAGATGGAGGGGCCGTAGAAGGAGGGAGAGTTGCACTGGGGCAAAATGTTCTGGTTGCCTTTATGTCTTGGAGAGGAAGGAACTTTGAGGACGCGGTTATTATTTCCGAAAGACTTGTAAAAAAGGACACCTACACGTCAATTCACATTGAGAACTTTGCTTGTGATGTGAGAGAAACAAAGTTGGGACCGGAAGTGACTACTTCGGACATTCCCAATGTTTCGGAAAAAAAGCTAAAGGACCTTGATGAAGAGGGAATTGTGCGTATCGGTGCGGAGGTGGAGCCCAACGATATTTTGGTAGGAAAGATATCTCCCAAGGGGAAAACCGATCTTACCGCTGAAGAAAGACTTCTTAAGGCTATCTTCGGAGAAAAGGCAAAAGATGTTAAAGATGCTTCGCTGGTAATGGAGCACGGTAAAAGGGGTAGAGTTATTGACGTAAAAGTCTTTACCAGAGATGAAGGACATAAGCTGGATACGGGAGTGATAAAGAGAGTGGAGGTAAAAGTTGCACAGATGAGAAAGATAAGGGCGGGAGATAAGCTTGCCGGAAGGCACGGTAACAAGGGTGTAATTTCTCAGGTACTCCCCGAAGAAGAGATGCCTTTCTTGGAAGACGGAACCCCCGTGGATATTATTCTCAACCCTCTTTCTGTTGTTTCTCGTATGAATCTTGGGCAGATCTTGGAAACACATCTCGGTCTTGCAGCGAAAAAAGGAGATTATATGGCGGTTACGCCATCTCTTTCCGGAGCTACGGCGGAGGATATAAGAGAAGAGCTTAAAAAAGAAGGACTTCCCGAGGACGGAAAGATGAAGGTTTTTGACGGACGAACAGGAAAAGCTTTTCCGCAAAAAACGACCGTGGGGTATATCTATATGATGAAGCTCGAGCACATGGCTGAAGACAAGATACATATGAGATCCATCGGTCCCTACTCTCTTATAACCCAGCAACCTCTCGGAGGGAGAGCTCAGTTCGGAGGACAAAGGTTCGGGGAGATGGAAGTTTGGGCACTGGAAGGATACGGAGCGGCACACACTCTTCAAGAGATGCTTACTATAAAGTCCGACGATGTTCCCGGAAGAGCTTCCGCGTATGAGTCAATACTCAAGGGTGATCCGATTCAAACTCCTAATGTTCCGGCATCTTTTGAGCTTTTAGTTTCAGAAATGAAAGCGATGGGAATAAGCGTGGAGGTTAAAAGAAAAGAAAAAGAAGAGAAATAAGCAAAAAGAAATTAGAAACTTGTAAATACTAAATCTATGCGTGTAGAAGATCTTGTGGCCATCAGAATAAAGCTCGCTTCTCCCGAAGACATTCTGGAATGGTCTCATGGTGAGGTTTTGGAAGCGGAGACTATCAATTATCGTAATCAGAAACCGGAAAAAGACGGTCTCTTTTGCGAGAAGATATTCGGTCCGGAAAAAGATTATAAATGTTATTGCGGAAAATACAGGAAAGTGCGCTTTAAAGGCGTGGTCTGTGATAGGTGTGGGGTTGAGGTAACCAAAGCTTCGGTAAGAAGAGAAAGAATGGGGCATATCAAGCTCGCTTGCCCGGTTTCGCATATATGGTTTCTTAGAGGAATTCCTTCCAGGATGGGCCTTATCTTAGATCTTCCCATGAAGAAGCTGGAAAATGTTGTTTATTTTTCTGCTTATATTGTCACCAGTGTAGAGGAAGACAAAAAGAAAGAGATCCTCAAAGAGGTAGAAAAAGAATACAAAAAGAAAGTAAAAAGAACGAAAGAAGAATTTAAGGGAGAGGCGCTCGAAGAAGAGCTTCAAAAACTAAACACGCATAGAGAGGGCGTACGCGAGGAGATAAAGAAAATAAAACCTCTGGAAGTATTTTCAGAAGTTGAATATCACAGACTTTCCGTGAAATACGGAGAGATTTTTGAAGCGGGAACTGGAGCAGAGGCTCTTCAGGAAATATTTGAAGATATAAAGCTGGACGAAGAAATAGATAAATTAAACAAGGAGAAAGAAAAAACAACCTCCGGGTCGAAGCGCAAAAAGATACTTCACCGCTTGAGGGTCTTCAGAAGAATGAAGTCCGCCGGAATAAGACCGGAATGGATGTTTGTTAGCGTTCTCCCTGTGCTACCTCCGGATCTAAGGCCAATCATTCAGCTCGACGGAGGGAGATATGCTTCCTCGGACCTAAACGATCTATATAGGCGTGTTATAAACCGTAACGGAAGACTTAAGTATCTTCTGGATATTAATGCTCCTGAGGTTATCATCAGAAACGAAAAGAGAATGCTTCAGGAAGCTGTGGATGCTCTTCTCGACAATCAGATGCGCAAGGGGGTGGTGACGCAAGCTTCTACGGGAGGAAAAAGACTCCTCAAGTCGCTAGCTGACATGCTCAAAGGAAAGCAAGGAAGATTTAGACAGAATCTCCTTGGAAAGAGAGTCGATTATTCAGGAAGATCGGTTATTGTAATCGGTCCTGACCTTAAACTGAATCAGTGTGGAATACCCAAACAGATGGCTTTGGAGATATTCAAACCTTTTGTTATCTCTCGTATTTTAGATCAGAAACTTGCTTATAATGTTCGCGGAGCGTCGAGGCTCATTGAAGAAGGTACTGACGAGGTTTGGGCGATCCTGGAAGAAGTTGTAAAAGACAAGATGGTACTTCTCAATCGTGCTCCTACCCTTCATAGGCTGGGAATACAAGCGTTCAAACCGGTACTTATTGAAGGTTTGGCTATCAGAATACATCCTTTTGTTTGTGAGGCCTTCAATGCGGACTTTGACGGAGATCAGATGGCCGTACACCTTCCTCTTTCAGAGAGCGCTCAAGAGGAGGCGAGAACTAAAATGATGTCCTCTCTAAACCTTTTAAAGCCGGCGACGGGGCAACCGATAGTATCTCCTTCTCAGGATATCGTGCTGGGATGCTACTACCTTACTATGGAAAAAGAGGGCGCCAAGGGAGAAGGGAGAGCTTTTTCTTCTCCTTGTGAAGTGGATCTTGCTCTTGAGTTGGAAGAAGTAGAGCTTCACGCAAAAATAAAGGTAAAAATAGATGGAGAAGTTATAGAAACAACTCCGGGAAGAGTGATTTTTAACGAAGCCCTTCCCGAGAAAATACCTTTCATTAACAAGCTGATAAAATCACGTGAACTAAAGAGAACGGTGGCAGACATTATTCAAGAACACGAAGGAGAGGATGCCCATCTGTTACTAGACAGAGTAAAAGATCTCGGATTTGAATACGCCACCAAATCGGGGGTATCTTGGGGAATGGACGATCTTGTTACGCCAGAGATAAAAAAAGAAGTAATAAGAGATGCCGAAAAACAAAGAGAAGAAATAGAAGAATATTTCGAGCAAGGATTCTTCTCGGAAGAGGAAAAGAAGGAAAAGGTAATAGAGGTGTGGACAAAAGCAAAAAACAGAATAGAAGAGAGGGTGCCGGAGGCTCTTCCCGAAGGAGGGTCGGCATATATTATTACCGACTCCGGAGCTCGTGGTTCGTGGTCTCAACCGATTCAGATGGCGGGAATGAAGGGTCTGGTGGTAAATCCTTCTGGAGAAATAATCGAACTTCCCATAAAGAGCTCTTACAAGGAAGGATTTGATGTTCTTGAATACTTTATTTCTACTCACGGAGCCAGAAAAGGAACGGTGGATACGGCACTACGTACTGCGCAAGCGGGATATCTAACAAGGAGACTTATAGACGTTTCTCATGAGGTGATAGTTACCAAAGAGGACTGTAAGGATGATGAAGGTTTTGAGGTGACCAGAGCGGAAGCGGATGAGATAGACCAAGACTTCTCCTTCAAGATAAGCGGAAGAGTTACTCTTGAGGATATAAAAATCGGTGGAGAGGTTGTGGTCAAAAAAGGAGAAGTTATATCTACCAAAAAGGCAAAACAGATTGAAGACTCGGACGTCACTTCGGTAAAGATAAGATCGGTACTTTCTTGCAAGGTGATAGGAGGAGTTTGTGCTACTTGTTACGGATGGGACATGGGTCTTAACAGAGAAGTAAGCAAGGGTGATGCGGTAGGAATAGTTGCCGCTCAAGCCATTGGAGAGCCTGGAACACAGCTTACTATGAGAACATTCCATACCGGGGGAGTTGCCGGTGGAGCTGATATAACCCTTGGTCTTCCTCGTGTGCAAGAAATTTTCGAAAGAAGAGTTCCCAAGGGAAGAGCCGACATTGCCGATGTTGATGGAAAAGTGGTTGAAATAACCGAAGACAGGGTAGTCAAGATAAAGCCCAAAGAAGGAAAGAAGAAGACCATAAACTACAAGATTGAGCCTAAAAAAGCAATATACGTTAGACCGGGTGAAGAGGTGAAGAAAGGAGATCCTCTTTGTGAGGGTAATCTTGATATAAACAAGCTGTTCAAGTTAAGAGGAAAGAAAGAGACTCAGCGATACATTCTCAAAGAAGCGCAAAGGGTATACGTTTCTCAGGGAGTCGATATTCACGACAAGCACCTGGAGGTGATCATAAGACAGATGTTCTCCCGTGTGAGCATAGAAGATCCCGGTGACAGCTCGTTTACTCCTAAAGAGATGATAGAGAGAGAAAGGTATCTCTCCGTCAAGAAAACCCTTGAGAAGAAAAAAGGAACTCCTCCCAAGGCGGAAGATGTTCTCCTGGGAATATCCAAAATTGCCCTTACGACAGACTCTTTCCTCTCTGCTGCTTCCTTTCAGCAAACCTCCAAGGTGCTTATTGACGCTTCCCTGGAAGCAAAAACGGATCACTTACGAGGACTCAAAGAGAACGTTATTATCGGTAAGCTTATTCCCTCGGGAACGGGATTCAAAGAGAAAAAAGAGGAATAGCAAAAAGAAAAAAGTGAAAACAGGGGACCTCTCTCCCCTGTTTTTTTTAAAGAAATAATGTGGTAAAATGTCCTTGCTATGGGCAAAAAGAGAAAAAAAAGAAACGACAAGAACAAGGAAAAAAAGGAAAACGGAAAGGAAAAAAAACCCTTGTTGCCGGAGAACATAAAAAGAGTGATTATCGGAATGGCTCTTCTTCTTTTGGCACTTGTTGTGACTCTTGGTTTTTATGATGTTGCCGGACGAGGGGGAGAGATATCTAAAGATATACTGTTTTTTCTTTTTGGGAGGGCTGCTGTTTTTGTTCCTCTTCTTATCTTTTTTTCAGCTTTGGTCTATTTCCGTACCGAATACGAAAACTTTATTCTTCCTTTATGTATTTCTCTGATAGCTCTTATTACGGGCATTTCCGGGATAATGACTACGGTGGGGGCGGAACTTTTTGACAAGGAAAGAATGGGGGGTTGGTGGGGAGAAATTATTGGCGGACCTCTTGCCGACTATCTTGTCGGATTTTATGTTACTCAGATTATTTTTTTGGTAGCTATTGCCACTGGCGCGATTATTTTAACAAACCTTCTGAGCAAAGACTTCTCTGTTATGGGATTCTTGAAAAATATTTTTGCCAGGCAAGACGAGATTGAACCTTCCTCTGTCAAAAAGATATTCTTTTCTTCCGGAGAAAGAAGTGAAGGAAAAGAGAAGAAGAAAGAAAAGGAAGAGAAGAAGAAAGAAAAGGAAGAGAAGAAGACGGAAACTATCGAGAAAAAAAGAAAGCAGGACGAAACCAAACTCATTCCTCCCTTGGAGCTTTTGCATAATGGAGATGAAAATCCTGACCCCGGAGATACGCGCAGAAACTCTTCTATAATAAAAAAGACATTCGGTGATTTTGATATCTCCGTAACCATGGGAGAGGTGAATGTCGGCCCTGCCGTTACTCAGTATACGCTAAAGCCTGCTGAAGGAGTGAAGCTCTCCAGAATTACCTCTCTGGCTGATGACCTCGCCCTTTCTCTTGCCATGCATCCCGTGAGAACGGAAGCGCCCATCCCAGGCAAATCTCTTGTAGGTATAGAGGTGCCTAATAGGAAAAGGGCCCAGATCACTCTCGGCAGTCTTGTGAAAAAGAAAGAGTTTTTTGACATGAACGCTCTTTCTTTTGTAGTGGGAAAAGATGTTTCCGGTAATCCCGTTTATGCCGATCTTGCTAAAATGCCTCATATGCTGGTTGCCGGATCCACGGGAAGTGGTAAAACAATTTTTCTTAATACACTTCTTTTTAGTTTACTGTACAAAAACTCTCCGGATGATCTCAGATTGATACTTGTCGACCCTAAAAGAGTAGAGTTCTCGCTTTACGCTCAACTTCCTCACCTTCTTACTCCGGTGATATATGACGCGGAAAAAGCTTCTAACGCTCTCCAGTGGCTTATAATGGAGATGGAAAGGAGGTTTAAGGTTTTGTCGGAAGTGGGATCCAGGAATATTGCTAGCTATCAAGAAGCTTGTGAAAAAAACAGTGAACTGGAAAGAATGCCCTACATCGTTCTTGTTGTTGATGAACTTGCCGACCTTATGGCAAACAAAGGAAATGAAATAGAAGGAGGAATTGTCAGGATTGCTCAAATGGCCAGAGCGGTAGGAATCCATCTTGTACTGGCCACACAAAGGCCTTCCGTAGAGGTTATTACGGGACTTATCAAAGCCAATATCACTTCTCGGGTTAGTTTTAGAGTTGCCTCACAGGTGGATTCGAGAACGATCCTTGATACGGCCGGAGCCGAAAAATTACTGGGATCTGGAGATATGCTTTTCCTTTCTACGGAGAATTCCAAGCCGCGGCGTGTTCAGGCTCCATATGTTTCTGAAAAGGAGGCTAAGGGAATACTTTCCTGGCTTGCCGAAAACAAGACGGATCTTGAAGATGATTCTCTTGCTGAAAACCTGGAAGAAACACTTGAAAAAAGCGAGCAAAGAGCGGAAGAATTTGAGGGTGGTGATGGTGATGATGCTCTCTACGAAGATGCCAAACAGATTGTTGTTTCTGCGGGCAAGGCATCCGCCTCTCTTTTGCAACGCCGGTTGCGAGTTGGCTATGCAAGAGCTGCGAGACTTCTGGATATTCTGGAAAGCAAAGGAGTGATCGGGCCCGCCGAGGGGGCTAAGCCCAGAGAAATTTATGCAAGACCTGACGAGATGGAAGAGGAAGAGAGCGGTGACAAAGAAAGTAAAGCCGATGATATAGAAGAAGATAGAGATGATAGTAGTTGGGAAGGCGTATAAAATATAAAGAGAAAACAAATTAACTTCTTAAAAGATGCCCAAAAAAAACAAAAAAAAGGATCAAAAAGAAGAGTCCAGAAAAAGACTGGAAGAGACAATAGAGGAGATAAAGAAGCAGTTCGGGGAAGGGTCTTTGATGAAGCTCAAAGAAGTAAAGAATGTTGAGGTAGATAGCATACCCACAGGGTCTCTTTCTCTTGATATGGCTCTTGGAGCAGGAGGAGTTCCCAGAGGAAGGGTGGTGGAAATATTTGGAAGTGCTGGAACAGGAAAAACAACCCTTTCTCTGCATATTCTAGCCAAAGCTCAACAAAATGGAGGGGTCGGTGCCTTTATAGATGTTGAGAATGCTCTTGATCCTCAATATGCCAAAAGAATAGGAGTTAATGTAGATGACTTGCTTATTTCCCAGCCCGACTCGGGTGAGCAAGCTCTTCAAATTGTAGAGACGCTTGTTCGTTCGGGAGAGGTTGATGTGGTTACCGTTGACTCTGTGGCAGCTCTTGCTCCCAAAGCGGAAATAGCCGGAGAAATAGGAGATCCTCACGTCGGTCTTCAGGCGAGACTCATGTCGTCCGCCCTTCGAAAACTTTCCAAACTTATTTCGGAAACGGGAACAACTGTTATTTTTCTCAACCAAACGAGAATGAATATCGGGCAAAGATTTGGAAACCCTCAAACGACCTCCGGAGGGCTTGCTCTAAAGTTCTATTCGTCGGTGAGGATAAACTTGGCTCAGATTGCCCAAATAAAGAGCAAGGACGAGATTATTGGAGGTCGTATAAGGGCGAAAGTTGTTAAGAACAAGGTGGGGGCTCCCTTTCGCACAGGGGAGTTTGATGTGTACTATAATGAGGGCATCTCCAGGCACGGAGAACTTATAAATCTCGGGCTTAAAGAGAAGATAGTAAAGAGAACCGGAGCTTGGTATAACTATGGAGATAAAAAGCTGGGTCAGGGAATGGAGCAGTCAAAACAGTTCCTAAAAGAAAATCCCGATCTTGCGAAGAAGATCGAGAAAGATATAAGAGAGAAGCTCGCTAGGGAAGAAGACTCTTAAAGATTGGTATAGGGGACAAGCGCCATGTAGCGCGCTCTTTTTACGGCCCTGGCTAATTTTTTCTGGTGCCCGGAACACACCCCCGTTTTTTTACGGGGCTTAATTTTGTGCATTTCCGACATAAAGCGAGTAAGGACTTCGGTATTTTTGAAATCTATTTTCTTGATATTGTTTTGACAAAAATAACACTCCATAATGGTAAAACTCTAAATTCTAATATCTACTAATTGGGTTTTCCTAAAAAGGTATGTCTTCTACATCAATCTCATCGTCTTCATCGATGACTGGGATATCTTTCTCCCCTTCTCCTTTATTGCCACTCTCAGAACCATTGTTTTCCTTTTGACTACTACCTTGCTCTCCACTGCGAGGCCCGAACTGGAGTCTTTCACCGACTATCTCAGTGCGGTAGCGCTTATTTCCATCCTTATCCTCCCAACTGCGGGTTTGTATCCTCCCTTCGACAAGCGCAAGGGATCCTTTTTTAAGGTATTGTGCCGCTACATCCGCAGTTCTTCCGAAAAAAACAATATCATGAAATTCCGTTTTCTCTTGGTTTTCACCGGACTTATCTTTGTAAAAGTTGCTTGTCGCTAAAGGGAAGTTGGTGATGCTGAGACCTGATTCGGTGTTTCTTTTTTCCGGGTCGCGAGCAAGACGCCCGGCAACGATTGCTTTATTGAGGTTCATGAAATGTTTTATTAATTAGTACAAAGAGTTTAGAGTATTTCGTCTATTTTATCATCTATCTCTTTGAGTTTGGTCTTTTCCGGCTTTAAGGATTTCTTTTTACGGGAAACCTTTCTTTCTTCTGTTTTTTGGGGAGCTTCCTTTTCTATTAGAAGATGTCGTAGTACTTCTTCTTCTTTGTCTAGCTTTTCTTTTAAGAGACTGACTTTTTCCTTGTCTATCTCAATATCCAAGGAGGCCAGGTAACCTTCCGTGTTCTTGTTTATAGGATAGGCAAGGGTTTTCTTTGCGGGGATCTGTTCTTTGCCGACAGCCCCTCCTTCTTTTTTAATATCTTCTTTTATTTTTTTATGATATTCTTCTGCTTCCGTGCTAGCAAGCGAAGGAATTATCAGATAGGTTAGTTCGTATGATTTCATAGCTTTTTATATCTTAATCCTTGGGATTATAGCATCACACCTTAAAAGAATCAACCTTTTTGCAAGAAAAAGGGCTTTGAGTATAATAAAGAAATGGATAAAAAAATATTCAAAACCTACGAAGTAAGAGGGGTGTATGGAAAGGAGCTCGACGAAGATGGTGCTCGGAAAATCGGGAGAGCTTTCGTTTATTTCTTAAGTAAAGAAAAGCCCGTTATAGTTATTGGAAGAGATGGGAGAAAGTCTTCGCCTTCTATTTTTTATCAGGTAAAAAAAGGTGTGACTGAGGCCGGAGGAAAAGTTGTTGATATAGGGCTTTGCAACACGCCTCTTCTTAATTTCGCAGTGGCAAAGTTTGGCTACGACGGCGGTCTTATGGTTACCGCCTCACACAATCCGCCCGAGTTTAACGGAATAAAGATGATCAAAGAAAGAGCTTTGCAGCTCTATGGAGAAGAAATACAGCAGATAAGGAAGATAGCGGAAGAAAAAGAGATAATGGGAAAAGAAAAAGGAGAGGTGGAAAAAGTAAACCCGCTCCCGAGCTACATTAATCATCTTTTTTCCTTTTTCAAAGAAAAGAGTCCTCTTAAGATGGTGCTTGATTTTGGCAATGGAGTAAGCTCTTTTACGGCAAAACCTTTTTTTGAAAGGAGAGGAGATGATGTTTTTTATCTTTACGACGAGATAAGAGGAGATTTTCCCGGACATCCCCCCGATCCTCATGATAAAGAAGCTCATAAGAAAATAAAGAGTAAAATACTTAGCAAAGCGGCGGATATAGGAGTTATTTTTGATGGGGATGGAGATAGGTGTGTTATTTTTGATGAGAAAGGAGAGGTGGTTTTTGGAGATGCCCTCTTTATGCTTCTTGCCAAGGAGGAAATCAAGAAAAAGAAAAAAGGAAGTGTTTGCTATGATCTGCGATTTAGTATGGCTACAGAGGAAGTGATAAGAAAAATGGGAGGCACTTCGGTAATGATGAGGGTTGGAAACCCTTTCTATAAGGAAAAGATAATTCGGGAAGGTGGGCTACTGGGAGGAGAACTTTCCGGGCACATCATGTTTAAGGATAATTACGGAATAGATGACGGACTTTTTGCTTTCTTGAAAGTGGTAGAGATTGCTTCTCGAGAAAAAAAGCCGCTCTCCGAGCTAATTACTCCCTATAAAAAATACTTTCAAACCCCGGAGATTAATTTTTCCGTAGAGGACAAAGAGGAGGCTATTCAAAAGGTCAGAAACAGCTTTAAGGGGGGAGAAGAGCTACACATTGATGGTCTGTACATAAAATATGAAGACTGGTGGTTCAGTTTGCGAGCTTCCAACACGGAGGATTTGGTTAGATTAAGAATAGAGGCGAAAACGGAAGATCTTTTGGAAGAAAAAAGAGAAGAGATTACTTCTTTACTTGAGTCTCTTTAGGGACGGTAAAGTCCCATTTTTTTATACACTTCCTCCATTTTTGACTCTGCCAGAACACGAGCTTTTTTCTCTCCCTGTTTTAGTATTTCTTTTATATAAACTTCCCGAGAAGAAAACTCCTCTTTCTTTTTTCGAAAGGGCTCCAGCCTATTAACCACTAACTCGGAAAGTTCACTTTTAAACGAACTGTAAGTCTTTCCTTTCATCTCTTTTTCAACTTCTTTTACCGTAGTATTTGCAAGAAGAGCATAGATAGTCAGGAGGTTGGACATACCGGGTCTCTTTTGGGGGTCGTATTTTATTGTTTTATAGGTGTCGGTCACCGCTGATTTTAATTTTTTTCTGATATCTTCAGGAGTGTCAAAAAGGGAGATAGAGCTCTTCTTATCGGTGTCTGACTTGGACATCTTTTTGGTGGGATCAGAAAGACTCATGATTCGCGCTCCTTGGGAAGGTAGTTTTTCTTTTGGAAGAATGAAGGTTTCTCCAAAGGTGTTATTAAACTTTCGAGCTATGGTTCTGGCGAGCTCTACGTGTTGTTTTTGGTCTTCGCCGACGGGAACTATTTGCGTGTCGTAAAGAAGAATATCGGCGGCCATTAGTATGGGATAGTTCAAGAGACCTGCTTTTTCCTTTTCTTTGCATTTTTTTGCTTTTTCTTTGTATTGAGTCATTCGATAAAGCTCACCCAAAGGAGTGACGGTATTTAAAAGCCAGCACAGCTCAGTGTGCTCTTTAATGGAAGACTGAACAAAGATTATTACTTTTTCCGGATCGAGGCCTGCCGCTAAATAGACAACAGCTTTCTCCATTACAAGTTCGTTCAATTTGTCGGAATCATAGGGGGTGGTTACGGCGTGAAGATCTACGATGCAAAAAATACACTCGTTGTCCTGTTGGAAGTCGAGCCATTGCTTTATTGCTCCGAAGTAATTTCCGATATGAAGATTGCCTGTCGGCTGTATTCCGCTAAAGATGCGCATATAATCTTGGATTCTAGATTACGAATGGAAAAATGATAGTGCTGCTAAAACTGTTCTCAGCTTATCATATTTCTATTACCACTGGAAGAACTATCGGCCTTCTTCTTGTTTTGCTAAAAAGAAAGCTCTCCACTTTGGTTTTTATTTCTTGCTTTATGGCTTTAGTGTCTTTCTTTTGTTTTCCAGCATGAGAAACTATCTCCATAATTTTCTTTCGGGTTTCGGTAAGAAGAGTTTGTGATTCTCTGAGATACACAAAACCTCTCGAGATGATATCAGGAGAGTTTTTTATTTTCCTCGTTTTCTTGTCAATTACTGCAATGACCACAAAAATACCGCTTTCAGCCAGCTCTGTTCGATCATGAAGAACAACTCCCCCTACGTCCCCGATTCCCGAGCCGTCAACCATTACGGGGCCAACAGGAATAGGTTTTTTGCTTATCTGCATCTTCTCCTTGGAGAGTTCTATGATATGGCCGTTATCGGTAAGGGCAATATTGTTTTCCGGCATACCCTCTTTTTCAGCGAGTTTTGCGTGAGCGGCCATCATTGAATATTGCCCATGAATAGGCATAAAGTACTTGGGTTTCATTATTCTTATCATTTCTTTGAGCTCTTCTTGTTGAGCGTGGCCCTTTGCATGGATGTCCATCATTTGAGAGTGGAAGATGTCGGCTCCTTGACGCAAAATATCGTCTTTTAGGTTTTGGACAGCGCGTTCATTGCCCGGAATGATTGAAGAAGAAAGAACTACGGTATCGCCCTTCTTAAGACGGAAATGGCGGTGTTGTCCGCTGATAATACGCATCAGGGCTGCGTTGCCCTCTCCTTGGGCACCTGTAGAAAGAATAGTTAGCTGGTTATCCGGATAATTGGCAGCCTTTTCTGCAGGAATAATTGTTCCTTTTTTAGTCTTGAGGTGTTCAAGATTCCGAGATATCTCTACGTTGGTTTTCATTCCGTATCCCTCTATTACCACCTTACGATTATATTTTTCGGAAAGAACGATGAGGTCTTGGACTCTGTTAATCAGTGAGGCAAAAGTCGCTGCGACCACTCTTCCTTTGGCCTCTTTAAATATTTTCTCCAAGTTTTCTTTTATAACACTCTCGGACAGCGAATGACCCTCTGCTTCCGCTCCCGTGGAATCGGACATAAGAAGCATAACACCATTGGAGGCGATTTTTTTCAGTTTATCGAGATCTGTCGGAGGTGTGTTGGTAGGAGTAAAGTCAAACTTAAAGTCCGATGTGTGAACAATATTTCCTACGGGAGTTTTGATAAGAAAGCCTTGGCCATCCGGAATATTGTGATTTTGATGAAAGAACTCCACCTCGAAAGGGCCGAGCTCTATCTTTGAGCCGTCTTTTATTTCGTTGAGTTGTAGTTTTGGCTGGTCGGAAAACTCTTCTTGTCTTTTTTGGGTTATTCCCAGAGTGAGAGGGGACCCGAAGATGGGAGGATTACCTATCTTACCCATAATATAGGGAATGGCTCCGATGTGGTCGTAATGACCATGAGTCAAAACAAGGCCCAAGATCTGCTTTTTGTTCTTCTGCAGATAAGAGATGTTGGGAATAATGTAGTCTACCCCGGGAGTTTTTTCTTGAGGAAAGTTTAGTCCCATATCAATTATGAGAACCTTTTCTTCCCATTCTAAAAGAGTCATATTCCTTCCCACTTCTCCCAGTCCGGAAAGAGGGATTATTTTCAGTCTTTCTTCCTTCATATATTTAGTTGTTAGTAAATTAATATGTAATATTAGGTAAAACGCTTGAGACCTACCGGTGTTTTCAGTCACCGGTGTTGCGGTTTTAGCGATTTATAATCTAGGGAATACGGTGCTATGCACCGCTCTTGTGCCCCTGGCAGGACTCGAACCTGCAACCCTTGCGGGACAGCGTCCTGAACGCTGCGTGTATGCCAATTTCACCACAGGGGCCTTTTTACTTGAAAACTCTTCTTGTGTTTATATACCATTTATCAATATCTGCAAAGCGCTCGGACGGATCCATTAAAGAGCCTTCTTTTACTCCTTTTATCCTTTCTGAAACAGGGTGGATATAGTAAGGGCTGTAAAGGAAAATACCGGGAAGGTCCTCTAAAATCTTTTCCTGAAGAAGATGCAATGCCTCTGTTCTGTTTTCTCCCGTTTCTTCTATGATGGATTCCAGAAGTTCATCAGCCTCTTCGCTTTCATAACCGGGAAGATTTATGCCAGGGTCGTCTACTTTTGAAGAGTGCCACAAGGGGAAAGGATTAAGAGATCCGGTAAGAACCGTGCCAAAAAGAAGCGTGTCAAAATCTCTTAGGCGGATAGCCTTGTCTCGGATATCGGGAAGAGGTCTCTTATCAATTGTCACACTCACCCCTACCTTCTCCCATTGTTCTTGGAGCTCTTTGGCAGTGGCAACGAGCAAAGAATCTTCAAGGGTTGTAATTGATATTTCCAAGCTTGTTGTTTCCTCAAAGAGGTCTTCACAGAGCTCGTTGAGCTTGTCTCGCGTACTGCCGGCAACCATTCCCGTCCCGCTTTGAAAGTCGTGAGGGTCCAGTATCTCTTCGCGATACTTTTCCTGAAAGTGATTTACCGCCTCTTTTGTGTCTTCGTCAAAAAAGCCCGTCACCTCACCACCCGGATAGAGATCTTTGTCCTGCTCTTGAAGATAAAGGAAGCATTCTTGCAACTTTCTTACCTCCTCTCCTTGAGAGTCTTCCCTAAGGTCTTCACTAAAACGGAAAGGATCTTCCATCTCCCTTATTCCATCTTTGAAGCCGGCTTCTTCCAGAAGCTCTTTTGCTTTTTCAGGGTTGTGGGAATAGCTTGTTTCTGGCTCGGTAAGTCCGTAAAAAGAAGGAAGAAGGGGGGACGTAACCGTATCTCCTTTTCCCTTTAAAACGTTACTTACGAGAGCCTCTCTGTTTGTGGCGTAACTCAGCGCTTCCCGAAGAAGATCTTCTTGCACTAGTCCTTCTCGTCTTAAATTAAAAAGAAGGGAGAAGTATCGAGGAACTCTGTATTCGTGATAGTGAAATGCATTTTCATGTTCCTTAAAGAGCTCCTTTACTCTGCCCCCGGGAAGAGAGAAGCCGTCTATCTCTCTTTTCTCATAGGCTCTTAAAAGCTCTTCTTCATCTTCAAAGAAATAGAAGGAGACTTCATCCATAAAGGGCGTGGATCTGAAATAGTGAGGGTTTCTTTCCAGTCTCAGGGAGTAGATATTTCCCTCCGAATCCTCTCTTGCTTCTTTGTAGCGATAGGGTCCCGATCCTACAGGTTGCATGTTGTGAATGGAATATCTGAAGTCTCTCGGCGAATAGTCACCGAAAATATGCTTGGGGATGATTTTTAAAGTGAGGTTTTCGGGGAACACCGCTGACGTACTATCTAGAGTAAAGCGCACTTCTCTTTCGGAAAGCTTCTCTGCGCTTACCCCCGTCCACTGTTGTCTGAGCGTGCTTTGGAAGTCTGGGTTTAGAATAGTTTCCACCGTAAAGACTATGTCTTCTGCTGTCATCTCTTCTCCGTCGGACCAGTAAAGATCCTCTCTCAGGGTTACATCAAAAACTCTATCGTCTTCTGTTTCGAAACTCTTGGCGAGGTTGGGGACAAGATTTCCTTCTCTGTTGTACCTGAAAAGACCGTCAAAAACCACTTCGATAATATCCTTTTCTATGTCACTTTGTGAGGCGTACAGAGGGTTTATGGTAATCCATCTACTTTTTTGCACAAAACCCTCTCTATAGCTTCCGCCGAAAGAAGGAGTGCTTTCCGTGTTTGTTTGGTAGAAGGCAATTCCCGTGTAGACGAGTGACGATATTGCTAAGAGAACCAAAAGAGGTAGAGCGATCTTTTCTCTTTTATCTAGTACCTCCGGAAATCGTCTCCACTGTTTTTTGGACGGCCACTTTTTGGGCCAAAGATCCTTTAGCTTAAACATAGGATAAAATACGAGTGCGTTTTATAGCACGAGATTGAGAAGTGCAAGAGTAACAAAAGAAGCACCAAAAATAATGGTGGAAATAAAAAGAGTTTTGTCCGTTCCTCTTCTTTCGGTATGAAAGTCCTCTCCTTGACCGAAAGCGGAACCCATCGCAGCCCCTCCTTTCTGAAGCAGTATAGACGCGACAAGTAGAACGGAAACAGCGATTTGCAAGTAAGGTAATATCTCGTTCATATTTATTTAGAAAATCCGTGTAAAATTACTTCCAGTATCCAAATGATAAGGGTAGTGTAAATTAAATTGGTAAATCCGTCAATGGTAATTTCGGGAAAAAAGGCCTGAACGAACCATATGATGGAGGTATTTATAGCGAAGGTAAAGAGACCGAGTGTCAGGATTCTCAGCGGGAGGGTGACAAGACAAATCAACGGCCTTATGAAAAAATTAACAGTCCCGAGAAGAAGTCCGGCGTAGAAGAGAGAATGGGGATCTTTTATTGTAATGCCCAAAAAGTACTCTGCCAGAAAAAAGCCGAGAACCCCCACTGCTACGTGTAAGAGAAACTTCTTTAAAAGAGACATTTCATGTGCAGTATAGCACAATAGTGTGATTTTGCAACGTTTACAGCTCTTGACATGACAATTTCCATAAGTAATAATGAGCTAGCACTCTAACGAGGTGTTTGCTAATTATTAAGTAATACAAGATAAACAAGATTGTCCGAAGTTGGCTCTGCCATATAAGGACTTATCTTCAGTAAGGTGAAAATAAAACCTCTCGGAGACAACGTTCTAATTGAACCCGAAAGAGAAGGAGAAAAAACGAAGGCGGGCATTCTTCTTCCGGAGACTGCCGAAAAAGGAAGGCCGGAAAAGGGCAAGGTGATAGCCGTAGGGCCCGGGAAAACTAATGCTTCCGGAAAGGTAATTCCTCTGGAAGTGAAAAAGGGTGACAAGGTTCTCTTTACCAAGTACGGACCCACGGAAATAAAAACGGTCGACGATAAAAAAGAGTACTTGATTGCCAAGCAGGACGATATTCTTGCCGTTATCGAGTAAAAATAAAAGGAAATCAAAGTTATGTCTAAAAATATCTACTACAAAGAAGACGCGAGAAAAAGAATGATGGAAGGAGTCAACAAGCTTGCCGACGCTGTCAGGTATACCATTGGTCCCAAAGGACGTAATGTGGTGCTCGGGCAGAGCTTCGGTTCTCCTACCATCACCAACGACGGTGTTAGTATTACCGAAGAGATAGAACTCAAAGACAAAACGGAAAATATCGGAGCTTCTATCGTTAAAGAGGTAGCTTCCAAGGCGAACGAAGCTGCGGGAGACGGAACTACTACCGCTACACTCCTGGCAAGGGCGATGATTGCCGCAGGACTGAAAAACGTAACTGCGGGAGCCGATCCCCTTTCCTTAAAAAGAGGAATAAACAAAGGAAAGGATGCGGTTGTAAGCGCTCTTAAAAAGGAGGCGAAGACAATTTCTAAAAGAGAGGAGATAGCTCAAGTGGCCACTATTTCCGCAGAAGATGAAGAGCTCGGAAATCTTATTGCGGAAGTTATTGAAGAAGCGGGAAGAGACGGTGTGGTGACGGTAGAAGAGTCCAGGACTTTCGGACTGGAAAAGGAGGTTGTTAAAGGATTGCAGCTTGATAACGGATACGTGTCTCCTTACATGGTGACCGACTCGGAGAGAATGGAGGCCGTCTACAACGACCCTCACATTCTTATTACCGACAAGAAGATATCTTCTATAAACGAGATTGTGCCTATTCTGGAGAAACTCTCTCAAGGAGGGCAAAAGAATCTGGTAATTATTGCCGAAGAGATAGAAGGAGAAGCTCTTGCTACTCTCGTTCTTAATAAGCTGAGGGGAGCATTTAACACTCTTGCCATCAAAGCTCCCGGATTCGGAGACAAAAAGAAAGAAGCGCTCAAAGACATTGCTGCCGTATGCGGTGGACAGATAATCTCTGACGAGGTGGGACTTAAGCTGGAAAACGCTGAGGTGGCCATGCTTGGAACGGCACGTAAAGTAACCGCTACCAAAGACAAGACGATAATAACCGAAGGAAAAGGAAAGAAAAAAGAGCTGGAAAAGAGAGTAGAGCAAATAAAAAAGGAGATTGAAGAAACCAGTTCCGATTACGAAAAAGAAGGTTTGCAGAAGAGATTGGCTAAGCTCGTCGGAGGAGTTGCCGTTATTAAGGTAGGTGCTCTTACCGAGGTTGAACAAAAAGCCAGACAGCACAAAGCGGAAGACGCGCTTTCCGCTACCAGAGCAGCTATCGAAGAAGGTATTGTTGCGGGAGGAGGAGTGGCTCTTATAAGAGCACTTGCTTCTCTGGAAAAAACATCTCTAAAGGGAGATGAGAAGACGGGAGCAAACATTTTAAGAAGCGCTCTGGAGGCGCCGATAAGACAGATTGCGGAGAATGCCGGAGTTGACGGATCGGTGGTCGTCCAAAAAACTAAAGAAGGAAAAGGAGCTTTCGGATTCAATGCAAAGACTATGGAGTATGAGGATCTTGTACAAGCGGGAATCGTTGACCCCACGAAAGTGGTGCGCTCCGCACTGGAGAACGCTGTTTCCGCGGCAGCGATGTTCCTTACTACCGAATGTGTAGTAGTTGACAGTGACGAAGAAAAAGAAAGCAGCGGAGGAGGGGGAGCTCCCCCCGCCGGAATGGGCGGAATGGGAGGAATGGGTATGGGAATGTAGTTTTCCCCGTACCCAGGAATGTTTAAGGCGCCGCGTATATTTTTCGCGGCGTCTTTGCAAAACGGGCCCGTTTTGGGTATAATTTAAGGGCGCGTAAGTATTAATAATTTGTTAAAAATATGGAAACATCAACTATATTGCTTATAATCTTGGGTGTTTTGGTTCTTTTTGTGATTTTTTCCTACAATCGTTTGGTCAAGATAAGGCATAGAGTAAAAGAAGCTTGGGCTGATATAGATGTTCAGCTCAAAAGAAGATATGACCTCATTCCCAATTTAGTAGAGACGGTAAAGGGGTACGCTTCTCACGAAAGAGGTGTTTTCGAGAATGTTACCAAAGCGAGAGCGAGAGCTATGAACGCCGAGGAAACCGGTGACCCGAAAAAAGTAGCGGAAGCGGAAAATCAATTGGCCGGAGCTCTTAAGAGCCTCTTTGCGGTTTCTGAAAACTATCCCGATCTCAAAGCATCAGAGAATTTTGTGGAACTGCAGCGCGAAATAAGAGACACGGAAGACAAGATACAGGCGGCAAGGAGGTTCTACAATCGCAATGTAAGAGACATGAACATCAAAGTGGAGATGTTCCCTATGAGCGTTATCGCCAAGATGTTTGGTTTCCAAAAACAAGACTTCTTTGAGATTGAAGACAAGGAGCAAAGAGAAAATGTAAAGGTGGAGTTCTAAAAAATGGCTACGCTATACACTCAGTCGGAAAACAACATCTACAAGACATACGCCTATCTTTTGGGGTTTGTCTTTCTTCTTGTTGCTTTGGGCTGGGCGCTTAGCTATGTTACCGGAAGTACTTGGCTGTTATGGCTTGCCGTAATACTCTCCGTGGTGATGAGTTTTAGTTCTTACTGGTTTTCCGACAAAATCGTCCTTTCTCTCAGCAAAGCAAAAGAAGTTAAAAAAGAGGATTATCCCGAACTTTGGAGAATTACGGAAAATCTGGCCATATCAAACGGCTTACCTATGCCGAGGCTTTTTGTCCTTGAAGATTCCCAGCCTAATGCTTTTGCTACCGGACGCAACCCCGAGCACGGGGTAGTAGCCGTTACTACTGGACTTCTTGAAAAGCTGGAGAGATCTGAGTTGGAAGCGGTAATAGCCCACGAACTGGCTCATATCGGAAACAGCGATATTCTTATCTCTTCTATTGTAGTGGTTTTAGTGGGAGTGGTAATCCTTGTCGCCGACTTCTTTTTTCGTATGGCTTTCTTCGGAGGGCTTGGAGGAAGAGATAGCAAGGGAAGCTTACCTGTTCTTTTGGGAGCACTCGCTTTTATAATCATCGCTCCTATCTTGGCCCAAGTTTTGAAGTTTGCCGTGTCGAGAAAAAGAGAGTACCTTGCCGACTCTACGGCCGCACTTACCACAAGACATCCCGAAGCTCTGGCAAGAGCTCTGGAAAAAATAGCCGGAGACCCACATCAACTAAAGACGGCAAATGATGCCACAGCCCATCTCTATATCGCCAGTCCCTTTAGAGGAAAAGAGCAGAAAAGTTGGATTAGAAAGCTTTTTATGACTCACCCTCCTATAGAAGATAGGGTAAAAAGATTAAGGGGGGGCGGTAATAAATAAAGATAGCGATACTAAGGGGCAAATATAAAATTATTATTCATAGTTACATTTAAATCTATGCTTTGTCCAAAATGCGGTGACGATCTAAAAGAGATTAAATTCTCGGGAGTGAAGGTTGATAACTGCTCTTCGTGCAAAGGAAAGTGGTTTGAGAAAAATGAACTGAGAAAAGCAAAAGACAAAAAAGAAGAAAGAATAAACTGGATGGACATAGATCTTTGGGAGAATGAGGAAAACTTCCGTATCTCGGAAAAAAAAGCGCAGTGCCCCGATTGCGGACTTCCGCTTTACGAGGTAAATTACGGAGATTCGGATATAGAAGTGGATGTTTGTAATATGTGTGAAGGAATATGGCTTGATGAGGGAGAATTCAAGAAAGTGGTGGGCTATCTAAAAGAAAAGGCGGGAGATAAGATTATGAACGAATATATGAAAACGCTTCTTGAAGAAACGGGAGAGGTTTTTGTGGGCCCCGAACCCTTGCAAGAAGAACTAAAAGATGTTATCAATGTGCTCGGTCTTTTAAAGTACCGTTTTGCAGGAAAGCATCCTTTTATATCTAGAGTAATATCCAAGCTCCCCAAATCCTAAAAGAAAGGTGACGAATGACAAGTGCTTAAATTCAGCACTTCAAGCTTTGATTTGTCGGGAAATGGATTTTAAAAACGGAGGAGTCGGATAGTGGACTATTCCACACGCTTGGAAAGCGTGCGAGCGCAAGCTCACGTGGGTTCGAATCCCACCTCCTCCGCAACGTGGGACTTTTTGACTTTAAAAGCAATTATACCCCTCTAAATGTGGAAAATTGATAACCGCTTATTTATTTTACTTATATTTAATGTCTTCTCATCATAATAACCACCTTTTAAGCAGGGTGGTTTTTTGGTAGAATAAATCACTAATCACTAATAGATAAATATATATAAATGGCTTAGTTTTGATATATATTGAGATATAATGAATGAATACTAAATTATATTAAGTTCGGGGCAAATAAAAATCCTAATATTGAAACACTGATCAAAATCGCTAAAGTGCTTAATGTGGTAAATGGATGTGTCTTGAGTTGGGAAAAATCATCGCTTCCAACCGCTGCCTGATAAAGTCGATGAAAGGAAAAATCAATCAAGTTTTAGCGGAAATATAATTATGTCAAATACATTATTTACAGTTGAATTTCCGTTGGTTGAAACAAAGGCGGAATTGGAAAAAATAATAAAAAGTCATTCTAATTACGACCCTTATTTCATTGCGAGTGGGTGCTGTAAAGAAAGACGAGAAAAGTTTGACAAATTGTGGCCGAAGTATGAACCATACGCAGATTCGCATTTTCTTAAAGAAGTCAAAACAAATTTTCACCAAAGAACCTGGG
>SL_8KL_010_SEDDRAFT_10000872_pt1 | contig 26355 bp, 20 predicted proteins | sample SodLakKL_010_SED_4_FD_11160 | JGI IMG/M metagenome (IMG submission 11160) | reverse complement strand
GTTCCAATACTGGATTATTGCCTACTAAGATAGAAAGAGATGCTTCTTTCTTTCTAAACTGACTCTAAATGTTAAACGAAAACCATTAATAGCACGCTTCCACTATAATTCGCAGATAACACATTTTTGAATGTTCTATAATAACCACTATCTATGGGGCCTGAATTTTGTGAGGTTGGTTTGTCGGTCAGCCTCGATTACCCGCCTCGGAGAGCAGCCTAGATGAATGATAACCGGAGAGGATGCATAAGGTCGCTGTACATATGGCTAGTAAAAGATACAGATGATACGGATACTCGAATAATATCATAAAAAGAATTATCCCTACGAAAGAGATAGAGATTGCCAGAACCAAACCGACATATCTTGAAAACCTACCGGGTGAAGGTGAAAGATAATGAAAACCCAACATAAAAAGAGTGAGGCTAGGATAAAATATTATAAAGGAGATTTTGAATAAATCACCTAATGCTAGTAAAAATAAAAAAGAAAGGGTTAGAACTATAAATCCTGCAATCAACAATCTTTTTGTCAACGTGTTTTCACGGTAAACAGAAATAGTCACCAAAGACAGTATCACCAAAAACAAATATGTTGGTAATACGAAACTACAGAAAAAAATAAAAGAACCTTCACCACCATCCGATGCAAAAAAGATGAAACTGAACGTATATAAGAAAGCCCCTGTACCGAATAATATACTATATTTTAAAGGTTGCTCACCTTTTTTACTCATATTCGTTCGCACCCCTTTGAGTATGTTCTGAAGCAGTTTCTACTCTATTAAACTGCCGGTTATTCGAATAGGAAACCGGAATCAATCATATCCCCTCGTGTAATTTTTCCCGGATATAGCCCCAATCGTCGAAATCATCTTCATGATTAGTACCATCCGAGTAATTGTAGAAATTTGAACGTGTCCAAAGTGTCCAATAGCTCATCAGACTTGGATATTCATCGTGAAATCGCCAACTATCTATACCATCATATACGCTAGACCTAAGACCAACGGTGTGCCCTAATTCGTGCATGAACACCGTACCCGGATTTGTAGTCAAATCAGCGATGAGGTCTCTTCGTTGACTGACCACGAACCTACCGGAGCTGGCAAAACCTAGTACATTTCGTCCTTCAAAGGGATCCCATGGGAACCAGTCTGGCCACCAGTCATCCACGTCTAAAGGCCACCCGGGGTCATCATGATAAACGTAATCCGCCATCAAGCCATACCTGAACAGCCCTTCTCTCTCAGGGGTGAAAAAATCGTCCTTGTAGCCATCTAGGGTCAGTGCTTCATAATCATGATCGTTATATATCGTTGAAATATAAGGCACTTCCCCGCCACCACCCATCTTGCCATCGTCCGCAGGAAACCCGTTTTCGAGGATGCAGATGAATCTTTGATTCATCGTAGTGAAACGGGCATCGATGTGCAGCCAGATATCGTTCTCGTAGAAACGGGTGCCGATACGCCACTTCGCTTCATCGGACAACCTCTCCACACCCTCCATCCAATCGACCTCCACGAACACGTCTTTGCGGAACGGGTGCGCTCGGCCCGCGACCAACTCGTCATTGGACAGCCAGTATGTATCGGCGTCCGAGATACCGTCGCCGGACGCGTCGTGCTCGTGGTCGAAGTCCAACGGATCAGGGTCGGGGAAGTAGTTCACATACGAGCGGAAGGTGAACTGTTCGTATCTATGTTCATAGTTATTCATGATTACATTCCTCAAGCATCTTTGATGAATGGTAGCCGGAGATGATGCATAATAACACTATAGCTACGATCGAGTATACAAGTAAGAGGAAATTTTTACCAGTGTAGAGTTTCTCTAAAAATATTATACCATGAAGAGGTATCAAAAATATAAGTAACAGGCCGATGCCCCAGGACGTTTTGTCCTGGACAGTGCCCTGTTCAAAATGAACACTTAGTAAGGAGAGAGAGATGCCAACTAATAAAGGGAAGATAAGCCACCATAAGAATGAAAATCCAAACCTTATCTCAAAAAAATTCCACAACCATTCACCTGGATACCTCAGTTCAGCTAAGAAAGAAAGACTGATAAAAATGCATACACATCCGGATAGAGCAAGGGGGAGAGATATAAAAGGAATACTGATTTCCTTTTCACCATAGGAATACAGCCTTTCTCCTTGTAATCTATGCTTAACTGTAATAAGCAGTACTCCTATAGAAACGAACAGGATCATAGTAGATATTGATGATAGTAAGTTAAGTTCCACATCGTGATCGGTTGCAAACATTAGAAAAGAACCTATAAGTAGAGAGTAAAATATACCCACTATCATAGGCCAAAAGCGGTATAAAATCGGTTTGCAACTATCTGCGACCTCATCACCTTTTATCTTCTCTCTTTCGGTCATGTATAATCATCTCATATATCCTTACGGCGGATAGTATCGACCTTCTAAAACGTTCCAACCTATTTCTAAATGTTGGTCTATATTGACTACAGAAAATTCTTCAATATCACTAGAACGATAATCCACTTCATATCTGAGCGATAATTCTGCTTCAAAATTATCTGTTTCCGATCCCAGATAAGCATAATATGATACCTCTGAATCACTATTAGATAGCATCATGGTCATATTAGGACCTGGTATCGGGGGAACCTCCATTTCATCTAATGTAGTGGAAAAATAGAGTTCAATTGAATCGGCAGATTCGATTCTAAGTGCATGACCTTTCTCTGTTTCGATAAGGTCCACTTCAGCGTTTCCCTCTCGAAATTCAATATCAAGCATTTCTTGAACCGGCCCCATCTCATCTTCCCGCACAAGTGTTGGAAGATATATCGTATATGGAACTGGATCTTCTACTTCGATAGCGACGCTATACGAAAACCTGTAAGGTGTTGGAGAACGAGGAGAAAACAGTACCGAATGTCTTACGTTCGAATAAACCTCTAAAGTTCCCGATATCGCAATCATCGGAAGTATCAAGACCGCTAGAAAAACTATCCCTTTACCTACCTTTGTTTTTGGGTCGATTATTGAAGATAACAAACTCATTTTACCTAGACCTCCATCCATCCCACTGGAAATTCATTGCACCCCAACAATTACCACAAAAATCAGACCTTGGACTCCGTGAACCCTGCCTAAGGGCACAATCATCACAACCACAATGTACCCTATAATCTCGATCATCCTGATATACAAAATGATTTGCGAGGGGATTATGACGGGGATGATTTGGATTGTCAACATAGTAGCGGCCTATCAAGTTATGGCCTATCTCATGCAAAAACGTATGGACTTGCCAATCAGTACCTGAAGTTCTTTTTGTATATATTGCAAACCGGCGACCAGGTGAGGGAGCATTACCTCTCTTCTGGTCTAAAAAGCTATCCTCTTCATGTCTATATGCCAGCAAAGAGTAATGGAAACCTGGCTTCTCTTGATGATAAAAATACCCTCTATCTAGTCCCCAGTTTGAGTTTCTTATTTTCTCTTCGTAGTCATCTAATTCCCCGCCACCGCCCATCTTGCCGTCGTCGATGTGCAGCCAGATATCGTTCTCGTAGAAGCGGGTGCCGATACGCCACTTCGCCTCATCGGATAACCTATCCACACCTTCCATCCAATCGACTTCTACGAACACGTCCTTACGAAGCGGGTGCGCCCTGCCATCTATCAACGGGTCGCTGGACAGGCGGTACGTATCCGCATCGGAGATACCGTCGCCGGATGCGTCGTGCTCGTGGTCGAAGTCCAACGGATCAGGGTCGGCAAAGTAGTTGACATACGAGCGGAAGGTGAACTGTTTATTCCTAAACGGTTGTTTAGATTTAATCATAATCTTCAGCCTCAAGCATCACCTTAGATGAATGATAACCGGAGAGGATGCATAACATGGGCCCAAAAATTCCCAATAGAACCATCATTGATAAATATGCATTTAAATTTGGTATTAATGAGTGGGAGAGGAAGAAACCAGAGAACATTCCTAGTATATGAATTAAAGATAAAAAAGATATAGAGAGTGCTAAGAAAGTATTCTTTTTTTCTTTTTCACCACTGTAATAACTTGCTAGTTTGTTAAATCCTAGCATACATAAGGATATAGAAACATAAAAAACAACAATAGAAAAAACGAAAAAGAAACAAAGTGCACTAGGGGTAACAAAAAATAGGAGAGGTAACAAGAAGAGCACCGCTCCTCCAATTTTTAGGTTCTTCCCCTCTAGTTCACGCCCATGTCTTCGTACGGCATCAACAAGGACTAGAAACATAAAAATATAGGAGCTAGACAAAAGAAATAGAAGATACCAATCTTGGATATGCCAACCTATTAAAAAAGAGAAACCTCCGACTATTGCGAGTATGTAAGTAGAAATGTACATAATAATACCTATTCCAAAAAGCTCTCCGAATCGTAAAGGTAATAAGATATCATCGAATTTTGATCTATCCATCCCACTTCCTAATTTTTGACCAGTACTTCCTTTTACTTGGACGAAATACCCAAAAATGATGCATAATAAAGCCTGAATTGATAATAAAGGTGCGGGAGGAAGTGGCGAAAGGAAAACATAAAGAGATATCATCGAGATGATCAAAATCGGAACAGTGAAAAATAAAGCTACTATATCATAAAAAAATGGTGCTTTATTAGGACGCTTATTCAAATAAATCCCAAGTAAAAATAACACAAAACACATAGTAACGAACAGATAAAAAGGTAAGAAAGACGATTGGATTTCCAAATAAATGGATGTATTGTTTAAATTAAAAGGAGTATTGGGCAGTAAAGGGATTAAAAAGAGCCCTATCGTACCCAATAACTTCAAATGTTTACTTACCTCCCGTCCTTTTTCACATATTAGTTGTAAAACAAATAATATCGCTATGATAGCATACGCCAAACCAAATATAGCTATAATAAATGACATATTATGAGTTCGATGTCTAAAGAACAAACTAATTATTGGTATAGAAGAAAGTGCTATACCTGTAATGATAGGGTTATCATTTAATATGTTTATAGGTTTTTTAAAAGGGGTAGGATTAATTTTACTCATATAATATCATCTCCGAAAAAGGCAGTGTTTTATTGACATGCTCTTCAAACCTATCACCGTTCATATTCATGCCACCCCTCATTTAGTTGTTCTACTTCCATACTAAGGTTCAACTCGTGGTAAGGGGAAGCTCTCAGGCTTTCTCGAACCGCCTCAATTCGCACTGATATGTTCCCATATGAAGAATATATAGAGTGAGTTCGTGAATATGGCTCGGTCTCCATGGAGAAACTAGAGAAGGTGTAATACCTACCTGTTTTCCTTGATATACTTTGTTCATGATAAGCTTCTAATATAATATCTCCACTAAAAGTGATCTCCAGTCCGGGACCATGTTCTGTTTCAACTATTTCCCATTCAGCTGTGCCTTCTGTTACCTTTATATCATTTCGTAGATCCGATAAACCTTCTAGTACTCCATCTTTACTGTATCTAGCAACAAATGGCAAGATCACAGTTACTTCTTCTTCCGGACCTGAAAGGGCTACTCTATATTTATAACGGTTGACTTGGGAGGATATGAAAAAAATCACAAGCATCATCACGACGAAAAATATTATGACGTTATACACGCTCTTCAAAGCCTCGTCTCGACCGATGGATGATGTGGTTTTACCGATCATTCAAATCCCTTCTTTTAAAGATTCTTTAATGTACGCCCAGTCATTATGATCAACATCACTGTTTGACCCATCCGAGTAGTCATAATAACTGGAGTTGACAACGAGAGTGTAATAGTTCATCACACTCGGATATTGGGAATGCCAATATCCCCCTCCCGGACAACCAATAGCTATTTCCTCGGGTATGGGACAGTTATCTATGCCATCGAAGACGTCAGTCCAAAGACCGAGTGTATGTCCCAACTCATGCATAAACACCGTACCGGGGTTTGTAAGATAATCCAATAAAAGATTTGTTTTTTGACTTACCACGAACCTACCTGGACGGGCAAACCCCAGCACATTTCTATCCTCTCCAGTAACATAAACATAATCCGCCATCAGACCATAGCGAAACAGCCCTTCTCTCTCCGGCGTAAAATAAGCGTCCTGGTAGCCATCAAGGGTCAATGCTTCATTATCATGATTGTTATATATCGTTGATATATAAGGCACTTCCCCGCCGCCGCCCATCTTGCCGTCGTCGATGTGCAGCCAGATATCGTTCTCGTAGAAGCGGGTGCCGATACGCCATTTAGCGTCATCGGTTAATCTATCCACACCCTCCATCCAATCCACCTCTACGAACACATCCCTACGCAGCGGGTGCGCCCTGCCGTCTATCTGTGGGTCGCTGGACAGCCAGTACGTATCGGCGTCGGAGATACCGTCGCCCGATGCGTCGTTCTCGTGGTCGAAGTCCAATGGATCCGGATCGGCGAAGTAGTTGCCGTATGAGCGGAAGGTGAAGGTAAAATCTCTGACTACCTCTCCGTAGTCATTCGTCTTTTCTACGTTCCACGCATATTCATTGTATTCCTCTAAATCTTCCGGAGCTTCCCATTTTAAATTCAAAGTTTCTACCCCTATACCTAGGTCGAACATTGCATCTATATTGGTCTTAAAAATATTTTCCCACGTAGTGATTGTGACTTCTGCACCCCATATCCTCCAACCTTGATGATCTGAAGCCCCCTCTCTCACTCCTGCTTGCCAATTGAGATGGATGGTTTTTCCCGCGTAATCGGTCAAGTCAACCGTTACTTTTTCCCAATCCTCTGAGCCACTCCAAGCGGGTTGACCGCCTAATGGATTGTTGTGTCCTGTTTCAAGGCTACCGTCATATACTGGATCAGGAATTGCGAGTTCCCAGGGTCCATCAATACCCTCTGTAGAGACCTTCAGGTTGCCACCATCCCAGTAGTTCTCCGAAGAGGAATCGAAGTCTCTCCAATGCCAAAATTCTAGTTCCGCCTCTTCAACATCAGTCAAATCGATTTGAGGTGATATTAATTCACTAAGACCACCGCCTTGAGGATTGTTATAATTTTTATTGCCAAAATCCCATGAATATATGTAATCAATATCCCGTATTTCCCATGTACTAGCACCAGGTGAATGCTTTGTGGTATAACCAATATCTTCACCCGCTTGAGCTTTGTCTTCGAATATTGTGAATTCTCTCAGGGTCCTGGTTTCTACCCGATTATCTAACTCGATAAATAATGATTCCTTTTTTTCTCCTGATGTGAAAACCCAATTGTCATCATATCCTGGTTCCCGTCTCATGTCATCTGCTATCATATAGAGGTGCTCAGTACCATCCCCTACATGACATTCTATCGACTCTAAAAATAATCCTGCCTCTCGATTAACGGGTCCATCGAACCAACCGTCGAAGTCGGTGTCGGGGTTCAATGGATCGGTTCCGACTTCGTACAATTCTTCATAATCAGTCAAACCATCCCCATCGGTATCCGGACTCAGCGGATCAGTGCCGTACTCGTCCGCTTCCTCCTCGTTGGTCAGACCGTCTCCGTCGGTATCTACGGTGATATCGGATGGTAGATCAGGATCGGTGCCGTATCTCCAGAGTTCCTCCGTCCAGGCCAGCCCATCTCCTGACCAATCTTCGTCGGTATCGGTTCCGAAATTTTTAAACTCTAACTTCTCTGGGCGGCGATCGTAAGCCCCTGTAGCAGGTATCATGAATATATCCTCACTGCCACCATCTATACTTATAGATTTATCATGATTATCAAAAACATGGGTCTCCTTTAGACCAAAGTTGGTTCCCTCAGAACGGATACCGATATCGTTGTTGTGGATCGTACTATCAAAGAGGTTAACATATTCTCCTTCCTCTATTATTTTACCGATCCCACCGTTCTCACCATTCTCATCTCCATATTCTCCCGTGATATAAACCCCTATTTCGTTGTCGTAAAGATTAAGACCTCTATATGTTGGTTTATCTTCTTCTCGTGCATAAGCTACCACCCGGGTAGAGGTAGTATGACTTGATCCCCCTTCCCCTATATCTTCATCGGTAACTGTAAGTTGGGGAAAATGGAATCCAACAAAAGGTCCTGTAGCTTCATACGTATGGGAAACAACATCTTTGTCCTCACCTTCGATGATGGTCACGGTATCGTCATGGTCAACAAATTTCCACTCATAATAGTCTATCTGACCTTCTTCAGAATAAGATTCGCTCCCGTCTAGCTCAATGGTCATCTGCCACACTTCGTCATCAACCTCTTCATAAGAATTAACTATCTTGTACTCCGAAATCTGGGCTCGGATGCCAGCCATATTTATTTCCCGTATCTCCGTACCAACCGAGCCATATTCGTCTTCCACTTCCAACTTGACGTTGTAAACTCCTCTTTCATCGAACGAGTATTCTATTTTCTCGCCTTCGCCGATTTGAGTGTATTCATCCTCACCCGCTTCGGTTTTGTACCATCTTATCTCCTCTATATCTCCATCTTTAGCCCATGAATCGCTACTGTCGAATTCGATTTCCTCTCCGATCTCAGGATAAAAAGGTGAGTAAGTGAAGCTAGCTACAGGCTTGGTATGTTGCACTCTAACCTCTCGTTCGATAGTATCTGTCTCACCATCACTATCTTCAACCGTCAGCTTGACTGGATAGGTTCCCGGTGAACTGTAACTGTGAATCAATGTCGTACTCTCTTCTTTCGTCTCTTCGGTCCCGTCGCCGAAGTCCCATGTCCATTCTATCAGTTCTCCGTCGTCAGGAGCTTCTAGAGAATGATCGATGAACCATATCTTCTCATCAACCTGCGGATTATGAGGGTCTATTAACCCTGGCGGAAAATCTTGTCTCGACAAAGGATAATCTATCTCAAAAATGGCTGCGGGATGATCACCTTGGGTTACGGTTATAGACTTCGTCGTCCTGCTAAGACCTATTATATAGCCGTGAGCCTCAAGTATCACGGTAAGAGTTACATCAAAAGTTCCAGGGGTCATAAAAAACTTCTCAGGATTTTGCAAACCGATGGTTGTTCCGTCATCAAAATCCCAATCATAGAATAATTTACCCCAACCTGGGGCTGAAGAGGTATCTGTGAATCTTATTATCTCACCCACGGCGGGGCTTTCAGGTTCGTAGTCAAAATCAGCTTGTATCGGATAACTACTATTGCTAAGTTCGGCGCCGGTCCTTATACCGTACTTGCAGTCCCTTATCACGCCGCCTTCGAGCGTGGGAGTCCTGTTCTGCTGCACCAATATGCCCGCTCCTACGCTGTGCTTTATATCCAAGTCTCTGAGCACGACATCGTCCGACAGGACTTCAACACCGTTCCACAGGCGGCGGAACGTCGTGCCCTGAACCGTTGAGCGGTTGTTCAGTCTCACTTTCAAGTGGTGCCCTTCATCCGTATAAACTCGACCGCCTTCGAGTATCAATTCGCCGTCCGCCCAAAGAGATATGTCGCCGTAGCCGGCTTCTTCAAAGTACAGACTGGATCTTTCGAAGGAGGCGTATGCACCGGAAGATACCGTCAGGTCACTATCCTGCCAAACGTTCATCTCCACCATGGTCAACTCAGCCCCTGACAGGATTTCCAATCCACCCTCGACCCTAAGCTCCTGCTCACTCACCGATACTCGGTTATCTATCTGCGGGTCCACCCACCTGACCTGCGTCGCATGCCTGATCACCGACGGAGGCGTTTGGTGATCCGGTACCTTCTCTTCCGTCTCGTTGTAACGGCTGAAACCGAACCACGCTTCCGTACCGTTCATCTCCCAGCGCAGACCTTTTTCTCCCGCGTTGTATATCGTCTGGTTCAACCTGTCTGGGGTCACGGCCCAGAATCCCGCGCTGCGGTTCTTCTCTTCTTCTTCCGGTCCCACGATGTAGAAAAAGTCGGTGACTTTGCTGTGGACCGTGTACCTCCTACCTGGAACGTCATCGGGAGGACCCCTGCCAGATGCTTCGTCTTTCCCGGGCGGGGTCTCCGGCGGACCTCCGCCTTCCGGCGGTGTGGTCTTCCGCAGATCTTCGGTGGTGCCGTCGCTCCACACTAACGTACCGTTCGTGTTTATCACGTTGTCCGCTATGGTGTCGAAAGATTTATCCGCTACAGTATCTTCGAACTCCACGTGCATCGAGCGGGGGTAGAACGACCATGTATAATTCTCTCTCCCGTCCGCAGAGGTGATCTCGACTTCAGCATAAAGAGGACCGTCTTCTTTCAACTCGACTTCCGCTCCTTTCTCCCTCCAATTCAACGATCCCGAGTGCCACGACATCCAACCGGGCTCGAAAACGTAACCTTTCCGGGCAGCGTTCCTATACTTCACCACTCTCGAACCGCCTCTCTCGACGTCTATCTTCACCCGATAATCTTCACCCTTTATCCAGAGATGCTCTTCTTCTTCCACCTCTACCGTGCCGGTCTCCGACATTTCGTGCATCTTCAACAGATCGGCTTCTTCCTTCTCCTCTTTCGGACCGTTCTCCAGTATATCGAACCATATCGAGTAGTACCTCGTGGTGTTCGCCGGCGTCGTTCCGTTCATCAGCCAAAAAACTTCTAGGCTATCTTCGTCTATCCACCTCTGCTGCATCAGCGGCTCCCACATGGGTACCCAAGACTCATTGGTTTCATGAACGCGAACAGAATTCGGATCGAATTCGCCGTAACCCCCTATCTCGTCGGTTATGTTCAATTCCAGCGAAACGATACGATCTTCCCTTTCATATGGTCCGCTATTCACTTCCACCGGCACTCGATAATGCCATTCCCCTTCATCTTCACCGCCGATCCCATCATCTAACCTTACATCTCCGTCGGGATCAGTGTCCTGAATATCATCGCCCACATCGAAAAACACGTACGCGGCGGAGGCGGAAGTCACGATCAAAACAGCAGTCAAAAACACAAACAATTTCGAGTGAAACCCTATCATCCTATCCCTATATTATATGTGAGTTACCGTATATATAATTTCCGTTTTTTTTTTTGAATGTTTTATAATAGTCTATATCCGAGGTTGATAGACTCGATCAGACGAGACCATAAAATAACAGCCCAAGATCTGCACTTCCTTCAAGCACGAGAAGAGGATACTCGTCGAAGTTCACTTCTTCCACTTCGTGACGTACGTGAACGTAAGGGAGACTTTCACCAGTATAAGCGATGCACCTAGGATGCTCACGAAAAATAGATGACCGCGGGGTAGAACGAAGAGAAGAACTGCACACAATACCGGCAGTGCGTTAAATGCGTACACGGCTTTACCTTTACCTTTGAGGGGAACGTAATTGGTGTCGTAGCCATAAAAGATGAGCGCTAAAGGAAGGAAGATCAAGATAAGACTTTTAAACGGCAGAACAGAACCTTGGATGTAAAGAAGTGAGAAAAACACTAATGGAACATATCCGGCTGGACCTATGAAATAATCTCCTTGAGATACGTATATCAGCAATGAGATTCCGAGTATCAAACAGATTCCGAACATCAATTCTCTTTCGATAAATACCGGGCTGGCCACTCATAAGTTCCGACTTTTGAGTTCTAAGCTAAACTATATGTAAAACCGGCCGTTATATCCGGTTAAGATGACCACGAAGCTGAAGCGGATCGAAGATAAAGTCCTAGACCGGGTAAAACCCAACGGCGAAGAAAAAGAGGAGATCCAGCGGGTGAGCGAACAGCTTATCGAAGTTATAGAAGAATATCTTGAAACCTCAGTGAAACCCAGGCTGGTGGGTTCTGTCTCTAAAGGCACTTACCTGAAAGATCCGGATATAGATGTGTTCGTCAGATTTTCACTTTCCACCCCCAAAGAAGAGATGGAAGAAAAGATACTGAAGGTTGGAAGGAAGATATTGGATGAGACGGAAGAGCGGTACGCTGAACATCCATATATCCACGGAACCTTCCAAGGCTTCAAAGCNGATATAGTTCCGTGCTACGATATAGAAAAAATTTCNCAGATGAAGTCGGCGGTGGACAGGACCCCTTTCCACACAGATCACGTGAAAGAACATTTGTCTTCCGAGCAGAGAGACGAGGCGATCCTGCTGAAGGCTTACTTGAAAGGCATAGATGCCTACGGGGCCGAGGCGAAAGTATGGGGCTTTTCCGGCTACCTCTGCGAACTACTGATACTTCATCACGGCAGCTTCAAAAACGTACTCGAGAACGCGAAGGACTGGAAGCCCGGGAAAACCATAGAGACAGTAGAAGGAAAAAGAAGCTTCGACGACCCCTTGGTCGTGATAGACCCCGTGGATCCCGAAAGGAACGTGGCTTCACCGGTTTCCCTGGAAAAATTTGCACTCTTCGTTCTGTCGTCAAAGCTCTTTTTGGAAGAGCCGAAGCTCGAGTTCTTTTTCCCGAATGAATCTGAAGAGAAGAGCGCTGAAGATTTATCCCGGATATTAGAAGAGAGAGGTACCGATCTGTTGGGATGGAGGTTTCCAAAACCGGATATAGTCAAGGACAATCTTTATCCGCAGGTGCAGAGGTGTATAAAAAAATTGAACCAGCATCTAACAAGAAAAGACTTTGAGATACTACATTCAGATCATTTCGTTAAAGACGACGTAGTTCTACTGATCTTCGAAGTCGAGCACGCGGAACTTCCGAAGATAAGAAAGCATCGAGGCCCTCCGATCTGGATAGATAACACTGAGGACTTCATCCGCAAATACGGTGAAGATGCGTACCTGGAAGGAGAAAGGGTTTGGGTGGATAAAAAAAGAGAAAACTACGGTGTAAAAGACGCCATGGAACAGATAATCAAAGAAGTCGACCTCGGCAGTTCTATAAATCCGAAGCTCGAAGAAAAAGGTGAATTTTTAGTCGACAAGGGATGGATCGAAGAGGAAAAAAGCGCGCTCAGCGAATTTTTAGACAGAAAATTTTCATGGGAGCATTGATCTGGCTACTTCACCGCATCTCTCAACTCTTTTAGATTTTTATCCACGTCGCCTTTAAAGACCGAAGAGCCGGAGACCAAAACGTTAGCTCCGTTATCTACCACTTTTGGCGCGGTCTTCGGGGAGATGCCTCCGTCCACAGCGATGTCTATGTCTTTTTCTACTCCATCGACCGCTTCCCTAGCCTCTTTTATTTTAGGTACGACGTCGTGCATAAAACTCTGTCCGCCGAAACCGGGTTCGACGGTCATGATCAAGATGAGATCCAATGAAGGCAAAAATTTTCGTACAGAATCAAAAGAAGTGTCTGGCTTTATGCTCACACCGACTTTCACACCACAATTTTCTATCGTCTCTATAACGGTCTCCACATCCTCTACCGCTTCGATGTGAAAAGTTATTATGTCGGAGCCGGCCTCTGCAAATTCTTCCACGTACCTTTCAGGTTCAGAGATCATCAGGTGAGTATCGAAGACATGATCGCTCACATCTCTGATGGACCTGATAACACAGGGTCCAAAGGTGATATTGGGTACGAAATGACCGTCCATCACGTCCAGATGGAGCCACTCCGTACTTTCCACCGACTTTATAGAACTTTCCAAACATGAAAAGTTAGCAGATAATATGGAAGGTGCGATCTTCACTTTATCTTCCCTTCTACTCATGATGTTCACACTCCGTATGAACTTCAAACCAATCCCAAACGCTTTTTCCAAAGGAAAACAAAATTCTTAAACCCGTCTTTCAATGTGCGTATCTTCGCTTCGCCTTTCCTCTCCCTGTACTCTATAGGTATTTCGTCGAATTTGATACCTTTTTTAATCGCTTCTATCTTGATCTCCTCGGAAAAAGGCATGCCGTCGCTCGTTACATCAAGATGCCTCAGAGCTGAGCTTTTGAAAACCCACATACCGGATTGAGAGTCGTTTATATCGGTTCTGAACAGAAGATTCATGGTGGTTTTCAACGCCCAGTTACCGAAGCGATGCATCCTGCCCATGACTTCGGGAGAAACATTGGAGAGTCTATCCGTGCTTATGAACTCGTATCCCTCGTCCTCTATCATAACGAGTATTTCAGGTATTTTCGATGCGGGATAAGTACAGTCCGCATCCAGTGTGACTATTATGTCGCCGTCGGCTTCTTCGAAGCCGGTCTTATAGGCTCTCCCATAACCTCTCCTGGGTTCTTCCACCACTCTAGCGCCCTTTGAGCGGGCGATCTCTCTCGTCTTGTCGGTAGATTCCGTATCTACTATAAGTACCTCGTAATCTCTTCCAGAGAGAGCGTCGTTTATCTCGTCCATCACGTCTCCGATGGACTCTTCTTCGTTCATGGTGGGGATCACAACGGATACCTTCATAACACGAGAACACAACAGGTAGGGCTTTATAATTATTTCCTCAACCGGCCAAAGTCACTATAACTCGCATCTTTCCCTACTTTCATCTACCTCCCCCCCATTGGACATTTAAGTATCTTCTCTTTTTTAACTAAAAGTCGGACATGAAAGGATGGATCTTGGATATATATCCCGATCCTAGAAGCGGGAAGATGGTCATCTGGATCAGAGATAGAAGGAACTGTTATAAGGTGAGAGAAAACTACGATCCAGTCTATTACATCAACTCCGACGAACAGGGTATTAAAAAGTTGGAAGATCACTATCAAAAGAAAGATTTTAGAACTGATCGCGTCGAGAAAAAGACCGATATCCATTCTTCGAAAGAAGAGGAACTTCTCGCGGTACATCCTAGGAAAGTCTTCGATCCAAGAGATCATATACAGGCTTTAAAGTTCTTCAGAGGTTTCGATAACTACGAATTTTTTAATGTAGATATCCCTCTCGATCAGAGATATCTTGTAGATCAGGACATCAAGCCTCTTTCGCTCCTAAAAAAAAAAAACGGCTGGCAGGATCTAGAGCCTACAGAAAGCATACACTACTCTAAACCCCCTCTTAGAACGGCTCGTCTCGAAGTCACTACAGAAGGAAATACTTTAGAAAGAAAAAACACTCAACGATTGAAAAATATACAGATTGAAGATGAAAAAGTTGGAGGAGACGAAAAGAACATCATAAGGCAGTTGAATAGGATGATAGAGAAGAAGGATCCAGATGTGATTTTTACCACGGGAGGCGATGAATTTTTGATCCCGTATCTAGCTCGGAGGGCCGAGTTGAACAATGTCCGGTTAAAACTCGGCAGGGAATCGGCCCTGCATCCGCCTAAAGAAGGCTCGTGGCATGAGTCCTACGGCAGGGTGGTCTACAGACCTCCATCCTATCCGCTCAAGGGACGTATACATATCGATACGAAAAATTCATTTCTATATGGAGAGGGCCGTTTAGACGGACTTATAGAAGCCTCTCGCCTTTCAAAAGTACCTCTCCAACGCTTGTCCCGCAGGAGTCCCGGGACTCTGATAGATGCTATGGAGATCAACCAGGGGCTCGAAGAAGGTTTTTTGATACCCTGGAGGAAGAATCTCTCTGAAGACTTTAAAACATCGAAAGAGCTTCTAAAAGCGGACAGAGGTGGACATATATTAGAACCGAAGGTCGGTCTTCACAAAGACGTGATCAAACTCGATTTTGCAAGTATGTACCCTTCGATCATAGCTAAATATAATCTTTCACCGGAAACGCTCCACTGTACCTGTGAAGATCATCATGAAGTCCCCGAGTTGGGTCACAGGGTATGCCAAAGAAAAGAAGGTCTGATCCCTAAGGTCGTAACCCCTTTGGTGAAAAGAAGGCAGAGGTACAAACAATCGAGTGGGAAAAACGAAGAATTCAAAAGACGGGCGGACGTTTTGAAGTGGGTATTGGTCACCTGTTTTGGATATACAGGATACAAAAAAGCGAGATTCAACTGTATCGAAGTCCATGAGAGCATAACCGCCTACGCCAGGCGGATCTTTTCAGACGCTCTTGAGTCCGCTCGAAAGATGGATTTAGAGGTCCTTCACGGCATCGTCGATTCGCTCTGGTTGAAAGGTGAGAGAGAAAAAATATCCTCACTCACAGAGGAAGTGAAAGAGAAGACGAAGTTAGAGTTGGAAGAAGAGGGTATGTACCGCTGGATAGTTTTTTTACCCAACCTCACGGATGGCTCTGGAGCAGCGAACCGCTACTACGGTGTATTGGGGGACGAGCTTGAGATCAAAGGTATGTATGCAGTTAGAAGTGACACTCCGCGTTTTTTCAGGGAGATGCAAAAGGAGATGCTGGAAAAGATGAAAAGCTCGTTCATCTCAAGAAAATCGGACCAGATGATAGAAGAAATTTTGTCCCCCGTTAAAACTAGGTGGATCGAACTGAAAAATAGAAGAGTCGACCCTGTGCGGCTTTTGTTCAAAAAGACCGCTTCGAAAAGTGCAGAGGAATACGAACACATGACGGAAGTCAAGAGCGCCCTTATGCAGTACAAGAAGAAAGGCATTTCAAAAAAGCCGGGTCAAAGTGTAAGTTACCTGGTGAAGGATCGAAAAAGCAGAGATGAGATCGAAAAGGTAAAAGTAGCGGAAAATCAAATAACTTCAGAAGATTACGATACTTCATACTACGAAGATCACCTATTCCGCACGGCCGAAGAAGTTGTCATACCTTTCGGTTGGGATAGAGAGACTATAAAAAACCATGTGAAAACTAGTCGACGATGAAAATCTAACGAAGCTCCTATACGTTATTCTTAAACCTTAAATCATAAATACCAATAAATCCATACGCCCTAAAGATTTGATCGAGGACGTGTTTAAAAATGGCACAACAAAACACTGAGATTTCTAGAAATGTTAGAGAAGCTATGAGTAGATCTCTAGATAAATTAAGAGAAAAAGTAGATCTGCTCATGATGACTCCCGGACCGACCGAACTCTCTCGGAACGTCAGGGAGGCGATGGGCCGTCCCATAGAAAATCCCGATATTCAAGTAGAATTTTCCAAATTTTATCGTTCGCTAGAGGACGACCTTAAAAGGATATACGAGACCGAAGACGATATAGTTATCTTGGGGGGCGAAGGCATATTGGGCTTGGAAGCCAGCGTCGCCTCTCTCATCGATCAGGGAGATAAAGTACTGTGTCTCTCTAACGGTATCTTCGGAGACGGTTTCAAAAATTTTGTGGAGATGTACGGTGGTGAACCGGTGATGTTTGATTTTCCTTATGATCGGTCTATACGGCTTGAAGAAGTCGAAAACCACCTTGATCAGTACGATTTTAAAGTGGCTACCATGGTCCACTGTGAAACTCCCACGGGAACTTTGAATCCGCTAGAAAACATACTAGAAAGGTTGAAAGAAGAGGATATAGTCACGGTTGTGGACGCAGTGTCATCTATCGGCGGCGTTCCCGTGCCAACTGAGAATATGGATATATGTATTGGCGGTTCACAAAAGTGTTTCAGCTCGCCCCCCGGTTTGGCACCGCTCTCTGTGAGCGATGACGCCTGGGATATTATCATGGACGAAAAAAAGGAGAACCGTAATTTCTATACAAGCCTAAAAGTTTGGAAAGAATCTTGGTTAGAACAAGGCCGATTTCCTTACACTCATCTCGTTTCCAACCTTTACGCCCTTGACGAGTCGGTGAAAACCCTCTTAGACGAAGGCATACCGTACGTTTATGCAAGACACGAAGAAGCTGCCACTATATGTAGAGAAAGGGGTAAAGACATGGGCCTCTCGCTTTTCCCGGAGAAAGAGGAAATCTGCTCGAATACGGTTACCGCATTTCACATCGAGGGTGAAGCACTCAGGATACAAAAAGAGATGAGAGAAGAGCACGATATTCTCTTAGCCACCGGTCTCGGAGAACTTGAAGAAGACATCATAAGAGTGGGTCACATGGGTTTCAACGCCAAGAGAGAAAAAGTGAGAAAGACGATGGATGCACTTGAAGAGGTCGTCTGAAAATAGGAAAAATATCATATGTTGCGCGTTACAACGATCCACCGCAAGATTTTTAGTATAGAAAATGGAAAGTATGACGAAAGGAAACGCAGGAGATATGATGAACAGAGAAAAAATGCGGAGAGAACTATTCATTCTTTTCGTAGTGGTGCTTATTTTATCCGTTCCTAACTTTACCGTCGCTCATCCTCCGCACCACGATTATGACGAGGCGGAACTCGACCTTTCAGCGGTATACTCTTCACTGAATCTGACCAAGGATGAGATGATCGTCTCTTTGAATCATAGTCTTCATGTGAACTATACACAGAGCCATGAGGAAGACATGGAGGAGTACGAATATGGATATATACACGCGAATTACAACAACGAGACATTCGATCTTATAGAAAAAACCCAGAAGCAGATCCATTCCGACCTCAGCAACGTGAAGGAACTTATACATGAGATAGAATATGACGTCCCTAGTTATGTTTATCTTAGACGTTACTACATCCCTTTCTACGAGTTATCGGAAAATTTAACTTTATTTTCTGGAAATCATCACAGTTTTGTCCAGAACATGACCCGAGGCGTAAGCATCTTTAACAGTCTCTCTGAAAATGAGACCGTAGAAACTCTTTATCCCGACCTACAAAATGGTATAACGAATGCATCTGCGGCGCTAAGGAGTATGAGCGATAGTCTAGATGATGCTGAAAAAAATATAGATAAGATCGAGGAAAGAGCAGGTGCAGAACTTTTCGATTTTGCGGAGATGGAAAAAAGGATAGATGCCCTGAGAGAGCTCATAGAAGAATACGGGGAATACTTAGACCTTTTGACCGAGGCCCAGATAGGCCTACCCGCTTTTCTGACTGCGATAGCCCCTCCTATAGTCCATCCCGGCGAGAAGATACCGGTCGAAGGTGTATACGTCGAAGGATATCTATTCAGTTTGGATTCTGAATACAAACAGTATCTGGAAGAGGATCCTATACCGGAGGATTTGATCGAAGCATTTGAAGAGAATGGCCACCCGCTTTTTGAGAACTCCGATATAATAGAAACGGACGGTAATGAAAAATGGCTTATCAGAGCCGATTCCAAGAATATTTATTCGATAGAAAGCCGATTCAGGGATGGAACCGAGGTCCTAGATATATACCTTGCGAGAGAATTCAGCAGACAGGAAAATCTGACCATATTCCTAAACGAAAAAGAGATGGCTAAGAACGAAAGCAGAGAAAATAACTATTATAGAGCCGATATAAAGATCCCGTGGAACATATTCTTGGAGGAAGGCCCACTGCATGTGGCTCCTGGAGAAGAAATAGAATTGAGGGTCGAATCTGATGATCAGAACATCACTTCAGGAGTGAACATGATAAAAGCGGACAGATGGTCTTCGGAGATGAAGTTGAATTTGGAGGNGGAAAAAGNGGAATTTTTCGATGAAAATTTTAGTATAGANGGCCACTTCGTCTGCGAAGCTCCAGTAGCTTTTAAAACGATCGATTTGAACGCAACACCGAATACAGAGATAGAAAAACATAGTGATTTTTCATTCAGCCTTTCATATCATACCGATGCATTCGATTGGGGTGAAAACACGATAGAGATCACTTACCTCGGTAACGAGACCATGTATTCCGTATCCGAGCAGATCACCTTCGATAAAAATATTCCAACCCATCTAACTATAGGTCTGAACGAAGAAGATACCGAACATCTCCATATCGAAGGAAAGCTTGTGAATGCGTCTTCAGAGATCGAAGAAGGTTTGGAAAACAAGGAAGTGGTCTTGAAGCTTAATGGAGAAAGATGGGTTACAACAACGGATTCAGAAGGCTACTATAATTTCAGTTTGCCTCTTGATCTCATCGAAGCCGGCGACGTGATCTATGCGCATTTTGAAGGAGATCTGATGTTTAGAGAATCGACCTCTGAAGAGATAGAGATCGGTGATGACCTAGTGGCTGAAGAACCAGACCCATTGATAGACCCCCTAGATATCGGCATCAAAGGCTTTATTTTGATCATGATCATAGTGATGGGTCTCGTCGCAACTTTATTCCTTTGGAAAAAAGACGAAGGCCTTTCGGTGCTCAGAAGAGAACCCGCCTCAAAGCTCTCCGCCGCATCCACCAAAAAGAAAAGAAAAAAGATCACTAGAAAAAAGATATCTTCCTTACAGGCCGACTCAAAGAGTGAAGTTTCAACAGCTTATGGAAAATTATTGAATGAACTGGATTCTGAAGGTCTGATCTCAGTGAAAAAGGGAAAGACACACCGCGAACTGGAGAGAGAACTCGTCTTAAAAACAGGTTTGAAAGATGAGATAAGGAATATGACTTTAGTATTTGAGAAGGCACTTTTCACCGATCAGTCAATCGTTTCTTCGGATCTCCAGAGTTTCAACTCTTCTTTAAAGCAGATCGAGGAGGAATTGTTATGAGGCCGAACATGAAAAAAGTCACGATATATATCGTAGTCGTAAGCATTTTCGCCCTCATCTTTTTCATGTCGGTTTCAGCCCCATTAGTGGTGAACGACACCGACTTCAGCATATATAACCCAGGATGGAACGGATGCAGCAACTTGGCGGTAAGAACTGCAGAGATGGGTAGGTTCACACCTAACATAGAGTTGGCTGAAGGGAGTAGAACCGAAATAACACAGAGGGAGCTCACAGAATACGACGTAGAAGCAGATAACACCAGCATATTGATCATAGGTCCTAAGCAGGAATTCACCGAACAGGAGAAGGACTACGTGGACTCTTTTTTAAAAAGAGGAGGTAGATTATTACTAGCGGACAATTTTGGCAGCGGAAATTCCCTCCTTCAAGGTCTAGAAACGAATTCGACTTTTCACACCGATCCTCTTTTAGACCTAGCATTCGATAAAGAACCGCACTTCGGTGTAGCCTACGACGTGAGAGAGCACGAATTGACCCAGAACGTATCTCACGTCATGCTGAACGGTCCCACCGCCGTGGATAAAAGCGAGCATGCAACTTCACTTCTCAACAGCTCAAGGGCCTCTTGGTTGGATGAAAGAGGTGAAGGGGAACAACCTTCCGAAGATAAACATCACAGGCAGTATCCTCTGATCACTGTGGAAAATTACGGCGAAGGCGAACTGATACTTGTATCGGATCCCAGTATATTCATCAATTCCATGAAGGACAGGATGGATAACGAAGTGCTTATCCAGAATATGTTGGGGTACCTTTCGCGGGGTAGAGATAACATCATCTTCGACGAAAGCAAGAGGGAGATGGATTTTGTACACAGGGTGATATACACGGGAAANTATCCCGGTCGGACGACCACCGCTTTCATGATATTTGTTGGCATAGGAGTATCCATATTCATGCTCTTTCCTGAAGGCAAGAAGATATTCATAGAAAAAGGCCGAAAGTCGCTACTTTTCTTTACACGAGAAGACTCTAAAGAAGCTCCTCTCACAAAAGTCTTAAATAAGCATCCCGACTGGGATAAAAAGAAGCTTCAGATGATAAACGACCGATTTATCGAAACTAAAGATGGAGATGAATAATTTGGCCGAAGTCGATGGATATAAAGATAAGCTCGATCAGGTGAGAAAAGAGGTCAATAAAGTGATCGTAGGATACGACGATGTAATAGATGATTTTATTATCTGTCTTATCACAGGAGGCCATATACTGCTTGAAGGCGTACCTGGAATAGCGAAAACCACCATGATCAAGGTCTTCACCAAAGCAGTGGGCCTTGACTATGAGAGGATACAATTCACCCAGGATATGCTTCCCGCGGATATATCCGGTCATTATTACTTCGATCAGCAAAACAGCGGATTCGAATTGAGGAAAGGCCCCATCTTTGCACAGGTACTGATGGCCGACGAGATCAACAGGGCTCCTCCAAAGACTCAATCGGCTCTGATAGAAGCCATGCAGGAAAAACAGGTCACTATAGAGGGAAAAACTCTGCGTCTACCCGACCCATTTTTGGTGATAGCGACTAGAAACCCTATAGAGACCGAAGGAGTTTATCCACTGCCGGAAGCTCAACTCGATAGGTTCATGATCAAGAGCGATATGGGTTACATATCCCCTGAAGAAGAACTCCACATGTTGAAGAATAAAAATGAAGATGAAAAAATAAAATCAGAAGACCAACTGAGAAAAGTGAAAAAAGTGGGAAATGATCTAGGTCACGAGATCAAAGGGCTGCATAAAAACGTGTTCGTCTCGGATGATGTTATAAAATACATCAGAGATATCATATTGGAGACCAGGAACGTGGAGAATCTTGTACTCGGTGCGAGTCCGAGGGCCGGAGAACAACTTCTATACGCATCAAAAGCATATGCTATCATCAAGGGCAGGAATTATGTGATCCCTGACGATGTGAAGGTAGTGGGGGGAAAAGTACTGCCTCACCGTTTGATATTATCGGTAGAAGCGGAATTAGAAGATCTTACCGAGAAGGAAGTCGTGGATGAAATAGTAGAAAATAAGGTAGAGGCGCCAAAAGGCGATTTTAAAAGAGGTTCTTGAATTCTAAGATTATCTGATAAGGAACCATCGACAATAATCCGAAACCGACCATCAAAAGTGCCTGAGGCGCTCTATTGTCTGGTGACAGAACAAATTCGGATATCCCTAGTAGAGACGGGACCAGATAAAAAAGGAGCAACACTAAGCCGAGATAAGACACGCCTATGAAGAAGCCTTTCCACTCTATTTTCAGATCGATCTCAAGGCTCAAAATCAAAATCCAGTATGATGCTAGAGGTATGACGAATATGATAGAATATATCAAAAGAGGGATACCTTCAGCCATGGATTCTGTAGAAAGGATGAACGAAAAACAGATCGTCGCGGCAAACAATGCGGGCACCTTGACCCAATCCCAATCTCTATAAATGCCGAATGATACAAAAAATACAGGTATGGCCGCAGCTAAAGAATAGATCTCGGTGGAATAAAACAGTGCGGAAAGAACCAGTAGAGTCCCTATGATGTGCACTGATACATGCTTGCCGTCGGATATTTTTTTGTTACCAGTGTTTACGGTGCGTGTCATGTTCTCTTTTCCCTCCTCTCTTCAAGTATCATGAAACCCTCTTTTCCCGGATGGAGTTCGAATATAGATGTTTCCAATTTTTTTATCTTCTGCAGGATGTTTTCCAACTTTTCGTACTCCATGTAAGCCTTTTCTAGCACCTCTTCATCTACATCCTCGACTTCGTACCACGGGCTGAAAGGAACCACGAGCCAAACGAGGTTCTGTATCTCCTTCAAATGCTCTATGGACTTTATTGTGGCCTGGGGGTTCATCTCTAGGTCAGAGATGATGATCACCAGCTTTTTCTTTTCGCTGGCACTACTTAACTGTTTTAAGGCCGAAAGAACACCAGCTATTTGATCCTGCCTTACCCCGGTAACCACTTCGCTTAGTTTTTCAGAGAAGTGTCTTTCCCTATCATCTAAGGATGAAAAATCCAACTCATCCTGGTATCTATCGAGCGTCATCTCGTTCTGATCGATCATACCGGGCAGTGAATTCACCTTCTCGTACAGTCTTCTGAAAGCCACTCTATCGCCACTGAGATTTTGGTGAAAATATACATTTTTATGACCGTAAGCCGTCATCCCTATGTCGTGTCCGAGTATCTCAAAATTTTTTAGTATCTCCAGAGAGACGTAGATCGCTTGTTCCAGCTTTGTGGTACCGTCGGGCAGCCTCCTTCTCATGGACGGAGAGCAGTCCAACATGATATGAGTACCGACGGGAGATAATTTTTCATAAACTTTGGTCATCAACGTTTGAAATTTAGAGAGGGACTTCCAGTGTATGTTTCTGAGCGGGTCCCCCGGTTGGTATTCTCTGATACCTTCGAATTCGTTGGATGTAGATGTGAACTCTATGGAACTTTTCACGAACTCCTCCGTGTGAGTCCTTTTCGCATATTTTTTGGCCTTTTTGATAGCCTCTTTCGAACTGTTTACCATGATCTCTTCATCAACATCATGTTCTATCGATTTTTTATAGAGCTTAAAAGAGTCGTAGAGAGATATCTTTATCTTTCCTATCTCCTGGTAACCTCTACTCTTTGGAACTATCCTGTAGGAAAAGTGCGAATTAGTCCACATCTTCTTTTTTTCTAGAAAGCAGTCCTCTTCTACAACTTCAAATTCTTTATTGGGGCGGGAGAAAACCTCGATAGGTAGATCTTTGTCACACATTATATGGTGTTTTGCCTTCAGAGGTTCGTCAACGGTCTTGTTGCCTTTGGGTATTTTATCTTCAACTTTTAAGTCTAGAGTGTTCGCTTCATATCTAGCATAAAGAAAAATGGAGAAAAGAGATACGCCGGCTAAAGCGATGTAAGGCTCCCGGAGTAAAACGCTCAAGGCGAAAAGAGATAGAGGTGCCAACAGTAAAAATTTTCCTCTGTCGCTGAGTTCAAGTCCCTTCACTTCACTCAAGCTATCCCCCCCAGATTTCCACCCAGATATGAGTTTTCCTGTATACTTCCCCGTCTCTTAGCAAAAAGAAACTGACCTTGTAAGGCTCGTTTCTTGTCTCGTCTATTGAAAAATTTACCGACTGACTCCATTCTTCCTCATGATCCAAAGTTATCTCGGTGTATCTGTAAGTGTTATTTCTCGGAAGACTCAGGTTGAAATCCTCAGGTATCTCATCTAGTCTTTCCATATTTTCATAGTTATTCTCGACATCACCAAGACCTACAGCTAGGGTGTAATTTACCGTCTCGTGTTCACGATTTCTGACCATGACGATCACGTTACCGGTTTCGTCCACGGTCAGGTTGTTTGGATAATCATCGGCCATGCCTTCTGGGCCAAGGAGACCGAGTTCTGTGAATCTCTCTCCCGTCCTCGGGGTCGTAACTATGTGATAAGCTAAAGACCCGGAAGCTATCAGCAGACCTATAGTAGCTATCACCAACGCTTTATCGATCATATCATAATCTTGCCAATCAGGTGGATTGATCTCGAACTCAATAGTGAATAGCTCTTCCTTAGGGATGGTGGTTCTCCTAAGATAAGTTAGGAAAGAAAAGGTGATTATGAACATAGACTGCGCGTAAAGGATGGGAAAAAGACTGATCTCCCATACGTAGTTCAAAAGTAGTCCGATCAATGGAGTTATCGCGATGCTCAACCCAAAAGATAGAGCTATCCTCTCTATCTTATCCAAAGGTTCCTCCTCTGGAAAGAGGAAAGATATCAAAACGTATCCCGGAAAGAACAAAATGAACGGAAGACCGAGGATCGTTCTTAATGTGCTGTCAGGCACTGCAGCTATAGTGACTATGAGTAAAGCTGTTGCCACCCCTACGAACAACAGATCCCAAGGTTCTTCCTTGATCTCGATCTTCAACTGCTCAACACCTGCTCTTTTAAAGTATCAACTTCTTTATAAATCATTTTGTTCGTATTTAGGAGAAAATTCTCATCGGGCAAAAGAGATATAAATAATGCCCTCTTTCAATATGTAGAATGGTGATGAACGTATGTCTGAAATGATATTGAGAGTAGATATGGACGAATTAAAGATAGAGAGGGAAGACGTACCAGAAAAGTACGATAAGCTAGGCGGTAGAGCACTGACTTCACAGATCGTAGCGGATGAAGTTCCACCAAAAACTCATCCCCTTGGCCCGAAAAACAAATTGGTCTTTGCCCCGGGCATAGTAACGGGAACAGGCTCCCCGAACTCAGGAAGACTATCTGCAGGAGGAAAATCTCCACTGACCGGAGGCATAAAAGAATCGAATGCGGGGACTCCGTTCGCCAGGGCCATAGCTCGAAAAGGTATAAAAGCGATAATAGTGGAAGGAAAAGCGGAAAAGGACAAGTATTACCTCTTAAAGCTGGATGAAAGCGGAGAGGAACTTGTAGATGCTAGTGAGTGGCTGGGAAAGGGGCTTTACCGAGCCTACCAGGAACTCCACGAAGAATTCGGAGAGAACATCGAGATCGCAGGAGCGGGTATAGCTGCGGAGATGGGAGCTTCCAACGCAGGTATCGCTTACACAGATCCGGAAGGTATGTCTTCTAGATATTCTGGTAGAGGAGGTCTCGGTGCGGTCATGGCCTCAAGAGGTCTGAAATTCGTAGTGGCCGAGGAGCCCCGGGAGAACAAGATCGAGATAAAAGATGAAGAAACGTTCAAGGAAGGTAAAAAGAAGCTAGCTAAAGCCTTAGCTGAACACGACGTCACGAAAAAAGATGGGGCTCTATATACATACGGGACTTCCGTTCTGGTAAACATAATAAACGAGAGTGGAGGTCTACCCCAACGGAACTTCTCCGCGGGCAGCGACGATATGTCCGCTGAGGTTTCTGGTGAGAAGAAAGCCGAAGAGATAAAAAAGAGAGGAGGTGTAGAGTCACACAAGTGTAGCCCCAGCTGTATCATAAAGTGCTCTGAGATATGGACAAAAGAAGACGGAGAAGATCCAGTTGGTGTTTTGGAATACGAATCCGTCTGGGCACTTGGGCCCAACTG
>SL_8KL_010_SEDDRAFT_10000871_pt1 | contig 26372 bp, 23 predicted proteins | sample SodLakKL_010_SED_4_FD_11160 | JGI IMG/M metagenome (IMG submission 11160) | reverse complement strand
CTGAAAGGATCGCGCGATGAAACTGAACTGGGGAATGATCGGCGGCGGCGAAGGCAGCCAGATCGGGCCAGCGCACCGTTTAGGCGCGCAGGCGGACGGAAACTTCACCTTGTCGGCGGGCGCGCTGGACCATGATGCCGACAAGGGCCGCGCCTATGCGCAGCGCCTTGGCGTGGCACCTGATCGCGCCTATGGCGACTGGCGCGAGATGCTGGCGGGCGAGAAAGACCGCGATGATCGCGTCGATCTTGTCACGGTTGCCACTCCGAACGCCACGCATTTCGAAATCACCAAGGCGTTTCTGGAAGCGGGCTTTCATGTGCTGTGCGAAAAGCCCATGACCATGACCGTGGAAGAGGGCGAGGAGATCGTGCGCGTGGCACGGGCTACGGGCAAGATCTGCGCGGTGAATTACTGCTATTCCGCCTATCCGATGGTACGCGAAATGCGCGCCATGGTGCGCAGCGGGCAGATTGGCCGCGTGCGTCTGGTGGTCACGAATTTCAGCCACGGCCATCACGGCGATGCCACCGATGCCGATAATCCGCGCGTGCGCTGGCGCTATGATCCGGCGATGGCGGGCGTGTCGGGGCAATTCGCCGATTGCGGCATTCACGCGCTGCATATGGCCAGCTTCATCACCGGCGATCAGGTCGAACGGGTCTCCGCCGATTTCGCCTCGACCATCCCCAGCCGCGTGCTGGAAGACGATGCTATGGTGAATTTCCGCATGGCGAGCGGCACGGTCGGGCGGCTCTGGACCTCATCCGTGGCGATTGGTCGTCAGCACGGTTTTGATATTCAGGTCTTTGGCGAAACCGGCGGCATGCGATGGGCGTCGGAACAGCCCAATCAGGTGTATTACACACCTGTCGGGGGCCGCACGCAGATCATGGAAAAGGGCGAGGCGGGCCTGAGCAGCGATGCCGCGCGCCTAAGCCGCGTCGCAATTGCCCATCCCGAAGGGTTCCCGCTGGCTGTGGCGAATATTTATGTCGATCTGGCCGCCGCCATCCGGGGAGAGGCGCGCGACGGGTTGCCCTTGGCCGAGGATGGCTTGCGCTCGATGGCGGCGGTCTATGCTGCGGTTGCTTCGGCCAGATCCGCGGGCGCATGGGTCGATGCGCGGCCACCTATGTTTCGCTAAAGCACCCCGCTCAGGCTTGCGTCATGCCTGCGGGCCGCAACGTGCCGCGTTCAATCACGCGACAAGGGAAAAGGCGCGTTTCTGGGTGCCGGTCAGGGTGCTGTATCGTTTCAACCACCAGATCAATCGAAGCGCCAATAATCTGGGCCACAGGCTGGCGGATCGTGGTCAGGTTGATGTTTTCCCAGCGCGACATTTCCATATCATTCAGCCCGATGATGCCAATGTCATCAGGCACGCGCAGCCCCGCGTCGCGGATGGCAGACAGCGCCCCGATTGACAGGACGTCATCCCCGCAGAAATACGCCTCGGCCGGGGTGCTTTGCAAAAGCCGCTGCATTTCTGCGCGGCCTGCGTCGAAAGAATAGGCGCTGGCATAGCTGATGCTGACCTCGATTTCGGGGTGACGGGACAGCGCATCGAGGAACCCGCCCGCGCGATCCTGGGTCGAAGTTGCCTTTTCGGGACCGCCCAGAAAGGCAACAGACCGATGCCCGCGCGCAATAAGCGCCTCGGCGGCCATACGACCGCAGGCGATGTTGTCAATGCCGACCACATGCACATGCGGGCTTGTGGTGTAGCGGCCAAAGGAATGCACGACCGGCACGCCTGCATCGCGGAACGCTTCGGCAAAGCTGGGCGGCAAGGTCGAAGACGCCACGATCACGCCATCGACGGAATATTGCCGCAGCATTCTGACAGAATTTGCGGGATCGGTTTCATCGCTGAGATTCACCAGCAATGGCCGCAACCCGCGATCTTGCAGACCTCTGGTAAAGAGATCGAACACTTCCAGAAACAGCGGGTTGTGAAAGTTGTTCGAAACAAGCCCAATCAGTTTGGTGCGGCCCGTGGTCAATGACGAGGCAATCGCATTCGGGCTGTAGCGAAGTTCTGCGGCCGCTTTCTCAACCTTGGCGCGGGTCTTGGCCGACACCGACGCCCCTTCGGTAAAGGTGCGCGAGACCGCAGAGCGCGAGACACCCGCGCGAAGCGCCACGTCTCTCAGAGTCACTGCCATTTTTCCATCCAACTGCTTTGGCACGCCTTCTACTACAGACCATCATCCCCCGAAATATACCATTTTTCCAATTCTTTTTGCAACCGGTTGCAAAATGATTGATTCGGGATTACTGTTCGCTCAGGGCTTGAAGGCGAGGACCTGCATTTGCCCAGAACATGTTTGGGAGGACATCATGAAAACAACGATCAAGACGATTGCGGTCAGTGCCGTTGCGGCGACCGCGCTGATGGGCGCCAGCAGCGCCATGGCCGAGGGAGAGCGTTATGTGCTGGTCAGCCACGCGCCCGACAGTGACAGCTGGTGGAACACCATCAAGAACGGTCTGGCACTCGCAGGCGAGCAGATGGACGTCACGGTGGAATACCGCAACCCGCCCACAGGTGACTTGGCAGACATGGCCCGCATCATTGAGCAGGCAGCAGCAAGCGCGCCAAACGGTATTATCACCACGCTGGCGGACCCCGATGTGCTGTCAGGGCCAATTCGTGCCGCTGTGGAATCGGGCATTGATGTCATCATCATCAACTCGGGCACACCCGATGCAGCGCGGGAACTGGGCGCGTTGATGTATGTGGGCCAGCCAGAATATGACGCAGGCTTCGCCGCCGGGCAACGTGCAGCGGGGGATGGCATTTCCAGCTTCCTTTGCGTCAACCATTACATCTCGTCGCCCTCTTCGACCGAACGCTGTCAGGGCTTCGCGGACGGTCTGGGTGTTGATCTGGGCAACCAGATGATCGACAGCGGGCAAGACCCGAGCGAGATTCAGAACCGCGTGACTGCGTATCTCAACTCGAACCCAGACACGGACGCTGTGCTGACGCTTGGCCCCACATCTGCCGACCCGACCATTCTGGCGCTGGAGCAGATCGGTTTGGCGGGTGATATCTATTTCGGCACGTTCGATCTGGGCGGGGACATCGTGAATGCAATCCGCGACGGTGTGATCCAATGGGGCATTGATCAGCAGCCCTTCCTGCAAGCCTATCTGCCGGTCATCGTATTGACCAACTATCACCGCTACGGCGTGCTTCCGGGCAACAACATCAACTCTGGTCCGGGCTTCGTGACCGCTGATGCGCTGGATCTGGTGGCCGAACTGGCAGGCGAATACCGCTAGAGGTCTGACGCTTCTTGAGTGGGCGCGGACTATCGCGCCCGCTTTCTCACTTAGTGTTCTCTTTCTGCCGAACAGGAGGCGTGTGCGATGTCTAGTATGGGCGTGGCCGTTGACGAACGTATCAAGGAAACCTCGAAGCTGCGAAAAGCCCTTATCCGGCCAGAGCTGGGTGCCATCGTGGGCACAATCGCCGTTTTCTCGTTTTTCATCATATTTGCCGGTGACAGCGGTATGTTTAACGCGCAGGGCGTTCTGAACTGGTCAACTGTTTCGGCCCAGTTCATGATCATTGCCGTGGGCGCCTGCATGCTGATGATCGCTGGCGAGTTTGACCTGAGTGTCGGGTCCATGATCGGTTTTGCCGGTATGTCGATCGCGCTCATCTCGGTCACGTTGCAATGGCCTGTCTGGATTGCGATTCTGCTGACCTTTGCGCTTTGCATCGCTGTGGGCGCGCTCAATGGCATCATTGTTGTGCGCACGGGCCTGCCAAGCTTCATTGTGACACTGGCGTTCCTGTTCATCCTGCGCGGATTCACGATTTTCTTTCCACAACTGATCGAGCGGCGCACCATTATCGGCGGCATTTCCGAAAGGGCCGAAGGCGACTGGCTGGCCCCGCTATTTGGCGGCAAGATCGGCGGGGGCTTTTTCAACTGGCTAGCAGATATGGAGCTGATCGGTGTCTTCACGCGTGGCACGCGCATGGGCGAGCCCATCGTCAATGGCATTCCGATGCTGATTGTCTGGGCCCTTGGGCTGATGGTTGTCGCACATATCGTGTTGACGCGGACACAATTCGGCAACTGGATCTTTGCCGCAGGCGGTGACGCACAGGCGGCGCGCTATGTCGGTGTGCCTGTGAACAGAGTGAAAATTCAAATGTTCATGTTCACGGCATTCTGCGCCTGTGTTTTTGCCACATGTCAGGTCATGGAATTCGGCTCTGCCGGGGCGGATCGGGGCCTGCTCAAGGAATTTGAGGCGATCATCGCTGTGGTCATCGGTGGCGCGTTGCTGACAGGCGGGTATGGGTCGGTCATCGGGGCGGCCCTTGGGGCGTTGATCTTTGGTGTTGTGCAACAGGGATTGTTCTTCGCCGGTGTGGAATCCAGCCTGTTCCGGGTGTTTCTGGGCGTCATCTTGCTGTTTGCGGTGATCCTGAACACATATATCCGCCGCATCATCACGGGGGAGCGTTAAAATGGAGCCCTATGATCACAACCCGATTGTCGAGATGCGCGATATCGAAAAGCATTTCGGCCCGGTCATCGCGCTAAACGGTGTCAGCTTCGATATTCGCCCCGGCGAGTGTCATTGCTTGCTTGGCGATAACGGCGCTGGCAAATCGACCTTCATCAAAACGATGGCAGGCGTGCACAAACCCACAAAAGGCGCGATCTTTTTCGAGGGCCGCCAGATGAGTTTCGACAGCCCCCGCGATGCGATGGAAGCGGGCATCGCTACGGTCTATCAGGATCTTGCCATGATCCCGCTGATGAGTGTCACACGCAATTTCTGGATGGGGCGTGAACCAATCAAACGGGTTGGCCCGTTCAATTTCATGGACTTCAAAACCGCCAATGAGGTGACGATGGAGGAGATGCGCAAGATGGGCATCAACCTGCGCTCTCCGGACCAAGCGGTCGGCACCTTGTCGGGCGGCGAGCGGCAGACTGTGGCCATTGCGCGCGCAGTGCATTTCGGCGCGAAGGTGCTTATTCTGGACGAGCCGACAAGCGCGTTGGGCGTGCGCCAGACCGCGAATGTGCTGTCCACCATCGACAAGGTCCGCAAGACCGGAATTGGAATTGTCTTTATCACCCATAACGTGCGCCATGCTTTGGCCGTTGGCGACAGGTTTACGGTGCTGAATCGTGGCAAGACGCTGGGCACAGCCCAACGCGGGCAGATCACCCCAGAAGAATTGCAAGACCTGATGGCAGGCGGTCAGGAAATGGTCGCCCTTGAAGGCTCACTTGGTGGAACTGTCTGATGGCGCATTTGTTGCGCAAGCCCACCGCGCAGGGTGGGCGCATCCATGCAATCACACCCGAAGATGCAGGCTGGCGCTTTGTCGGGTTCGATCTGTGGCGACTTGCGCCCGGCGACGTGGCGACGGGCCAGCTTGACGGGCGCGAAGCGATCCTTGTGCTGGTCGAGGGCTGCGCCGATCTCATCGCAGATGGTGCGCGGCTTGGCGAAATGGGCAACCGGCTGGACGTATTCGAGCGCAGCGCGCCCCATTGCCTGTATGTGCCCCCTGCCGCCCCCTGGCAGGCCCGCGCGACAACGCAGTGCACGCTTGCCGTATGCAGTGCGCCCAGCCCCGGCGGGCGGCCTGTTCGGGTTCTTGGCCCTGACGGCATCGCGCTGGAAGTACGCGGCACTGGCACCAATACACGCTACATCAACAATATTGCGATGGAGGGGCGCGACGTGGCCGACAGCCTGCTTGTGACCGAGGTCTTCACACCTGCCGGTCATTGGTCATCTTACCCGCCCCACCGCCATGACGAAGATGACTATCCCGCACTGACCTATCTCGAAGAGACATATTATCACCGGCTGAATCCGTCCGATTGCTTTGGCATTCAGCGGGTTTTTACGGATGACCTGAGCCTTGATGAAACCTTGGCTCCGGCGGATCATGATGTCGTTCTGGTTCCAAGGGGGCATCATCCTTGCGCGGCCCCGCATGGGGTAGAGATGTATTACCTCAACGTTATGGCTGGCCCACGGCGGGCATGGCGCTTCCAGACGCATCCAGCCTTTGCGCATATGAACACCTAGGGCAGCAGTCAGGCGCGTTGGCACCGGGCCTGTCCCTGCATCGTGCATCAAACGGGGGGGCGTGTTGGAAAACCGCCGCTGCATGGCTGCGGCCAAGAATGCAGATCGGGGCACCCTGCGGTTCCGCCAGCGCTTTGCGCATGTCACAAGACCCCAGTGCATGAGAGAATACGCAAGGCACGTCGGCCAAGACGTGCAGAAAGCCTTTGCACAGAACGGCGTTGACTGCTTTACTTATGTGAAATGCCACATAGGCGATCACGCCCGTTTCTATGCACTGGCCATGACAGCACGCAGCGGGGCATCGGCACTGTAGCGCAGCGGCGATTCGGGTCACCTTGCGACACATACCGGCAGAAAAGGAACCTAACTCATGCAACGACTGACAGCGATGGCCCTAAGCGCAGTGATGTTGGGGGCACCGGGTGCGGCGCAGGAAAGTGCCGCCGATGCCGTTGCCATCATGGTGTTTGATGCGTCCGGGTCGATGTGGAACCGGCTGGAAGGTGACCTGACCCGGATCGAGATTGCCCGCGATGTGATGGAGGAATATTTCCACACCCGCGATACATCCGTTCCGCTTGCGGTCATCGCCTATGGCCATCGCCAGCGCGGTGCCTGTTCCGATATTGAAATGATCGCACCGCTCGCCCGGCATGAGGGGGCGGATCTGGCGGCCAAGCTGCGCGCACTCAACCCCCAAGGCATGACACCGCTCACGGACTCTATGGCGATGGCGCGCGATATGATTCCACCGACAGCAGAATCCGCCGACCTGATCCTTGTCACAGACGGGCTGGAGAATTGCGGCGGTGATCCTTGCGCGCTTGCAGCAGAACTTGCAGCCCAAGGGATCGGCATTCGCGCGCATGTGGTGGGCTTCGGGATGACGGAAGCTGAAATCAATACCCTGTCCTGCCTGCCCGAACAAACCGGCGGCAAGTTGATCCTGACAAATTCGGGGGCCGAACTGGCCGAGGCCATGACCGCCGTCTCAACGCCGTCACCACAGCCCGAAGTTGCCGAGGTAGACCCCGTTGAAGAGGTTGCCGAGGCAGACACCCCAGAGGTTACGATTTCCGGCCCGCACAGCGTGCGCATTGGCGAGAATTTCCAACTGCACTGGTCAGATACAATCAACGAGCGTGACATCGTTGCCATTCTGCCGATGGGCGCTGATGAGGACGAGTTGGGCACTTGGGCGCGTGTTGGGGAGTCTCGGACCGAGGCGGATTTGCGCGCGCCCGCTGATCCGGGCATGTACGAATTGCGCTACATCCTCGGCCAAGACCGCCGAACACTCGCAACGGCCCCCATCGAGGTAATCACCGCCGAAGCCGAAATTTCCGGCCCCAGCGCTGTGCGCAGTGGCGAAAACTTTCGCGTGCAATGGTCCGAGCCGATCAACAACCGCGACCTTGTTGCCATTGTGCCAATGGGCGCGGATGAGGGCGAGTTGGGCACTTGGTCCCGCGTGGGCGGATCAAGCACCGAAACCGATCTGCGCGCGCCGCCTGATCCGGGCATGTACGAGCTGCGCTATATACTGGACGAAGGCCGCCGCACATTGGCGAGCGCCACTATCGAAGTGACCACCCCCGAAGCCGAGATTTCCGGCCCCGACGCTGTGCGCAGCGGCGAGAACTTCCTCGTGAAATGGTCCGAGCCGATCAACGAGCGTGACATCGTTGCCATTGTGCCGATGGGCGCGGATGAGGGGGAGTTGGGCACTTGGTCACGCGTGGGCACCTCTGACACCGAGACATATTTGCGTGCCCCCTCTGATCCGGGCATGTACGAGTTGCGCTATATCTTAGACGAGGGGCGCGGAACACTGGCGCGTGCCAGCATCGAAGTGACCACCCCCGAAGCCGAGATTTCCGGCCCCGACAGCGTGCGCATCGGCGAAAGCTTCCGCGTGCAATGGTCAGAGCCGATCAATGACCGCGACATCGTTGCCATCGTGCCCATGGGCGCAGAAGAAGGCGAGTTGGGCACATGGTCGCGCGTGGGCAGTTCTGACCCCGAAGGCGACCTGCGCGCCCCCTCTGATCCGGGCATTTACGAGTTGCGCTATATCTTGGACGAGGGGCGCGGGACATTGGCGCGTGCCGCTATCGAAGTGACAGCGGTGGACATCGAGGTCATGGGGCCAGACAAGATACGCGCGGGCGATACGCTGCGGGCCTCGTGGTCCGACAGAGTGAATGACCGCGACATCGTTGCCATCGTGCCGCTTGGCGCAGATGAGGGCGAGCTTGGCGATTGGAGTCGCATCGGCAGTTCAGCGATGCAGAATGATTTTGACGCCCCCGAAGACACCGGGATGTATGAACTGCGCTATATTCTGGACGAAGGGCGCATCACTCTGGGCCAACATACCTTTGAGGTCGTAGATGCCATGGCCGCATTGGGCGACGGCGTCATGCTGACCGTGCCAGAAACGGCAACACCCGGCGCGTCGATCACCGTCACATGGAGCGGCAGCACAGATGGCGCCGATCAACGCATCGCGCTGGCGCGTGCGGATCAGGCGCTTTTCACATGGATATCCGCTGAACCCATCGAAGAGCTGATCGAAGTCACGTTCACCATGCCCGAAGAACCGGGATATTACGAAATCCGCTTCCTTGATCTGAACGCACAGGATGTCCTGAGCAGCGCCCGCATCGAAGTGCGCTGACATACACCATAGCGGGCGTCATGGCTTGCTATCCGTGGACGGGTCAGAAATCCGTGATGGATTGGCACCCGTTAGGGCGCGCGGATATGGGCAAAACAGTTTCGTCCGGGCAAGTCAAAGCAGACGATACACCAGCAGGCGGTTGTCTGCTGGCATCACATGGACCGCCTCACGGGCGAAGCCGTGCGCGCCCGCGGCGGCGTCCACGTCTTCGCGTGCGCGCAAACCCCATTCCGCGTTGCGCATTCGCAAATCGGCATCAAACGCAGCATTTCCGGGGCCAGTGAACCTGCCGCCCTCGTTGAAGGGGCCATAGATCAGCAACACCCCGCCGGGGGCCAGCCGCGCGGCGGCGCCTTCGATCAGGCCAAGTGTTGCTGACCACGGGGCAATATGCGTCAAATTTGCGGTGAAGACCGCATCTACCGCCTCACCGGGCCAAGGCGGTCGGGTGGCATCTATCAACATTGGCGGCAGGACTCTGCCCGCAAGCTCTGGGCAGAGCGCCCGCCACGCTTTGATCGTGGCACACCCGTCCAGTGTCGCCTCGCTTGGCATCCATGTGAGCTGCGGCAGGCACTGCGCCATCCACAGCGCATGCTCGCCCGTGCCCGACGCCACCTCTAACACGGTGCAGGGCGTAGACGGCAACACCTTGGCCAATGCCTGACAGATCGGCGTGCGGTTGCGTGCTGCCGCCGGGGCGTGCCGCAAGTCGGGATAGCGCGCCACAGTTGCGGCAGGGTCAGCGAGCGGGTCAAACCTGTCGGGCATTATCGGACTTTCGGGTTGGGGCAGCACATCTATCCATCAACAAGCGACCAGAACCCGTATTTACGGCCATGCTTCTGGCGCAGCGCTTCAAGGAAACGGACATGGGGCAAAACTGCGCCATAGGCACTGATCTCCAGATCCGACATCTGACATTCAGCCAGATGCCGCGCAGCATGGCGGTAGCGCTTGGACTTCGCGCCATTCAGCGTATCATCGATCATCGCGCGGCGGATCAATGTGGCCGCAAGCGGGTGGCGGGCGGCCAGCGTATCGGCAGCGTGGGTCAGCGTGGTATAGTCATTGCCATCCAGATTAGCGGCACGGGCCAAAACCAGCTTTGCCGCGCGGTCATGCGCAGGCCAGTCGACCAGAAAGCCCAGCGCCACATTCAGGCGCGGATGATCCATCACCTTGTCGAGCGCCTTTTCTTCGGCCTCGACATCATCAAAATCCGGCAACAGTCTTAGGTATTTTCGCAAAGCGCGCATGTTCAGGCCTTGCTCGAATGTGGTCCACAAATGCGACTTTAGCGCGTCCAGCTTGCCCAGCCCCTCAAGGCAATCCTCATAAACCTCGTCAAGGTCAGCGTTGAGCATCCGAAAAGGCGCATCCGCTTCACGCGTCATCGCGCGGTGGGCAATGTCATAGGCGTCTTGCACACGCCCCGCTGCCAGCAAACGGCGCGCAACCTTGGGGGCGATGGTGCCATAGGTCAGTTGCTCAGGCGAATAGCGCGCCATATAGGCATCCACATCGCCTTGTGCATCGGCCACATCCGCCAGAATAACGGAAGCGGTCAACTGCTTGGCGCGCCGCACAGATTCTGCGGGCGCGGATGACAGGCCAAAGCGCTGATAGGCCGCAACCTCCGCTGGGGTCGGGGCTGTGTCGGCCCATATGGTGGCGATCTGTTTAAGATGCGCCAACCCGTCCGGCCCAAGCGCCTCGGAAGTTGCGGGGATGATCCCGTCAAATTCGCCATAACCTGCATCAACGACCGCATCGAGAATGCGCTCGGCCAGTGTTTGCGGGTTCACTGCGATCCGTGGCGACAGCTCCGCGATCATATCGACCGCATGGCGAAACACATCACCGACCGCACCATTGCTGTCATCTGTCCGTTCATGGACCGACGGGGCCAGTTGCACGAATGACCACAACAGCTCGAACGCCTCATCCGCGTCTTGTGGCGCGATACTGCTCTCGATCAATGCCAGCAGACTTTTAAGGTCTTTGACCAATGCGCGCTGCTTGCGCCAATCGATATAGCTGGTCGCGCGGCGCAAGGACGCAAAGCGCTTGCGCAGATCGGCGGCAACATCCTTTGGGCCTTGCGCGGCACTCAATTCCAGTCGCGCGCGGCGTTGCAGGGCGGCGCTGCCTTGCACCAACTCGATCACCAGCGCCGCCAGCTTCTCAGCGCCGAGCTTTTCAAGATTAGCCGTGTTCAGGGTCTTTTTCGACATGGGCGCAACTTGCAATCTGTTTGACCCGCGCGCAAGGCCAAGTGGCACGGACCATGCAGGCGCGGCATCAAATTTTCACACTCCCCTCAGGCGGCGGTTGCGAAAGCCTTTTCAGTCAGGTTGTATCCGCGTGCAGTCGCACGATGACAAGACCGATCCGCCGCCAGCACCGCGTCGCGCAGATTTGCGAACCATGCGCTTACATGGCAACCGCGCGATCCGACGCGCCCCCATTCACGAATGACCGTGTATTCGCCAAACAGGTTATAGTTCACCTCGACACGGTAGAAATGCGTGGGAATGCCCTGCATATCCGGTGCCGTACGATAACAGAGAAGGGTCAGCATGGGGGCTATCCTTGGTGTCCTTACCTATATCGACACGATACATGAGAGAGCCGCAACCACCAATGGCAGATATTGGCAAACATGCGCTGTATCCGCTTGGACAGCGCTTTAGGCTTAAATGAAAATACCCTTGGCGTGATCATGCGCAGTGCTTAGATACCTCCGAACGGAGGCATGTATGCAAAATTTCTCACTTCTGGACCTATCCCCCATCGCCGAGGGGAAAACTGCCGCCGACGCCTTGGCCGGAACCGTGGATCTGGCCCGCGCCGCCGAAGGGTTTGGATATCACCGCTACTGGCTGGCAGAGCATCACAACATGCCCGGCATTGCCAGCGCCGCAACAGCGGTGGTGATTGGTCATGTGGCCGCTGCGACAAAGACGATGCGGATTGGCGCAGGGGGCATTATGCTGCCCAATCATGCACCGCTCATCATTGCCGAGCAATTCGGCACGCTTGCCACGCTATACCCCGGACGCATCGACCTGGGGCTTGGGCGCGCGCCCGGCACAGATATGCCCACCGCCCGCGCGCTGCGCCGCCATATGGTGTCGGAAGACAGCTTCCCGCAGGATGTGCAGGAATTGCTGGGCTATTTCGGCAACAGCGCCGAGAGAGCCGCCGTGCGCGCTATTCCCGGTGCAGGCACGCATGTTCCGGTCTGGATACTGGGGTCCAGCCTCTATGGCGCGCAATTGGCGGCCTATCTGGGGCTACCATATGCTTTCGCCTCGCATTTCGCCCCGGCGATGCTGGAGCAGGCTTTGCATATCTATCGCAGCACATTTCAACCGTCCCAGTTTCTGGAGCGCCCCCATGTGATGATGGCCGCTGGCGTCTGCGCCGCCGAAACCGATGCAGAGGCGGCGTATCTGCGCTCGTCGCAACTGCTTGCCTTCGCGCGGCTGCACACGGGTCGCCCCGGCAAGCTGCCGATGCCGACAGAGAATATCACGCAGGAGATTCCGGCCCCTGTTATGGCACAGGTAACGCAAGCCCTGTCCTGTTCTGCCACAGGTTCGACCAAGACCGTCAAAAGCCAACTCAGCGCCCTGATCGACACCTTTCAGCCCGATGAGTTGATGGTTACAGGCATGATCCATGATCACAGCGCGCGAGTCCGCTCGTTTGAGATTGCGGCCGATATCCTGACTGACCTGCGCGAAACGCAGCAAGCGGCGTAAGCAACCGGCGTGCCCTGCCCCCTTTGCCGGTGTCCGCAGCGCGCAAGAATTCCACTTACAGCGCTGGTCTGAAAGCATCTTTCAGGGTATCGAATGCGATAGACCTGTTTCGCGCAACGCCCGGAGACCGATATGCCCGCCGCAGAATTCGACTATATAATCATTGGTGCTGGCACGGCTGGGTGCTTGCTCGCCAATCGCCTGAGCGCGGACCCTTCCAAACAGGTTCTGTTGATCGAGGCGGGACGCAAGGACAATTATATCTGGCTTCATGTGCCCGTCGGGTACCTTTACTGTATCGGCAATCCGCGCACCGACTGGTTGTACCAGACCGAGGCGACGGCAGGCCTGAACGGGCGGTCCCTGCGCTACCCGCGCGGCAAGACGTTGGGCGGGTGTTCTTCCATCAATGGCATGATATACATGCGCGGTCAGGCCCGCGATTACGACGCTTGGGCGCAATTGACTGGCGATGATGACTGGACATGGACCAACGCCCTGCCCGATTTCAAGGCGCATGAGCACCATTACAAACTGGACAACGGGATCGACCCTGCAATCGGCGACAACAGCCGCTTTTCCGATCTGCACGGCGGGGACGGTGAATTGCGCGTCGAGAAGCAGCGCCTGCGCTGGGAGGTGCTGGACGCCTTTGCCTCCGCCGCCGTTGAGGCAGGCATCGAGAGCACCGACGACTTCAACACTGGCGACAATGCCGGGATCGGGTATTTTGAGGTCACGCAGAAATCCGGCTGGCGCTGGAGCTGCGCCAAAGCTTTCCTGCGCCCGATCAGGCACCGCAAAAACCTGACTGTCTGGACTGAAAGTCAGGTCGAGCGACTAATCTTCGACGAAACCGCGGCAGGGGCCACGCGCTGCACAGGCGCTATCGTGCGCCAGAGCGGCGGCGCGGTGACTGTCCGCTCAAAGGGTGAGGTGATCTTGTCGGCGGGGGCCATCGGCTCGCCGCAGATATTGCAACTGTCGGGTGTGGGTCCGGCGGCCCTGTCACAGGCGCATGGGATTGATGTGGTCAAGGATTTGCCGGGGGTGGGGGAAAACCTGCAAGATCACCTGCAAATCCGTGCCGTCTATAAGGTTCAGAACGCCAAGACGCTAAACACGCTTGCGAACTCGCTCTTTGGCAAGGCCATGATCGGGCTGGAATACATGCTCAAACGCTCTGGCCCGATGAGCATGGCCCCCAGCCAGTTGGGTGCCTTTACGCGCTCGGACCCGAACCGCGCACATGCCAATCTGGAATATCATGTCCAGCCGCTCAGCCTTGACGCCTTTGGCGAAGACCTGCACCCGTTTCCGGCCATGACGGCGAGTGTGTGCAACCTCAACCCCACCAGCCGTGGGCATGTGCGGATCAAGTCACACCGTTTCGATCTTCCCCCCGAAATCGCGCCAAACTACCTGTCAACCGAAGAGGATCGTCTGGTCGCAGCGCAAAGCCTGCGGCAGGTGCGCGAGATCATGGCCAAGCCCGCGATGCAGAAATACAACCCGCAAGAGTGGAAACCGGGGGTCGAGTTTCAGACGGATGAGGAATTGGCGAAGCTCGCCGGAGATATTGCAAATACCATTTTCCACCCCACCGGAACCGCCAAAATGGGCCGCAACGATGACCCGAGCGCCGTGGTGGACACAAAGCTGCGGGTTCACGGCATTGAGGGGCTGCGCGTCGTCGATGCCAGCATTATGCCCCAGATCACCAGCGGCAACACCAACGCCCCGACCCTGATGATCGCAGAGAAAGCCGCGCGCTACATTTTTCAGTCGGGCACCTGACGGTCGAAGGTTTGGGTCGCGCATATGCCCCGCGTGGGTTAAGCTGAAAATCCAGCGAAAAGGAGAGCGTCATGGACATCAGGCATAGCGGTTCAACACCGTCAAATACGGCGCCAGCAGAGTATTTCACCGGCACGGTCTGGCAGGAAGCGATCTGTGACCCGACCGAAACCAAAGCAGTGATAGCCCTGCTTGTCACCTTCGCACCCAATGCGCGGACAAATTGGCACAAGCATGCCTTGGGCCAGACACTTTATGTGACATCAGGGTCGGGCCTGATCCAAAGCCGTGGCGGGCCGGTGAACACCATTCGTGCGGGTGATCGCATCTGGATACCGGCGGGCGAAGAACATTGGCACGGTGCCACCCCCTACAACCTGATGAGTCATATTGCGATTCAGGAAGTCGAGGACGGAACGGCCACGCATTGGCTCGAACCCGTCACCGATGCGCAGTATCAAGGGCAAAGCTGATACTGGAAGGTAAGCCGCATCTGTCTGTGGCGCGCATCTGCTAATGCCACAGCGCCGCAAGCCGTGCCGGTCACAGTCGTGCGCGCAGGGCGTTGCGGTCGATCTTTGAGTGGTGGCGCTTGTCCATTGGCATGCTGGCCACATGAACGACCCGCGCGATGCCCAATGCGCTTGCGCGGGTTTGCCAGAGTGCCACCTGCGCCTTGTCCCCCTCGATCACAAGGCAGGCGGTGTCTTGGGCTGCCATCAGCGCGCATTGGCGCACGCCGGGCCATTGCCGCGCGGCCACCTCAACCGAAAACGGATAGCACATGCGACCCGCGATTTTCACGCCCGTGCCCATGCGCCCCAGCAACCAAAGGCGGCCTTGCGCATCCAGACGGCCCGCATCGCCTGTGCGGTGCCAGACTATTGCGCCGTCACGGATCTTGTTCTGTGCGTCATGGGCGGGGTCAAGATAGGCGCTGTTCACATGCGCACCGGCAACCTGAATTTCATCCTTGTGAATGCGCAGATCAATCCCCGCAACAGGGTGCCCGACCACAAGCCCCTGCCCCCCGTCCATCGCTGCGCGGTCATCAGATGTTATCTCGGTGGCGTCCAGATGGGCAATCGGCTCCGCCTCGGTGGAGCCATAGACACAACACACGCGCAAATCAGGGCGGGCCGCGTGCATCCTGTCAATCAGTTCGGGGAAAACAGGGCCACCGCCGGTAAAGACCGTATGCAGCGGTGCATCTGCCCCTGCCTGCACCAACATTTCGCACAGGGATGGCGGCACAAGTGCGCGGGTGACGCGGTTTTTGTGCATCCAGTCGCGCAATTGCGCAGGGTCCAGCGCATCAAGGCGCGACATCTTCCAGTTCGGCAACACCGATGTCTGCCCGCTGGCAATATTGATCAGCACGAACACGGGAAACGCAACCAGATCGCGCTGGGGCTGCGCGCTGTGCAACAGCGGCGCGATGGCGGTATGTTGTGCGGCAAGGAAGTCATGGCTGCGCGGAATGGCCTTCGGCGCCCCCGTCGTGCCCGATGTGAACGAGATAAGCGCAATATCCGTGCCCGCGGGGGGGGCCATAGCGGGGAGGGGCGCGGCCTGCCCGTTCGGGCGCAGGTGGCGCACCCCCCACAATTGGGGCAACACCCAACGCAGCAGCCCATACAGGCCAGAGCTGCAAAAACCGCGTGGTCTGGTGACGCGCGCGGCATGGCGCAGCCCCGCAAGCCCCAATGCCGGTTCGGGCAACACGGCAGTTGCGCCAAGTGTCCACACCGCGGCCAGCGCGGCATAGAGGTCCGCATCCACAGACATGGCCACCAACACCTTGTCGCCCGCACGAATGCCCTTACTGTGCCACACCCCCGCAAAACGCACGCGGCGCGCCTCCAGTTCGGCAAACGTTACCGCGCGGCCCTTGCCATCGACCAGCGCCACCCTGTCGGGATGCCGTTCAACCGCAACCGCAAAATCATGCAGCAGATCAGACATCCCATTTCAGCCCAAGCAATTCATAGCGGCGAAACACCTGCCCGCCTTCCTGACGGCTGCGCGCGGCAGACCGGTTGTCGTCATGGATCAGCGCATGGATGATTGTTTCATAACCTATTTTACGGGCGGCAACGTGACAGGCATGCACCATATACCGCCCCGCACCGGGAATAAGACTGGCATAGGTTTTCAGGATTACGGCTTTCGTGTCCGGCCCTTCGGCATAGTTCGGGATTGCGAACAAAAAGCCCGCCAATGCCCCGTCTGACCGCCGCGCGAAAAAGATCAGTTCGGGCGTTAGCAAGGGAATAACGGTTTTATACATGTCAAGGAACGCGGATTCAGGGATAGGCGTGTAAAATGCGTTACCCGCAAATGCCGCGGACGACAGGGCAAACACCTCTCGCAGCATGGCGTCCGGGTCGTGGCCGTCCCATGCGTCGATGGTGAAACCAGCGGGGCTGGGCAGTGGCGCGGGGTCGTATATGTCCAAGGGCATTCGCGCAGAAAAATAGCGCGCCACAGGCTGGAAACCGGCGGCGGCAAAAATCAACGGCTCATGCGGTCGGTTGGCTGGTTCCATCAAAAAGGCGGGCGTGCCGTCACTTTCACTGACAAAACGGTAACTGTGCCATGTGTCGCCTGCCATTGGCCCCAACACACGGTCTAACCCCGCATCCCGCACCCGCGCCAGCGCCTGTTGCAACAAATCCGTGCCCGCCTGTGGCGTCTTGAACGATACAGTGCCAAGTGTTGCTGCGCGCGCACCGTCCCAGTCCGGCCCGTTCAGATGAAGGGTCAGGGACGCGCCATCGGTTTTCAGTGTCTCAATCGTCACAGGCTTCCTCCGGCTGGTGGGATTGTGTCGCCCTGATCTATGACCGCAAGCGTATAATAGGCCAGCGGCAGGATCATGGACAACACCGTCAGCTTCAACACCCGATGCCTGAAAAACATGTCAGGCAGCGCCGCACTGGCCGCAGCGCTTAGGGCCAGACACAGGCAGGCCAGCACCAGCAGCGGTTCCGCCCATAAACTATGTGGCGGGTTCAGCCATGTCACAATCTGGCGCAGGGCCAGCAGCGCCACCGCGATCACCGGCACCCAGACCAGATTGCGCCGCAACGCCAGCGTGCATAACCCCATGACCAGCCCCATGGCCGTCAGGCCATAAAACTGGACGGCGTTCCAGCCGACAGCATTGCCAAGCGCCAGCCAGCCGAAACTGAACAACGCCAGCCCTGCCACCATGTCCAGATCGCCAAAATCATCGCCACCGGGGGATCGCGCACTGGCCCAGGGATAGGCCACAAGCACCAGTGCGGGCAGGATTGCGTTTTGCAATTCAACTGACGCGAGTATCAGGAACATCGCCACGACATAGACACGCGCGGCATGGGTCGACAGACCAAAACGCGGGCCAATGATGCGCGAGGCAATGATTGCCAGCACGAAAAGCACGGCGATGGGTAGCAGCTCAAACAGGGTGCTGTTGCTGTGAACTTCCAGAAAGACCAGCAACCCAAGCGGCAGAAACAGGTTGTCGAATCCCCGCCAGCTTTGGGCCTCGACCAATGCGCCAAAACCGGCCACCAGCAAAGCAAGGGTCAGGATATTCAGGGGCGGCAGGTCCGACAGGAACATTAGGCAAATCAACGCCACCAGAAGCGTGATGACGAAAAACACCACAGTGCCTTCGACACTTTTGACGCCCTGTTCCACCTTGAAACGGCGCGTGCCATAGGCAGTTCCCGCCAGTGCCGCCGCCGCATCGGCAAGCGCCAGAACCGCGATTGGCAGCACATAAAACAGCGCCACCCCGTCTGCCAGAAAGAAACAAAGCCCCACCGAAATGGCCAGCAGGAAATCCCCGTAGGACCGGCGTTCGACACTGTGCACCGCCTCTCCCAGCCGCCCGGAAACCTGCGGCATGCGCAGCGCGACCATCATCACCAGTGTCAGCGCTACAATCATGTAGACGGGCCAGCGATCAGGGAAAAGCCACGGCAATCCCATCGCATAGATGCCCGTGCCGACATGCACCAGCTTGCGTTTCACTTCGGCGCCGAACGGCAGGCGGCGCACCAGCGCCATCAACACCACAAGGGCGGCAACAGACCCGAACGCGATGACCAGTTGCGCCGCCATACTCACCCGACAACTTCCTCGATCACGAAATCCGAATAGAAGAACGCCTTGTCACGCGATTTCAGGTCGTCCTCCAGCTTGCGCAGGCGCGTCACGCGGGCGGACAGGTGCGCAGGCACGCGGCGCGGGGCCATCATGTTCCAGTAGACCAGCCGCGCACCGGGTGCTGCGGCCCCCAGAATGCTGTCATACACCTGCGCAAAAACGGGCGGGGACATATATTCAAATATATCCGACAGGTTGAACCCATGCGCCAACTCGCCGGTTTTGATAAATGCCTCCAGCGAACCGGGGCGGATTTCAATGCGGGCGCAGCGCTCGCGGATCACATCGAAATTTTCCGCGCGCCACGCCATTGGCAACGCCGCGCCATGCGTGCCCTTGATGATCCAGTGCAGATAGGGGTTTTCCGACGGGACGGTTTGCACTGCGGCGTGATGGATGCGCCGTGCCACATGCTGCGCGGGGCTGCCATCGACATGATCAAAAAACGCCTTGTCCCGCCCCATACGGCCCATGACAAAGCGCGAGAAGAACACATTCAGCAGCACCCGCCAGCGCCATGTGTTGAACCGGGTGTCAAAGAAGTCCTGCCGCCCCTGCCTGTCGCGCGGCACAAATATGTCGTCACGCGTCGCGCGGGAATGCACCAAGGGCAAAAACCACGTTCGGAATATGCGGAAATAGCGTTCAAACTTGCCCACACCGCCAGCCCCGAAACGCGCGACATCCGTGGCCAGCGCGGTCCAGAACGCCTGTGTTTCAGGGTCAAGCGCGGCCACCACACGCGCCAGCAGCGCCTTGCGCTGCGCGGACGGGCGCGCACCCATCAGTTCCAGAAATTCAGCGTGGGTCAGGGTCGAATAGGCCGCGATCCGCAGCTTCAGGCACGCAATCTGCGCAGGCGACAGGTCAACCACCACAACCTTGGCGGGGTCCAGCACCAGCATTGCCAGTGCATTATCCCCCGCCGAGCAGATCGACACCAGCGTTCGACCGCTGCAATCGCCCATTGCCGCCGTCAGAATATCCGCATCTTCCCATAACTGGGCATAGCGGATGTGGTCAAAGGCCGCTTTCCCCTCAATCTCGGAATTCGTCAATATGCCTCTCCACCTCGCCGGTTGCGCCGTCAACGGTCAGGGTTTCACCATCTGCAACCCATTGCGTCGCCCCCTTCAGCCCCACTACACAAGGAATGCCCAACTCGCGCGCCACAATGGCCGAATGCGACAACAATGATCCGCGCTCGACAACAATGGCCGACGCGTTCGAGAAAACGGCAATCCAGCCCGGATCAGTATGGCGCGCCACAAGGATTTCGCCCGCGCCCAGCGATTGCGTGCGCGGGTCGCGGATGACGCGGGCCACCGCTGTCACCCGCCCTGCCGAGCAGCCGGTTGCACTGCGGCGCGCGGACTGGTCTTGCGCCATCGGCGCATCGGCCCAGACGGGCGCAATGGCGGGGCCGCGCAATTCAATCCGTTCGGGCGGGTCGGGGCGGTTTGCCGCCGCCGCATCTTCGGCCTTGCGCAAACCGACAAGTGATTTCAGATCACCCGACAGCCCATACCCTTCGACCGCGCCCAGCACCTCTGACGTGGTCAGGTAAAACACGTCGCGCGGGCCGCACAGCAGCCCGCGCGCGGCAAATTCACGGCCCAGCCCCAGAAACACACGGCGCGCATAGCCGAAGATGCGCGTGCGCTCAAACCGCAGGTTTTCGCGGTCGCGCACGCGGTTTTTGGTCCATGAAATCAGGCCCTTCGCAACAATGCGTTTGAACGGGTTGGGAAACAGCGCGCGCCAGTCGGGGTCTTTGGTCTTGTGCGCGTCATGCGTGCCGCGTTGCGCGCTGGCCACAATCGCGGCAAGCAGGCTGGACGGGTCGTCGCGCAGTGTCAGGCTTTCAAGTTTCAACTCTTCTGTGCAGCGATCGCCGAATTTATCAAGATAGCTTTCCACCTCTCGGCGCAGGTCGGGATGGGGGGCAAGGCCGGCCATCCCGTCCGCCATCAACGCGGCGTCCAGACCGGCGGCGCGGGCCATCTGTCCCATTTTCATGATGCGCTGCGCGGGTTCTGCCGAAATAATGTCGCCCTGTCCGATCATCACGTCGTTATGCAGGGCCAGACCCTCCGGCCCCAGCCATTTCTCCAACAGGTTGCGCGAGGCACCGAACGCAATCATGCACAGAAAATCATTGACCAACGGCGCATCCCAACGATCCAGCAGGGTGCTTTCAATCTTGCGGTATTCCGCCGCAAGTGCGGTTGGCCCTGCGCGCGTCACATCAAAGCTGCTGTTCAGCGCGGTATTCAGGCGCGCATAAAACCGGCGGCGCGTGCGCGGCAGCGTCATCGCCTGCCACACAAGCCCCGCGCCCGCGCGCCCCAGCCGAAGATATTCAAGAACGCGCGCGGCCCCCGTGGCAGGCGGTGGGCCAATGCTGTCGGTCACATCACGGGGCATGGGCGTGTCCACCCCCATCATGGTTTCCATATACGCCCTGTTCAGCGAAAAACCGGGCAACAGCGCCAGCGCGCGATACCAGTTTACAAGGTTGTAATAAACCCGCCCGTCAACGCGCCCCAGCATATTGCCAAACACGGCAGATTGCGCAGCGATAGTGCGGTCGGGCACCCCCAGCAAGGCCACAAAAGCACGGTAGACGCGGGCATAGACATGAACCGCAAAGGAATAGGTCAGCGGGCTGACCATGCCCGGGTAACTTTCGACAATGTTGGAATTGTCGAATATTGTCAGTGCGGAATCGGGGTTGGGGGGCGGCAGCAGCGGCGTTGTGATGGGGCGCGATTGCAAGATATGCAGCCCGTCATCATCTATCGCCCATTCAATATCCTGCGGCGCGCCAAACACATCTTCTGCGCGCTGCGCCAATGCGGCAATCGCTTCGGCCTGCGCCGCGTTCAGAACGACAGGCACCTTGGCACAATGTGCTGTCGCGCCAACTGTCCAGTCCTCGCCGTCTTCTTCGCCTGAAACCAGACGCTCGCCCAATCCGGCAATCGCCGAGATCACAACGCGGTCGCGCCGCCCTGTCACTGGGTCGGCGGAAAACGCCACACCCGCCGCGCGTGCATCAATCATGCGCTGGACAATAACCGCTGGCCCCTCGGCCCCTGCTTGGGCCTTTAGCGCGCGGTATGTAGGCCACTGTGTCGGAAAAGCCCGATTGCCAGACCTGTCGCGCCGCATTCTCGACCCCGCGCGCGGGCACATTCAGCAGCGTATCGAACTGTCCTGCGTGGCTGTGCGCGGCGCCATCTTCCTGCCGCGCCGAACTGCGCACGGCAAATGGCCCTGCGCCAAGATCCGCCAGCGCGTCGGGCAACCCCTGAAGTGGCGCGCCAGTGTCGAACGCGTCAGCGCGGATGACAAAAAACGCAGGCGGCGCAAACCCGTTTTCGGCCAGACGCGACAGCGCGGCAGCCTTGCCGCCGACATCGTCCACGTTGCGCGCCTGATCCTGCGGAATAATAAACGCCATCAGAACATCCTTACAATCAGGGGGGCAAAACCGGCCAGCGCATAGCAGGCAAAGACCCAAAGCCCCGCAGCAGTATCAAGGCGCTTTTGGGCCGCAATGGTGGGCACCGCCGCATAAGCCGCCGCCGCCCGAAGGCACCAGAACGCGCCCGCACCGCCCAGCAATACCGCAACCCAGACCACACCGGTCGCCACCGCCACACCGACCAGCAAACCCCATGACACCACGACACATGCAGCCCAGATCAAGGCGGCCTTTCTTGGCCCCCANAGGCCGGAATANGTNTCGACCCCGTCAATCTCGTTTTGCGGNGCCCAAAGTTTACGCCCGATTTCCAGCACACAGCCATTCACAAACGACAGCGCCAGAAACANCCCCAGCCAGAATGCGGGTGTGCCAGCGGGCAGCCATTCCATTGCGGTCAACAACAGGTCGATCAGCGGCATGATCGCCATATGGCTGAGCAGATACAGCACAGGCCGCGCCTTCAGCCATTCTGGTACGCCAAATTCTGCCGTCATGGCCAGCAGCCATATCCAGACCATCAGCAGCAGCCACAACAACGGCGGATGCCATGCCCATGCAGCAAAGGCCGTCACCGGCAAGGACACCAGCCCAAGCGTCAGCACCGCACGAAGCGAGATCAACCCGCGCGGGATCGGGCGGTCGGGGCGGTGGCATTTGTCATCCTCCAGATCCTTGTATTCATCGCAAACCCGCATCTGGAAAAACAGCAGCATTGCCACAGCGAACCCTGTCACAAACGCCCCCCAGCCTGGCAGGGGCCGACCCGCCATTTCAGCCGAGACACTGATGCTGGCTGCGGAAAAAACCGCCAGCAAAGGCACCGTCCTGACCAGTGGAAAGCGTTCTTTCTGGTAGGTCCACAGGGCCGCAGGTGTCATCTGTGCCGCGCCAGATTCTCATGGGCGCGGGTGAAATGTCCCGCCGCAATCGCCGCCACAATCGAGATTTCGCCGCACAGGCAGGTTGCGGCCACCACTTCGGCCAGCGCCGCACCATGGCCCGCGCCCTTCAGCCCAAGGATGTTCAGACCCGCCGACTGGCTGGGCAGCGATGTGCCCCCGCCGACCGACCCGACAAGAATATTCGGCATGGTCACACTGCAAAAGAGGTCATCGCCGCGCGCTTCCATACGCGTGATGCCCATGGCACTTTCGGCAACGCAGGCGGCATCCTGACCCGTTGCAATGTAGATTGCAGCCAGCCCGTTGGCATAATGCGCCTGTGCGCCCAACTGCCCCGACAGATGCGCGCCAAGATTGGCCACCTGCCCGTAATCAAGCATGTCCTGAACACTTGTCCCCAAGGTGCGTTCGACCACATCTGCCTTCAACGTGACCGACGCGCTGACCTTGCGCCCGCGTCCTGTGACCAGCCCCAGAAATGAGGCTTTCTTGTCACCGGAAAAATTTCCCTCGATATACCACGCTTTCAGCGGCACCGGGCAGCGCGCTACAATTTCCTCGCACAGGGCATTCGTGGCGATTGTCACCATGTTCTGCCCCGCCGCATCGCCGGTTGTGTAGCGGCAGATCAGGAACACCACGTTATTGTCGATCATCGGCTCCACCGACACCAGTTTGCCGTGCCGCGTTGTGGCTTCCGCCGCCGCCTTCAGCGTCTCAACCTCGGTCACGACCCATTCAACGAACAGCCCCGCATTCAGCAGGTTTTCCAGCACGAAGGCCGGTGTGCGGATGACCCCTTCATACAGGATTGCCGTGCTGATGCCCCCTGATTTCGTGGCGGCATAGGCCCCGCGCGCATAGGACGCGACGAGTGCGGCTTCGGTGGTNGCCATTGGCACATGGTAATCCCCATGGGCATTCAACCCGTTGATCCGCAAGGGGCCGATGATCCCGACAGGCAGTTTCACGGTTCCGATGAAATTTTCTATACTGGCGTTAAACTGCTCTGGCATGGCCATTGTCAGCGGGTCGGCGATTGCATCACGATCCGAAGCGTCAGTGGTGTTGGCCAGACGGGTCCAGTATTTTGCGACAGAGGCCTGCGTGGCCTTGCGGACAGGTCGCAGGGTGGTGAATTGCGCATCGCTTGGCAACATGCGTTCATGCAGCGGGGATTGAAAAAATCTTGCCCGAATTCTACTCAGCATGTCTTTGACATGGGAAGGAACAGTCATTTACGCATACCATAGCTGAAGGTGCCCGCGCCAAAACACGCATAGGCAACAATGTGTGTCACCATAAGTCATGAATGGCAACAATTGGCAGTGATCGGGTTCTTGCCAATGCCTTGAATCGCGCCAAGCGAGGGGGGCTTCAGCCTTGCGCGCCATCACCCGCATGGCGAGATATTCAAGACCAAAGCATTTATGCTATAGTTGATCGCTCGCAGGTCGTGAGAGGGTTGGCGGCGATGAAACGCATAGTGATCTGTTGCGATGGAACATGGAACCGCCTTGACGCGGCGCACGTGACGAATGTCGTGCGTCTGGCCGAAGCGGTCGACGGCCACACAGATGATGGCATACATCAGATTGTATATTACGACGAAGGGGTCGGGTCCGGCGCTGCGGTTGTTAGCTGGCTTGACCGGTTGCTGGGGGGCGCTTTCGGATCAGGTCTGATGCAGAAAGTGGAACATGCGTACCGCTTTTTGGTGTTCAATTACGAACCGGGTGATGAGATTTATATTTTCGGCTTCTCGCGCGGTGCCTTTACCGCACGGTCCTTGGCCGGTCTGATCCGCAATTGCGGGATCGTTCAGCAATCTCAGGGACGTCGGCTGCATCAAGCCGTTGCGTTGTATCGCCAGCGCGGAGATCGCGGGCATCCGGATTCGGATGCCAGCTGTCGCTTTCGCTCAGAGGTGTCCCCTTCGGTGTATCTGAATGATCGGGAACTGGCGTGGCGAAAAAAGAACATTCCAGACTTCAATCCCGAGAACTGCCTGCCGATACGTCTGCGCTATCTGGGTGTCTGGGACACGGTCGGTGCACTGGGTGTGCCGAACCACTTTTGGATTTCGGGCCTTTTCAACAAAGGATCGCGGTTTCATGATGCCGAGCTGTCAAGCGCCGTTGAAAGCGCACGACATGCTGTTGCGCTGGATGAATATCGGCGCGCGTATGAGCCCACCTTGTGGAGCAATCTTGATTTGCTGAATGCAGCAACAGCTTCCGATGATCCGCAGGCGGGNCCTTGGTATCAGCAAAGCTGGTTTCCCGGCGATCACAGCTCGATTGGTGGGGGTGGTGACGTAATTGGCCATTCAAGTGCAGCCTTGCTTTGGGTCGCCGAGGGCGCACAGGCCGTCGGGCTGAAGTTCCGCGAGGGCGCACTGGATGACGCGCGCAAGCAAGTGGACCACCGGGCCGCGTTGCGCAGTCACAGCAAGTCCGGATGGCTGGCAAAACTGCTGTCCAGAGCTGCGCGCAAAGGGCCTGCATTGCTTGAAGATGTCTCTCACCACGCGCGATTGCGGTGGCAAGAGCCGCCGGATAACCTGCCGGAGCGCGCCAAATACAGGCCAGAAGCGCTCAAGCGACTGAAAGCGCAGCTAGAGCGCCTCAGTACGCGGGAATAACCCGCCTACCCCAGCGCAAAGCCGGGAACCTACATCCCTGCGCCGCAAACCTGATGACCACACAAGGGTGTGATGTCTAATGTGGCGTCGTGTCGGAACCATCGGGGCCGAAGTTCATTTCCTAAGCATACGTGAAATGCACCTGTGTTTCGCATCGCAAAAGAAACGGAGCCAATTATGTTGAAGAAACTTCTTGCCACGACAGCCTTGAGCGCTTTGCTTATCGGACCTGCATTCGCGCAGGATACGCAGCCGACAGATGACCCGATTGAGGCCCCTGCCGATGCGCCCGATGCCAGCGAAGATCCGATGACCGACCCGCTAGCTGATCCAGCCGACGATCCAATGGCTGATCCGGCTGACGATCCAATGGCTGATCCTGTTGACGATCCGCTCGCAGACCCTGCTGACGATCCAATGGCTGATCCAGCCGATGATCCGATGGCTGATGACATGGATATGGACACGACGCCCAATGGTGATACGGTTCTGGCTGATGACGTAATCGGTGCGGACCTGCTGGGTTTTGACGGCGAGGTTATCGCAACTGTCGATGACGTCGTTCTGGACGCAACCGGCGGGATCGAGTCGATCCTTGTGGATGTTGGCGGCTTCCTTGGGCTTGGCGCGACAACAGTCGAAATCCCATTCGCTGATGTAACAGTCGAGACGGACGAGGCTGGTGACACGGTTCTAAGGTCACAACTTACCTCCGATGACCTTGAAGCAATGCCTGAGTATGAAGAAGAAGTCTGAAGAGTAAACGCACACATCTTCAGGAATCCAGACACTCCGGGCGGCACCAACCGCCCGGTTTTCTTTGTGCAAAACCTCTGCC
>SL_8KL_010_SEDDRAFT_10000870_pt1 | contig 26379 bp, 29 predicted proteins | sample SodLakKL_010_SED_4_FD_11160 | JGI IMG/M metagenome (IMG submission 11160) | reverse complement strand
CACATCTCGGCCAGACGGCTGGTGTTGGCACTGTTAAAACCGCCGATGACAAACATCACTTCCACCTCTTCAGCCATCTTTACAGCGGATTTCTGTCTTATTTGAGTGGTATTGCATATTGTATTGAATACTCTTAATTCTTTCACCCGGGGAAGCAGCTCCACGATCAAATTTTGAAATGAAGTGGGTGATTTTGTCGTCTGTGCGACTATGCCCACCCTGCTCTCCAGATCAATATTATTGAGGTCCTTTTCATTTTCTATTATAACAGCATTTTCCCGGGCAGCTCCCATTATTCCTTTAACTTCGGGGTGATCTCTATCACCATAGATGAGAGTCTGATATCCATCTTCGACCAGCCGGCTGGCATTTTCCTGAGCTTTTTTTACATAGGGACACGTGGCATCTATAATTTCAAGACCCTTTTCCCGGGCCTTTTTTATCACATCTGGTCTCACTCCGTGTGAGCGAATTATAATCTGCCCTGAATCCACTGCTTCAATAGATTCTACAGTATTGACACCCATGTTTTTCAGCTTTTCGACTACCTGGGGATTATGAATGATAGGACCTAAAGTATATACCTCTCTGGTTTTATCACCTTCCACAGCTTCAGTAGCCATTTCAATTGCCCTTTTAACACCAAAACAGAAGCCGGCTTCTTCCGCTTTTTTTATCTCCAGCCCAGCCACACCTCCCTCCTCCAGCAGCGACAAATACCCTTTATCAAATTTCTTTAAACTCAGGCAAATTCCTGCTTATATTCTAAAATAAATTCGGCAAACATTCAAGGGCTGGACACAAATCAATTCTCATTCAGCAATATTTCTATCTCACTCATGATCTCATCAGCGATTTTTTGCTGCTCGGCTTTGTCCGGGCGATCATCAAAATATTCATTGAGGTAGATTGGCTCACCGAAAGAGATCACAGGCCGCCCTTTCTCCTTTATATTTTTTATGCCCACCGGAACTACAGGTGCCCTGCCCATGACAGCTATCATAACTGAACCGGTGTGGGGCTCACCCAGTTCACCTTCAGGATATCTGGTACCCTCCGGGAAGAGTCCCAGCACCTGATCATCTCTGAGTATCTTCAGTGCTCTTTTTAAAGCTTTTCTATCGCCAGACCCCCTTTTGACCGGAAAGGCACCCAGATTTTTCAAAAACCAGCCTAAAAGTGGATTTTTGAATAACTCTTCTTTGGCCATAAAAGATATTCTGCGGGGCATAAAACCGCCGATCAGAGGTGGATCGAGCATACTTATGTGGTTGGACATTACTACCAGAGGGCCTTCTGTCGGGATGTTGTCCCTGCCTCTGATTTTAACCCGCAAGAATATCCTTCCCACCACTATAACTATTAACTTTGCCAGCCAGTAGATGATGGTTTTCATTCTTTCATCTCACTCTCCGCCAGTTCAATTATTTTTTCGGCCACCTCTTCAGCTGAGAGATGATCGGAGTTGATAGTTATGGCTGAATCAGCCCTGACCAGGGGGGAGTGGCTTCTGCTCCTGTCCTTTTTGTCGCGTTTTTTCAGCTCTTTTTTTACCTCTGCCAGGGATATATCCTCTCCCCGCTCCTTAAGTTCTCTATATCTTCTGCGGGCTCTCACATCCAGACTTGCTGTGAGATAGATCTTCAGATCTGCATCTGGAAGAACTCTACTGCCTATATCGCGTCCGTCCATTATTATTCCCTTTTCCCGGGCAAACCGGCGCTGTTTTTCCAGCATGATCTCCCGCACCTCGGAAATGCTGGCAATATCTGAGACATATCTGTCTATATCCTGCCGGCGTATACGGCTTGAGATATCCTTATCGTTAAGGTAGATATTCTGGCTGCCATCTCTTTTAATCCGGCCGAACTCCATCTCAATATCGGCTGCCAGGCTGGCAATTCTTTCCTCATTGATACTATCACAATCGGAATTTATCCAGCCCAGTGTAACCGCCCTGTACATCGCTCCGGTATCGATATATTTGAGGTCCAGCCGATGTGATACAATTTTGGCGGCGGTGCTCTTGCCCGAACCGGAAGGTCCATCAACTGCTATGGTTAAAGACATGCTGCCTTCCTCCCTATCAATTCAGATCAGGTCTTAAGCTGCTGGCTTTTCTGATATATATATGATCAGCTTTCATTTTTTCGGAGTTCTCTCGATCTACATGAACCAAAACCCGGATACAGAGCTCCATACTGTCATCAATAGCCGGCTCCTGACAGCTGAATAGGGGCAGGGAGGGATACCCCATCTCCCGAAAAGCTCGGGCCGGATAGATGGCTGTAATATCCTGTGTGGAGGAGAATATTATGCTGACGACCTCCTCAGAATCGATCTCATTTTCCTGAAATAGTTTCCACATGAGCTCTTCCACCGCATCTCTGATATCCTCCTCTGTATCAGAGCAGGCGGTCACCGCTCCTCTGATAGCAATCACTTAAACCCCTCCAGATTTACATTCCGGTTATCGATATTTTTAAGCGCATCCCGGGCTGCTCTCTGTTCAGCCTTTTTTTTGCTGCTTCCCCGGCCTTTGCCCAGTTTATTTCCCTCCAGCTCTACGGAGACCACAAAGCTCTTATCGTGATCTGGGCCCTCTTCTGAAATAACTTCATAGACCGGCCGCGACTGGATGTTTTTCTGAATTTTCTCCTGCAAGATAGTCTTATAATCTCTGAGATAATCGCCTGTTCTGAGGCGCTGAAAATCCTCCTGGAAAAGATCGATTATAAAATCCTGGCAGCACTCGAAATCTTTTTCCAGATATATAGCACCGAGCAGTGCTTCAAAGGCATCTGCCAGGATTGAATCCCTGTCCCGGCCGCCTGTCAGCTCCTCCCCGTGTCCCAGCAGCAGGTGTCTGTTCATTTCCAGATCTCTGGCCCTGCGGGCCAGCGATACTTCACTGACAAGTCTGGATTTCATTTTGGCCAGCTTTCCCTCGGCTGCCCGGGGGTAATTATGGATTAGATGGGTGGAGATAGCCAGACCCAGAACCGAATCTCCTAAAAACTCCAGCCTCTCATTATCTTCAATTTCCAGTTCTTTATTTTCATTGGGAAAAGAGCGGTGGGTGAGAGCCCTGCGCAGCAGGGATCTGTCCTGAAACTCAAAATTCAGTTTTTCCTCCAGCTGATTCAGATTGGCCTCTCTGTACAGCTTATCTGTCAATTACTTCACCATCCTTATTCACATTCAGATCTTGTTCATGACCAGACAGGCGTTATGGCCGCCGAATCCAAAGGAATTTGTCATCACACCCTGAACATCATCCACCTCTCTGCTCTCATTTGGTATATAATCCAGATCACATTCAGGATCCGGATTTTCATAATTGATGGTCGGCGGCAGGACGTTGGTTTCCAGAGCTTTGAGTGAAACTATGGTCTCCACAGCTCCGGCGGCACCGAGAAGATGCCCGGTCATGGATTTACTGGAGCTGACATTGAGCTCATCGGCTCGATCAGCAAAAACACTGTGGATGGCTTTTGTCTCAAGTTTATCGTTGAAAGGAGTTGATGTGCCATGGGCATTGATATAATCGATATTATCTGCACTGATCTCGGATTCTGCAATAGCTGCGGACATAGCCCGGGCAGCTCCATCCCCTTCGGGATCAGGCTGGGTAATGTGATAGGCATCAGCTGTAGAACCATATCCGCTTATCTCAGCATATATTTCTGCTCCTCTTTCTTTAGCAAATTCGTAATCTTCCAGAATTAACATACCACTGCCTTCACCTATTACAAATCCATCCCGCTCCTCATCAAAAGGTCTGCTGGCCTTCTGTGGTTCATCATTGCGGGTCGATAGGGCTTTCATATTACCAAAACCGGCCAGGGCGGAAGGGGCGATAGAAGCTTCAGTACCGCCGGCGATCATAACTCTGGCATCTCCTCTTTTGATGGTCTCCATGGCATCACCGATAGCATGTGTGGCTGATGCACAGGCGGTAACGGTATTGCTGTTAGGTCCTTTGGCACCGGCATAGATCGATATCTGGCCTGCACACATATTGGAGATCATCATAGGGATGAAAAAAGGACTTACACGTCCGGGACCTCTGCTGTGCAGTCTATCTATCTGCTCCTCTATTACCTCTATACCGCCTATACCCGATCCGACTATCACACCTGTTTCATCTTCAATATCCTCATCTATTTCCAGCCCGGCATCCTCAAGAGCTTCCAGAGCGGTATATACCCCGTACTGGGTGAAGAGCGCCATCCTTCTGCGGGATTTTTTATCTATATAGCAGTCGGGATTAAAATCCATTATCTCCGCACCGATCTGGCTGGGGTAGTTTTCAATATCATCTATACCTTCAATTTTTTTAATGCCCGACTTTCCTGCTGAAATATTTTTCCAGAACTCCTCGATGTTATCTCCCAGAGAAGTGAGCACTCCCATTCCAGTGACAACGACTCTGTTTTCCCTCACGAAATTTACCTCCTCAAATCTATTGATCAATTTAAATTGAAAAAATGTCCCCGCTCACAGGCGGGGACGTATTTTAAGTTAAGTTATTACATGTTTTCCTCAAGATAATCGACAGCATCCTGTACAGTGCCGATCTTTTCTGCATCTTCATCGGGGATCTCCAGATCGAATTCCTCCTCAATAGCCATGACAAGTTCAACTACATCAAGGGAATCCGCTCCTAGATCATCGATGAAAGAAGCATCAGCAGTCACTTCATCTTCACCTACTGCCAGCTCTTCAGCTATTAGCTCCTTTACTTTCTCAAATAGTTCTGCCATGCTATTTTCACCTCCTTTCAAATTCCAAGTCCTCCTGCAACTTTGATCACTTCACCTGTTATATATTGAGCTTGCTCGGACGCCAAAAATGCAACTGTATCGGCAACTTCTTCAGGTTTTCCCACCCGCTGCAGGGGAATATTTTCAAGCATTTTTTCCCGGGCATCCTCCGGCATGGATTCCGTCATCTCAGTGGAGATAAAGCCCGGAGCAACTGCATTTATCGTAATGTTTCGAGAGGCTACCTCCCGGGCAATAGATTTGGTAAACCCTATCACACCGGCTTTGGCAGCACAGTAATTGGTCTGACCGGGATTGCCCATGATTGCAACAACAGAGGTCATATTGATTATCCTTCCCCCGCGGGCTTTCATCATGGGTCTGATGACAGACTTTGTGCAGTTAAATACACCGGTGAGATTAACATCTATAACATCCTGCCATTCATCTTCATCCATTCTCAGCAGGAGATTATCCCTGTTTATGCCCGCATTGTTAACAAGTATATCAATACGCTCAAATTCATGCAAGGCCGAGTCGATCAGCTCATCGGCTTGAACTTTCTGACTGATATCAGCCTGTTTTACAGATGCACTGCCTGAACCCTCCAGAGAATTTAGCTCATCTGCCAGATCTTCTGCCTGTTTCCGGCTGGAATCGCTGGAGTGATTTATCATCACATCTGCACCGAGACCGGCAAGCCTTTTAGCACAGGCCCTGCCGATGCCCCTGGAAGATCCTGTTATGACCGCACTTTTACCCTCCAGATCTATCATGTTAATTCCTCCAGAACTTCCTCCAGCTCCTGGGGATTGCGTGTATTATAGCAGGTGAGTGAACGATCTATTCTCAGCAGCAGTCCTTTCAAGACCCTGCCAGGCCCAACTTCCACAAAGGTATCTATACCCCAGTCAGCGATATTCTCAATCGTCTCCACCCAGCGGATTGAACTTGTAAGCTGTCTCAGCAGGTTTTCCTTGATCTCTGCAGAATCGGAAGTTTTCTGGGCGGAAACGTTGGCAACCAGTGGTATATCGGGATCTTTGATTTCCACATCTGCCAGAGCCTCTTCCAGCCGTCCTACAGCCGGTTCCATCAAACTGGAATGGAAGGGGCCGCTGACGGGAAGATCGATGACTTTTCTGGCATCTTCCTTTTTACACCTTTCCACAGCAGAGCTGACAGCTTCCTTCTCTCCGGAGATAACAAACTGATTGGGCGTGTTGAAATTGGCGATTTCACAGACACCATTCACATGAGAGCAGATATTTTCCACCTGGGCGAGATCGAGGCCAATTATAGCCGCCATAGAGCCCAGTCCGGCCGGCAGTGCTTCTTCCATGGCCCGGCCTCTTTCTCTGACAAGCCGGAGATTGCTCCTGAAATCAATGGCCCCGGCTGCCGTGAGTGCGCTGTACTCGCCCAGACTGTGACCTGCCACCAGCTCGGGATATATGCCATTATCATTGAGAATTCTGTTTATGGCTGAACTCAGCACAAAAAGAGCGGGCTGGGTGTTTTCAGTTAGATTCAGATCATATTCAGGTCCTTCAAAACATAACCTCTTCAGATCGAGATCTAGAATCTTCTCCGCCCTCTCGAAAAAATTGTTGACAATATCGTATTCTTCGGCGAGTTCGCTGCCCATCCCCACTTCCTGTGCACCCTGTCCGGGAAACAAAAAGGCTATTCTGTTTTCACCCATTGTCACTTTTGACCCTCCTGTAACTGCTGCACTGAGAAGATAGCATATCTTCAGCTTCTGTCATTATTTCTGTTAAGATATCTTCTGCAGATGATATTCTATCCACCATCCCGGAAATCTGTCCTGCCATCACACTGCCCTGATCTATATCGCCATCTTTAACTGCCTGGCGCAGACTGTCCTGAGCGAGCTCTTCTATTCTATCCTGCTCTGCACCCTTTTCTTCCAGTTTGTGTATCTTATGTGTGAGTTTATTTTTGAGCGTGCGGACCGGGTGACCGGTGCTCCTTCCCGTCACCACAGCATCTCTATCCCTGGCCCCTATAATGGCCTTCTTATACTCTTCCGATGCGGTGCATTCTTCAGCACAGATGAATCTTGTTCCCATCTGAACTGCCTCAGCCCCCAGATTGAAGGCGGCCAGAAGACCGCGAGCATCGGCTATGCCGCCAGCAGCCACTACGGGTATATCAACTTTATCCACAATTTGAGGTATGAGAGCGATAGAACCCAGCTGACCTATATGGCCTCCAGCTTCATTTCCTTCGGCTATAACGGCAGTAATATCGAGCCTGGTCAACCTTCGGGCCAGCGCTGACGATGATACGACCGGAATGACTTTTATCCCGGCCTCTCTAAGCTCATCTATATATTTGCCGGGATTTCCCGCTCCGGTCGTTACTATGGGAACATCTTTATCTATTACCAGATCAACGATATCCTCCACGTGAGGTGATAAGAGCATTATATTGACCGCTATGGGATTATCGGTGATCTCCCTGGCCTTATCAATTTCATCGGATATCCTCTCAGCCGGGGCATTGCCGGCCCCAATAACACCAAGTCCGCCGGCAGCTGAGACGGCGCCGGATAATTCACCGGTTGCCACCCAGGCCATTCCACCCTGGATTATAGGGTATTCGATATTAAGCTCTTTGCACAGAGATGTCCGAAAAAAATTCGACATGTAAATGCCTCCTTTATACTCCCAACCTGCAGATGCTAAAAGATCGATTTAGATTACTGCCATTCAAGTGCTGCTGCAGCCCAAGTTAAACCCGCTCCAAAAGCTACCAGCACCAGCAGATCACCCGAGGATATTCTCCTGTTTTCCACTGCTTCAGTCAGTGCCAGGGGAACTGAGGCACTGGAGGTATTGCCATAATAGGGCAGATTAACCATAACCTCATCCTCGTCCAAATCCAGCCTTTTAGCAGCCGCGGAAATTATGCGGGTATTGGCCTGATGGGGGATAAATAGATCAACATCATCCGGTTTATAGCCTGCTTTATCCAGAACTTCTATAGAAGCCGCCCCCATCTTCTTGACCGCAAATTTGAATACCTGGTTGCCCTCCATCTTGATGTGGTGCAATCTATTATCGACAGTTTCATGTGTGGCCGGATTGAGAGATCCGCCTCCAGGCATATTGAGACTTCCAGCACCACTGCCATCTGAACCTAAAATTGTGCTCAATATTCCGCCGCTCTCTCCCGGCTGCAGAACAGCTGCACCGGCTCCATCTCCAAACAAAACACAGGTGGAGCGATCCTCCCAGTCCACAAACTTGGATAGAGTTTCCGCACCCACAACCAGGATATTATCGTAAGTGCCGGATCTGATAAACTGATCGGCCACACTTAGACCGTAGACAAAACCCGAACAGCCTGCTTCCAGATCAAAAGCACCTGCACTGTCAGCTCCCAGCCTCTCCTGCAGCAGACATGCTGTGGCCGGGAAGAACATATCAGGTGAGGCGGTGGCCACCAGAATTAAATCCAGTTCAGCTGGCGAAAGTTCCGCATCTTTTAAGGCTTTTCGAGCAGCTTTCAGACCGAGATCTGAGCTGGCAGTATCCTCGTCTGCTATTCTTCTTTCCCTTATACCTGTGCGCTGTCTTATCCATTCATCGCTGGTATCGACCATCTCTTCTAAATCCTCATTTGTCAGTACTTTATCGGGTAAATATTTATCGATTCCTGTAATAACCGCCCTGCGTGACATTTAATCTTCCCCTTCCTCACTAATTTCTCTGGCAATTATCTCTACTATATTCTGTTCAGCTGTCTCACGGGCCACCCTGACGGCATTTTTTATGGCAGTTGCATCTGAACTGCCGTGGCTTATTATGACAATACCCTTCAAGCCCAGCATGGGAGCACCGCCATACTGACGGTAATCGACTTCATCTTTCATCTCTTTCAGCGAATGTTTGGCCAGAAAAGCCCCCAGTTTAGAGCGCATATCCCCTGTCAGGGCGTCTTTCAATAGATCGAACATAAAATCCCCCAGACCCTCGACTGTCTTCAAAATAACGTTGCCCACAAAACCATCACAGAGGATCACATCGTATTCACCGGTAAATATATCTCTTCCTTCAATATTACCGGCAAAATTATTGATGCGATCATCCTCCTCGATGAGTTCATAAGCTCTATCTATCATTTTGTGGCCTTTACCCTTCTCCTCGCCCACATTCATAAGCCCCAGCCTGGGATTATCTCTGCCCAAAATATTTCGGGCATATATATCTCCCATAATAGCGTACTGGGGCAGGTATTCGGGCTGACAGTTGGCATTAGCCCCCATATCCAGAATTAAACTGGGTTCTTTTTTTGTAGGGAAGAGAGTGGCAATTGCTGGTCTTTTGATCCCTCTGATTCGCCCAACTTTGAGAATGCCGGCCGCCAGAGAAGCGCCGGTGCTGCCGGCAGAAACCAGAGCTTCTGCCTTTTCATTATGTAATAGGTCGGCCGCCCTGCCGATCGAGGTGTCATCTTTTCTGCGCAGGGCTTTAGCCGGTTTCTCATCCATATTAATAACCTGCTGACAGTCTATTATCTCCAGCCTTTCGCGCAGGCTTCTGTCAGCGGGCATCAGGCCTTTGATCCTATCCTCCGGGCCTGTGAGGATGAGCTCGATGTCTTCATATTCTCTGGCTGCTTCTATACTTCCTTTTACTACGGCTTCAGGGGCATTATCTCCTCCCATGGCATCAACAGCAATCTTCATTTTATGAGCCACCTCACAGTAACATAAATTACCATTAATTCTTTTTTATTCTATCTGCAGTTAACTTGACAACATTATATATAATTACCCATGATAATTCAAGCGAAAAAGAAAACCTGCAGCATCGGGTTAACTGCAGGTTTTATCTCTATAAACATTTACTCTTCATCGATGGAAATCACTTCTCGGCCCTTATAGTGACCGCAATGAGGGCATACTCTGTGGGGCATTACAAGTCCCTCACAGCTGGGACAGTTAACCAGGTTGGGAGGGGTTATCTTCTTGTGAGTTCTCCTTTTTCGTTTGCGAGTTTTAGAAGTCCGTCTCTTTGGAACAGCCATAGTGCCAACACCTCCTTACAGAATTAAAATGTTCTGTCATCATGTATCCTCAGAATCATAAAATTTTTCCAGTTTTTCCAGGCGAGGATCGGTATCCTCCACTTCACAATCACAATCACCCTCATTTAAATCCTGACCACATATGCTGCAGATTCCCTGACAGTCTTTACGGCAGAGAGCTTTTATCGGTATGGCCAGGATAAGATTCTCCTGAATATATTCGCTTATATCCACCTCACCATAATCATCTATCTTTTCACGGGGAATTGTAAATTCCACATCTCTCTGTACCTTTTTTTTGAATTCTTTCAGACACCTGCTGCATTCCAGCAGGAATTCACCCTTGATGCTGCCCGTAAAAAACATTTCTTTTTCTTCACCGATGATGTCAAGATCAAGATCAAAGGTCAGGGGCATCTTTATCTGTCTGCCAAGAAAATTGATATCATCAGGATTAACGGAGGTTTTAAGGCTCATGTATGAGCTATCTTCTTTTAACTGAGTCAGATTTAAAAGCACTGTACTTCCCTCCATAATGATTGGCTTTTTGAAGGCTCAGGACTGTCTCGGTGCCAATCAAGAATAATTATATTATACTGAGGACGCCCCTGTCAAGAAAATGACAGTTTTACTTAAGACCGGCTATTTCGGCTGTATCCCTGGCTATTACCAATTCTTCGTCGGTGGGGACCACAAACACACTTACATCGGATTCAGGAGTTGATATTTCCACCTCTTCTCCCCTGGTCTGGTTTGCCTTTTCATCCAGTTCAAAGCCCAGGTATTCCAGACCTGAGAGCATCTCCTCTCTCAAGCCTACAGCATTTTCACCGATTCCAGCAGTAAATACTATGGCATCAACACCACCCATGGCAGCGGTATAGGCTCCTATATATTTTTTTACCCTGTAGGCAAAAACATCCCTGGCCAGCTGTGCCCTTTCATCACCTTCAGAGGCGGCTTCCTCAATATCGCGGGAATCGTTGCTGATGCCGGAAAGTCCCAGAAGACCGCTCTCTTTATTCATAATGGAATCGATCTCATCAGGGCTTAAATCCTCCCTTTTCTGCAGAAAGGGGACGATGGCAGGATCAAGATCTCCACATCTTGTTCCCATGACCAGGCCTTCCAGGGGTGTAAGTCCCATGCTGGTATCGACCGATTTACCTTTCCTGACAGCGGCTACACTTGCACCATTGCCCAGATGACAGGTGATGATATTTATATCCTCAAGATCTTTGCCGGCCATATCGGCAGCTCTTTGAGCCACATATCTATGTGAGGTACCGTGAAAACCGTATCTCCTTATGCCGTATTCCTTATAGTATTCGTAGGGAAGTGCGTATATATAGGCATGTTCGGGCATTGATTGATGGAAGGAGGTATCAAAGACTCCTATCTGAGGTGTCTCAGGCATAAGCTCCCTGCAAACTCTTATACCTGCCAGATTGGGTGGATTGTGCAGGGGGGCCAGATCTGAAACCTCTTCCATCTTCTTTATAACCTCTTCAGTTATCTTTACAGATCCTGAAAATTCCTCTCCACCGTGAACTACTCTGTGTCCAACAGCAGAGATCTCATCCATATCTTCTATAACTCCCACTTCATCATCGAGAAGGGTGTCCATAATCAGATTGATGGCCTGGGAGTGATTTTCTATCTCCTCATCGATCCTCAGCTCATCCCGCCGGGAAAATTCCTGCTCCAAAAATGAACCATCGATGCCTATTCTCTCCACTATTCCTTTCACTAAAACCTCTTCTTTTTCCATATTGAAAAGCTGATATTTTACGGAAGAACTGCCGCTGTTGATGACAAGTACTTTCATTAATATTATACCTCCTGTTGTAATATATTAGAAATTATTAATTCACTGCCTGAATGGTGGTTATGGCCACCAGATTAACTATATCGCTGACAGAACAGCCCCGTGAGAGATCATTTACGGGTTTGGCCATCCCCTGCAGAACGGGTCCTATGGCCTCTGCACCTGCCAGTCTCTGCACCAGCTTGTAGCCTATATTTCCTGACTGCAGATCTGGAAAGACCAGGACATTGGCCCTGCCCGCAACCTCACTATCAGGTGCTTTTTGTTCTGCCACTTCTGGGACCAGGGCTGCATCGGCCTGAAGTTCTCCATCGACCTTCAGTTCCGGCTCTAAAGTTTTCGCTCTTTCGGTAGCCTTCTGCACCTTTTCCACCAGTTTATGTTCTGCACTTCCGGCCGTGGAAAATGAGAGCATGGCGACTTCGGGTTCGATGCTCAGAAGAGTTTTTGTGGTGTGGGCTGTGCTGACAGCAATCTCACCCAGCACCTCTGCATTCACATCGGGATTGACAGCACAATCAGCCATCACCAGTATGCCATCATTTCCAAACTCCTTTTTATCAAGCACCATAATGAAAGCTCCGGAGACGGCCTGAATGCCGGGCTCGGTCTTTATTATCTGCAGTGCTGGTTTTAGAACATCGCCGGTGGGGTTTGCTGCCCCTGCAACCATGCCATCAGCATAACCGGACTCAACCAGAAGTGCGGCAAAATAGAGGGAATCTCCCGCCAGATCATAGGCATCTCCCCTGCTTAAACCTTTATGCCTTCTCTTTTTGTAGAGAAGCTCCCCCAGTTCAACTCTCCTCTGTGAATTCCGGGGATTATCAATATGACAGTCAGCAGGATCCAAATTTAGCTTTTCCAGCCCGGATTTAATTGAATCTCTATCTCCCAGCAGGATTATATCTGCAATACCCTCTGCTGAAATCTGGCCCGCTGCTTTTAACACCCTCTCATCATCTGCTTCAGGCAGGACCACGGTGCCCTCAGTCTTGCGAGCTTTTTCACGAAAGTCTGCAATAAGATCCAATAATCATCCCTCCATTTATTAGGCTTTATTAATCCTTTATAATACCCTGTTTGAGTGGCATGTTTGTGCTGTAAAAACTATTTTGATAAGATAGTACTGAATGCAGTGGATCAGCATTATATCCTAATTATAATATACAATATGTCCCTGGAAAATTCCTTGTTAGATTTTGAATAAATTGCTTTTGTAGAGGAGGAAGATGATGGCTGCTGCAGGTATAGTCACTGAATACAATCCTTTTCATAACGGTCATCTCTATCATCTCAGAAGAAGCCGTCAGATAAGCTCTTCCAGGCGGATAATTGCTGTCATGAATGGTAATTTCACCCAGCGGGGGGAGCCCGCCTGTCTGGACAAATGGCTCAGAGCCGAGATGGCGGTAAAAGCCGGTGTGGACCTTGTCCTGGAACTTCCGGTGTATTCGGGGGTCCGCAGTGCTCATTATTTTGCCCAGGGAGCAGTTAGAACACTGGCGGCTACAGGTGTTGTCGATAAAATTGTCTTCGGCAGTGAGAGCGGTGAGGTAGATCCTCTCCTGCAGATAGCTGATATTCTGGCCCGGGAACCCCGTGATTTTCGAGATATTTTTCACGAATATCTCCGGAGTGGCAAATCATACGCCAGAGCCCGAACCCGGGCTTTAACTGAATATATCAGCAGGCACGGAGATAAAAGCTTTGATCTCTCCCCACAGGGAACTTCTCTCCAGTCTCCAGGGGATATCATATCATCCCCCAACAATATTCTGGGGGTTGAATATATCAAGAATATAATCCGGGATAACCTGGATATTGAACCGGCAGCGATCAAACGCAGGCAGGCCTCCTACCATGAAAAAACTGCAGGCCCCGGTAAAATTGCCAGTGCAACAGCCATCAGAAAACTCCTCTACGAAAAAGGGATTGAAGAAACCGCTGCCTATCTTCCCGAACACTCTCTAAAAGTTTTGAAAAAGGCGGCTGCAGAAAACAAAGCTCCTCTGGAAACTGCAAAATTTGAGAATATGGCCCTGTTTAATCTGCGCCGATCAATCCGGACTGAACTGAAAAACTGTCCCGCCCTGTCGGAGAATATAGTGAATACAATTCTATCCCGCCAGCAAAAAGGGGATGATTACCAGACACTCATTGACAAAACCACAAGCCGAAATCAACCTTCCTCTCGCATTAGAAGGGGAGTGCTGCAGGCCCTCCTCAGATTCGATGAGATGATTGAAGCCGGTCTGGATGAAGAATTTAAGCCCGAATATTTGAGAGTGCTGGCCCTGGGCGGAGAGGGTGAGGAACTGCTCTCAGAACTCGATAAAAAGGCGGATCTGCCGGTTATTACAAATCCCTCCCAGCTAATAGAGGAGGTAAATTTCTCCAGGGAAAACCCTGAAGAACTGCATATGAGCCTTGATATACTCGCCAGCGACATCTATTCTCTGCTCTACCCCGGTCAGGAGCAGAGAAAAACCTCGCTGGATTTTTTCACACCTTTAATCAAGCACAGTTCGTAGCTCCTCCACAATTTGAGAAAATTTATCTCCTGAGATAACCAAAAGACCGGTATCATCGGCCCTCATCCTGGCTTCCTCCTCATTGTCCGGAGAGGTGATGAAATATCCAACGGATTCTGTCAACGCCGCCGCTACTTTGAGATCTGTGCCTGCAACCCGGGAGATATTGCCGTGATGATCTATCTCACCTGAGCCGGCGATCTTTTCACCTGAAGTCAGATCCTCTTCTGTAAGCTGATTGTAGATCTCCAGAGCGAACATTATGCCTGCCGAAGGGCCTACAAGATCCCTTTCGACAAAGCTGACCAGTTCCGGCATACTGTACTCCAGCCCGGCGGTGGTTATCATAATACCAAGTGAGGCCTGTCCCGGTCTCTCATGGTGTTCGTATGTCGTTATCTCTTCAGTCAGCTCCTCATCTTCTCTCTTTATCTCCAGTCTGACCGCCTCACCGATTTCTCTATCGGAGATGATATCTACAGCTTCAGTGGCCATCTCTATCTCCCGACCGTTTATGGCAGTTATGATATCACCGGTTTTAAGATATTCTTCGGCCGGGCTGTCATCCAGTATATCTATCACTTCCACACCTATACCTTTTATACTCACATCAAAACCAACCTCTCTATAAGCAACAGCCTGAGCTTCAAGCTGGCTTTCCTCCATCAGCCTGGCCATTAAACCCACATATTCTTCTTCCGTCATACCTGGGGGCACGGAAGCTTCAACAGGTGTAAGCTCTGAATCCCTCTCCACGGGCATGAGGACAAACTGAAATACATCCCAAAGTGAAGCTCTTCTCTGACCTACAGAGGTCAGATAGAAACTGCCCCAGTCTTCCTGACGATAGCTGTCTTCAACCTCTATAATTTCGTGCAGAGCAAGAGGTGGACCAGGCTCTATCAGATAATAGCCTGAGGGTATGAAGTTGAAGGCCACAAAAAGCAGCAGAAGCCCTGCTATAATTATACGGTACAGCGGCAGTCTTCTTTTCATGCTCTCCCGCCCGGATTCAATTTGATCGGACATATCTTCTTCCATAACAGTCACCTGCTTTCACGGCTGTGGTATTTTTGAATCAAATTCTATTGATGTGATATATTGTTAAATTCAAAACAGAGGTTAATGTATCGCTACCTGGCCGTCGGCTCTCGGTTCACTGGCTCCAAATATGCTTTTCTTCTCCAGATCGGCAAGTACTATCTGTCCCCTGCCAAACCCACCTCTCTGCCAGGAGATCTCAACTTCATGTCCCCTGCGGGAGAGTGAGCGGGCGAAGCTGGCAGAGTAACCGGGTTCGAGAAGGAGTTTTTTGTTTTTCTGCCAGCGCCAGCGCGGAGCATCGAGAGCTTCCTGGGGATTCATCTCATAATCTATCATATTATGCATAACCTGAACATGGCCCTGAGGCTGCATAAATCCTCCCATAACACCAAAAGGACCTTCAAACCTGCCATCATCGGAACGATAAAATCCCGGTATTATTGTGTGATAGGGCTTTTTCCCGGGAACAGGCTGATTGCTGGATTCGCTGTCAGGCACAAAATTATGGCCCCTGTTGTGGAGGGCAATACCGGTTTTAGGTATGATAATACCTGAGCCGAAGCCGGTGAAATTGCTCTGAATGAAGGAAATTGAATTTCCTCTATCATCTGCCACCGCCAGATATACTGTTCCGCTCCTGTCTATCTCTGCAGGTTCAGGAGTGAGTGCTTTCTCCCCAATCATCCCCCTCCTTTTCTCTATATAATCATCTTCAAGCAGTCTTTCGGGGGAAGTTTTCATCTTCTGGGGATCACCTATATATTTTTTTCCGTCTGCAAAAGACTGCTTTAGAGCCTCTACTGTCAGATGATTTTCCTCAGGGTCATAAAAATCATGATATCTCCAGGCAGATATAATCTTCAGTGTCTGCAGGGCTATAAGGCCCTGGCCATTGGGCGGAAGCTCATATATTTTGTGTCCTCTATAGTCTATCTGGAGGGGATTGACAGGTTCCGGGTAATATTCCTCTAAATCCTCTTCGGCAAGATAGCCGCCGCTCCTTTCAGCATACGTCAGGATCCTATCAGCTATCTCGCCCTGATAAAAATCCTCCACACCTCTTTCTGCCAGTTTTTTGAGTGTTTCAGCCTGATCCTGATTCCGCCAGATCTCTCCGGCGGAGGGAGGCTCTCCCTGCTCTGTAAAACAATCGTAAAAGTGTTTTCGCTTCTCACCCTCTAAGTTCTTTGCATATTTCTCAACCGCTCTCTCCCAGTGGTAGGCAACGACAGGAGAAACCGGAAAACCATCCCGGGCAAACTCCACAGCCGGACCGAGCAGTTCGGTCCAGTCCAGTTCAGCGAGATTTTCCTTGATATATTTCCAGCCGGCAAGCTGACCGGGAACCGTCACACCTTCCCAGCCATAGGGGCCTAATTTTTCTTCTGAGTCCATCTTTTCTTGCAGCAAATCACGGGGATAGCTACGGGGGAGCCAGCCGGAAGCATTGAGACCTTTTATCTCACCTCCATGGGAAAAGAGGGCAAAACAATCACCGCCAAGACCGTTTGAAGTGGGCTCCACCACGGTCAGCGCAGCAGCTGTGGCCAGAGCGGCATCAAAGGCATTGCCTCCCATCTGCAGCATCCTCAAACCGGCACCGGCAGCCAGAGGTTGAGAGGTAGCAACTGCACCCCTTTTGCCCATGATTACCTGGCGCTGAGAAGAAAAGCGCTGGCTGTGATAATTAAAATCCATCTATATTTCCCTCCCTGCAGGTAGAATCACCAGAAATTCTGTGCCTTCTTCTTCGCTGTTGACCTCTATCTCACCTTCCATGGCCTCTACCAGCTCCTTGACTATTGCAAGTCCCAGACCGGTCCCTCCCGTTTCCCGGGAGCGAGAGCTATCCGTGCGATAAAACCTCTCAAAGATCAGCTCCTGCTCACCCGGAGGGATACCGATACCGGTATCTCTGACTTTGAGCTTTAATTTGCCGTCATCTCCGGCAGCTCTGACCTCAATTTCGCCGCCGGGCTCTGAATATTTGATGGCATTTGATATCAGATTTTCCAGCACGGTTCTCAGAGCTTCTCTGTCCTGCACAATTTCGCTGTTCTCAAGGTCCAGCTCAAAATTAAGTTTTAATCTGCTCTCACCGGCTTTTGCTGCAAATCTCCTTCGCAGTTTCTGAAACAGCACTCTCAGGTCGATCTTTTCGGGCTCCAGATTCTGTGCTTTCTTCTCCGCTGCCGTAAGTTCTTCAAATCTTTCCGTCAGCTGAATCAATCTCCGAACTTCCTCTTCCAGCCCCTGCCTGGTTTTTTTATCCCAGGTCATCATGCCGTCGGAGAGCGCTTCCAGATAATTTTTTAAATTGCCCAGAGGGGTGCGCATCTCGTGGCTTATATCTGAAACTGACTGTCTGCGAACTCTTTCCAGATATTTTAAACGATCACTCAGGGAATCAATGGCACCGGCAAGACTCTGGAATTCCACGCCCTTCTCCAAGGGCACATTTACATCATATTCTCCTTCTTCAATTTTTTCGACAGCAGCCACCAGCTTCTCTATAGGCTTTGTATGCCTTTTGACAAGGCCAAAGATCAAAAGCCCGGCCATAAAGATCAAAAGGGCGGCAAGGGGGATGAGAAATCTGTTTATATTTCTGCGCAGTCTCTCTGTCTGAGCATCTATCTCCTGCAGAAATGCTGCCTGCCCATCATCCTCTGTCCAGTATAAAAAGCCGAATTCTTCTCCTTCTATCTCAACTCTCAGGCCCTCTTCTATGATCTCTGTCATCGCAGCCGGACCCCGATCCTCCATCATCCTGTGGCCTCTTTCATCGGGCATTCTCATATTTCTCATATGATGATCTTCCATATTATGCCTATCAGGTATATATTCAATATTATTTTCGGAGGCAAAGTCCCTGATCATCATCTGCACCTGGGATCTGCTGCCTGTCTCCTCGTAGATTGTTTCTGCCCGGGCCAGAAATTCATCCAGCTCTCTGGCTGATTCATCCAGCCTGTATTGAGAAAAATAGCGTTCAAAACCTATATTGAATACAACCGCCACGCTGACGACAGTGATGATGATGATCGCCATTACTCCCAGAAAAATCTTAAGCTTAAGACTCATCGTCGATCTCGCTCCTGCTCAGCCTGTAACCCATACCGTAAACGGTTTCTATCAGCTCATCTCTTTCTATATTCAGTTTCTGCCGAAGATTTTTAATATGCACATCTATGGTGCGGTCATAACCTTCATAATCCAGACCCAGCACCCTGTCAACGAGCTGCTCCCTGCTCAAAACCTGCCCTGCATGCTTGATAAAGGTATGGAGCAGTTTAAACTGGGTGGATGTCAGCTCAACTCTCTCATCTTCCAGATAGACCTCCCGGGCCTGAGGATATACCTTGAGAGAATGCCGGGGAAGTTCGATTGTCTTCTCATTTTCCATCACAATCCCGGCTCTCTTCAATACGGCCTTTACCCTGGCCCCAAGTTCTCTGGGGCTGAAGGGCTTTACCAGATAATCATCAGCACCACGCTCAAATCCTGCCACACGTTCTTCTTCATTGCTGCGGGCTGTGAGCATAATTATAGGCAGATCCGATCTCTCCCTCACTGTCCCGGCTATCTCTTCGCCTGAAGTACCCGGAAGCATCAAATCCAGCACCAGAAGATCAAATTCTTCGTCAAATATTCTCTCCAGAGCTTTATCGCCCCTGGAGATAGTGATGACTTCAAACCCTTCCTCTTCCAGATAACTGCGAACCACTTCTCTAACTTTTTTTTCATCATCGACAACCAAAATTTTTGCCGTCATATCTCTCCGCCTCACTTTAAAAAGGACCAGAGCCGGGCTGGCCCTGGCCCCTCAAAATCACCTCCAGAATTTCTGTGTCAGAGGAGATTGTTTTTTAAAATCTTACCGATTAATTGATGATCTATATTTCCCCCGGAGATCAGGCAGACCACTGGGCCGCTAACACCGCTGAAATCTATTTTGTCCAGGGCGGCAACCGGGGCACATCCGGCGAGTTCAGCCACAATCTTGGCCTTATTCATCAGCTTCAAGAATGATTCCTGCATATCATCTTCACTTACATTTATCATATCTCTGACATTATCCCTGGCCAGCGAAAAAGTTAGCCGGCCGGGACTGGCAACTTTAATCCCATCTGCCAGTGTTTCGATATTATCCAGCTCAACCCTGCTTTCTCTGGCCAGAGAGCTGGTCATGGAGGCTGCTCCTTCAGCTTCCACTCCCACAACATCCGTTCCCGGTGAGAGGATGTTACGGGCCAGGCTCACTCCGGATACACCCCCACCACCTCCCACAGGACAGATCACCATCGCCGGCTCCTGTAAGGTGGTGAAGATTTCCCAGCCCATGGTGGCATTGCCCAGGATTATATCCTGATCATCGAAGCTGGATATGTACATCATATCTCTATCCTCTGCCAGCTTTTTTGCCCTGCCAACTGCCTCATCATAGGTGCTGCCCTCTACAATCACTTCTGCACCATAGCTGTTTAGCTTTTTAATCTTTATTTCCGGAGTTCCCTCGGGCACCAGAACCGTGGCTGGAATAGTCCTGAGGCAGGCAGAGAGTGACAGACCGAGACCGTGGTTGCCTGAAGAAGCTGTGATCACACCCTCTTTTAATTTCTCTTCATCCAGATTGGAAAGCTTATGGGCATTTCCTCTTATTTTAAAGGCTCCAGTCCTCTGCAAATTTTCCAGTTTTAGATAGATATCAACACCATACTCCTCACTCAATCCCTCACAGTAACTGCAGGGAGTCCAGTTAATATAATCATCTATACCGGCTCTTATCTGGCGCAGCTTCATTTTATCAAGTGCTCTCAGTTTATTATCAGATAAATTCTCTTGATTTCCCACTTATCTGTAAACCTCCCCCAACACAAACTGCAGTATATTTATTCACAGGAAAACTTCTTCTGCAAAGCCCGGGCTGAACTCTCAGGAACAAAATGTGAGATCTCCCCCCTGTAACTGGCGATATCCTTGATCAGGCTTGAGCTGACATGGGCGTATTCAGATTCAGTCATCAAAAATACAGTCTCTATTTCATCGGCCATCTCCTTATTCATCGTCGCCATCTGTTTTTCATTTTCAAAGTCGGATACAGATCTCAAACCCCTCAGTATGACAGTGGCCTGTCGGGATCTGACATAATCAACCGTAAGTCCTGAAAAGGAATCAACCTCAACTTCTTTATATTCCTCCAGGGCCTCCTCCAGAATTTTCAACCGCTCTTCCGAAGAAAAAAGAGGTTTTTTTTCGGGATTTTCCACAACAGCAACTATCAGCCTGTCAAAAATATCTATTCCTCTGCTCACAATATTAAGATGGCCAAATGTAACGGGATCAAAGCTGCCGGGATAGATAGCTGTCTTGCACATGGTATATACACTCCAGTATATAAATTTAACCCTGATATTCGAGCAGGAGAATGCCCGTGGTGCCGTACTCTTTTTCCCTTAAAAGGAGATAATCTTCCAGGTCGATCTCCGGCTTCTCCCTCACATAATACTCAACGACCAGAATAGCAGGATTTATGAGGCATTCTTTTGTGATCAATTCCTCTAAGACTTTGTCATATTCGTCTGAATCATAGGGAGGATCGATAAAAATAAGATCAAATTTTTTATCGGTATAGGAAAGATAGCTCCTCGCTTTATTGCATACCACTTCGCTCACATCTTCACTGTGTGTGAGTTCAATATTCTCTTTGATTATACTGCAGTTGGTATGGTCAATCTCCACAAATGTTACACTATCAGCACCTCTGCTGGCAGCTTCCAGACCCAGATTGCCAAAACCTGCATATAGATCCAGACATTTTGACTCCCGGGGAAAATCCAGTATCATGTTGAAAACTGCTTCCTTAACCACGTCCTTGGTGGGCCTGACCTTATCATTGTCTCCAGTTTTAAGCCTTGTGCCCTTTGCACGTCCTGAGATGATGCGCATTTAAATCACAGCCTTCCCATTTTAAATCCTTTCCAGCTTTTCAACCTTCTCGCATATTTTGTAATATGCTCCATCTCTTCTGCCGGAATTTAGATATTTTTTCGCTTCAGCATGTGCCCTCTCAATAAGCTCTTTACCCTGAAATAAATGTGGCTTTTTCGATATCGATGCCGACTTCTATCACCGAAGTTGTGACGAGCACATCGATCTCATCCCGGCGGATCTTGTGCATTATATTCCGTTTTTCTTCATATTTCATTCCCCCATGCAGGAGCTCAACTGCAAGATCACTCAGCTTCTCATCTTCCAGAACCTCCTTTCTCTCCGCTGCAGAGACGAGATCGGGAAGTTTTTGAGAAGTTTCTCTGAAGGGACAGACTATATAGGCTTTTTTTCCCAGACTGAGTCTGGACCGCAAAAATTCGTATATATCATCATGATCTTCCTCTGCCACCATACTGTTACAACCGGTGCCCTCCCCCGGGCAGAGGCTGCCGGTAAAAAGCTTCAGGTTAAGCTCTAAATCTGCATTATATTCCTGCAGTGAGATAATGTGCTGTTCAGCCAGAATCTCGGTGGGAGCCATTACCAATCCCATATTATCATTGTTTACAGCGGTCAGTAAAGCCAGAGCTGCCACCACAGTCTTTCCAGAACCCAAATCACCCTGCAGAAGCCGCTGCATTATGGCAAATGATTCCATATCACCGGCAATCTGAGGCCAGGCCTTCTTCTGGGCTGAGGTAAGCTCAAAATCCAGCTGCTGGAAAAAATTAGCGACTGAATGCAGATCCGGACTCTGTATTTTGCCGATTTTATGCTCATTAACTCCTCTGTTTTTCAGCTGCTTTAGCTGCATCAGGAAAAGTTCATTAAAAGCCAGCCGCTCTCTGGCCAGAATAAATGCCCTGCGGCTGGAAGGGAAGTGATATTCTCTGACTGCTTTCCTGAGATCAAATATATCAGTGACGCTCTCAACATTTTTCGGCATCCAGTCCTCCAGCAGATATAGATACTCTTCGAGGGCTCTATAGAGAATACGCCGAAAATTTCTCTGGGAAATTCCATCTGTCAGCGAATAGATCGGAACCACCTGTTGGTATGAAGGTAGTTTTCACTATCGGCATTTTCATAAACAGGATTGACAATCTCTTTAATCTTACAGCTGCCATCTGTGAATGTGACTCTGATCAGGTCGAGATCTGAGTTTAGATTTATCTCCTTTTTTGTGAGGACTTTCACTCTAATTAGGGCTTCCTCCCCTGGCTTAATCTCCTCACAGGGGCGCAGAAGACCTCTGTCTTAATAATAACGGGAGAAATAATAAAGAAGATCTTTCAGATTCTCAATTCCCAGCCCTTTAAATTTATCGGCCCGGGCAGGTCCCACCTCCTTCAATGCTTCACTCCTCTTCAATCCATCTATTTTCATAATCGCTTCAGTTTGTCTCCGGACACAAATGCAGCTCCATATACTGTTGGCCCGGTATGACAGCCAAGTACTGGACTTATGGTATTTTCCAGGAGGCTGTAATTCACTTTTTTCTCCTCCAGCAGGTTTTTAAGGTCATTTTCCAGTTCAACTCCATTTTCCTGGATTCCACCATTTAGAATTCCAAGACAGGCTTCATCCTCTGCCTGGAGAATCTCTTCTACCTGCTGTATTATTTTTTTGTTCAATCTCTTCTTGCCCCTGGCTTTTCCCCTGGGAATTACCTCACCCTCATCTGCGGGTACAGTGAGCAGGGGCTGAAAATTCAATATCGAACCGAGCAGTGCCTGAGCCCTGCCTATCCTTCCCCCTTTCTGTAGATAGGTGAGATCATCTACGGTAAAATAGAGGACCGTATTTTTTTGCATATGCTCAAGTCTGTCTTTTATTTCTTCCCAGCCTCTGTTTTCTGCAATCATTTCAGCGGTTTTCAAAACCATAAAACCAAGCCCCAGGGAGGTTGTCCCGGTATCGAAGATCTCGATATCAGTCCCCTCGATCTGCTGTGCTGCTGTTCTGGCAGAACTTATTGTTCCGCTTAATTCTCCGGATATATGCAGGGAAATTATCCTATCATATTCTGCCCCGAGCATATCGTATATCTGTAAAAATTCTCCGGCTGAAGGCTGAGAGGTGGAAGGTATCTCTCCTGTCTTTTTAATTCTGGCAAAAAATCTCTCAGGAGATATATCCTTTCCATCCACAAAACTCTCTTGCTCAAAATGAATTTTGAGCGGAATAATTTTAAGGAAATCAATCTCCTGGCGAAGATCGCGGGGAATATCGCATGTGCTGTCCGTCAGAAGTGCCGTTTTCATTCGGGTTCATCACCACCTGCTCTGTTATTTTTCCAATGAAACTATATAGGGGTATAGTGGCTGTCTGCCTTCATATAATTCCACCTCCAGGCGGATATCCTGGAAATGATTTAAAATCCTATCTCTGAGTTCAACAGCCTGATCTTCTTCGAGCACTTCTCCATAGTATATTGTGATAAGATCTTCATCATCATGTATCCTTTCCACAATTTCCACGACTACATCATCATAGTTATTGCCTTTGGCCATTATATCCCCATCTACCAGGCCGATCACCTCTCCTTCTTCAATGGAGAGATCCTTGACATTGGAATCCTTCACAGCTCTTGTAATCTCTATGGTGGTAACACTCTCAATCTCATCCTCCATCTTCTCCGCCAGCTCCTCTAAATCTACTTCCAGATTGTAGAGCATAAGTGAGGCTATAGCTTCGGTAAAGGATTTGGTGGAAATAACTTCCACAGTTTTATCCTCGCATAGATCAGCTGCCTGGCGGGCGGAGGAAATTATATTCTTGTTATTGGGAAAAATGATAACTTCCCGGGCCGGGACTTCTTCCAAAGCGGAGAGAAAATCATTTGTGCTGGGATTCATAGATTGCCCTCCATGTATTACTTCATCTACACCCAGCTGCTTGAGTATCTCTCTGATGCCCTCTCCAGCCGCTACTGCAATTATTCCTCTTTTTTTCCACTCGGATTTTTTCTGAGAGATATTTTCTTCAAAATCTGTATTTTCTGGACTGGTTTCATCACTATTTTCCGGACTGGTTTCCAGTGACATACCTGAAGCTGTTTTTTCCTCTACGGGATTCATCTCCACCAGCTCACCGTGTGACTCGGACTGAAGAATCATATTATCGATATTTATATCCTGTAGCATGCCCAGTTTGAGAGCATATTCAAGTATGACACCGGGGTGGTTGGTGTGTATATGGATCTTGATTATATTGTCAGAACCGACCACCATCAGGGAGTCACCGTAATTGTTGAGCTCGGACCTTATCTGTTCTATTTCATGACGTCCATTTTCCTTTTCCATATCTACCAGTAGCTGTGTGCAGTAATTGTACTCAAGCTTCTCCTGCTGTTTTCTCTCCTGTTCCGGAGTTTTTTCAGCGGTTTCTATCTCAGGTCCTATAGTTTCTCCCTGCAGAGATTTCAGCATTCCCTCAAAAATAAAAACAAGCCCCTGTCCTCCTGCATCGACAACATCGGCTTCCTTTAGCACCGGCAGCTGCTCCGGTGTTTTGTTGAGGGCGATATCTGCAGTCTCAATTGTCGCCTGCAAAATCTCCAGGAGATCATCACTCTCCTCATAAGCCTCTCTAGCGCCCTCTGCCGCCTTTCTCGATACGGTAAGTATAGTACCCTCGACAGGCTTCAGCACGCCCTTATAGGCCACTCTGGAGGCTTCTTCCAGCCCTTCTACCAGACCCTGAGCAGTGATCAATCTTTTGTCTTTATTGGCCTGGGCAAAGCCTCGCAGAAGCTGGGATAGAATAACTCCGGAGTTGCCCCGGGCCCCCATTAGAGCTCCCCGGGAAAGAGACTGACAGATTTCACCGGCATGATGGCTGTTATTATCCTCAATCTCCTTTAGAGCTTCCTTCATGGTCAAATGCATATTGGTGCCGGTGTCACCATCAGGTACTGGAAATACATTTAATGAGTTAATTATAGATTTTTTCTTCTCCAGAAGCCTTGTGGCCAATTTGATCATATCACACAATTTGCTGCCATCTATAGCCTTCAGGCCCTGATCACTATCATTACCATTCCTCATCTTCCACTCTCACTCCCTGAACATTTATATCCACTTTTTCCACTTCAATGCCCAGTTTGTCCTGGATTATATAACTGACCCGCTGCATGGCATTGTTGGCCACCTGGGCTATATTTGTGCCGAATTCCACAATTATATTCAGCTGCAGCCGGACAGCATCTCCCTCGATATCTATAGAAACTCCCTTGGTCATATTCTCCCAGCCGAGCATATCGGCCAGACCGTCCTGCATGTTTTGAGATGCCATTCCCACAAGACCGTAACATTCCATAGCTGCCAGTCCGGCCACCTTGGCGATAACTTCTTTATCTATGATCACTTTTCCGTAATCAGTTTCCCACATCTTGCTCATATTTTAATCACCCCGCTGCTCGGTTAATGCAGGCTCAAATACCGATATTTTCAATATCATTCTATAATAATTAGTCATAACATGCAAATAAGGAGGAAAGATTTTCCCGTTGCTCTTGTCAAATTGCCGTAAACTGTGATAAAATCAATATCAATGAATAAAAAGAAAATGTTTTCATAGAAAATCTGCTGACAGGAGGTGTAAGAAGATGTCCAGAGTCTGCGAAATCTGTGGCAAAGGTAGCAATAATGCCAACACCATAACAAGACGGGGTAAGGCCAAAAAAGAAGGTGGTGTCGGTAAAAACATCACGGGCAAATCAGGCCGCAGCCAGCGACCCAACCTCAAAAAAGTTAAAGCCATGGTGGACGGAAAGAAAAAGAGAATTAAAGTCTGCACCCAGTGCATTAAATCAAACAGGGTAATAAAAGCCCACTAAACTAAATTTTTTGAACGAAGAAAGCCGGGGAGTATATCTCCCCGGCAATGTCATTTTTAAAAAGCCATATATGACCATATAGCTCTAAAAAAGTGCATTCTGCAGCCTCTAAAATGTCAGCTTTTCAATCTCTTCCTTGAGGGATTTCTTATCGCGCTGTTTTCCTGCAACACCTGTCTCCAGGGCTGCCTCTGCCACCGACATAGCCACCTCTCCTGCTACACCCCTCTCAAATGGCTGGGGAATTATGTTATCTGTATCGGGTTTTTTAATCAGATTTGAGATGGCTCTGGCAGCTGCCAGCTTCATTTCATC
>SL_8KL_010_SEDDRAFT_10000869_pt1 | contig 26389 bp, 38 predicted proteins | sample SodLakKL_010_SED_4_FD_11160 | JGI IMG/M metagenome (IMG submission 11160) | reverse complement strand
TCTTTTGTTCATGTTCTCGTACTATATTTGATTTTTTCTGATTTTTGGATCTTGGTGATAGTGGTTACTTTACTCCCACATCTTTTGAGCGAGTTCTCCATCGTACATGTACTTATCCACTTTTTCATCGGCCTTCCTTCTCCTTTCCTGGAAGTCCTTTAGGAATTTTTGCAGTTTCTCTATCGCTATCTGTTTCAGTTCTCCTGTGAGCATTTCTCCTGATTTGTATTCTTTTCTTATTCTTTCTATTTCTTCATCATCGTCCTCTAGGAGTATTTGTAGCCATTGGAAGGATGTGTCGACTTCAGGGTTTCCTCCTTTTTCTCTGTGTTCTTCTTTGCTGGTTCTTCCTCCTGAGTAGGCGTATTTGTTTATTTTTTCCGGTATGTCGTCTATGTCTTCGTCAAGGAATATGGTTGTGCTGGGTTTGGATGAGCTCATCTTTCCCTCCGGCCCTTTCAACCCTGGTAGGAGCTTGCTGTGTATCGCAGCTGTCTTCTTATATCCTAATTTCGGAGCCACGTCTCTCTGTAGCCTCCAGTACGGATCCTGTTCTATTGCAGAGGGTATCAAGCACCTTTTATCTTCGAATAGAGCTGGAACCATCTGTATGGCTGGGTAGAACAGGCTCCCTATGTTCGAGCTGTTGTCGAGTCCGAATGTGGATCTTACCTGTGAATAAGTTAATCTATTAGCTATCTTCACTGCTTTTTCGTACAGATGTCCCGCGTATTCCGTGTTTTTGAATATGAATGTTTTGTCTTCGTCGAATCCCAGTGCGGCTATGTCCTGTATGTTGTCGTCCGCGTAGTTCTGTACCTCTTTGTATTTTTTATCTTTGAAAAGGAATTTCTCGTCGTCGGTTACCTGTATATAGACGTTGACATCGAACTTGTCCTGAAGCCACTTTGTGAACATCAGTGCGGGTAGGTGCCCTATGTGCATCTTGCTGGATGGCCCCATGCCTGTGTATAGGAAGAATTTTTCTCCTGATTCATGGTCATCTAGAATCTTGTCCATGTCCCGGTGCGAGTAGAAATACTTTCTTCTAAGGAACTTGTGTAGCTCTCCAGCGTTTTCCTCTATCCTTTGAAGCAGATCTTCGTCTATTCTTTTGGTTCCGAATTCTTTGATCAGTTTATCGTAGTCCACTTTTCCCTCTACTTCGAAGGGAGTTACTTTGAAGTCTTCTTCTCCACTCATATTTTCCACCGGATTAATCTATGCAGTTCTTCCCTTTATTTATTAACCATAGTTATTTTTATCAATGCAGGTCAAAGAATTTCACTAGCTGCAAAGATTTAAATAAAGGGGTTACCTTACCCTAAATATGAGATGCTTGGAAGAAGCCGGTAAAAAAGTACCGATGCTAGGGAACGAAGCAATAGCTAGAGGCGCCATAGAAGCAGGTGTAGGGTTAGTAGCTTCCTACCCAGGAACACCTAGTTCAGAGGTACCAATGACTCTTTCAAGATTATCTGATGAACTTGATTATTACTTCGAATACTCGTCCAACGAAAAAGTTGCTTTTGAAACAGCTGCAGGAGCAGCATGGAGCGGAGTACGTTCCATAGTTCCAATGAAGCACTTTGGTTTAAATGTAGCTGCGGACTCGGTTTCACCGGTAGCCTACTCCGGAGTAAAAGCCGGAATGGTTATCATGGTAGCTGACGATCCAAAAGGATGGAGCTCGGCCCAGGCGGAGCAGGACACACGTTACTACGGCGAGATGTGCAGACTACCTATAATAGAACCCGCAAATCCACAGGAAGCTCGAGAACTCACGGAAAAAGCATTCGATCTTTCAGAGGAATTTGAACTGCCGTTCATACTTAGAACAACCACGAAGATAAGCCATTCAGTGGAAACAGTTGAATTAGGTGAAAGAAAAGATATAGAGACAGAAGGATACTTCGAAGGAGAAGAGGAAATGTTCGACAACGTTGGACCAGGACTACAAAGACAACACAGAAAGGTCGACAGAAAGCTAGAGGAGATAGAGGAAAAGTACGGGGAAAAACTGAACAGAGTGGAAAAAAGCGGAACTGGAAAGAACGAAATAGGTATCATAGTCTCAGGAGTAAGTTACGATTATGTTAAGGAAGCAATGCAGAAACTCGACATAGATGCGCCGTTGGCAAAGCTCGTTATGACCTATCCAATATCAAACAAATTCATATCAAACTTCATAGAGGATAAGGAAGAAGTACTGGTTGTCGAAGAACTACAACCATTCGTTGAAAAAGAAGTTCAAAGGATAGCCAAGAACGCGAATCCGGAACTAGAGATACACGGGAAGGACCTCCTCCCAAAGGACGGAGAGTACAACCTTGAAGTAATCATTCCTGCTTTAGAAGAGGTGTTTGACAAAGACATAGGAATAGATTTCGAAGAACATGAAGAAAAAGCAAAGGACGCGATGGAGGGCTTACCCCCGAGAAAACCCGTTTTCTGTCCGGGATGCCCGCACAGATCCACCTTCTACGCCTTGAAAAAAATCTATGGAAAGGACATAATGTACGGTGGAGACGTTGGCTGCTACGCATTGGGTACCTTCGAACCCTACGACATGCAGGACTTTCTTATAAGCATGGGAGCAAGTCTTGGGCTCACCCACGGGGTAAAGAAAGTCAGCGATCAGGACGTAGTGGTAACTGTCGGTGACTCGACATTCTTCCACAATGGAATGCCTGGACTGGCTAACTACGCCTACAACGATGGAGAAGCACCATTGATAGTTGTGTTCGATAATAGATGGACCGCTATGACCGGTCACCAACCACACCCTGGAACGGGAAAAACCGGAATGGGAGAGGACGTCACCCCATTAAAAATAGAGGACATAGCAGAAGCAATGGGAGCAGAAGTAGAAGTAGCAAACTCATTCAGTCAAGATGACCTAGTTGAAAAAATCGAAGAATTAAAAGAGAAGGATGGATTGAGGGTTATCGTGAGCAAAGGAGAATGCAGGCTAGTTACAAAGAGAAGAAAGAAAAGAGAAGGAAAACCAATCGTCAAGTTCCAAGTGGATCAAGATAAATGCACAAAGTGCGGAATATGCACCGAAGAATTCGCCTGCCCAGCAATAAAAGAAGAAAGAAAACAAAAAGGCGAAGAGCCAAAGTACACCATAGATCCAGAAATATGCCTTGGATGCAGCGTGTGCAGCCAGGTATGTCCGCAGGACGCGATAAAAGCAAGGAAAGGTGAATAAAAATGAAATTTGATCTACTGCTAACAGGAGTTGGAGGAGAAGGAGTACTAACAACAGGAGTAATGATCACCAAAGCAGCTCACGAAGAAGGAAAATACGTGAGAGGAGTTCAACTACACGGACTATCACAAAGAGGAGGCACGATCCCAACTTACATAAGATTCGGAGATAAAGAAGAAATTCACTCCCCAGCACCTATGAAAGCTGACGTGGATTTAGTCATGTCATTCGAACCAATAGAAGCGGTAAGAGCAACTGAATACGCTAGAAAAGATAAGACTAAGTTCATACTGAACACTTATCCTTACATGCCAATCTACGGTAACTTAGAAGATGTGCCTTATCCAGATATGGATGAAATAAAGAAAAGAATAGAACCGTTTGCAAAGGATATAAAGGTATTTAAAACGGATAAAAGAGCTAAAAAAGAGTTCGGAGATATAATATACGGTAACGTGATGCTTGTAGGAGCAGCAGTATCTTCTGGAGATCTTTCTCTGGATAGAAATGTTGTACGTAGTGCTGTGGAATCCATGGCTCCACGCAATGTTGAAGAGAATCTTAAGGCATTTGATTTAGGGCTTGAAATGGGCAGTAAATAAAGATTGATTGTGTTTTTCTTTGATTATTCTTTAATACTAATTTCTTCCACATTTAGTTCTTCTTTCTTTTCTTCATATTTTTCCTTTATCTCTTTCAGTTCTTTGTTTACTTGTCTTTTTTCGGATTTTAACTCGTTCCAGAGTGAAGAATCACTCTTTATCTGCCTATTTAAGATTTCGAGGGCTGATTTTTCAAGTTCTTTTATTTCTTCCGGTTTTTCTTTTTTCTGAAGTTCCTGTTTTTTCTCTTTTTTCTTCTCCTTGTTCTTCTTTATCATTTTGTCTATTCTTTCTAATTTTTCACTGAGTTTTTTCTTTTTTTTGTAAAGGGAGCTAAGTTCTTTTAGTTCCGGTTCCAGTTTTTCCAGTTTTCTGTTTTTCTTTTTACTGGTTTTTCCTTTTTTGTTTTTCATTTCGATCTTTTTCTTGAGCTTTGCATCCATGTTATCCTCCTCTTTGTTTTTTTATAGTAGTCTATCGGTTTGGCTGATTATTTCTTCTCTATTATGTTTTCTGGCTTTCTCTATTATTTTTCTCTTCTCTTTTTTGTTTCCATTTTCATCTTTTTCATCATCTCCCATCCCAACACCTCTTTTTATCTTTTTTGCATTATACTTGTCTTTCTTCTCTTATTTATTTTTTGCCTGAATTTCACTGTTTTTTTCCGTGAAGTCGGTTAATTTGGTGTTGTTCTCTATCAGTGTTAGTATGTATCCTTCTTCCTTGTTACCTATTAATTCAACGCTTGAGATGTTTTTGTAATCTAGGAGTAGTACGTAGGCGCAGAAGAATGAGTCCAGTAGATCTCCCTTTCTTTTCAGTTCTTTGGATGAAATATTATTTGTTTCTTCTTCAGTTATCAGTTCTTTGAATCCTTCTATATCTATCTCTACAGGTAATTTTTTTCTCTGAAGTTTTTCCCATATCTTGTTTATTCCTTTTTTCACTTTTGCTTTCTTCACGTTCTTGTATTCGGGTATATCTCCTAGTAGGGCTTTGATCGTTGGGTTTGGGTATACCTCTATTACTCCTTTTTCACTGTCACTGGTTCTTTCTATGAATGGATAGTTCTCTTCTTTGAATCTCTGCACGAGTCTTTCTCCTCTTATCCCGCCGTAGTGCTTGTTGAAGAACTCTCTGTTTGCAGGGTAGGCTGGTCTTCCTCTCTTAGCGAGTTCTCTTTCCACTGGTCTGGATCCTTCTTCGTTTGGTACTTTGAGAGGAGCATCTATACCTATGTAGTTGACTTCATTCTTTCTCGATATTTCTATTATCTCTTGGTCCGAGCCAATGTGCTCCATTTTCTTTATATTGCCTTCTTCATCCATTAAACAGGCTCCGCTGCTCCTTGGCTCAGGGTCCATGCTCCAGGACAGGTCGATTCCTAGGAAATCAGTCATCTTTCTCATTATGTTTTCGGTCCTTCCCGATTTTTGTTTATTTTCCTTTCAGTTCTTCCATCACTATGGCGGGGCAGAGGTTCTTTACTCCCTCTATCTTACCTATCTTCTCGGACATTATCTCGCTGAGATGCGAGTTGTCTCTTGCCCATATCTCCGTCATTATCATGTGGTCCCCTGTGCAGGTGGTCACTTTCTTAGATTCTTCTATTTCGCTTATCTCTTCCGCTGCTTTCACCAAGTTCTCCGGCTCCACATCGAGTCCTAGCAGGACCACTGTGTCGTAGCCCAGGGCTGAGGGATCTACTTCCAAAGAGTAATTTTTTATGATGTTTCTTTCTTCTAGCTTCTTCACTCTTTTTCTGACTGTTGCTTCGCTCACATCTAGCTCCTTAGCTATCTCTGTGAATGGTTTCCTCGAATTCTCTCTGAGCATCTCGATTATCTTTCTATCTATCTCATCTATGTGAACCATTTCATCCACCACTTGATACGATATTCGAACCAAAGGGTTTTATATCTGTATCTATAAATGTTATGTTAGTCAAGATATTTAAAGCTTTTCGTAATGGAGGTGGAAATATGGAAAAAAACAAGAAACACGGCTCTGGAGTTGTCGAAGCAGGAGATACAACCAGAAGAGTAGGGGTGGAAATGCTGAAGAAGAAAGGTATTGATCCTGAAGAGCTTAAGGAGAAACTACTGGATGCTGCAGCTGCTGAATTCACGACCTACTACTATTACAGCAACCTGAGAATGCATCTCGCAGGTCGTGAAGACTACAAAGAGATAACTGAAGATGCCAGGCTCGAGGACAGGGCACACTTCGAACTGATTATGCCCAGGATCTACGAACTGGGAGGTAAACTCCCAAACGACATCTCGGAGTTCGCGGACAGGGCTTCCTGCCCCGACGCTAAACTACCCGGCCCGATGTCCGGAGAAGGTGTATCTACGGAAGATCTAGAAGTAGAAGACATCCTTGAAGTTCTTCTAGAAGCGGAAAGATGTGCTATCAGAACCTGGACTGAGGTCTGCGATATGGTCCGGGGAAAAGATCCGAGAACCTACGACATGGCGTCCAGAATACTTCAGGAAGAAATAGAGCACGAGGCCTGGTTCATTGAACTCCTCAGCATGGAGAGAGACGGTGAGATCACTCCTGCAGGCCACTTCAAGAGAGGAGAACCAGGAGAAGCGCCCTACTCAACGAACAACAGGATGAACAAGAGCGCCTAGATCAACCCAAACCCTTTTTTACTTTTAGTATTTTTCAAAACCGGAATCGATTGAGAGGAGGTGATCTAAAATGGAACTAGAAGAATACCTGGAAGAATGGTTCGCCGACGAGACCGAGGAAGTTGGTCTCTACATGGCGATGGCGAGAAAAGCCGAGGAGGAAGGCTACCCAGAGGTCGCGAGACAGTTCAGAGAAAACGCGATAGCAGAAGCGGAACACGCAGGAATAGCAGCAGAACTAGGGGGGAAGATAGGAAGCACAAAGGAGAACCTGGAGAATATGATAGGAGGAGAAGACGAAGCGAACAGCACCAGACTAGAGATAGCTGAGAAACAGGATGATCCGGAGAGATCCTACCTAGTGACCACTGCCAGGGACGAAGAGAGACACAAGAAAGCGTTGAAGGGACTGTACGAGGAGAAATTCTAAAAAATCTCCTCTCCTAAACCTCTTTTCTTATACCTTCATTTTTTATTATCCTAGTTTTAATACTCTATACGCCTATCGAGCACCCAAAGTAAAGCTGAACAGACCGCTGCTACAACGAAGATTGCTCTGAAACTAGTTTCTGCCGTGGATATCCTCCAGAGAAGTAAGAACACTATCCCAGTCACAACTTCTCCGAATGAAGTAAATATCTCTTTAAGGGTATAGAACTCGGATTTAGTTTTTCTATCTGCCTGGTCGGCGAATTCAGAGAAGAGAGGAACGTGGAAGAGTTTGAAAGATATTCCACCGAGCAGGGCGATGACAAAGGCTTCCAAGGGAGCTCCTAACAATGCTCTCATCACGTAGAAGAAGGCTGTTAAAAGGCTCCCTATCATTATTATCTTTTTTCTACCGTATTTTGATGCTAGTATCCCAGCTGCATAGGCGGTTAAGATAAATCCAAGGGTATCAAGGGACCTCACCAACCCTGCACTGAGAGGTCCTCCGATCACCACGTAGATGAAGAGGGAGAAAATAGCAACTCCCGTTATCCCTTGCACCCCTCTAAAGAAGAATATTGGGAAGTACTTACTATAATCCTTATCGTAGAAAAGACAGGTCTCTATTTCCAATCCTGTCTTCTTTTCTTCTATGAACCAGAGAGGCAGAATTGAAATAAATATTACCACAAGAGAAGCGAATAGAATCCAATTGAATCCTAAGGTTGAAGCTAGTACTCCTCCAATTATTGGTCCTAGAAATCTACCGAGATTAGGTATGCTCATTAGTTCTGCAGCCTTCATACTCCTTTCCTTTGACGAAGTGTCCGACACAAACTCTAAATTAAGGCCTCCGAAATGGAAGCAGTGGCCTATAGCATATAGAAATGCTATTAAGACCACGTTGATTAGATTTAATTCCAGATAGATAGCTAAGATGATTGAAGGTAGCAGGAATAAGTAGGATAGGCCCAGTCCGAGGTAGAATCCTCTTTTACATATCGTCTTCATGATGAACGGGGTGAGAACGATGCTCGTAGCTCCTAGGACAATGAGGAATATCAATGGAAGAAAAACTGTTTCCGTAGCCTTATAGATCATGATGGGTATGAATATTCCCAGCATGCTGAGAGCCATATTCTTCAAGAACTCGTAGGTCAACAACTGCTTGAAGTCCGTGTGGAAGAATCTCTCAATACCCTGAAAGTGCCAGATATTACCACCAATAACCCTTAAAAACTCTAGGAATTTAAGTCTATGCTGAAAAAACTCTTCAAAAATTACTCATGAGCAATATTTATAAGAGGGATTCTTTAATCATTAACCGGTGAATCAAATGGACTACTCAAAACTAGGTTACCTGGGATTTCTGGGATTTTCAGGATTCTTAGGATTCATAGACGAAAGACTATTTCCCTTATTTTTCCTATTCTTCCTGTTCTTCCTATTCTTTCTACCGGATAGATCCTCTGAATAAACTAGATGGAGCAATAAAGGTGAAACGATGACTAGAAACTTCAAGAAAAAAGATAAAAAAAGAAAAAAAGATAGTAAAAAGAAAGAAAAGATGAATCGGTCCAACTGGAAAGAATTGAGCGAGGTTGAGGAGAAAAACAAATATGGAGAAGCTAAGATAATTCTTCCATCACCCTACGAAAATGAGAGGATAATACTTAGGAAAAAACAAGTTGAAAGAGAAGGAGATAAAGAAGCAATAGAGATAAACGCTGTTAGAGAGGACGCTGAAGGTGTTAAAGAAGTAGTTGGGAAGAAAGTGCTCAAGCAGGGAAAGCCAGATCTATCTAAGAAAGGAGAGAACCCCTATGAATTAACTTGTATAAAGGTAAGAAAGGACTATCAGAAATCCAGGATAGGTACTTCAATGTCCGAACTAGCCCGTAAGATAGTTGAAGAGGAATCCGGAGGGAAAAAACCACTATATGAAGCTACGCTGTCTGAGGAAGGTAAGAAATACTTCAAAGGTAGAGGGATAGATAAAGGGAAATTTAGGGAAGGAGTAGGTAAAAAAGCATTCTTACCAGAAGAAGCCAGGAAAGAAGGGCTTTACATAAAACAGGGTAAAGAAGAAAGAGCAGTGGATCCTGAAAGAGCAGTTGAAAAAATAAAGGAGAAGGGTAAGAGCAAAATCACCAATATGATAGCGGAGGGAGAGATACAGAGAAAAAACTACAAAGAAATAATTGATAAGCTAAAGGAAGAAAAAAAGACGGTTGAAGCCAAGAAATTAAAAGAAGAGATGGAAGACATTAAGTTTTAATGGTTTTAGAGTTATTTAGCTTTATTCTTCCTGGAAATCCATTATTTCGATATTCTCCTTGTTTACCAGTGACCAGTTCGGGAATCTTTCTTTGAACATTAGTTTAACGTAATCCTCACCTTTTCCCAGTAGTATGGCTTCTTTTGGTTCTTCTTTCAACCTGGGCCTCTTGGCGATATTTTCTCTCAATTCTACTTTAACAGCGCTTAGTTTCTTTGAAAATATCTTGAATACGCGGGATAGGTTCATCAATACTACTAGGAATATCCATGTTGCTGGCAGCATAATCAGAGCTTCGGTTCCTGAGTTTGCTACCAGTAGATAGAATACTAATGTGCTGTACAGACCGAGCAGGATTATTTTGGTTAGATTGAGAGGTGTTATGCCTTTAGTTATTGTTTTTTCCTTGAGTTTTTCGTATGAATCGGCTTTGAATCTCTTTTTGGTCTCTCTGGGTATCAGGAAGGTGGTGGTGAAGTATTCGTAGAGCAGGAAGGATACTAATAGCATTAAAACGGCTACGAAGTTTTCTATTATAGGGGTGAATCCCAGCAGTATGGTTACTAGTGATGTGTAAGCTATTATTATTAGTATTGCAGGTATTGCTATTACGTAGTGTATGAAGGAAACTGATTTTTCCCAGTATCTTCTTCCTGAGATTTTCCCAGTACTTTTAAAGCTCTTCAGGGTTAGACTGAATACTATTATTGCTACTGCGGCTGTTCCGAATATCGCGTACGGGTAAGTTTCCATCAGGAAGTTGATGTATTCTGGTAGTGGTATTTCAGGCAGGAAATTGAAGCTTATTATACCTCTCCTACCCATTACAAACACCAGGATCGTTAATGCTAGTGATGCTATTAGAGCCAGGGGGAATTTTCTTGGTTTGTCACCCGCTCTTTCCTCTCCTTTAAATATTTTGTAGTAGTTTTTCAGCTTCTCCTTCGGGTTATCCATCTTGGCACCGGTTTACCTTAATGTATTTTTTCCTTATATGTCTTTTTAATGAAGGGATTGTGGTTTTAAAAGCAGGGGGGTTATAAGGGAGGAGTGTTGTAATAGTAGGTGTAGGGGAAATAAAGAAGCTTTTTTCCTATTTCTCGGTAGGATATTAAGAAAGATTTTCTGGTTCCCCTACCTTTCCAAAAACTAATTTTCATGTGAACTTATCGGAACTGAATTGTAGTGCTTAAAATATCTTTAACAAAGTCCTTGAGGTGATTGAAGTGAACATATTTGTCTTGAGTAAGGATCCGTGGGAAGCTGCTGAGATGCAGTGCGATAAACACGTGGTTAAGATGCCCTTAGAGACAGCTCAGATGCTAAGCACAGCTCATCATGTGATAGGAACGGGTATAGATAAAGATAAGATTTATGGGAAGACTCATGTGGATCATCCTTGCAGTGAATGGGTTAGGGGAAATTCAGCTAACTATAAATGGGCTTTAGAACATTTCAAAGCACTTTTAAATGAATTTGAAAAGAGGTACGGTAAGAAGCATTCTTGTGAGGATCTATTACCTTATCTAAGTGAATTGCCTGATTTCTCTGAAGAATCTGTGGTTGAAGAGATATCTTCTTTTGCACTGGCATTGCCCGAGAAGTACGAATCCGAGGATGCTGTGGAGGCTTATAGGTCTTATTATAAGGGGGAGAAGTGTGATTTTGCTGAGTGGAAGAAGATCGATAACAGGCCCGGTTGGTTCGAGTAATTTAAAATCTTATTTAAATCTTTCTTCTTGTTATGATAATTAGAGTTTTACCTTTTGATAGACATTTATATGAGTGCATCTACATTATTTAATCGGTGAATCAGATGGACTACTCAAAACTAGGTTACCTGGGGTTCCTCGGGTTTTCAGGATTCCTGGGTTTCATATTAGGACCGGAACTTCATAACCTGTTCTTTCTATTCTTCCTGTTCTTCCTGTTCTTCTTACCTGAGTGAGAAGAGGGATAAAAACTTCGAAAGAATATGTAGAGGCTGAAAAATGAGCTTCGAAACCTGGGCAAATAAAACGGTAGATAGGTTGGACTGGATCGACATAGCGCTGGTAAAATTTAGTTGCATAGCCCTCGGCGTGCTGCTGGCGGCTCTGATACCTGAGCTGATAGAGATAAATCCATGGTGGATACTAGCAGTAGTGGTGATCCTGGCAATAAGACCCTACTACAGAGCATACGTTAAATAGAGTTTTTTCATCCAGAACAAAAGTATAATAGAGCTTTATAGGGGTCTAAAGAGCTAGATTAATGGTTGAGTTGGTGTATAATGCAAACGTAATCTATCTTGTAAGCTTATTTCTTCAGTTTAACTGCGGTTCCGTAGGCTATTATCTCCGCTCCTCCGCTGGATATCTTTGAGGTCATGAATCTTAGGTTCACGACTGCATCGGCTCCCATCTCTTCCGCTTCTTCTACCATTCTCTCCGTTGCTTGGTTCCTTGATTCAGTCATCAGCTCGGAATAGGCTTTCAGTTCTCCTCCCACTATGTTCCTGAAGAACTGGGTTATGTCTCTCCCAACGTTTCTCGCTCTCACTGTGTTTCCTCTTACAACTCCCAGTGTTTCCTCTATCTCCTTTCCAGCTATGTCAGGTGTATTGGTCACGAGCATATCTAAAACCTCCTTTTATTAATTTTTATCCTTCTTTTTCCTTTTTTCAGCTTCTCTGAGTTCTTCTAATTTTCTTCGAACATTTTCTCTGCTTCCGTCTATATTTTCTCTTACTTCTTTAAGCTTCTTTCTAAATTCTTCATCTTCCTTTATTTCCTCGATTTTATCCACTGCTTCTTGGTAGGCTTCTCTTCTAGCTCTGAAGGCTGGTATTGTCTTTTCATCCATCCCTAGTCCTAGTTTTCCATCTTTTATTTCCATTTTCGCCTTTTCTTTCTTTATAAGTTGTTCAATTAGTTCTTCTAATTTTTTTCCAGGTCTTTGTTCCGCTCCTATCTCTAGTTTTTTCTTTAAGTGCAGCTCCAGTGCTTTCATGAATCTTTCTTTCTCTTGCTCTTCTAAAGGTATATAGGAGAGCTTTGATTTATAGAATTTGAGTGCTTCCGAAGGGTTTTTCTTTATCTGTTCCTCTTCGGGTTTTTTGAGTTTTTCAGATTTTTTAAAATTTTTCCATTTTTCTCTATATTCCTCTCTTATTTTTTCAGGGATTTTCTTTTTACCTGAGCTTTTCTCTTTTTCTTTGCTCTTCTTCCTGGCTTCTCTGAATAACTTTGGATGCTTTTCCTTGAAGAGCTCTACGTAGCTCATTATTTCCGATTTCTCAGATCCTTCTGCTTTCTTTCTGGCCTCTTCCCATAGTTCGGGCTTTATAGGTAGTTCTACCCCTTCAGATCGTTCCTCTTTTTTCTTTCTTTCCTTTCTCTTCTCCTCTTCCTTCTTGATCTCTCTGTATAAGCTAGGATGTTCTTCTTTCAAAAGATCTTCATAGATTTTTAGTTTCTTTTTCTCCGATCCGGATGCTCTATCCTTTGCCTTCTTCCATATATCTTCTTTTGCAGGAACCTTTGCCTGTTGTTTTTTCTTGGATTTCTTAGCCATTAAAAATCGAATTTTAATCTATTTTTTCTTTGGTTCCGCTTTCTCTAACTTCTTCTTTTCTAGCTTTCTTTTCAGTTCCTTTGCTTTTTCATTTTTTCCTTCTTCTTTCATTTTTTCTATTTTTTCTTTAAGCTTTTGTCTTCTTTTTGCTCTCTCCTCTTGCTTTTTTTCTATTTCTTTTTCTACACGTGGTTTAGCCATTCTTGATCCCTCCTTATCCTACATTCTACTTTTGCATCTGCATTAATTTACCAGGTTTGGGTTTAAATAATTAATATTTTTTGAATAGACGTCGTAGTAGTTGTTGCAGTCAGGAAATAAAGAAGTTTGGATTTCTCCCTATCTCACCGGAACGAGTGAACCTGAGTTAAAAAAAGTATAATAAGCTCGGGCCACTACAAATTCTCGAGAAGCTTTACAGGCTGGGAGACCTATGATAGATTTCAACGAATTAATAGACGGGCACCTGGAGAGGGAGAAGAGCGAGAAGAAGGTGGGCAGGTACTGGCCCTCTGAGATCGGGGGATGCCTCAGGGAAACCTGGTTCAAGTACAAGAAGCCCAAGAAGACACCTGTGGAGAGCCTCAGGCACTTCGAAGTCGGGAAGATGGTCCACGACTTCATAGTCGAGGTGCTTGAATCAAAGGATAACAGCGATGTGGAGCTTCTAAAGAGCGAGCTCCCGTGCAGACTGGATAGAGAGGACTACGTGATCTCTGGAAGGGTTGACGATGTGGTGCTTGTGAAGTCCGAGGGCAAGACCTGTCTGGTGGAGGTAAAGTCAACCAAGAACCTGGACTACTGTAATGAACCTAAGAAGGATCACGAGATGCAGCTGATGTTCTACATGCACGCCACTGGGATAAGGAACGGCGCTTTATTATACCTGCAGAAGTACGATCTCGAGGCAAAGACCTTTGAGGTAGAATACAGCGAGGAGAAAGCTCGAGAGGTTCTCGAGAGATTCGACAGGCTTCACGAATCTCTTCTAGATGACGAGGCTCCGGAGCCCGAGGCAAAGAATAACAAGAAGATCGAGTGGAAGTGTAAGTACTGCGACTATGAAGAAGAGTGTGAGGGGATGGATTAGTCTTTATCCAGTGTTCTGAGTAGCCATTTCCAAAGCGGTATGCATCTTATCTCCTTTCCTTTATAATCTTTTTTCCCTTCATATTCACCTGTTACTACTACTCCTTGATCCAGATTAAATTTTTCTAGGCAAGAGAAGAGGGCTTTTGTTTCTCTTGCTTCTGCTTTTTCGAAATCGTAACATACTTGTATGGCTCTTTTTATTTCGTCTCCTTCACTTACCAGAAAGTCTACTTCCTTTCCCTTCTCATCTTTCCAGTAGTATACTTCTTTTTTATTTCTCTTTAGATCCAAAAAAACAGCGTTTTCATAAAGTTTTCCTACATCTCGGCTGAATCTGAACCCTATAGCGTTTTTTAATCCATTATCAACACAGTATATTTTTTTAGGCCTGGTTTGTTGCTTTTTAATGGAGTAAGCGAAGATAGGGACTTGGAATATATAATGAGCCTTTTCCATTTCACTTACATATCTTTCTGCTGTGTCTGTAGATATTCCTAAATGTTTACCTATCTTATTGTAGCTTAAGAGGTTGGTTAGATTTGTGAGAAGGTAGTTTTTGAGTTTTTCTATTTTTTGAGGTTTGTTTATAGATGATCTCTCTATGACATCTCGATATAGTATGGTGTCGGAGTAAAACCTGAGTAGTTCTTTCTTCATATCTTCCTCTTCTTCCAGAACCACCTCGGGGAAGCCCCCCCATTCTATGTACTCCCGGAGAATGTGTTTTATTGTTTTCTGTTTGGAAATCTTGTCTAATTCGCTCTCTAGATCAATCTTCCTGGCTTTCAGTATCTCTCTGAAGCTAAAGGGGTACATATTAAAATAGGAAGATCTCCCAGCTAATGTGCTGCTTATTTCTTTTTCCATTAGCCTGGATCCAGATAGGAATATCTTTATCTCTTCTTCATTTAAATCGTATATTCTTTTTACTGTTTTATTCCAATCTTTAGCATTCTGAGCCTCATCAAGAAACAGATAGGTTCTTCCTTCTGGATTCATTAATTCAGAATGTTTCCCTCGAGCTTTCTCTATTATAGGCTCTTCTATTCTCTCATCATCGCATTTTATGAAAAGTATGTTTTTTCGAGGTATTTGAAACTCTTTGAGAAGTTTCTTTATTGCTATGTACATTAGGGTGGTTTTTCCACTTCTTCTTGTCCCTGTTAGACTTATTACTTCTTTTCTCTTTATCCATGGTTTTATTTCTTCCCATTTGTCTCTTTCAACGTATTTTGGACTGAATTCTTCTTCCCACCATGGATTCCACTCGAGTAGAATTTCCTCATCCATCTTCATCACTAATTATGCTTAAATATATTTAAGGGATTATCCTTTTTAAAGGTTTCGATTTGAATCGATAGAAAACCACCATATCTATCGAATTCATCCAAACCCTTTTTAAAGGAGACACCTACTCGGAATCCCAAGGAAAATATACCAAGGAAGACAATAAATACGTGGTTATAACTTGCTGCTGGATAAGACCAAACCCTGGGAAGTGAAAACATGAAGATAGTGAGCGCCTGCCTGGCGGGAATAGAATGCAACTACAAGGGAGAATCCAGCCCCTGTGAAAAGGTCATAGAGCTGGTTAAAGAGGGAGGAGCGATTCCTCTCTGCCCGGAGCAGCTAGGAGGCCTACCGACTCCGAGACCAGCGGCGGAAGGGAGAGATGGAAAAGTATTCACCGAAGAAGGAGAAGATGTTACCAAAGAATTCCAGAGAGGTGCTGAAGAGGTTCTCAGGATCGCGGAGATCCTGGACTGCGAAGAAGCGATTCTTAAATCCAAATCTCCGTCCTGCGGCTCGAAGAGAGTATACGACGGGACATTCACAGGAACCTTGATCAAAGGCAGAGGAGTGACCGCTGAGCTGCTCGAGGAGAACGGGATAGATGTTAAGAACGAGAAGGAGATATAAATTATATCTTCCGGCAAACTTATTCATCTAGATCTACCAATCTTTATATATCTCAATTACCTCAACAAAGTGAGATGATTAGCATGAAAGGAAAAATAATATCGATTGCACTGATCGGAGTTCTTCTGATCGGAATCGGATGCATAGGACTGTTTACGGAGGAAGATCCAGAAGAAGAAATAAACGGTGAAGAGGACGACGAGGACGAAGATGCTGTAAAAGGAATATATATGGATGAATGCACTGGGGGAGATGCAGAGTACGAAGAGTTCTGCGAGTGCACCTACGACTACATAGTGGACGAGTACGGAGAACAGGAATTTATAGAGGCAACCATGGAAGATGAATGGGATGAAGAATTCGAAGAATTCATAGATGAAGCAGCAGTAGAGTGCATCGAGTATTACCCTGAATAATAGATCTTGATAGAAGCTGAAAAAAGCTTCAAAAACCTTTTCTTTTTTAATATTTATTTACTAGGATCTTTTCTTTCTTTTCTTCTTATCCTTGCCTCTAGTTTTTTTCATACCTTTTTTCTTCAGTTCTTTGTAGGTCTCCGGTGCTTCTTCTTTTATTACTTTGTATATTCTTGTCTTTCCGTAGCCCGTGGCTTGTGATATTGCTTCCTGCGCTTCTCTCAGGCTCCCTACTTCTGTTTTTATTTCTTTTGCTATGTCCACTATCTCTTCATATTTTGGTGCTTTCTCTGCTTTTACTTTCTTCTTGCTCTCTCTAGCTGCTTTTTGAGCCTTTTTACGGATATTTTTAGACATTTTTTCCCTCTCTTTCCTTTATCACTTCTGCGATTGATTTTTGATTTTTTCTTGATTCTTTGAATATTTCTAGTGCTTCTTTTTTATCCTTTCCAAATATCGAGGTTATTTGATCGATTACTTCTTTTTCTTCTCTTATTTTTTTCTCCATGTCCACTGATCTCTTTACTTTTTCTCTAGGTCTTGTAATCATGTTCAGCTTTTGTACTACCTCTGGATTCTTTCCTTTGTTCTTTTGGGATCTGAATCGTCCTTCAATCATTCTTTTCTCTACTCTGCTCTTTTCTTTCTCTTCAGAATCTGCTTTTACCTCTTCTTCTATCTTTTCGGCGAGTTGTCCCATTGACTTGAACTGTTTTAGTTCGTCCTTCCTCATCTCTCCTACTCTTTTCTTTACGTAGTCCTTTAGTGTTGGTCTTCCTTCCTCGAATAATTTCTTCCTCATTTCTTTTCTGTCCAGGATCTCTCTTCTTTTCTTTTCCCTTTCATGGCTCCTTGATCTCTTTTTCTTCTCCTTGCTCATGGTATCAATTAAATGAGTGTTTTGTCTTAAATAAAGTTTTTGCTTTTTGGAAGTATTGAACAGGGGGTGTGGGTTGTTTTTTTATACTGGGCCTTGTTTTATTTACTTATGTCTTGGGTATTATTTGCTCTAGGAGCTGCTTTCACTTTTGCTTTAACCAATGTGATTGATAAGTTCATTTTGTCTAAGTGGATTGAGAATGAGTTGATTCCTGTTGTAATCCTTGGTTTTGTTGGTTTGGTTTTTGCTGGGTTCGTGTATTTTTTTAGAGGTTTTTCGTTTCTTTCCTGGGTCAATGTGGTTCTGGCTTTTTTAGCGGGAGTGGTGTCAATTCTTTTCATGGTTTTTTATTTCAGGGCGGTGCAGGTGGAGGAGGTTTCCAGGGTTGTCCCTTTATTTTCTTTTGTACCTGTGTTTACCGCTGTCTTGGCGGCTTTTTTCTTGGGCGAGATCTTCAGCGTCGAGAGGTACTTTGGTGTTGTGCTGGTGGTTGCTGGATCCTTGTTTGTCTCGGTGAGAAGTTTAAGTGATTTGCGTTGGTTGAGGTTGGGTAGGGCTTTCTGGTTTATGGTCTTGGCTGCTTTTTTCTCTGCGGTCTTTGGGGTGATGGTGAAGTACTTGCTGGAGTTCAGTGATTACTTGACCGTTTTTTCTTACACGCGTCTCGGTGCTGTGGTGGCAGTGATTCCTCTTTTTTACTTCTATTTGCCGGATCTCAAAGATACGGTGAGGAAGCATGAGGGGAGTGCAGTATCTTTGATTTCTTTCAATGGTCTTTTAGGGATTTTAGCTGCGTTGTTGATGACGATAGCTCTTTCCATTGGCTATGCTACTTTGGTCAATACTCTTGGGGGAATCCAGCCTTTTTTTGTTCTTTTCCTGACTGTATTTTTGAGTTTGTTTTTCCCTGGGGTACTGGAGGAGGAGTTAGATAGAGTGACTGTTGTTGTAAAGGTGTTCTCCATTTCTTTGATGCTCGTTGGGGTTTACCTAGTAGTCTAGAAAAAATTAGGTTTTTCCAGGATTTTGTCCTTCTCCAGCGCTTCTTTGAATTCGTTTAGATCCTTGAACTCCATGTCGGGTTCAAGTTTCTCTCTACCTTCGCTTTTTTCTTCTTCTCCAGTTATCAGCACTGTCTTCATACCGAATTTCTTGGCGTGCATGTCTTCGTCTTTTCTGTTTCCCACCATCATGCACTCTCTGCCTGCTAGATTTGTTCTCTCCAGGAATATCTTGAAGGGCTTTAGCTCCGATTTCTGTGCACCGACTCCTGTGGAGTATAGAATGATGTCGAACTCTTTTTTTAATCCATCCTTCTTCAGCCTGGTGTGGGTGGATACCTTGTTCCCATTGCTTATGCATCCCAGTATCCTTTCCTTCTCCTTGCAGTACTCTATCACTTCGTGGGCTCCTTCTCTGAGTTCCTGTTCTCTCCCGTACCTTCTGTAGAAGTTTTCTCCCAGTTCTCTGAGTTCTTCTTCCGAGACCTCTTCACCGAATCCCAGTAGATCGAGCAGGATCCTTCCAGGCACTTCCGGCTGGTGCTGTTCAACGCTTCCACCGTGTGTTTCCTTTAATTCTCTCTGCATATCTTCCAGGGCTTCCATGTATTCTCCCCATTCTACCTCGTACCCTCTTTCCTTCATCTCCTTCCACTGGGATCTGAGTGTATCTTCGGAAGGCTCCTTATCTTTGTAAAGTGTTCCGCCCAGATCGAATATTACCGCTTTTATCATTTTTCTCCCGATTTTTCCTCACTTCAGTGCTCCTTCTTTTTCCAGGTAATCCACTGCTTCGTGTAGTACATCTTTCAGTTCAGGGAATTCCTCTAGGTTCTTTCCCTTCTTCTCGAGAAGGAATTCCTTTGAGTAATCCTTCCATTCATGGTGGTCCGTGTATTTAAGTCCCTCTATCACTGGATCCAGAGTATCTACCGCCTTTGCGAACTTTGCCTCCATTGTTTTTCTTTCCTCGTATTCCTTGAAGTTTTCTTCCAGTTTTTCTCCTAGAGGCTCGGGCAGTTCTTCTCTCAATCTTTCGAGTGCTCTTTCCTCTTTCTCCTGTTTCTTTTTTTCCTCTTTTTCATCGGAATCCGGCAGTATCACGGTGTCTCCTGCCTCTATCTCTATTATGTCGTGGCATAGAAGGAGCTCGAACACCTTTTGTTTGTCTATTTCTTCTTCTTTCTCGGTCCTGGGTAGCAGGAATTCTGCCAGCATCATGCAGCTCCAGGAGTGTTCCGCCGAGCTCTCTTTTCTATCCTTCACCGGGTTCTTCCTGTACACGGATTTTAGTTCGTGTAGCTTCGTATATTCGAATATGTCTTCCAGATTCATTCTTCCACCTCCAGCTCTTTTTCCATTTCCCTCATCTTCACTGTTACGTTGTTTAATGGATATTCGGCTTCTCCTTTTAATTTGTATCCTTTTTTCCGGAAGAATTCCTGTGCTGTTAAAGTAGTGTATCCCTTCATTTTTCTTATTCCTTTTTCTCTGGCTTTCTCCTCCGCTTTTTTCAGTAGTGTGGTGCCTATTCCTTGGTTGAGGTGATCGGGATCCACGTATACTTGGTAAATTTCTCCTTCTTCAGTGAAGTTAACGAATCCCACTATCTCTCCTTGTTTCTCGGCCACGTAGAAATTGGTTTCCTCTATCTCTTTCTCCGTATTCTCTCTAGTTATATTATTTACCCATCTCCGAATCACTTCTTCTGGATAATCCCGGTCGTTAACCTCTCTAACCGTTCTCTTGTGTAATTCAGTTATCTCTTCCGAGTCCTCGACCTCAGATTTTCTTATTCTCATTCCATATTACCTTTTTTGGTTCATTCCTTCTTTGTTTTCTTTCTGTTGCCCCTGTTTTTTCACCTTTCGGTTTCTCGTGTGAATCACCGGAGAGGAAAATAATAAAAATGATAATACTATTAGGATTAAAGCAGGAGATCTGGATGAATAGAAGAGTTAAAATGGGCTTAGGTGTAATAATCCTTGTAATCGCTCTGCTGATAATAGGCATAGTGATTTCAGTTTATCCTCTCTACCAGGCGGCTGAGGATATAGAGGTGGTTGATCAGAACGTTGATGTGGTTGAAGAGAGAGATACGGAGATCGATCTTGAAGCTTATATAAATATCAGCAATCCTGGCACCGATATAGAGGTCCTTGAACTGGATTACACTGTTTTCGCGGATGAATTTTTCTTAGGAGAGGAGTCGAAGCGGGATCTCACCATACCAACAGGGAATTCCACTATAGAGCTTCCTTTCACCCTTGATCTATTTGAACTGAACAGGACCATTCCGGAGATCTCGATACAGGAGAACCAGACCTTCCAGGATCTTGATGAAGATGAACTGGAGGAAATTCCAGTTGATGAAGAGGTAGAGCTCGAGGTAGAGACGGAGATAACCGTGCCGATAGAGTGGTTCAACCTAGTAACTATCACGGACTACACAATCAGCATGGATCACGCCCAGGTCGTTGAGATTCCAGAAGAATATCTGGAGGAAGACTAGTACTCTGCTCCCAAGGATCTATAAGGTTCCAGCACCCTAGATGCGATTGAGATTATAGCTCAATCACTGAACACTTTTATTTACAAAACACATAAGGGTAGATAGAGATCAATATGGATGAGAGGAAGAGGAAAAAGAAAAGAAAACGTGGTTGGGAGGAATCAATACAGAAGTACAAAGATATTGCTAGAGGAGCGGAAACAGTAGAAGAAGTCAAGAAAAAACTGGAACAAGCAGGAAGAGATGTTGACGAATTAACAGTCTTTAAAATATCTCAGGAACTGGGCATTAAAGAAGCAAAGGGGAAGTTATGGGGGAAAAGCAGACTAAAGTACATCAAAGAAGCTCTGGAAGAAGGAGTCAAGGAACCAGAAGAAATAAAGAAAGCTCTAAATAAAAGGGGAAGAGACATAAACATTGAAACAGCAAAACACATTTCCAAGGAAATGGAAAAAGCCTTAAAAATCACTGAAAGAGCGGAAATCGAAGAAGCCACTCAAAACCTTAAACAGGGAGCAGAGAAAAAAGATCTAAAGGAGAAAGAAACTGTGGATCGGGAAATAATTGAAAAATCAGCTCTCAATTACGCAAAAAGACTAAATAAATCTTTGGACAAGGGAAAGATCAAAGGAATCCTTGAGAAAAAGGGCTTCAAAAAACCAGAGATAAAGGAGATAATGGAGAAAATCTAATCATAGAATAGTAGAGCCAACAAGCAACAAGAGAATAACCAAGAACTCATAGAAGAAAGACAAAATTCTTTCAGGAATTTACCTATTTCACCTATCCACCTCTCCACCGTGGTAATATAGCTTGTATACTTTTTTTCCTTTGTAGAGGATCCTTTCAGTGCCTTTGAACTCTTTTATATCTCCCTTTACTCTATTGGTGTATTTGAACTGGCCTTTTTCGAAGTTTTCCGGACCTCTGAACGGCTTGTCTCCCTTTACTTCTCTCAGTGCTTTTCTGAGGAACTTGTATATCTCTTTTGACGGTGCTTTGGATTCAGTGGTTCTTCCTCGGTACTCCATTGTCCATACTGGTTTGCCGTTATTCCACACTACTTCTTCTCCTCCAAAGGGATCGAATCCGTAGTACCTGTCCCTATACTTGAACTCTCCTTCTTCGTAGGTCAGCTCTTTGGCTCCGTCCTCCAGCCTTCTTTCATTTTCCTCTCCTTCTGTTGCGTAGGTGGATTTCTTCGCCTTGACCAGAAATTTCTTCAGATTCATCTTTTTCACCTTTGGTTGTTTACTTGAACTGGTTGTTTAAAATGCTGTTTGAGAATCTCTTGTTTACCAAGTATTTTCTACCGCTTTTGGGCTAATTTTATAAGATACCAGTCATTTAATCCTCTAGGATAGAGATGAAGAAAGCGTACATGGATATAGAGACCACGGGACTCAGCTTCAAGAGGGACAAGATAACGGTCGTAGGATTCTACGACCCGGAAAAGGAAAATTTGATCCAGTTAGTTAGAGATAAGAGCCTGGATTCCAGGTCTCTTGAAAGATTAATCAATGAGATAGACACGATGATCACGTTCAATGGAAAGAGGTTCGATGTCCCGTTCCTGGAGAGGAAGTACAGTATAGAAAGAAACTTCGAACACAAAGATGTCTGCATGATGAAATCTAAGATAGGATTGAAAGGAGGATTGAAAGAGATAGAGAGGAAACTCGGTGTGGAAAGAGAAGAAGATATAGATGGAATGAAAGGAGGAAGTGCCCCGGAGCTGTGGAGAAGATACCGGAGAAAAGGAGACAGAGAGGCCATGAAGAAGCTACTGAAGTACAACAGGGCTGACCTCGAGAAGCTGCACGAGGTTCACAGGATAATAAGGGAAAGAGTTAAATCCGGATCATCTATCCGGTAGAAGTTTAAACTGCAGGACCAATATAATAACAGAGGTGAATTCTTTATGGCTTTGATACTTGGATCCTCTTCACCTAGGAGGAAGAGACTGCTAGAAGAGGAAGGTATTGATTTTGAAGCCAGAGCACCCGAGATAGATGAAGAGAAATTCAATTACGGTGAGATGCCCGAGAGAGTGAAAAGGATCAGTAAGAAAAAAGCTGAGGAAATAATTGATAATTTAGAGGAGGAAAGAATAGTTCTAACAGCAGATACAATGATTGAGTTCCGGGGAAAAGCTCTTGGAAAACCGGGTTCCAAGAAAAAGGCTGAGGAAAGATTGAGAGAAATCCTTGGGAACTCCTGCAATGCCTATACCGGTTACACCGTCTACAGGAAAGGTGAGATTGATACAGGTGTTGAAAAAGCAACCATAAAATTTAGAGAAGCTTCTGAAGAAGAGATAAGGGATTACGTGGAGTCGGAGCCGGTTGAGAACATGGCGGGAGGATTCAACATCAATAGAGGCAAACCCGGTGAGAAATTTGTTGAAGATATCGAGGGATACAGATCCACTGTGGTGGGATTGCCCGTGGAAGTGATCCTTCCCCTGCTGGAGGAATAGATAATAGAAAATCTAGGAAATTAACTTAATTTTTTATACCGCTCTCCCTATTCTTTTACTACAATGAAAAAACTGGACCACTTCTGCGAAAGGGATTCGAGGATAGAGAAGGTGTACGAATACGCCAAAGAGAAGTACGGTGAAGAAGGTAGAGATCAACATAACTTCGAACACGCATTGAGAGATCTGTACAGAGCACTTATAATAGCCGAAACGGAAGAGGATGTGAACTACGAGGTCCTGATCCCGAGCGTGATACTGCACGATATAGGTGCAACGGAAGATGATTACAGGAAACACGAGGAGGTCGGTCCGGAGATAGCGAAAAGGGATCTACCCGAATTCGGGTACTCCGAGGATGAGATCCAGGAAATAGCTCACTGCATAAGAACGCACAGTGGCAGAAAAAAACCTGAGACGCTCGAGGCAAAGATTCTCCACGACTCCGACAGGCTGGAGAAATGTGGAATAGGCGGTGTCTACAACTTCTACGGAGCACAGAAGGAGTTAGATGTACCGCCGGACGAGATAGTGGATGACGTGGAAGAATACCTCTTGGAGAGATCCAAAAAGAGAAAGGAAGAGGGTTTCTACACAGAAAAAGCAAGAGAGATATGTGGAGACGGATTTCAACAGCGGATAGAACACGCTAAAAAAGTTTTGGAAAATTTAGAGGAAAGAGAAGATTTCCTGGTTCAGGAAGAAGATCTCTGGGAATAAAATCTGCTTTTACGGAACTTATAACTATTTCTTATTCTTTTTTCTTCTTTTTTAGTTTTGGAAGGTCTTTTTCCTTTGCTCTTTTTTCAGGTATGTCTCCCAGTAATTTACCGATTTCTTCTTTTGGGACTAATTCGACTTCTTTTTTCTCAACTTCTGTTTCTTTTCCTTTTTTTCTTGGGTAGCCTACTTCTCCTTTTTCTTTGTCCGGTCTTACTACTAAGTTAGCTGTTTTATGGAGCTTTATTCCTTCTTCGTCCCCTGCTCCTCTCCTGCTTAGCTTGGTTTTTTCTTCCGGTCCTGGTGGGTGGGTGTGGGCTATTCCTATTGTTCCTTCTTCGAGTTTTTCTCTTCTTTCTTCGAGTTCTTCCGCCCAGTTCTGGTCCCTTTCGGAAGGTGTTGGTAGTTCTTTGGATAGTTCTTCTGTAGGGGTTGCTTTTGGTTTTTCCTCTTCCACTGGACCTTCTTCGGTTATTTTTGTTATTTTTTCGCCTTCGAATCCTTCTTCGGATAATTGTTTTGTGTACTTTTCCCTGTATTTGGGCACTAGCACTACTACTTTTTCCCCGTCTTTTTCCACTCTGTGTGCTCTGAGTTTTCCTCCTATTTCTTTTCCAGGGTATTTTTCCTGGATTTCTTCCGCCTTTTCCCTTGCTCTTTCAGGAGCCACTACTCTATCGGCTCCTTCGAAGAGCTTTTCGATTTTTTCCGCTTGTACTTCTACTGGTTGCTTCTCGAGCAGTTCTGGTGCTTTTTTCTTGGCTTTTTCGAATTCTTTTACTGCTTTTTCTCCCCCGTATTTTTCCAGTTTGTTCTTTATTACTTCTTCAGGTACTTTTGGACCGTATCTTCTTTTGTGAAGCCATTGTAGATCTTCTATATGTTTTTTCCAGCTTTCTCCTTTTTCTAATTTTTTTGCTATGTTCCATAGTTTGTTTATGGAGTCGTATTTAGCTGCTTTTTCCATTGGAATACCTAAGGAGAGGAGGTCTCCTTCTTTTAACTTCTTTTTAACCTCTCTTACCTCTTTTGGGATCTTTTCTTCCATCTTCCCTGCTTTTCTTCTCCCTTTTCCTTTTTTCTTTTCTTCTAGTTCTTTTACCTCTCCCGAAGATCCTTTCTTCTTGAATTTATTTAGCTTTTTTTCCAGTTCTTTTTTCTTTGATCTCTTTGGCATCTTCACCCACTCCGTTTACAATTAATTCTTCAATTAATAAAAACTTCTGCATTCGTTTATCCTTTAATCAGCAAGTCAGGCATATAATTCTAGGTACAAGCACTACATTTTTTAATACCTGAAGATAGATTTAAATTAGCGTAAGGTTTTAGTTATTTCTTTCCGCTTTCCCCTTTGAATTCTTTTAGTCTCTTCTCTCTTACCTCTTCCCAGGCCTTGTCGTAGGGCAGATCCTTCTCTTTTCTTACTTCGTGTACCTGGAACCGTGCTCTTTTTGCTTCTTTTTCAGCCTTTTCCTGGTTCAGTCCTATGTTCTGTAGTTCTTGTGATAGATTTTCTTCTTTTTTCAACCGTTTTAACTGTTCCTGCCTTGCTATCTTCCAGGCTTCCTCTGCTCCTATTCCTCTGTTTTTCATTATTTTTTCCGCGTGAAGCTCCACGTCCTCCCTTACTCTTTCGGCCTTTGATTCGCTGATCCCTAGTTCTTTAATCTCTTTCAGTAGTTCGAAGTCCGCTATTTCTCCCAGTTTCTTCCTTCTTTTTTGTTTTCCTATGAGATCCCGTAGTGATCTCTTTGCTTCCTTTTCTTTATTCTTTTTACTTTTTTTCTTATCAGCCATCTTTTTCACATTTAAGGAAATGAATTCTACGTTTAAATAATTTTTCGCATCTGAACCTGGTTTAGTTATAAAAATCCTGAGGCATTTGTTTTAGTTGAGGTCTTATGGAGGGGTTTGGGTTCTACTGTCTTTCTTCAAGGATTTTTAGTCCTTTTGTGTATTTTTTGACTTGTTTTTGGGTAGGGTTGTCGTTGAGGTTGTGTTTCATGTCCGCTATTTTTACTTTTCTGGCTAGTTCATTTTCTTTAACCTTTTTTAGGTACTTTAGGTAGTCTTGACCGTCTTCTTTTGTTAAGAGCTTGACTGTTTCCACTATGTCTTTGGTGAAGTGTTTCTTTAGTTCTTCTTCCGTTATCTCCGTGTCCTCCAGGATATCGTGCAGTGTCCCCACTATCCTTTCCTTATTTCCTTTTAGTTTCTGGGCCACTGATAGGGGGTGGGAAACATAGGGTTCTCCATCTCTCCTTGTTTGTCCTTCATGGTACTCCTTAGCCAGTTCTTCAGCAACTTCCAAGCTGTTTTTCTCACTCATACCCATCATCTACATTATAGGGGGGATTGGAATAAAAGGTTTCTTAATTTTGGATTTGACTCTGGATGTAGTTATAAAAATACTGGAGTGTTTGTTTTAGTTGAGGTCTTGTGAATGGGTTTAGGTTCAAAGTTGAACTCCGAGATTCGGAGGATGAGCTGGGTAGACATCTGTTTCATAGAGTGGTGTAATATAACTTTGGGAATACTTTTAGCGATCTTAATCCCCCGTCTCACGGATCTGAATCCCTGGCTAGTCCTCGCAGTTTTCCTAGTGCTCGCAGCCGTTCCTCTTGCTAGGGTTGTGCTTCGAAATAGCTAGTT